>Ga0182746_1003154_pt1 | contig 11449 bp, 13 predicted proteins | sample eDN3rd30CBELigOP_FD_128881 | JGI IMG/M metagenome (GOLD analysis project Ga0182746, IMG submission 128881) | Enriched Organic Plus compost microbial communities from Emeryville, California, USA - eDNA 3rd pass 30_C BE-Lig OP (version 2) (version 2) ... | reverse complement strand
CGAGGCGACGATCGACACCCGCAAGGGTCATGTCGTCTCCGACAAGCCGGTCGAGTTGGAAATGCTGCAGGGAACGCTCAACGCCAACAAGCTGGAGATCGTCGACAACGGCGATCTCGTGCGGTTTCACGGCGGCGTTGTCATGGACATGCTGCTCAGCGACGAGGCCAAGAAAAAGGCCGCGAAGAAATGATGCTTCGCGCGCTTATTCTTCTGCTGAGTCTGTCGGCCGCGGGCGCCGCTTTGGCGCAACCGCAATCCCAGGCCTCGAAGGGCCCGCCCAATGCATTGCAGGGCTTTTCGCAGAACCGCGATCAGCCGGTGCATATCGAGGCGGCGACGCTCGAGGTGCGCGACAAGGAAAAGGTCGCGACTTTCACGGGTGATGTGCGCGTGAAGCAAGGCGATACCGGCCTGCGCTGCAAGCGGCTTATCGTCTTCTATGAGCAGGACAACGCCACCGACGGCAGCAAGGCCGCCGACAACAAGGCGATGACAGCGGCGACACCCGGCCCGAACGGCGAGCAGCGCATCAAGCGCCTGGAGGCGCATGGCCAGGTGGTGGTGACCCAAAAGGAGCAGACCGCCACCGGCGAACTCGGCATCTTCGACATGAAGACCAACACCGTCACGCTCACGGGCAATGTCATCATGACCCAGGGCCAGAATGTCCTGCGGGGCGAGAAGCTCGTCGTCGACATGGCGACCGGCGTTTCGCGGGTCGAATCCGGCAAGGGCAATGGCGGCCGCGTGCAGGGCTTGTTCCTGCCGGGCAGCACCGACATAAAGCCGGGCGCGACGCCGGGCCAACAGCCGGCCCGCCCGGCGCCGGGACGGAACACCAATTGACATCGCGCGCCAGGGGCCCGCGCCCTTCGTCGCGGAATCAGCTATTCTTGAATGCCTCGCGGCTCGCGGGGATAGCGCCGAACCGGCCGATGCGCTGCGAGGTAGACCAGTGAATATCCTTTCGCTGTTCCAGCGCCGGCGCCCGGCGCCCGCCCGGAGGCGGCTGACGCCGGCCGAGGTGCGCACGCAGCAGGCGGCGCTCGCGCGGCAGGCGGCGCAGCAACAGGCGCATGGCTACGCGCAGCCCCAGCCGGGGCACGGCCACGCTTACGCGCAGCCGCAGCCGCAACCGCAACCGGGGCAAGGTCACGCTTATGCGCAGCCGCAGCAGGCGCGGCCGGCGCAACAGCCGGCCCCACAACAGCGCCCGGCCACAGCGCAGCCGCGCCGCGACGGCGGCGGCCAGCAGCAGCAGGCGCGCCATGCCTATCTCGCCGCCCATGGCGTCGAGAAAAGCTTCGGCACGCGCAAGGTCGTGCGCGGCGTCACGCTCTATGTCCGGCGCGGCGAGGCGGTCGGCCTGCTCGGCCCCAACGGCGCCGGCAAGACCACCGTGTTCTACATGATCACCGGGCTGATCGCGGCGGACAAAGGCCGCATCGAGCTCGACGGCTACGACGTCACGCCGCTGCCGATGTACCAGCGCGCGCGTCTCGGCATCGGCTATCTGCCGCAGGAAGCCTCGATCTTCCGCGGCCTCAATGTCGAAGAAAACATCCGCGCGGTGCTCGAGGTCGTCGAGCCCGACCGCCGCCGCCGCGACGCGGATCTCAACGCGCTGCTCGAAGAGTTCAACATCACGCGGCTGCGCAAGACACCGACCATCGCGCTGTCAGGCGGCGAGCGCCGCCGCGTCGAGATCGCGCGCGCTTTGGCGACGCGGCCGAGCTACATGCTGCTCGACGAGCCCTTCGCCGGCATCGATCCCATCGCCGTCGGCGACATCCAGCAGCTCGTGCGGCATCTCACCAATCGCGGTATCGGCGTCTTGATCACCGACCATAACGTGCGCGAGACGCTCGGCCTGACCGACCGCGCCTACATCATCTACTCGGGCGAGGTGCTGATGGAGGGCACGCCCGACGACATCGTCAACAATCCGGACGTGCGTCGCCTCTATCTGGGCGAGGAATTCCGCCTGTAATTGCGGCAGCCCAGGCCGCATGCACAACATTTGTGCATTCCCGCACTGCGGAATCACATGGCGCAACCCGACTGAACTGGTGTAGCCTTTTCTTAGCAAGAATCGGACCAGTTTCCGCCGGGAAACCCCATGGCTTTGTCGCAAAGACTGGAGTTCCGTCAGACCCAAGCGCTGGTGATGACGCCGCAGCTGATGCAAGCCATCAAGCTGCTGCAGCTCTCCAGCCTCGATCTGGTGGCCTATGTGGAAGGCGAACTCGAGCGCAACCCGCTGCTCGAGCGCAGCAGCGACGACGACACCCCTTTTCCCGGCACCGAGCCGCCTGAGCCCGCCGTCGAGGCCCGGGACGACACCGCCACCGACTGGATTGGCGAGGAGCTGGAGACCAGCCGCAGCGCCCTGGAGCAGGGCCTGGGCACCGAGCTCGAGAACGTCTTCCCGGACGACGGCGGCGACAAGCCGGCAATGCCGGAGGCCCCGGCACCGGCCTATTCGGAATGGTCGGGCACCGGTTCGGGCGGCGCCGAGGACGGCGATTACAATCTCGAAGCCTTCGTGTCGGCCGAGACGACGCTGGCGGCTCATCTCGCCGAGCAGATGGCGTTGGCGATCCCCGATCCGGCGCGCCGCATGATCGGCCAGTACTTGATCGATATGGTGGACGAGGCCGGTTATCTCACCGGCGACCTCATCTCGGTGGCCGAGAAGCTCGGCGCTTCGCTGCGTGAGGTCGAAGACGTTCTCGCCATTCTGCAGTCGCTCGATCCAGCCGGCGCTTGCGCGCGCAATCTCACCGAGTGCCTGGCGCTGCAGTTGAAGGAGCGCAATCGCTTCGATCCGGCGATGCAAGCGCTGGTCGCGCATCTCGATCTTCTGGCCAAGCGCGATCTGCCGGCGTTGCGGCGCGTGTGCGGCGTCGACGACGAAGATCTTATCGACATGATCGCGGAGATCCGCAGCCTCAATCCGAAGCCGGGACTGGCCTTCGGCTCGACCAATGTACAGCCGATCGTACCGGATGTTCTGGTGCGCGCCGCGCCCGACGGCACATGGCAAGTCGAACTGAACTCCGACACCTTGCCGAAAGTGCTTATCAACCAGCGCTATTATACGCAGGTCAGCAAGGGCACGAGGAACGACAAGGACAAGAGCTACATCGCCGATTGCCTGCAGACGGCGACATGGCTCGTGCGCGCGCTCGACCAGCGCGCCAAGACGATCTTGAAAGTGTCGAGCGAGATCGTTCGCCAGCAGGACGGATTTTTCGCCAAAGGCGTACAGCATTTGCGGCCGCTGAATTTGAAGACGGTTGCCGATGCCATCGGCATGCACGAGTCGACGGTGTCTCGTGTCACCGCCAACAAATACATGGCGACGTCGCGCGGTATCTTCGAATTGAAATACTTCTTCACGTCCTCCATCGCCTCAGCCGATGGCGGCGAAGCGCATTCGGCCGAGGCGGTACGTCATCGCATCCGGCAGCTCATCGACGGCGAAACCGTCAGTGACATTCTCTCCGACGATACAATCGTGGAAAAGCTGCGCGGCGCCGGCATCGATATCGCGCGGCGAACCGTGGCCAAGTATCGGGAAGCCATGCGGATTCCGTCTTCGGTACAGCGTCGGCGCGAAAAGCAGGCGGCGGTATGACCCACCCTGCGTCGCATTGCGCAAGGAACGTTTCTGCGCTCAAATATTTAGCGATGGCATAATCGGGCGGAAGGCCCGCCCGGCAAGAGGGAGATGGCCACATGCCCTTGCGCGTTTCGGGACGGAACATCAATGTCGGCTCCGCGCTACAACAGCGCATCTCTGAAAGAGTCGAAGAAGCAACCTCGAAATATTTCAACGGTGGTTATTCCGGTCACGCCACAATTGGACGTGACGGTTTCGGCTTCCGCACCGACTGCGTATTACGTCTGGACTCGGGCGCGACCCTCGAAGCCGAGGGTATGGCCGCCGGCGCTTATGAAAGCGCGGATGAGGCCGCCGATCGCATCGAAAAGCGTCTGCGCCGCTACAAACGCCGGAAAAAGGACAGTCAAGCCCGCCGTGGCGGATGAGCGGTAGCCGACAATATGCACGGGAAAACGGCACCTATTGCCTAACGCCGCCCCATTGACTTCCGTCGCGAGCCGCTCTTATGGTCCGCCGCCTTCCACAACCCCCCTTGCAAACCGTCGCCGTCTCTTACGATCATCGCTCATGTCCCTGACGCTCACCGATCTTGTTGCACCGAACGCGGTCATTCCCGCGCTCAAGGTCAACAACAAGAAGCAGGCCCTGCAGGAGCTCGCGGCACGTGCCGCCGAGCTGACCGGTCAGAGCGAGCGTGAGATTTTGGAGATCCTGCTTCAGCGCGAAAAGCTCGGCTCGACCGCCGTTGGCAATGGCGTCGCGATACCGCACGGCAAGCTGCCGAAACTCGGCCGGCTGTTTGGTTTGTTCGCGCGGCTCGAGCGCGGCATCGATTTCGAAGCGCTGGACAGTCAGCCGGTCGATCTCGTGTTTCTTCTGCTCGCGCCGGAAGCCGCGGGCGCCGACCATCTCAAGGCACTGGCGCGCGTTGCGCGCCTGCTTCGCGATAGCGATATTGCGCGCAAGCTGCGTGAGTCACGCGACGCCGACGCGATCTACGCCGTGCTGTCGATGCCGCCGACCGGCGCGGCGGCTTGAACAAACGTCGTCCCCGCGCGGGCGGGGATCGATGCACCGCGGCTTATCCTCAGAACCGAAAAGAAAAAGCGCAGCACTGTGGCTGCGCTTTCGTCACTTGCGACATTCGTCGTCATGCGTCGCGCCTTCGCGGGCACGACGGCAGCGGTCATATCCGCTTAGTGCACGCTCACGGTTTCGAGCTCTTGGCTCCAAGCGTTGGCAACAGCGGCTTCACGCGTATCGGTCAGCATGATCGGCGTGCCATCGGCGGCGTGCAGCGCGAACAGCGTCATGCCCGGTTGCAATGTCGGCGCTTCGGGAAACATCTCCGCGACGTCCTCGGAGCGAATTTCTTTGACGTAGGCAAGTTGGCCGTCGCCGAGCTGCGCAAGCGCTTCCTGCGTCAGGGCGGGATGGACGGCATCCAGTTCAACAATCTTGTCGGTCTTGGTCATGGCCCTCGACTCCTTCCTCGATGTAACGCTTGACGTGGTCGAGTCCTGTTCACGAGTGCGTCAGCGGGTTCATTCCAACTCATTGATGGCGATCGTTCTCACGATCCGCTCCGGCTGCGGCCGGATGAGATCGATCGACAACAGCCCATTCTTCAAGTCAGCACCCAGCACCTCCATGCCTTCCGCCAGCACGAAGGTGCGCTGGAATTGGCGTGCGGCAATGCCGCGGTGGATGTACTGACGGGTCTTGTCGTCCTGCTGCCGCCCGCGGATCACCAGTTGGCTCTCCTCGACGGAGACGTCGAGCTGATCCCTGGTAAAACCGGCGACCGCCAGTGTTATGCGCAAACGCTCAGGATTGTTCCCGTCACGCGGCAGCCGTTCGATGTTGTAGGGCGGATAGCCGTCGGCGCCCTTGGCGACGCGGTCGAGCAATCGCTCGATTTCGTCGAAACCCAACAAAAACGGGCTGGAGAGGGACGGAACTCGTGACATTGGTCTCAAAGCCCTCGCTTGAAGCGACTTTGACGTTTGGGGCCCGTTTGGCACCCCATCCAGCGAGCACCCTGCCCGCCAGTGTTCCTAATATGGGCCGCCCCGGTTAAGGGTTCAAGAACACGGGAAAATCCGTCCCGGATGGCCTGGCGGGCCGCGGCGCGCCTGCCACGCAGGCCGGCGCCTGCCAGGGACCCGCCCCGGACGGCAAGCGAGCGCCACGCCGCTCCCATCACCCGAGCCAAACCAACCGCGGGACGTTCGCGTCACGACGTGGCGGTGGTTAACGCACCAGGCGTGACCACGCGCCATGGTTTACGTGCTGACGCAATCCGAGACAATCGGCGCATTAATCATGAACGCGCCACGACACCGGTACTTGCATCGCGCGAGCGCGCAAAAAGCCCATGGCACATCGTTAAATTAATCATCGTCGTTTGCCTTGTTTGGTCAAAAATTTCTAAACGCGCGTCGCAACATTCAAAGCTTCGCTAATATCGCGAGCGAAAATTCGTTCAGCATCGTGGGGGTTGCAAGTGCTGATGCGAAGTATCGACAGTGATCCGTATGGGCTGACGTTCGACGAAAAAATCTTTCAGGCTGCCAAGCGTTTTTGTTTCGGCTTCGCCGGGCTGGCGGTGACGATCAGCGCCCTCGATCTGATGAACGTACCGGTCGTGGAAGCGGCCGCGCGTTATATTCGCGACGGACGCGCGACCGTGGCCGAGTTGCCCGATGCGGTCATCGTTGGCGTGCAGAACTTCTCGCTGCCATCCTTCAAAACTTATCCGACCGAAGTCGCCGTCCTGATCCCGCGCGCCGACGTGCAAGAAATGCGCGGCCGTATTGCACCGCCGGTCATCGCGCAGGCGCCGCCCAAGCCGCCACGTGCGGCGATCGCCGAACTGGCCGCTGTTCGTCACGAAGACGCGGTCGAGTTCGCGATGGCATCGGCCAACACGATGATGTCGGCCAAGCCCGAACCCGCTGTCGCGTTCGGCGCGTCGCCGGCGTCTTATCGGCTCGCCAGCGCCGACGCCGGCGCACTGCCGTCGAGCAGCATGCTGGCCACGCGCGCGACATCGGAGGGACAGATATCGCTGCCCAATCTCATCGCCGTGCTGCCGCCGCCCGCGCCGGGCGTCGCGCCGCCGACGCCGGCCGAACGGTTGAAGCTCGAAGGCACCGCGCGGACGCGGGCGGAACGCTGCCTCGCCAACGCGATTTATTTCGAGGCACGCAGCGAGCCGCTCAAAGGCCAGATCGCCGTGGCGCAGGTGGTCATCAACCGGGCCTTTTCGGGCTTCTATCCCAACGACATCTGCGGCGTCGTCTATCAGAACGCGAACCGTCATCTCGCCTGCCAGTTCACCTTCGCCTGCGACGGCAAGAGCAAGGCCATCCACGAGCGCGGCGCATGGGCGCGGGCCAACCGCATCGCCAAGCAGGCGCTCGACGGACAGCTTTACGAAACCGCCGTCGGCACCTCGACGCACTATCACGCCGTCTATGTTCGTCCGATCTGGGCACGTGAAATGAAGAAGAACGTGCGCTTCGGCATTCACAATTTCTACCGGCCCTATGCCTGGGGCAACGGCTCGGATGAGCCGCTTTGGGCCAGGGCGCAGACCGCGGCGTTTAATAAGAGGTAATCACTAGCCGCCGCTCGTCCCCGCGAAAGCGGGGACCCAGCACAACGATGCAAGTATGTTAGGGCCTGCTGGATTCCCGCTTTCGCGGGAATGAGCGGAGATTGGGGCAACCCAATCGCAAACTGCTCTAAATCTTCAGCTTGAACAGCTTCACCGCATTGTCGCGGCCGATCTTGGCGCGCTCGGCCTCCCCGATCTCCGCCTTGTCGAACCACTCGCAGCCTTGGCCGACATCCTCGAACGGCCAGTCGACCGAGAACATCACATGGTCCGCGCCCATTTCGGTCACCGCATTGACCAGCGATGGCGTGTGGAAGTTGCCGGACGTCGTCAGATAGAAATGCTTGCGGAAGTAATGCGCGACACCGTGCTTGGCCGGATAGTTATGCGGCGCGTTCATCCAGCCGTTGCGGCCGTCGATGCGCCAGAGCTGCACCGGAATGCCTTCGCCGAGATGGCCGAGCACGATCTTCAAGTTCGGGCATTCGTCGAACAGGCCGGAGCCGATCAGCCGTAGCGCGTGCAAGGCGGTCTCGGCGGCGAAGGCCCAGTTCGGCCCGAGCATCCAGTTGTGGCCTTCGTAGAACTTGGTCCAACTCGGCAGCGGATTGCGCGGGTGCAGATAGAACGGCACGTCGAGCGCTTCCACCGTGCGCCAGAACGGCCGGTACTGCGGCAAGTCGTAGTAGGTGACGTTGTCCGCGCTGCCGACATTGCTGAAGCCGTTGACCAGCGCGCCGACGAAGCCGAGTTCCTTGACGCAGCGCGTGAGCTCGGCGGCCGCCGCTTCCGGATCCTGCATCGCCAGCGCCGCGAAGCCGGCGAAGCGGTCCGGATGCTTGCCGACATCCGCGGCCATCGCGTCGTTGGCCTGCCGCGCGACGTCGACGGCGCGCTTGACGTCCGGGATCGCCTGCACCGCCGGCGCGTTGAGCGACAGGATCATCATCTCGATCCCGTGCTGATCCATTTCGCGCAGCCGCGCCCCTTGGACGTCGATCAGGCGCGGCCCGAGCGTGTCCCAGACATGCGTCCCGAAGACCTTGGAGTCGTTGAGCGTCGCTTCGATGGCGACATGTTCTTCGAGTGCGATCTTGCCTTGCATGAAGCTGGTCTCTCGGGGCGGTTAAGGGACCCGCATCATGCATTGCCGCCGCCGCTGCTGTCAGCACCGGCGCAATAAAAAAGCCGCCCACGAGGAGCGGCTTTCAAGTTGAGAAATGGGCAAGCCTTCGTTGGATCGGGCTTGCCAGCCGTAGCTCGCGAAACGAGCCAAGGTTGGTGGAGCCAAGCGGGATCGAACCGCTGACCTCCTGCATGCCATGCAGGCGCTCTCCCAGCTGAGCTATGGCCCCAATCTCGAATTCTTGCCGCGGCAGGGAACGCGCGCGGCCCGCGTATGCGCCGGTACCCTAACCGGCGCGGCCAATCAAGTCTCTTCTTCCTTTTCGATGCCTTCGCCGATGATATCGGTCACGTCGGCGTCGCCTTCCTCTTCTTCTTCGATGAAGGCGGCATCGTCCAGGCTCTCGTCGTCGTCCATCTCGACGTCGTCTTCCTCGACCTGAGCGCCCGCCGTCGCCGGCTTCTTCTTGCCCTGCTGCTCGGCCTCCGCGTCCTCGAGCGACACGAATTCGGCGTCCGTCGTCTCCGGCACCAGCGTCTCGCTCTCGTCCTGCACGGCCTTCGCCGCCTCGGGACGCGCGCCGCGCGTCGGCGCCACCGCGATCGGGACGACCTTGCCGGTATAGGGCGAAATCACAGGCGTCTTGTTCAGGTCGTAGAACTTACGACCCGTGTCGGGGCAGATGCGCTTGGTACCGAGCTCAGGTTTGGCCACGGGTCAGGGTTCCTCGGAATGTCGCGAAATCGGTGCTTCACTTGGCTAGTTGCGAGCGGCCTGTCAATAGGCCGTCACACATGGAATACGCCAGGGCGGGCGGGATGACGCCGCGCGCGGCTGCGTGGTAGGAGGGCGCGGTTTTTAAGGATACCTGCCGGTGAATACCACTGCCCTGACCCCCCTCACCGCCCGCCGCGGCGGCCCCTTGCAGGGCCGCGTCCGCGTCCCTGGCGACAAGTCGATCTCCCACCGCGCGCTGATCCTCGCGGCCATGGCCGTGGGCGAAAGCACCGTCACCGGCCTCCTTGAGAGCGAGGACGTGCTCAACACCGCCAAGGCCATGAGCGCCCTCGGCGCCAAGGTGGACCGCGACAAAGACGGGGTCTGGCGCGTCCGGGGCGTCGGTGTCGGCGGTTTTGCCGAACCCGAGGCGCCGCTCGACTTCGGCAATTCCGGCACCGGCTGCCGCCTGGTCATCGGCGCGGTCGCCGGCTGCCCGATCAAGGCGAGCTTCGACGGCGACGCCTCCCTGCGCAAACGCCCGATGCGCCGCATCCTCGATCCGCTGGAGAAAATGGGCGCGCAGGTGCTCGAACAGGCCGAAGGCGGGCGTCTGCCGCTGACCCTGCAGGGCGCGCGCGACCCGCTGCCGCTCGAATACGAATCGCCGGTGCCGTCGGCGCAGCTCAAGTCGGCGGTGCTGCTGGCCGGCCTCGCCGCGCCGGGCGAGACCACCGTCATCGAAGCCGAGGCGACGCGCGACCACACCGAGCGCCTGCTCAAGCATTTCGGCGCCAAGATCGTCAGCAAGCCGCACGGCGAGCTCGGCCGCCGCATCACGCTGCAGGGCCAGCCCGAGTTGGAGCCGGCCGACGTGACGGTGCCGGCCGATCCCTCCTCCGCCGCGTTCCCGATGGTTGCGGCGCTGATCGTGCCGGGCTCGGACGTCGTGTTCGAGAACGTGATGATGAACCCGCTGCGCACCGGCCTCTTCACCACGCTCAAGGAGATGGGCGCGAAGATCGAGGTCGTGGAGAAGCGCGACGGCGGCGGCGAGGAAGTCGCCGACCTGCGCGTGACGACGTCGCAGCTCAAGGGCGTCGAGGTGCCGCCGGAGCGCGCGCCGGCGATGATCGACGAATATCTCATCCTCGGCGTCGCGGCCGCCTTCGCCAACGGCACGACGCGCATGCGCGGCCTCAAAGAACTGCGCGTGAAAGAGTCAGACCGCCTCGAGGCGACCGCCGACATGCTGCGCGTCAACGGCATCGCGGTCGAGATCGAAGGCGACGACCTCATCGTGCACGGCAAAGGCAGCGTGCAGGGCGGCGGCGAGGTGAAGACGCATATGGATCACCGCATCGCCATGTCGGCGCTGGTGATGGGCCTCGCCAGCGAGCAGCCGGTACGCATCGACGACTCGGCCTTCATTGCCACCAGCTTCCCCGACTTCACCGGGCTGATGCGCGGTCTGGGCGCGGATTTGGCGTAGTCCGTTCCGCCGAGCATCCAGCCCGCTCATTCCCGCGCAAGCGGGAATCCAGCGCGGCATTTCCCATAGCGTCAGAGCTGGGCCCCCGCTTTCGCGGGGGCGAGCGGAGAGCTGGGCAGCGCTGACGCGATAATTACTCAGCCGCTTCCGACAGCGACGCCGCGGCTTCGCCGGCTTCGAGGCCGACCGCGACCGACTGGATGATCGCGGCGAAACGCACCGCGGTGTGCACCGTATCCTCGCTCACGCCGGCATCGTGCAGCACCTTGTCGTGCGCGTCGATGCACTTGCCGCAGCCGTTGATCGCCGACACGGCCAGCGACCACAACTCGAAATCGGCCTTGTCGACACCCGGATTGGCGATCACGTTCATGCGCAGCCGCGCCGGCTTGCTCTCGTAAGCCTTGTTCGAGGCGAGATGCACGAAGCGGTAATAGATGTTGTTCATCGCCATCACGGTGGCGGCGGCGCGCGCGGCGTCGAGCGCCTGCGGGCTCAAGTGCTGACGCGCCAGCGCCTCGAAGGCCCGCACGACGTCGGCATTGCGCGTCGCGATCGCGCAGGCCAGGAACAGGCCGTAGCGCTGCTGCGGGCTCAGCGTTTCATCGGACAGCATCGACGAGAGATTGAGCTTCGCGTCTTTGGCGAAGGCAGGCAGGCGCTCTTTGAGGCTCTCGATGGGCAAGACACGTTCTCCGGAAATTTCAAACGACAGACGCGAAGACTGCGGGCGGCGCGAACGCCGCCCGCGTTAGCACAAAAGCGATCAGGCCGCCTTGAGCGTGTCGCCGCCGACTTCGCGGTTGCACGGGCAGAGCTCGTCGGTCTGCAGCGCGTCGAGGACGCGGAGCGTGTCCTTCG
>Ga0182746_1003153_pt1 | contig 11450 bp, 12 predicted proteins | sample eDN3rd30CBELigOP_FD_128881 | JGI IMG/M metagenome (GOLD analysis project Ga0182746, IMG submission 128881) | Enriched Organic Plus compost microbial communities from Emeryville, California, USA - eDNA 3rd pass 30_C BE-Lig OP (version 2) (version 2) ... | reverse complement strand
CTGGCGACCGTGTCCTGCATGACCAGGTCGCGGCGGCGCTCTTCCTCGTCGGCAAGGCGACGAGCCTCTTCGGCGCGCAAGATGGCAATCTCTGCCTCCTTCTGCGCCTTCAGCCGCTCCTGCTCGGCCTTCCACGCAGGCCGGTCCAGACGGCGGCGGCGTGGTCCCGTCCGGGCCTGCCCATGCTTCGCGCCGACCTCGGCGTGATAGCGGTCCTGCCAGCCGCGCATCGCCTGCTTGTAGCTGCGCGACGGCGAACCGGACCAGCCCTGATCCTTGTGCCGGTCCTGCTCGTGATGGCCCTCATGGCAGCGCTTGGCGTCCATGCGCATATTGCCATCTGCACATATGGGCACGGCCAGCACATGCACATGCGGGTGGGATTCGTCGCGATGCTCGACGATGCTCACCACCTCGGCCGCGTTGCGCGCGGCATCGACCCTGGCGAAGGCGATCACGTCCTTGCGCCAGCGCAGATAATCGGCCTCATCCATATCCTCGACCGGGTCGGGAAAACTAAAGACGCTGCCGATCATCACATGCGTGTCGCTGCGGATGCTCCGCAGCGCCTCCTTCCGCTCCGGCTGCTCCTTGCGCAATCGGCGCAGCAGCTTGTTTTGTTCGGCGACGCGCTGCTCGATCAGCGCGACCACCTCCGAAGGCCGCATGCCTTCGAGGATGGTGGGCGGCTGCGGATCTTCGACATGCGGGCAGGCCCCGTCCAGCCGCTCGGCCTCATCCGCGACCTCGCTGACCGACCGGCTCTTGCTGTTGCCCTTGCGCGAATAGGTCTGCTTGTGCGCGAAGATCGATTTGCCGCTACGCTCAGACATAACGCAAGCCCTCGCTGAAGCCTGCGGCGCGCACTTCGCTGCGGGAAACCAGCTCCAGGTCCAGCGCCATACGGACCTGCCCGACGCTGAGCGTTCGACACAAAGGGTGACGGGATTTGATCCAGTCGGCAGTTTTTGCCGCATGCGCCGGGGTGGGCACCTGAGGCGATTCCGGCTCGTCCGCGATGTAATCGCGCCAGCGGCCCACCCTGAACCAGTTATCCGAGAAGCAGACCTTTGAGCGCGTATAGCCTGCGGTCTCCAGCGCATAGCGCTTTACAGCCGAGAGAAGCTTTTCATACCCGACCTCCTGCATGGCAGCCTCAACGTGGTGCAGGCAGGCCGCTTCGTTGCGACATCGGTCGGTTGGATAGGCCTTCAATATCTCAAGAGATTCAGCCGCCGCCTCGCGCGCGCCTGCGCGCGAAGGTGGTTTATGGATGGTTTCAGGATGGTTTGGGGTCCGCTGTGGACGGGGTACCGGGTCCGCAGCGGACCCCGTTCCGGGTTCACGGTAGACCCCGTCCTCTGTGGACCCCGTCTCATCATCGGGTTCGGCAATGCCCTCCAGGGTGCGGACGGCGGCAAGGGAAATGCGATAGACGACGGTAAAACCGTTCTTGCAGGCACGGCGGCCGGTCTCGATCAGGATGCCTTCGTTCAGGAATTCGTTGATCGTGCGCTTGACGGTGGTTTCGCCAAGCTCGGTGTAGCGCTGGATCGTTCCCTTGGAACACCAGATGCCCGACCCGTCATCGCTGGCCTTGTCGGCCAGAAACATGATGATCTGTTTTCGCACCGGACTACCGAAGCGCCGCCCGGCGCAAAGATTCGCGACCTTCCAGCTCATGCTGCACCTCCCCACGGGGTTGCGCGGCGGGAAACTGTGACATATTCTTTTGTCAGAAGACCTTTGACAGTGCCGTCGGATGGAGTGCCAGCTCCTCCGGCGGTTTTCTTTTGCGCAGAGGTCAGGCCGCAAAACTGCGGGACACCTGCGTCATAACCCATTGATTTGCATGCTGCCGCATTGCACGAATGCGGGACACCACTTCGTTGATTTCGTTTAGTTTTCAGAAGAAGTGGTGGGCGACCCTGGAATCGAACCAGGCATGGGTCTCCCCGGCGGAGTTACAGTCCGCTGCCGCACCTTGCAGCACGTCGCCCGCCGAACGCTTTCGGCGTGTGGAGGGGTGATTATCCCGCCCGGCGCAGGGCGTCAAGCAGGGATCAGGGGAAAAGTTGTGGCCAGCCATCTGTTTCGACCATCCCGCAGCAGAACTTGCAATTTCCCGCATTTTCTGCGCAGTCGGAACGACAGCCGGGGACAGGATATGGCCGAGAAACCGCAGAAAACCAAAAAACCCGCCTGGGTCATCGACAAGGAACGCGCCCGCCGCGCCGCCGCAGCCGAAACGCTGTGGCTATTCGGCCTGCATGCGGTGCGCGATGCGCTGGCTAACCCCCGCCGCGAAAAGCTGCGCCTGGTCGTCACTCGCAATGCGCTTGATCGTCTGGGCCCTCTGCCAGAGGGGACCGAACCAGAAATCACCGATGCCCGGACCTTTGACAAGGCCGTACCATTGGCACCCGACAGCGTCCATCAGGGCGCCGCACTGGAGGTCAGGCCACTTGCCTGGGGCAAGCTTGAGGATCTGGCGCTGTCCGGACCGGGGCGCCCGTTGATGGTGGCGCTGGACCGCGTGACCGATCCGCATAACGTAGGCGCAATCCTGCGCTCGGCCGAGGTCTTTGGCGCACGGGCAGTTATCGCCCCGGCCCGCCATTCCGCACCCGAAACCGGGGCACTGGCCAAGACCGCCTCGGGCGCGCTGGAACGCCAGCCCTATCTGCGCGTCACCAACCTTGCCGATGCGCTGATCGAGCTGAAGGCCATGGGCTATACCGTCCTTGGGCTCGACGGGACCGGGCAAGAAACCCTGCCCGAAACTCTGCGCGCCCTCTCGGGTCGTGCGATCTGCCTGGTGCTTGGCGCCGAGGGACCGGGGCTGCGCGAACGCACACGCGAAACCTGCGATCATATCCTGCGTATCCCGTTTGCAGCCGATTTCGGCTCGCTCAACGTCTCGAACGCGGCGGCCGTGGCGCTTTACGCCGCTTCACAGAGCTGAGCGGTGCCATCACAACGGCGCTAGAAAGCGCCCGTCCCGGTTGAGAATCGCAAGGCGATTTGCCAGATCCATAGGCAACCCTCAGCCTATGCGCAGCCATGATTCGACCGATTCTCGCCAGCCTGTTCCTTTTCCTGCCCGCCAACGCGACGATGGCAGAGGATTGGGCGCTCGACGGTATGGACCCGGTCTCATACGGGATGGAGAATGCGGCCGTTCCGGGGCGTAACGATCTGGTCACCGTCTGGCGCGGTCAGGCCTGGCATTTTGCCAGCGAGCATAACCGCAACCTTTTCGAAGCAAACCCCAAGGCCTATGCGCCGGGGTTGGGCGGACTTTGCGTCGTCGCCCTGTCCGAAGGGCGCTCAGAGCCCGGCAATCCGCGCTATTTCGTGGTCATTGGCCAGCGAACCTATCTGGTGCGCTCTGAACGGGCACGCGAGCGGCTTTTAGCCGACCCACAGGGCATTCTGATGCGCGCAAAAGCCGTTTGGGTGCGACTTAATCCCTAAAAATTCACTTTCTCGTGATAACGATGGAACCATTTCGCCACAGTTCCCATTTATTTATTGGACATGACCTCGGAACGGTCATGTTCAGATCACTGTCCCTCGTTCCGCGACTTGCGCCCGGCCAGCACTCTGGACCGGGCGCTTTTTCCATGCCACTTTCGGTTGAGATCTTTGGGGGAGGATCAGAATGAATCTGGCCATACTTCGCGACACAGGCAGTTCGCCGGTTGATGACGACATAGCGCGGATCGCGCGCACCGCCCGCTGCATTGCCATCGTCGGCCTGTCGCCGAACGAGGTGCGTCCGTCATGGGGCGTTGCGCGCTATCTGAAATCTCAGGGCTATCGAATCGTGCCGGTCAACCCGACGCATGCTGGCAGCATGATTCTGGATGAGCATGTCTATCCTGACCTGCGTTCGATCCCGCCCGAAATCGAGGTCGACATGGTGGATATCTTCCGCCGCGTCGACGCAGTGCCCGCCATAGTCGATGAGGCCATCGCTCATCTGCCGAAGCTGCGCACGATCTGGATGCAGCTTGGCATCAGCCATCCGCAGGCCACCGCCCGGGCGCGCGCCCGTGGTCTGACGGTGATCGAGGATCGCTGCCCCAAGATCGAATTCCCGCGCTTTCTTTGAATGAACAGGACCACAGATCGCGAAACAGCCCCTGCCCGCGATCCGTGGCCCTGATTGATTTCCGGACGATCAGAAGCCCGAATAAAGCCCTTCGTAGATCGGGCCCAGCGTCCCCACCTCGAACAGCGAGCTGACCGAGGTGCCGTTCCAGATGTTCAGAATCGCCTGAGCAAACATCGGCGCCGTGGGCACGATGCGGATGTTCGTGGCCGATTTCACCTTGGCGCCCGGCTCGATCGAATCTGTGATGACCAGCGATTTCATCACCGAATTCTGAACCCGCTCGACCGCCGGGCCGCTAAGCACACCATGGGTGATATAGGCGTGAACCTCGGTCGCGCCATGCTCGGTCAGCACCTGTGCAGCCTTGCACAAGGTACCAGCGGTGTCGCAGATATCGTCAACGATGATGCAGGTCTTGCCGGTCACATCACCGATCACCGTCATCTCGGCGACTTCGCCCGGCTTTTCGCGGCGCTTGTCCACGATGGCGAGCGGTGCGCCGATCCTTTGTGCAAGTTCACGTGCCCGGGCAACACCGCCAACGTCAGGCGAAATCACCATCAGGTCCGACATGCGGTCACGGAAGTGATGTTTGATATCCAGTGCAAAGACCGGGGCAGCATAAAGGTTGTCCACCGGAATATCGAAAAAGCCCTGAATCTGGGCGGCATGCAGGTCCAGCGTCAGAACCCGGTCAACGCCTGCCTCGGTCAGCAGGTTCGCAACCAGTTTGGCGCTGATAGGCGTGCGGGCCTTGGCGCGGCGGTCCTGCCGGGCATAGCCGAAATAGGGGATGACCGCCGTGATACGTGCCGCAGACGAGCGCCGCAGCGCATCGGTCATGATCAGCAGCTCCATCAGGTTGTCGTTGGCCGGGTTCGAGGTCGGCTGGATGATGAACATGTCCTCGCCGCGGACGTTCTCATAGACCTCGACAAAGATTTCCTGATCGTTGAAGCGTTCGACCCGCGCCTCGATCGGGGCGACATTCATCCCGCGATGCATCGACATGCGGCGGGCGATCGCGGTGGCCAGAGGCCGGTTCGCATTTCCCGCGATGAGCTTGGGTTCGGTCATGGCCGGCATGGGCGTGTCCTGTCTGGATTCGTGCGATTGCACCTCGCTTAGCACCGGGCTAGCCTGCTCGCAAACCCCGAGGATAAAACCATGGCGCATATCGACTATTACTTCGGCACACCCAGCCCCTGGGCCTATCTCGCCGGAAACCGGCTGGAGGAAATCGCCGCCCGGCACGGCGCAACGATCACCTACAAGCCTGTCGATCTGCTACAGCTCTTTGACCGCACCGGCGGCATCCGCCCGGCGAACCGCCATCCCTCGCGCATGGAGTACCGCGCACAAGAGCTGCGCCGCTGGTCCGGACATCTGGGTCAGCCGCTGAACCTGAGGCCCGCCTTCTGGCCCGTGAACCCCGCGCCCTCGTCCTATGCGATCATTGCCGCGCAAGAGGCCGGCGGCGGCGATCTGGCTGGCCTGGTGCAAAGTTTCCTGCGCGGGGTCTGGGCAGAAGAGGCCGACATCGCCGATGACGCGGTGATCCGTGACAAACTCTCTGCGGCAGGTTTTGACCCCGAACTTGCCAACAAAGGCCTGTTCATCGGTGCCGAGACCTTTGCACGCAACCTTGAGCAAGCGGTCGAGGACGGCGTCTTTGGCGCCCCCTTCTACATCGTGCGCGAAACGGGTGAGCGGTTCTGGGGTCAGGACCGGCTGGACTTTCTTGACCGGCATCTGGCCTCACTGTGAGCGTGCTGCATCTAAGGCAATGGCCGGGGAACCAGGATCGCCCGGCACTGGCGCTGCATTGCATGATGGGCAATGGCGTCTATTGGGGTCCGATTGCCGAGACTCTGCGTGATCATGTGCGGATCAGCGCGCCTGACCTGCCCGGCCACGGGCAAAGCCCGGATTGGGATGGCGGGACGCCTGACTACCACACCTTTACCACGCGCACCGTTGCCGCGCTGATCGACCGGCCGCTGGATCTGATCGGTCACAGCATGGGGGCGACCGTCGCCCTGCGCATCGCCGTCGCCGCGCCCGAGGCCGTACGAAGCCTGACCCTGATCGAGCCAGTGCTCTTTGCCGCCGCGCCCGACGCTCATAACGACGCATTGATGGCCGAGGTCGAGGCCAAGCTGAAAGCAGGCGAAGATGCCGAGGCGGCACGAGCCTTTCTTGCCTGCTGGGGCGGGCTGGACTGGGATGCACAGACGCCTGCGGGCCGGGCGCGGCTTGCGCGGCAAATTCACCTTGTTCACGCCAGCAACGAGGCGCTGCGCCATGACGCGGCCAATATCCTGCGTCCTGACGGGCTAGAGGCTATCGACGCGCCGGTACTGATCATCATGGGTGAAGAGTCCCCGCCCGTCATTCCCGCGATTGCGGATGCTCTGGCTGCGCGGATGCCTGATGTCGGTCGCGCCCGCGTACCCGGAGCAAGCCATATGCTGCCGATCACCCATCCACGCCAGGTGGCCGAGCTGATCGCGCTGAACCTCGAACGGGCCTAAGGCCGGCGTTCAGCCGACCTCCCAATCGTCATGGTGGCGCAGCGGGCCAATGGCCATCCAACTGGCCCGCACCCGCGCAACACGCGTGTCGCCCCAGGTCCGGAATTGCAGCTCGAATCCTGTCTCGGTCACGTTCGCCGCGCGGATATCGGCGCGCTGGTTGGCGCCGCAATCAATATCCCACATCGTCAGTGAAACATGGACTACCGGTGGCTCAATAAAGGGCTCGTCAAACTGGACCTGCTGGGCCTCGACCCTAGGCCCCTCTCCGGTCCACATCGGGCCGCCACTCTCGAATGCCGAGAACATCTCGGTCGTGCCCTGAGCGACCCCAACGGCAAACTGGCCAAAATATCTCAGGAGTCCCCCCAATCTTTCATGAAAGGTGATTGCGAAAAAGAATAAAGCCCCGGAAAAACCGGGGCTTACTATGGGGCCTGCCGCTGTTGGCGTCAATTCCCCGTCAGTGCGGGAAATTGGCCTGATTGGGGTCCAGCCCGATGTGCGTGCCAAGCGCCTCCATATCGGCCAGCAGCTTGACCGCGGCGGCGACCAGCTCTTCTCCGGCGGATTCGCGTTCCTTGGCGGTCTCAACGCGACGACGGGCCTGAGCCATCATTTCGTTAAAGACCTCTTGCGTCATCTCGGCGCGCGGATGTCCGCGTTCGGCCAGCAGGCTGACGGATTCACCGTTGATCTCGGCGAAACCGCCGGTCACAGCAAATTCCGTCTCGGTCCCGTCGGCCGCAACCACAGTCACCAGACCGGGGCGCAGATTGACGATGGCCGGAGCATGGCCGGGCATCGCCGTCAGATCGCCTTCGGCGCCGGGCAGGCGCACCTCGCGCGCCGCAACGGAAAGCAGGTTCCGTTCCGGCGAGACGAGGTCGAACTGCATCGTATCGGCCATATCGCCCCCTTACGCCGCGTCAGCGGCGAGGCGCTGCGCCTTGGCTTTCACGTCCTCGATGCCGCCGACCATGTAGAAGGCCGCTTCCGGCAGGTGGTCGTATTCGCCGGCAACCACCGCTTTAAAGGACTTGATCGTGTCCTCAAGCGGCACCTGCACACCGTCCGAGCCGGTGAAGACTTTCGCCACGTCGAAGGGCTGCGACAGGAAGCGCTGGATCTTCCGGGCGCGGGCCACGGTCAGCTTGTCCTCTTCCGACAGTTCGTCCATGCCGAGAATGGCGATGATGTCCTGCAGCGACTTGTATTTCTGCAGGATACCCTGAACGTCGCGCGCAACCTGATAGTGCTCTTCGCCAACGATCGCCGGATCAAGGATCCGCGAGGTCGAGTCGAGCGGGTCCACAGCCGGGTAGATACCAAGCTCGGAGATGGCGCGCGACAGAACCGTGGTGGCGTCGAGGTGGGCAAACGAGGTCGCCGGAGCCGGGTCGGTAAGGTCGTCGGCCGGAACGTAGATGGCCTGCACCGAGGTGATCGAGCCGCTCTTGGTCGAGGTGATCCGCTCTTGCAGGGCGCCCATGTCGGTCGCCAGCGTCGGCTGATAACCCACGGCCGAGGGAATACGGCCCAGAAGCGCCGACACCTCGGAACCCGCCTGCGTAAAGCGGAAGATGTTGTCGACAAAGAACAGAACGTCGGTGCCCGACTGGTCGCGGAACTGCTCGGCCAGGGTCAGACCGGTCAGCGCCACGCGCATCCGCGCACCCGGAGGCTCGTTCATCTGGCCATAGACCAGAGCCACCTGCGATTCCGACAGGTTGTCAGGCTTGATAACGCCCGATTCCACCATCTCATGGTACAGGTCGTTACCTTCGCGGGTACGCTCGCCCACACCGGCGAACACCGAGTAGCCCGAGTGCACTTTGGCGATGTTGTTGATCAGTTCCATGATCAGAACCGTCTTACCAACACCGGCGCCGCCGAACAGGCCGATCTTACCACCCTTGGAGTAGGGCGCGAGCAGGTCGATAACCTTGATACCGGTAACCAGGATCTCGGACGCGGTCGCCTGAGCGGCGAAGTCCGGAGCCGGCTGGTGGATGGCGCGGGTCTGGCTTGCGTCAACCGGACCGCCTTCGTCCACCGGCTCACCAACCACGTTCAGGATCCGGCCCAGAGTCGCGTCACCAACCGGCACGGTGATCGGGCCGCCGGTGTCGCGCACGGCCAGACCACGGACCAGACCTTCGGTCGCGTCCATCGCGATGGTGCGGACGGTGTTCTCACCCAGGTGCTGAGCCACTTCCAGCACCAGACGCTTGCCGTTGTTTTCAGTCTCGAGTGCGTTCAGAATCGCCGGAAGCGGGCCGTCGAACTGCACATCGACGACGGCGCCGATCACCTGCGTGATTTTTCCCTTGGCCTCTGCCATGTGTTTAACCCCTACGTGTCAGAGCGCCTCTGCGCCCGAGATGATTTCAATCAGTTCTTTGGTGATCGCGGCCTGACGCGAGCGGTTATATTCCGTCGTCAGCCTGTCGATCATGTCACCGGCGTTGCGGGTCGCGTTGTCCATGGCGGTCATCCGCGCACCCTGTTCCGAAGCCGCGTTTTCCAGCAGCGCGGCAAAGACCTGCGTGGCCACCGCACGCGGCAGCAGGTCGTTCAGGATCGCGCCTTCGTCCGGTTCATAGTCGTAAAGCGCCGAGGCCGCGGCCTCGCCTTCCTCGACGACCGCCGGGATAACCTGCAGGGCCGTCGGCACCTGGCTGATCACCGATTCGAAGCGGTTGAAGAACAGCGTCGCCACGTCGAACTCGCCAGCGTCAAAGCGGGCGAGGATTTCGTCCGCAATGTCGCGCGCATTCTCATAGCCGATACGTTTGACCTCGCTCATGTCGACGTGATGGACAAAGAGGGCGCCGTATTCGCGCTTGAGCTGTTCGCGGCCCTTTTTGCCGACGGTCAGGATCGACACCTGCTTGCCCTGCGCCTGCAGCTCTTGCAGGCGCAGCCGGGCGAGCTTGACGATGGACGAGTTGAATCCGCCCGCAAGCCCGCGCTCGGAGGTCATCACCACCAGAAGGTGGCGACGATCTTCGCCGGTGCCGGCCAGCAGGCGCGGTGCCGCGGCCGAACCAGCCGCAGCGGCGGTCAGGCCAGCGATCACCGCCGACATCCGGTCGGCATAGGGGCGCGCGGCCTCGGCCGCTTCCTGCGCACGGCGCAGTTTCGCGGCGGCGACCATCTGCATCGCCTTGGTGATCTTGCGCGTGTTCTTGACGCTGCCGATCCGGTTCTTGAGGTCCTTGAGGCTGGGCATCTATCCCTCCTCTCAGGCGTAGGTCTTGGCGTAGCCGTCCAGCGCTGCCTTGATCGCATCCTCAAGCTCGCCCGCAACCTTGCGGTCGTTCTTGGTCATGTCCTCAAGCAGATCAGCCTTCTGGTTGCGCAGGTACTGGATCAGGCCGCGCTCCCACTTGGTCACGTCCCTGACCGGGATGCTGTCCAGATAGCCTTTCGTACCGGCATAGATGACGATCACGATTTCGGCGTTGGTCAGCGGCGAGTACTGCGGCTGTTTCATCAGCTCGGTCAGGCGCGCACCACGGTTCAGCAGCTTTTGCGTCGCCGCGTCGAGGTCCGAACCAAACTGGGCAAAGGCAGCCATTTCGCGGTACTGCGCCAGTTCCAGCTTCACCGGGCCGGCGACCGATTTCATCGCTTTGGTCTGGGCGGCCGAACCAACGCGCGACACCGACAGACCGGTGTTCACGGCCGGGCGGATACCCTGGAAGAACAACTCGGTTTCCAGGAAGATCTGGCCGTCAGTGATCGAGATCACGTTGGTCGGGATATAGGCCGACACGTCGCCCGCCTGGGTTTCGATGATCGGCAGCGCGGTCAGCGAGCCGGCGCCATTGGCGTCGTTCAGCTTGGCCGAACGCTCAAGCAGACGCGAATGCAGGTAGAAAACGTCACCCGGATAGGCTTCACGCCCCGGCGGACGGCGCAGCAGCAGCGACATCTGGCGATAGGCGACAGCCTGTTTCGACAGGTCGTCATAGATGATCAGCGCATCCATGCCGTTGTCGCGGAAATATTCGCCCATGGCGGTCGCCGAATAGGGCGCCAGATACTGCATCGGTGCGGGGTCCGAAGCGGTCGCGGCCACGACGGTCGTGTAGGCCATGGCGCCCGTTTCTTCGAGCTTTTTTACCAGCTGGGCGACGGTCGAACGCTTTTGACCCACTGCGACATAGATGCAGTGCAGGGTCTTCATGCCGTCAGCTTCGCGGCCGTTGTAGTTCGCCTGGTTCAGGATGGTGTCCAGAGCGATGGCGGTTTTGCCGGTCTGACGGTCGCCGATGATCAGCTCGCGCTGGCCGCGGCCGATCGGGATCATGGCGTCGACCGACTTGAGGCCGGTGGCCATCGGCTCGTGCACCGATTTGCGCGGCATGATGCCCGGCGCCTTGACGTCGGCGATGCGGCGCTCCGAGGCGTTCAGCGGGCCTTTGCCGTCGATCGGGTTACCAAGCGCGTCAACGACGCGGCCAAGCAGTTCTTTGCCGGCCGGGACTTCCACGATGGTGCCGGTCCGTTTGACGGTGTCACCTTCCTTGATGTCGCGGTCATCGCCGAAAATCACGATACCGACGTTGTCGGCTTCAAGGTTCAGGGTCATCCCGCGGATGCCGCCCGGGAATTCGACCATCTCACCGGCCTGAACCTTGTCCAGGCCATAGACGCGGGCGATACCGTCACCGACGGACAGCACCTGCCCGACCTCGGCCACCTCGGCGTCCTGACCGAAATTCTTGATCTGATCCTTGAGGATGGCCGAGATTTCGGCTGCCTGGATTCCCATTATCCGACCTCTT
>Ga0182746_1003149_pt1 | contig 11463 bp, 10 predicted proteins | sample eDN3rd30CBELigOP_FD_128881 | JGI IMG/M metagenome (GOLD analysis project Ga0182746, IMG submission 128881) | Enriched Organic Plus compost microbial communities from Emeryville, California, USA - eDNA 3rd pass 30_C BE-Lig OP (version 2) (version 2) ... | reverse complement strand
CTATGCCGGTGTCGATGCCCGGGATGTGGCCGTACAGGCCCGGTTCGTTCAAGGAAGCCTCGCCATCGAGAAGATGGCGATAGGCAGCCTTGCCGGCAGCAGCCTGTCCCTGGCCGGCGAGCTGCGGTCATGGAACACCCGACCGAAAGGAACGCTGACGCTTGCGTTCGACAGCCCGGATCTTGTGCCGCTGGCCAGGATTGCCGGCTTCGACGGGTCATCGCCCGAGGGCGTCACGCTGCTTTCCCGCCTCGCGCGGTTCGGCAGCGTGAAAGCCAGCGGCCAGCTTCGCGCCGAGCCCGACAGCAGGGACAGTCGCATCGCCTTCTCGCTGGCGGCGCAATCAGGTGAAACGAACCTGTCTGCCGAAGGCAGTTTCCTTGGCCGCCTTGGCGGCGACATACGGGCGCTGGACATGGAGGCGACCGCCCGCGCACCCGAGGCCGGTGAGCTGCTGGCGCGGCTGCCGCTTGAACTTCCCCGAGCGGGCGTAGCGCCGGGCCCCGCCACGGTGTCCCTGAAGCTGAGGGGCGATGTGGCGACCGACCTCGAGGCGACACTTTCTGGCAGCCTGCTCGATGGCCGGGTCGATGCCGCCTTGCGCATCGGCCGCGACAAGGACGACAGACGGACGCTGGCAGGCCGGGCCTCGGCCAGGTTCGTTGATCTCAACCGGGTGCTGGCCGTCCTGGGGCTCGAGCCTGGGGACGGGGCCTCCGAAGGAAATGACGGTGCCGAGCCGGCAAGCCTTGATCTTGCCGCGCAGATCGGCGGCAATGGTGAACGGGTGAAGCTCTCGGCCATTGCCGGACATATGGGCGGCTCGCCGCTCGAGGGCGCGCTTGTCATCGATCTCGCTGGCGATGTGCCGGATGTGTCCGGAGAACTCAGGGTTGCGGATCTGTCCCTGCCCAAGGTGATGGGCGCGCTGCTGCTGAGTGCGCCCGCTGGAGATGAGCCGCTCGCCCCTGTGCTTGACGAGGATGGCCCGAGCAGCGCGCCGATCATGGTCGAGCGGCTTGGGCGGCTTTCCGGCAGGGTCATGGTTGCTGCGGCTCATCTTGCGCTCACGGATGAGATTACCCTCGACAGTGCGAGTCTCGCTGCCACCCTCGCCGAGGGGACGCTCACGCTTGAGCAAACCGGAGGCACCCTTTTCGGGGCGCCACTTGTCTTCTCGGCGAAGGCCGAAGCTGCTGGCAGCGACCTCAAGCTGACGGGTGACGCGAGCATTTCTGGCCTGCCGCTCAACCAGACCCTCCGGCTTGCAGCGGGCGACCATCCGGCGCTCACGGGGAGGCTCGATGCCGCGGTGAGCTTCAGCAGCCTTGGACGCAGCCCGGCAGGGCTCATTGCCAATCTGACCGGACAGGGCAGCTATCGTCTCGATGATCCGGCGGTTACCGGCTTCGATCTCGCCCGCCTGGTGGCGCGGGTGACGGATCTTGACACCATCGATGAACTCGACCGCGCTGCAGCCGAAGCTCTCGCCGGCGGCGACATGCGCTTCCAGGGCGGCGAGGGGGCGATCGCTATCAATGAGGGGGTAATGCAGCTCGCGCCTCTGCCGATCATCAGCGATGCGGCGCGCGGGCAGGTGAAGACGCTGGTCGATCTGGCAAGTGGCGGGATCGATGCCAGTTTCCAGCTCGATCTCGTGAGCCTCGAGAATGCTCCGCGCATGGAGATGGTGATCAGCGGACCGCTCAATGCGCTTGCCAAGAACTATGATCTGAGCGCCCTGCGTTCGGACCTGACAGTCCGGATCATGCGGCAGAATCTCGAGCGACTGGAGGCACTGCAGCGGGAGGAAGAGGAGGCCGCACGCCGGGCCGAGGAACGGCGCCGGGAGGAGGCCGCACGCCGGGCCGAGCAGGCCCGTCTGGCCGAAGAGGCACGTAAGGCCGAGGAAGCCCGAAAGGCGGAAGAGGCACGCAAGGCAGAGGAGGCACGTAAGGCCGAGGCAGCTCGCAAGGCGGAGGAGGCACGCAAGGCAGAGGAAGCAAGGAAGGCCGAGGCAGCTCGCAAGGCCGAGGAAGCGCGCAAGGCCGAGGAAGCGCGGCGGGCGGCGGCACAAAAGGCAGAGGATGAGCGGCAGGCAGCCATCGCACGGCGCGAAGCCGAGATCCAGGCAAAGAAGGCGCGGGAAGCCGCCGAAAAGGCCGCCCGGGAAGATGCCGCGCGTCGCCAGAGCAGGCCGCCGGTGCAGCAGCCCAAGCCGGAAATCGAGGTTGCACCCATTCCCTGGATCGAGCAGCCGCTGTCGCCGGATCAGACACGCACCCGGTCAAGGTCGAAAGCCCGTCAGGGCAGTGGCAGCCAGGGAGCCGCGCTGCAGTCGAACGGGGCGACGGCGCGGGCGCCGCAAAACACCGGAGCCGTGCCTGCCCAGAACAACCAGCCTGCCAGAAACGCCAAGTCCGGCGCGGGCACGCCTCAGGTCTTGCCGTCGTCGGGACTGGGCGATCCCAACCGGTTCACATATTCACCAAGATAGTCGAGCACGAAGACACGGGCCGCGGATGACAGGCCGCGGCGGTCGCGGCGAGCGTCAATTTCTGTGAGCAGCTCGTTCAGGGTCTGGGATCGCTCGGCGGCAATCTCCCGCAGATAGAACCAGAACTCTGCCTCAAGGGACAGGCTGGTCGGGTGGCCGGCCACCGTCACTGAACGTTTCGATGGCCGGTCGCGATCAAGGTTTTTCGGCAGAGGCCGGATCAATTGGGCCCGATCATGTCGGCGGGACGCACGGTCTCATCGAATTCTTCCGACGTGACATAGCCGAGGGCAAGAGCCTCTTCCCGCAAGGTGGTGCCCTTCTTGTGGGCGTTCTTGGCGATCTCAGTCGCCTTGTCATAGCCGATCTTCGGCGCCAGCGCCGTCACCAGCATGAGGGAACGCTCCATGAGGGCCGCGATATGCTCGCGATTCGGCTCGATACCGACGACGCAGTTGTCGGTGAAGCTCATGGACGCATCCGCCAGCAGACGGATCGACTGCAGGACGTTGTAGACGATGACCGGCTTGAAGACGTTGAGCTCGAAATTGCCCTGGGAGCCGGCCACGGTCACGGCAACGTGGTTGCCCATGACCTGACAGCACACCATGGTGAGCGCCTCGCACTGGGTCGGGTTGACCTTGCCCGGCATGATCGACGAGCCGGGCTCGTTCTCGGGCAGGCTGAGCTCGCCGAGGCCGGAGCGCGGACCGGAGCCAAGCAGGCGGATGTCCTGGGCGATCTTGAACAGACTGGCTGCCAGCACGTTCAACTGGCCAGAAATCTCGACCATCGCGTCATGGGCGGCCAGCGCCTCGAACTTGTTCGGCGCGGTGATGAAGGGCAGGCCGGTGATCTCGGCCACATGCTTTGCGAAAGCCTCAGCGAAACCCTTCTTGGCATTGAGGCCGGTGCCGACGGCGGTGCCACCCTGGGCCAGCATGTAGAGCCGCGGCAGGGCCGACTTCACGCGCTCGATGCCATAGGCCACCTGGGTGGCATAGCCGGAGAATTCCTGGCCAAGGGTGAGCGGGGTTGCATCCTGCAGATGGGTGCGGCCGATCTTGATGATGTCGGACCAGGCCTTGGCCTTGGCGTCGAGAGCCTTGTGCAGGTGCTCGAGGGCAGGGATCAGGGCATGGACGACCTGCTCGGTGACGGCGATATGCATGGCCGTCGGGAAAGTGTCGTTGGACGACTGCGAGCGGTTGACGTGATCGTTGGGGTGGATCGGCTTCTTCGAACCCATCTCGCCGCCGAGCATCTCGATCGCGCGGTTGGAGATCACCTCGTTGGCGTTCATGTTGGTCTGGGTGCCGGAACCGGTCTGCCAGACAACCAACGGGAAGTGATCATCGAGCTTGCCTTCCAGTACTTCCTGGGCAGCGGCAACGATCGGATCGCCGATCTCCTTCGACAGGTTGCCGAGCTCCATGTTGGTGCGGGCAGCCGCCTGCTTGATGATGCCAAGGGCGCGGATCAGCGGCTTGGGCATGGTCTCGCCGCCAATCTTGAAGTTGCCGAGCGAACGCTGGGTCTGAGCACCCCAGTAGCGGTCGGCGGCGACTTCAAGCGGGCCGAAGGAATCGGTTTCGGTGCGTGTCTTGGTCATGTTGAGCCAATCATCTCTGTGAAGAGCAAGGGTGGAAGGCATGGCCCGCGCCGAGCGACGTGAAGCACGCTGTTCCGAAGGCATGCCGAATTCCTGGCCACTGCCTTAACATGCGGTGGCCAGGATGAAAACCGGGCGCGAGCGTCAGGGCGCGTTGAGAACCGAGGCGCAGGCCGGGGGAAGATCCGACAGCACCATGGGCTTCGGCGGCTTCTGCGGTTTCTGCGGCTGGTCCGGCTTGGCATAGGGCTTGTCCGACAGCCACCAGTCGAGGCTCGCATCGCAGCCGTCACCGGGGGGCGGCGGCGCCTGATCCTTGCAGCCTTGCTGACCTGACGGGCATTTCAGGCGGATATGGAAGTGGTAGTTGTGGCCGTAGATCGGGCGTACCTTGTTGAGCCAGGCGCGGTCATTGCCAGCCCAGTCGCACAGCGCCTTCTTGATCGCCGGATGGACGAAGATGCGGCCAACCTGAGGATAGGAGGCGGCGAGCTTGATCAGCCGCGCATGGTCCGTGCTCCAGATATTCGGATTGATCTCCGAGCGGCTGGCGATCACGGAGGTGGCGCTGAGCTTCTCGCGCTCCTCGGTGGAATAGCGGCGGTTGGGGGCGGGATCGAGCCAGATGTCAGCATCAAGGCCGATCTGATGGCTGGCATGTCCCGTCAACATGGGGCCGCCGCGCGGCTGGGACAGGTCGCCGATCAGCAGGCCGGGCCAGTTGATCTTCTGCTTCGCGTCGGCAGCGAATTTCTGCAGGAAGGCGATCAGCTGCGGATGGCCCCAGTGACGGTTGCGCGACGGACGCATACCCTGCCAGTGGGGACCGTCGAGCGGCATCTGAACCGCGCCGGCAAGGCAGCCCTTGGCATAGGAGCCGATGGATGCCGGCGGGATCGAGGCCGGTTTCTTCACGCTGCCGAAAAGCTGCTTGGCCGGAACCGGGTCAGCAGCGGCGCGGGCGGCATGAGGCACAAGGATGAGGCCGAGTGCGGCAAAGGCCAGACCGGCGAGGATGGTCGACTTCATGGCGCCCCCGGTTCCGCTATTTCTTGCGAAAGGTGTCGAGCTTCACGACCTTGGCCGCGCCCGGATCGGGCTCGTCGTCCTCAGGCACCGATGCGGCCGGAACCTTGGCTGGCTCCGGCTCGACCGGCCGGTCGAGCTCGCCCGCATCCCTGGCGGCCGGCTTCCTGGTGGCAGGCTGGGGCAGGGCAGAGATCGAGGCGCTGCGCTCCGCAGGCACTGCGGCCTGAGATTCGGGCGACGCATCGGCTGTGGCCGGTTCGTCGGCCTCCTCATTGGGGTCGGTGTCGGAAACGTCGAACTGCAGGCCGAACTGGACCGAAGGATCGAAGAAGCCCTTGATCGCCGAGAAGGGAATCGACAGGCGCTCGGGGATGTTGTCGAAGGACAGATCGACCTCGAAACGGTCGTCATAGACCTCAAGGCTCCAGAACTGGTGCTGTAGCACGATGGTCATCTCGTCAGGGTACTTCTTGCGCAGACGCTCAGAAATACGCACCCCGGAATGGGTCGTGTCAAAGGCCACAAAGAAATGATGGTCTCCGGGAAGGCCCTGTCGGGCAGCCCGCCTCAACGCCGCCTTGACGACGCCGCGCAGCGCCTCCTGAGCCATCAGATCATAGCGCATCAGGTCTTCGGCCATATGTCCTCGTCACTCGCCTTCGCATGCAGATCCACTGCATATCGACTGTCTTTGTGGGAGCCGTGCTCCACTTCCGTCTCATAATATCGCGAAACCGTTGCGAGATGCTATGGTCAGCGCGGATGAGTTTTCCGGACAGGGACGATTGTCGGTTGATGAGAAGGACATAAGCCGTTGGGGGAAGTGGGGGCTTCTGTTGCCAGGTGCCCGCCGGACCCCGCCTTGACCAGCTACGGCCAAGGGCTTTGATTTCGGTGCTTAAGCTGCGTTACGCAGCCTGGGCAACCGGAGCATAGTTGTCATTGGCAACTATAATTTTAGCCCGATAACGGCGGTACAATGCCGGGTGAAAGTTAGCCCTTTACACTCTCGTCGATCCTATTTCACCCCCATCAAATGCCGTGCAAGTCATTGCATCTGCACGACATTTGGTGGAGGTGCCGGGTACCGCCCCCGGGTCCGATGAGCTTATTACGGCTACCGTTTATCACCATAGTCAGCCCGAAAGCTGACACGCCCAATATAGGTGGCATGCCGGCATCTTGGAAGGGGGTGTCGCGGGAAATCACAGCTTCGGGTCGGCTGGAATAGAAGTGCCGGACCTAATGGGCGAAACCTTGACCGGTCCGCAGGACATGAAGCTGCCGGAGAAAGTGGATGGCATGTCGGTTCCCGGCATGATGGTGCGCAGCTCGACGGCATCGTGGCAGGTGGCATCGCTATCCCCGGGGCTTGCGAATTCCACGTCAAAATGGGCATCGGCACCCGGCGCGAGGGCGACCGGTTCCGCCTTGTCGCCAGCAGCGGGGCTTATCACCTCGACATCGAGCCTGCCGCCCCTTGTGTCGAACAGCTCAACTGCTGGCGCGCCCGTGATCTCGCAGGCATCGGCCCCGATATTGTGGATCTGGAACCGGAAGGTGCGGCTGCCATTGCCCACGTCCTCACCGACCCTGTCGATCTTCAGATGAAGACCGGAACAGGCATCGGACCGGGCGGGAGATGAGGCTGCCAGCATCATCGCCAGCACCATCAGGGATCGAATAGGGAAAGAACTCATGCTGACCTCGTCACGGCTTGTCGGGTATGTTAACGAGCCGCAGGACGTCCTGTTCCAGGGCAGCCGAACAGGGAAATATCGATGAAGCAGTATCTCGACCTCGTCAGTCGCATTCTCACCGAAGGGGCGCGAAAGACCGATCGCACCGGTACGGGCACGCTTTCTGTCTTCGGGCACATGATGCGGTTCGATCTCGAAGACGGCTTCCCGCTGCTCACCACCAAGAAGCTGCATGTGAAGTCGATCATCCACGAGCTTCTCTGGTTCCTGCGAGGGGATACCAATGTGGCCTATCTCCAGGAGAGGGGGGTTCGCATCTGGGATGAATGGGCCGACGAGAATGGCGATCTCGGACCGGTGTATGGCAAGCAGTGGCGCTCCTGGGGCGCGCCGGACGGCAGCAGCATCGACCAGATTGCCGAGGTGATCGAGGCGCTGCGGCGCAATCCCGATTCGCGGCGGCATGTGGTCTGTGCCTGGAATGTCGCCGATATCGACAAGATGGCGCTGGCTCCCTGCCACTGCCTGTTCCAGTTCTATGTGGTGGATGGCAAGCTGTCCTGCCTGCTCTACCAGCGGTCGGCGGACGTGTTCCTCGGCGTGCCGTTCAACATCGCCTCCTACGTGCTGCTTACCCATATGATCGCGCAGGTCACGGGGCTCAAGCCCGGCGAATTCATCCATGCCTTCGGGGATGCCCATCTCTATCTCAACCATCTCGAGCAGGCGCGCGAGATCCTGAGGCGCGAGCCCAAGCCGCTGCCCAGGCTGGTGCTAAGGCGGGATGTACAATCGATCGACGACTTCCGCTTCGAGGATTTCGAGATCGTGGGATACGAGGCGCATCCCCACATCGCGGCGCCCGTGGCCGTGTGAGGATGCCCGCTCGTCACAGGGTCAGGAGAGGGTCCAGTCGAGGGTGATCTCGGCGTTGAGGACCTTGGAGATGGGACAGTTCTTCTCGGCAATGCCGGCAAGTTCGCCGAATTTCTCGCGGCTGATGCCCGGCACCTTGGCCGCCAGGGTCAGGCGGGAGGCTGAAACCCGGAAGCCGTCGCCTTCCTGGACCAGTTCGACAGCCGCCTCGGTGGCCAATTCGTCGGCAGTATAGCCTGCGCCCTGGAGCTGGAAGGCCAGGGCCATGGTGAAACAGCCGGCATGGGCGGCGGCAATCAGCTCTTCGGGATTGGTGCCGGGTCCACTCTCGAAACGGGATCTGAAGCCATAGGGTGTCTCGGAAAGAACGCCCGAGCCTGAGGTAATGTGGCCCGTTCCTTCCTTGCCGCTCCCGGACCAGACGGCTTTTGCTTTGCGGATCATTGGCGATCTCCTTCTTGCCGGCCCGAAGCCCAATGCTTCCTGGCGCGCAACGAAGACCTTAGTCCGTAAATTCGTCGATTGTATAACCCTGAAGGTAAAGCAGGGCCGTCAAGTCGCCGTGATCGATGCGGACGCTGGCGGCATCGCGGGTCTTCGGCTTGGCATGCAGGGCAACACCCAGGCCGGCAGCCTCGAGCATGGGAATGTCATTGGCGCCGTCGCCCACGGTGATCGCATCCCGTGGGGTGACGCCCCTCGCGGCACAGAGCTCAAGCAGGCCCTCGAGCTTGGCATTGCGGCCAAGGATGGGCAGGGCGACACGGCCACTGAGCCGGCCATCCTCCACCAGCAGGGTGTTTGCCCGGTGCAGATCAAAGCCGATTTGGCTGGCGACATGGGCGGTGAAGGCGGTGAAGCCGCCGGAGATCAGCGCCGTGGTCGCGCCATGAGCGCGCATGGTGCGGACGAGGGCATGGCCGCCAGGCATGAAGGTCAGGCGCTCGGCAATGACCTGACTGATAGCGGCCTCCGGCAGGCCTGCCAGCATCGCAACCCGCTCCTCCAGGGCCTGCTCGAATTCGAGTTCGCCGCGCATGGCCCGGGCGGTGATCTCGGCAATGCGGTCGCCGACACCGGCGAGCACCGCCAGTTCGTCAATGCATTCCTGCCCGATCATGGTCGAGTCCATGTCTGCCACCAGCACCGACTTGCGGCGACCTGCAGCGGGGATGACGGCAACGTCGATCGGGGCTTCGCCCAAGAGGGCGCGGGTGCCATCCTCCAGGGCGCGATATTGCGGCGCCTCGGCACGCAGAAGCCATTCGCAGGCAAGGCCGGGGGCGAGCCAGCGCGGCGACGCCGCAAGCCCGTGGGCAGCCGCAACCCGGTCAAGAATGGACTGATCCAGCCGGACGGCGCCGGAGGGGCTTGCAATCAGAATGAGAAGAGTGTCCATGCGGGCCATGACCAGTGATACGGATGTGAGCCTCAAGGCAGCTCGGCAAAAACGCGTGGTCCTTATCGCAGGACCGACCGCCAGCGGCAAGTCGGCGTTGGCGCTGCGCCTTGCTACGCGTTCGGGCGGCGTGGTCATCAATGCCGATGCCATGCAGGTCTACCGGCCGCTACACATCCTCACGGCGCGGCCGGATGACGAGGCGCAGGCCGCGGCGCCACATGTTCTCTATGGGCACGTGGCAGCGGATGTGGCCTATTCCGTGGCCCAGTGGCGGCTCGAGGCCGAGGAGGCCATTGTTGATGCCTGGGCGAGAGGCCTGCTGCCAATCGTGGTGGGCGGCACCGGGCTCTATTTCACAGCGCTGGAAAAGGGACTGGCAGATATCCCGCCGATCCCGGACGAGGTTCGCTCACGCTGGCGGCAGGCGCTGCGGGAGCAGGGGAGCATCGCCCTTCATGGGGAACTCGCCCGACGGGCGCCGGACCATGCGCGCCTGCTTCGACCTTCGGACTCACAGCGGATCGTGCGGGCGCTGGAAGTGCTGGAGGCGACTGGCCGAAGCCTGATCGACTGGCAGCGGTCGGTGGCAGCCGGTGCCGGGCTGCTGGCCGAGGCAGAGGTTGCACGATGCGTACTGGTTCCCGACCGCAAGGTCTTGCACGATAGGATAAATCGTCGTTTTGCCGCCATGGTCGAACAGGGGGCGCTCGAGGAGGTCAGGCGCTTCATCGCCCTCAACTTGCCGGCGGACGCGCCCGTCTACAAGGCGATCGGCATTGCCGAGCTCGCGCGTGTTCTTGATGGCGAGATCGGGCTTGCCGACGCCATAGTCCTGGCCCAGGCCCGCACACGCCAATTCGCCAAGCGGCAACTCACCTGGTTTCGCCACCAGATGGCGGGCTGGCCCAACATGGACCCGGATGACCGCGAGGCCGTGGATGCTTTCATCCGGAACATGGTGGACCAGCAGGCAGGCTGATCGGGCCTTCATTCAATGGAGCTCTCGAGGCACCAGCCCCTTGGCCCATTCAGGCAACTGCGACAGCGCGAGTCACCATGCTGTCGCGGGATGCCGGCGCTCATGCGGATGGCGGTGGTGACACGGCTCAGCGACACTAATCCTGCGGCAGCCGGCCCGATGCGGGTCGGCTGCCCGTGCGGCCAAGCGGTCGCTCAGCCGAGCTGGGTCACACTGCCGCGCCGACGTCCATGGAGCCATGGGCCATGCGCTTTACCTTCTGTGCCTGTGATACATGCCAGAGATCGTAGTCCCTCTGCAGATTGAGCCAGTATTCCGGCCTATTCCGGCAGAGGCGGGCAAGCTTTACGGCCATTTCCGGGGTGACCGAGTAGCGCTCGCCGATCAGGCCGTAAAGCAGGGTTCGGGAAATCTCCAGCCTGCGGGCAACCGCGCTCTTGGTCATGCCGATTTCAGGAAGCATCCGGTCGCGGAAGACGGCGCCGGGATGGGGCGGAGGGCTCAACTTGGACTTCATCTGGTAAACTCCTCGCATGATCACATCGCTCGAAAACGGGGTGAATGCTACTTTTACGGGAACTCACGCCAGACGCCCGCCGGGCGAGATTTCTTCACGCGAATCGTGGCGGCCCGGTCAGTATGTCTGCAATTTACAGTAGATTGTCTTTTATTCCTACACCAAATAGTAGAAATCCGGTGAAAAAGATTCACGACCGCCCGATGAATCTGATCGGCGCCCTTCATCGTCGCTTGACCGTGGCCTAAGCCCTCGCTATCGTCGCGCCGAAATTAAACCAACTGGCAGCCAATCCTGGCTGGAAAGCCGCGGTTGATGAATTCGGTCATTCTTGTAGTAGGTAGGCGCACGCCCCGGTCAGCGATAGGCTGATCCGAACCACGGAGCGTGCGCAACAGGGCCCCTAGAGGGCCCTTTTTCATTGGACCGCCAGCGAGTGAAGTGGAGCAGATGATGACCCAGGAGATGACGGGAGCGGAGATCGTCATCAAGGCGCTGACTGATCAGGGAGTCGAACATATTTTCGGCTATCCCGGCGGGGCGGTCTTGCCGATCTATGACGAGATCTTCCAGCAGGACAAGATCCAGCACATTCTCGTGCGCCACGAGCAGGGCGCGGCTCACGCCGCCGAAGGATATGCACGCTCCACGGGCAAGGTCGGCTGCGTCCTGGTCACCTCGGGACCGGGCGCCACCAATACGGTGACCGGCCTCACCGACGCGCTGATGGACTCGATCCCGATGGTGGTGATCACCGGCCAGGTGCCCACCGGCCTCATCGGATCGGACGCCTTCCAGGAATGCGACACGGTCGGCATCACCCGGCCCTGCACCAAGCACAACTGGCTGGT
>Ga0182746_1003145_pt1 | contig 11480 bp, 12 predicted proteins | sample eDN3rd30CBELigOP_FD_128881 | JGI IMG/M metagenome (GOLD analysis project Ga0182746, IMG submission 128881) | Enriched Organic Plus compost microbial communities from Emeryville, California, USA - eDNA 3rd pass 30_C BE-Lig OP (version 2) (version 2) ... | reverse complement strand
TTCGTCCTGAGCCAGGATCAAACTCTCCGATAGAATTTGAATTAGCTCTTTGCACTTTTTTATAGTGTGTGCTCACTTTAAAAATTAACGTTGGCGCTTTGTTTTGTTCAGTTTTCAAAGAACGATTTATCACTTCTCTCACAAGCGACTTTTATAATATACCATGTACAACAATCAAAGTCAACACTTTTTTATTTCTAAGAAAGAAGTTAATGTCGCATCGGCGACTTTTAATATAATATCAACTATCTAGTTAAAAGTCAACAATATTATTTAATAAAAAATACATAATAAAAAGAATCTAAGATAGTTTCTTAGATTCTCATATTACCCAATAATCAATGGCAGCTAATGCAGCAACACCAGGAATCCCCAACACTCCTGCTATTGCTGAAGTAACAAAATTAATTGGTACATGTATACCTACTTGATTACCTAATGTATTTAGAAAGAAAAGAAAAACCGCTCCAATCACAAGTTTAATAACCATTTGTCCCACATATCGGATTGGTTTTAATGGTGCTCCAACAATGAGCAACAGTAGGATTAAGCCTGCAATGATTGCAACAAATACGACAGGTTCCAAGCTTTCGCCTCCTTTTGAGCTTGTACCCTATTCATATGTCATCATTCATTTATTAAGAACTGCGGAAGTATTGAATATAAAATAAAAAAAGACTATCAGATCTCTCCTAATAGTCCTCCACAAACATCATCTCTTTACTTTCGCTTGTCTTTGCTTCGCTTCCCTAAACATATAAAAGTACTTTAATTCTGCAATTTTTAATGTTGCTTTCGCCTCTTCAGATGGGTCGACACTTCTTTCCAGCAAAGTTTTTTGATTCATCCAATTTTGTTTAAAATACTCCAGCTGCTGTATTAATGCTGCATCATATTCATGTCTCAGTCTTTTTTTTCGCCGAAAGAACATCTTTCTTCCCCCACACGCTTTAAATTTCTCTTCGTCCTTCAATTGCTTTTGATAATGTTACTTCATCTGCATATTCTAAATCACCGCCGACCGGTAATCCATGGGCAATTCTTGTCACTTTAATACCTGATGGCTTCAACAGTCTAGAAATATACATCGCTGTGGCTTCTCCCTCAATATTTGGATTGGTTGCCAGGATGACTTCCTGCACGGTCTCATCCTGCAGGCGCTTCAATAAATCAGGGATATTAATATCCTCCGGTCCAATTCCATCCATCGGCGAAATGCTGCCATGCAGCACATGATACAGTCCGTTAAACTCACGCATCTTTTCCATCGCAATAACATCTTTCGGGTCCTGCACTACACAAATCACATCTCGATCCCGGCGCTGATCTTCACAAATCATACACGGATCCTGGTCTGTAATATGACCGCACACCGAACAATAGGAAAGGTTTCTCTTCGCGTTAATCAGCGCTTTCGCAAAGTCTAACACCGTATCTTCCTTCATCCCTAACACAAAAAAAGCAAGCCTCGCCGCTGTTTTCGGTCCAATACCCGGTAACTTCATAAAGCTGTCAATAAGCTTTGAAATCGGTTCTGGATAATGCATCGTATCCTTCCTTCCATGACAGAAAAGAAACCTCCATTACGGAAGTTTCTTCTCTTACTATTTAAAATGGCAGGTTCATGCCTTTTGTAAATTGTCCCATCGTTTTGTTTGTTAATTCTTCTGCTTTTTTTAGAGCATCGTTTGTTGCTGCTAGCACCAAATCTTGTAACATTTCGATATCATCCGGATCGACTACTTCAGGTTTAATCGCAACATCGACGATTTCTTTATGACCTGTCACAATCACGGTAACCATTCCGCCGCCAGCTGTTCCTTCAATTCTTTCTTCCCCTAGTTTTTCTTGTGCTTCTGTCATTTTCTTTTGCATTTTTTGCATTTGTTTCATCATGTTTTGCATGTTCCCCATGCCGCCACGCATACCCATTCTTCGTACCTCCTAATTATTCTTTAATTTCCAACAAATCATCCCCGACTAATTTACGGGCTTCTGCTATAAAAGGATCTTCTTCTTTTGATTCCGTTTCGGTTGGACCATCGAGTTGCTGCGTAGAAAGAAACTCTTCTCGCAATTGCTGCCATTGACTCTCCGGTACACCCGCCATTTCCATACGACGACCGGTAAGTTGTTCCATAATGGATGCCATCATTCCGATTAAACGGCTATTTTCCATGGCCATTTGGCAATGAATATCATATTTAAATTTTACCACAAATGCACCTTCTGAGGCAGCAACAGGTTCTGCTTCTGTCAATAAAGCCGCTAATGACTTTAAGTTTTGTTGACCCAGTTGTTCAAAAACCTCGCCCCATTTACTTTTCACTGCTTGTAAATCAGGTTTTGTTGCATGTTTTAAAATTTGATGAATTTTTCCTGCTGGTGCCTTGTATGCTCTCTTTGTAGTCCGCTGTGCCTTTGGCTTCGTTGCTGCTTGTTCAACATTAGAAATCGCTAATCCATTTTGTTTAAGATCTTCAATTTGCTTCTCAAGGCCCTCTATTTTAGCAAGAAGTTGTTGTACTTGTCCGTTATCAACTTGAGATGATGATTGTTCATTGCACAACTTCACAAGCGCGACTTCTAGTAAGATACGTGGATGATTCGTCCACTTCATATCCTGCTGTGTTGTATTAAAGCTTTCGATCATTTGATAAATGATGTCTGTAGAAATCATCCCCGCAAGTTCTTTAAACTGCGGATCAATCAACACTCGTTCAAACGTATCAGCTAAACTTGGAGCTGATTGATATAATAACATATCTCGGAAGTAAAAAATAATATCTTCTATAAAACGAGCCGGATCTTTTCCCATTGCTAATAGTTCATCTAACACTTGAAGGGAAACAGCCACATCTCTCTCATAAACAGCTCGTGCTAGTCGACTTAAAAAAGCTTGTGATACCGATCCCGTCACTGTAAGAGCATCTTCTACTGTTACTTCATCTGTACTAAACGAAATAGCTTGATCAAGCAAGCTTAGCGCATCACGCATTCCGCCTTCAGCCGCTCTCGCAATAATATGTAAAGCCTGCTCATTACATGCCACACCTGTTTCACCCACAATTTGCGACATCCGACCAACGATATCTTGGGGTTGAATACGTTTAAAATCAAAACGTTGACAACGGGAAATTATCGTTAGGGGAATTTTATGCGGCTCAGTTGTAGCTAAAATAAAGATGACATGCCTAGGCGGCTCTTCCAATGTTTTTAATAAAGCATTGAAAGCTCCTTGTGATAGCATATGTACTTCATCGATAATATACACTTTGTACGTAACCGCATTCGGGGTATATTTTACTTTATCGCGAATATCTCGAATTTCCTCTACCCCATTATTAGAAGCCGCATCAATTTCAATTACATCCGATATGGAGCCGTCAGTAATTCCTCGGCAGGTCGCACATTCATTACAAGGTTCACTTGTCGGCGCATGCTCACAGTTTACAGCCTTAGCAAGGATTTTGGCTGCACTTGTTTTCCCTGTACCACGCGGTCCTGAAAATAAATAGGCGTGGGAAACTTTTTGCCCGATGAGAGCGTTTTGCAACGTTTTCGTTACATGTTCCTGACCGACTACATCAATAAATTGTTGTGGTCGCCACACCCGATATAATGCTTGATATCCCACGGTAATCCCTCCTTTATTTTCTCCATCTCTATTAATTATAGCGTACTCATTTCAATGGTTACAATGGCATAAAAAAACTCACCCTTAATTGGATGAGTTGATTTATTATGTAATAACTGCCGTGCACCTTCTGTCGATTAACAACCATAAGCGTTACTTAAGCAGTTAGCTCGGCCCAGGCAACCCTGCGGCACATGGGAACTTCCACTTAATGCTGCTTCCTTCCGGACCTGACATGGTTCATGGAGACCCATTGCGCAGGACCCGGACGTCAACGCCACTTACTTAAGGCAGACCCTACAGTACGCTAACCTCGAGAAGGGATTCCGTCTCGCTAGAGCGGATTGCGAGTTCAGGGCACCGCTACCTCCCCACCTAGCACGGCAAATATGATACCGATAATTAGTGTACCTCATCTAGGTACATGATTCATTATACCGATTATATTTTAAAAAAGCAATATTTATTAGCTGTTAATATCTTCTATGCAACGTGAGTTTTTCGCTTTCTTAGCCGCCTTTTTTCGTTCACGAAGTTCTTTAAAAAAAGCCGTCAGTATACCGCCGCATTCTTCTTGCAGTACACCGCTCGTTACTTCGCTTTGATGATTAAAACGTTCATCTTGAAGTAAATTCATAAACGTCCCTGCACATCCTGCCTTTGGATCATGCGCACCAAAGACCACCCGCTTAATACGAGAATTAATAATTGCCCCCGAACACATCGGGCACGGTTCAAGCGTTACATATAGAGTGGCTTCTTCTAGCCTCCATGTTCCAAGAACTTCACACGCCTCACGTATTGCTAATAATTCTGCATGAGCCACTGCATTTTGATCTGTCTCACGTAAATTATAGGCTCTAGCGATTATTTCATCCTTCCAAACAACAATCGCACCAATTGGCACTTCTTGAAGAGCACATGCTTTTTTTGCTTCTTCCAAAGCTATATTCATATAATACGCATCATCTTTCACCATCTATCCCCCCTTTTATAGGAGTAAAGAGACGCTATCGGGCTAACTATAAAGAGTAAACACACATTATCCTCATATATAGGACATCGTATCGTATTACCTATAGCTGATGCAAACTTTAAAAGGAGAATAGCTATGAAATGTGCCCTGCTTATTATTGATATGATTAATGATTTTAAATTTGCTCACGGCGATTTACTGCTTAAGCATACTAAATCTATTGTTAAACCAATTTTACATATTAAAGAAGCCATAAAAAAACAAGGGGCTCCTATCATCTACATCAATGACCACTATAATTTATGGCAAGCTGACTTCGAAAAAATTATTGCCACTTGTCAACATGAACAGAATGTAGACATCATTGAACAAATTAAGCCCACAAATGATGATTACTTTTTAATTAAACCAAAACATTCTGCTTTTTACGGGACAGCTCTTCAAACTTTACTACATCAATTAAAAGTTGATACTTTAATTTTAACTGGAATTGCAGGGAATATCTGCGTCCTTTTCACTGCCAACGACGCTTATATGCGTGAATATAAGATCTGGGCACCAGAGGATGCAATTGCCTCTGCCGATATACAGGACAATCAATATGCTTTAACGATGATGAATCAAGTATTAAAAGCAAGTACAGCTAAGAGCTCTCTTATTTCATCTTTTCTCCAATAAAAGAATCCGTTACGTAATGTAACGGATTTTCATACGATTCCATATTTATGCATGCAAGTGTGATTTAAAAAATAAATGGAGGAGGTAGAGGGATTCGAACCCCCGCGGGGTTTGACCCCCCTGTCGGTTTTCAAGACCGATCCCTTCAGCCAGACTTGGGTATACCTCCGTGTTGACATTTAATATAGTACAATGATTGAAAAAGAATGTCAACATCTTGACCGCTTTTTTAGCATAGAAAAGATTATCAACACAGGAAAAGGAAATTCACTTCAGTAGCAACATTCATTAATACATCATTTAAAAAGAGGGACATTACCTTTGACAGATAAGTCCCTTTTCTTTCAAATTAGCTAGGCTTAATGACTTCTACACCACGCATATATGGTCGTAATACTTCCGGAATAATAACACTTCCATCTTCTTGTTGATAATTTTCCAAAATAGCTGCTACCGTTCTACCGATAGCTAAACCAGATCCATTTAATGTATGAACAGACTCCGGTTTTCCTTTCGCATCACGACGGAAACGAATATTCGCACGTCTCCCTTGGAAAGCTTCAAAATTACTACAAGAAGAGATTTCTCGATAACCGCCATAGTTCGGCAGCCATACTTCAAGGTCATATTTCTTCGCTGCTGTAAATCCTAAGTCTGCTGTACACATGCTCAATACACGATATGGTAGACCAAGCAGTTGTAATACCTTCTCAGCATGACCTGTTAGGTTTTCAAGTTCTTGATAAGAGTCTTCTGGCTTTACAATTTTCACAAGCTCAACTTTATTAAATTGATGCTGGCGAATCAGACCACGTGTGTCTCGGCCTGCAGATCCTGCCTCAGAACGGAAGCATGCTGTATAAGCTACATAGCTAAGCGGTAAATCCTCTCCATTTAAAATCTCATCACGGTGAAAGTTTGTTACAGGCACTTCAGCTGTTGGAATTAAGAAATAATCTTCACTTTCAATACGAAATGCATCTTCCTCGAACTTCGGCAACTGTCCAGTACCTGTCATACTTGCGCGGTTTACCATAAACGGTGTCATTAACTCTTCATAACCATGTTCTTCTACATGTAAATCCAACATAAAACTTGCTAATGCACGCTCTAATCGTGCGCCTAGCCCTTTATAAAAAACAAAACGGCTTCCTGTTACTTTTGCAGCACGTTCAAAGTCGACAATCCCTAAATCTGTTGCTATATCCCAGTGCGGCTTTGGTTCAAATGTAAATTGCGGAATTTCTCCCCACTTACGAGCTTCTACATTATCATCTTCTGTTTCTCCAATTGGAACACTTTCATGTGGAATGTTTGGAATAGATAAGAGAAGCATATCTAACTTCGCTTCCACTTCACGAAGTTCTTCATCTAACCCTTTAATTCGATCTCCCACTTCACGCATTTCAACAATTAATGTATCAGCATCTTTTTTCTCACGTTTTAATACTGCTACTTGTTGAGATACTTCATTTCTTTTACTTTTTAGCTGCTCTACCTCAGCAATTAACTCACGACGTTTCACATCTAATTCTTCAAATGCTCCTAAATCCGTTAAGTCCTCTCCACGATATTGCAGGATACGTTTTACTTCTTTAAAATTATTGCGTAAAAATTTTAAATCTAACATCTTTCTTTCCTCCTATTTATACAGCTTCTGTACGCAAAAAACTCCCGTCCCTATAAAAGGGACGAGAGTTAACCCGCGTTGCCACCCTAGTTGAAGACAACATTTGTCTTCCACTTATCAAGATAACGGCTTGAACCGAAAGCACTTACTAACCCTAAAAGGTGTTCCGTTCTTTACTCAAGGATGGATTCACAAGATGCTTACACCGATTTTCACCAACCATCGGCTCTCTACAGCAAGCCTTTCTTGTTACTATTTCCTGTCATAGCTTTATAAATCAAATTGTTTTTCCATAATGTACTACAATTATTTGCAAGTTGCAACCGTTTTATACGCGAATTCTATTAAAACCATCCTTTAACAGTAGAAGCAGTGCTTGACCAAATATCAGCAAAGAAGCCACCTACTGCACGCATAGAAAGAACAAACCAATTCGCCTTTTCCACTGATTCAGCAGCTACAACATCTACCTTGATTGATTTGGCTTCTAGGTTCGTGATTGAACCATAAGGCTCTTCTCCTACTTGAACAGTAATATAACCAAGCTTCTCACCTTTTTTAATTGGTGCTGTTAATTGACCGTTTTCATTTAACTTGCTTTCATCAATAACAAGTTTCGTTTTAACATGCTCTTTGTAATCATCTTCTACAACTAAATCTAGTGCTTCTTTTGTTTCAATATTAACTACGTCTTCTTTTCCTTTCACAACATCAAGTGACTTATGCCCCTTGACCTGATAGTGTGCAGGAAGAATTTCTTTTTTACTAAACTGGTCAAAAGCGTAGTCCATTAATTTAATACTATCTCTAAAACGTTCATCTTTGGATGTTGATTTCATAACCACTGTAATATAACGTTGCCCACCACGAACAGCTGTTCCGGTATGAGCGTACCCAGCAAAATCCGTTGAACCTGTTTTTAAACCATCAACACCATCATATTCAAAGATTAAACCCGGCAGCATCCAGTTAAAGTTTGGATATTCTCTACCATCACGAAATTTCAATTTAGAGATACTTGAGTAATCTAACGCTTCTGGATAATCATTAATTAACCGATAAGCTAGTAAAGCTACATCATGCGCTGTCATTACATTTTCTTCATTTGCATCGCCAGACGGATAATTTCCTAGTAAATCAGAATTATTAAGTCCAGTAGCATTAACAAATTTATAGTTTTTCAAACCTAGTTCTTTCGCTTTTTTATTCAGTAGTTGAACAAATTTCTTCTCGCTACCAGCAATTTTTTCAGCCAGAGCTACTGTTGCAGCGTTACCAGAGTATACAGCCATCGCACTATATAATTCTTTGACCGTATATTCTTCACCTTGTGTTAAGCCTACATTCGACAAATTTGGCGCCTTTGATAATTTATGTACATACTCATCTATTAGAACTTTTGTATCCCAAGAAATTTTTTTATTATGAATCGCTTCTAACACGATATATTCTGTCATCATTTTAGACATTGAAGCAATCCCTAAAACTTTTTCGGCATTTTTTTCATATATAATTTGCCCAGTTTCACCATCAATGATAATCGCTGCTTCTGCTTTTAAGCCTAAATTATCAGATTCAGCTTGAGCTTTCCCCGGTTGATAAGCAAATTGTGAAAATGCGAGAACAAAAACGGTCATGAACATCAGGGTCATCTTGCTGATTCTTTTCAATTTTCAATACCTCCACCTTGTAAGCTTTTTAATAATAGGCAGCTATTTCTGGTCTGCCTTACGCACTTTTTTTAGTTTATCATAGAAAAAACAAAAAAAATAGGTAGAGTCATGAAAGACGATACCTATTTTTTTGGTAATTTTTATTCCATCTTTAGCAGGTAGTAAGACCTCCATCAAAGGAGGTTTTACCTTATTGTAAAGAATAGTTCGGTGCTTCTTTTGTAATTTGAACATCATGCGGATGACTTTCTCTTAAGCCCGCACCTGTCATTCTAACGAATTGTGCTCTTTCTTTTAAATCTGTTAAAGTAGGTGTTCCGCAGTATCCCATACCTGAACGAACACCACCGATTAATTGATAAATTGTATCTGCAAGAGGTCCTTTATAAGGAAGACGTCCTTCAATTCCTTCTGGAACGAATTTCTTATTATCTTCTTGGAAGTAACGGTCTTTAGACCCTTTTTCCATCGCTGCAACAGAACCCATACCACGATATACTTTAAAACGTCGGCCTTGGAAAATTTCTGTTTCCCCTGGACTTTCCGTAACACCAGCCAGTAAGCTTCCAAGCATTACTGCATCTCCGCCTGCAGCTAAAGCTTTTACAACATCACCAGAGTATTTAATACCGCCATCAGCAATAATTGTTTTACCATGCTTGCGAGCTTCTGTTGCACAATCATATATAGCTGTAATTTGTGGTACACCTACACCCGCAACAACACGTGTTGTACAAATTGATCCAGGACCAATTCCAACTTTTACAATATCAGCACCTGCTTCAATTAATGCTCGTGTTGCTTCTGCTGTTGCAACGTTCCCTGCGATAATTGTTAATTCAGGATAAGCATCTCGAATTTCTTTAACTTTTCCAAGAACACCTGCAGAATGGCCATGTGCTGTATCTAATACGATAACATCAACATGTGCTTTCACTAGCATTTCTACACGCTTCAGTGTATCTTTCGTTACTCCAACTGCAGCTCCAACAAGTAATCTTCCTTGTTTATCTTTAGCTGAGTTCGGGAATTCAATAACTTTTTCGATATCTTTAATTGTAATTAATCCCTTTAAAACACCGTTATCATCAACAAGAGGGAGTTTCTCGATTTTATATTTTTGAAGAATTTTTTCAGCTTGCTCTAAATTTGTGCCAACTGGTGCTGTTACTAAATTTTCAACTGTCATCACATCAGAAATTTTTAAAGAGAAATCATCAATAAAGCGTAAATCACGATTTGTAATAATACCAACAAGCTTTTGATCCGTTTCATTATTAACAATTGGTACTCCAGAAATTCGATATTTACCCATTAAATGCTCAGCATCAAATACTTGATGTTCCGGCGTTAAGAAAAATGGGTCAGAGATAACACCACTCTCAGAACGTTTAACTTTATCTACTTGATCAGCTTGAGCTTCAATTGACATATTTTTATGAATAATTCCTAAGCCGCCTTGACGAGCCATTGCGATCGCCATTTCCGCTTCTGTTACTGTATCCATTCCTGCACTAATAATCGGAATATTAAGTTTCAAATTTTCCGCCAATTCTACTTTCAAACTTACATCGTTTGGTAATACCTCCGACTTTCCTGGTATCAGTAACACATCATCAAAAGTTAAACCTTCTTTTGCAAACTTATTTTCCCACATTTCTTTCCCCTCCTGCTAAAAAATATTATTTGTAGGTTATCAACTGGGCATAATACTGTCAAGAACGAATGAAAAAGTTTGACTTTTCTATTAATTTAAAAAATTCAAAGGAGCTGTTATCTTTGTTTATAAACACTGGTTATTTTGATTCCCTTTTGCCTTTTTTTTCAGCATCTTCTTCTCAATTATTTTTAAGAAAACATTATACTCAACTACATATTCCAGATGCAGAGCAAAAGAGCTATGAAAATTGCTACCCGTTTATATATTATCTAGAACACGCAAAAACATACTATGAACAAGCAAGTATTGCTCCACTCTCTATACAGCCTACTTTAACGTTCTACGGGTTTGTACAGCTTTTAAAAGCATGTTTACTTACCGTAGACCCTAATTACCCTGAATCGACTTCTTTGCTTGCCCATGGGGTCACAACAAGAAAAAGAAAAAAGCAGCAATATGAGTTTTTGAAGGATGAAGTAAAAGTACAAAAAAATGGATTAATTACTTGTTTAGCTGAAAAAATTTTTAATATCAAACAGCTAGAAGGGGAAAAATTCACAATGGAAACACTACTAAAGGAAATTCCAGAAATGCAAATAAATTCACCTGTTCATTCTTCCAAACAATTTGAAACACTAACCCTTACACATCAAGGCTTTCTACTACCATCATCTATACTCGATCATTATCAAATGACGAGTAGCCGCTTTGTAGAATTCCTTAGTTCTAAAATCAAATTAACTTTATCATTAGAGGAAAATAAAAAGGATCTCATAATTACTCCCAAAGATGCACTGTATTATAATGGGAGCTCACCGATTCGCTATGATACCTATTCCAATAACTTTATGCTTTCCCTCAACAAACAGTCGCCATGCTATGTATTGCCTGAATTAATTCTTCATTATTTAGTTTTATACAATCTAAGTATGATTGCCCGCTATGAAACAGAGTGGTGGTCCGAACTGTTTAAAACGATGCCAAACGATGATTATCCAACCATTATTCGATTTCTTAAAATAACCCCTAGCAAAACTACCTTTTTAGTATCTAAATGGTTAAATGAATTCAATAAAAAAGATCAGCTTCTCAGCTGATCTTATGCTTGCCTGGCGACGTCCTACTCTCACAGGGGGAAACCCCCAACTACCATCGGCGCTGAAGAGCTTAACTTCCGTGTTCGGAATGGGAACGGGTGTGACCTCTTCGCCATCATTACCAGACAT
>Ga0182746_1003131_pt1 | contig 11514 bp, 8 predicted proteins | sample eDN3rd30CBELigOP_FD_128881 | JGI IMG/M metagenome (GOLD analysis project Ga0182746, IMG submission 128881) | Enriched Organic Plus compost microbial communities from Emeryville, California, USA - eDNA 3rd pass 30_C BE-Lig OP (version 2) (version 2) ... | reverse complement strand
CGGATTCCGCGCGAGCCGTCGTCGGCGAAGCCATGGCGACGAATGCCACCGTCAGTCCTGTAAGGATTCCCTTCAGGTGTCGCATCAGGCGGGGTTTATGGGTCAGGGGAAACATGGTTGCAAGAGTAAAATCGAGAGTGGTGCGGGGAATGGAGCGCGCTCAAGTCCGCCGGATCGTGGTGTCGCGCCCGAATTTCCGGTCGTCGGTTTCCGGGTAGTCGAGGGTGAAATGGAGCCCGCGACTTTCCTTTCGGCTCTGGGCGCAGTCGACGATCAAGGATGCCACATCGACGAGATTGCGCAACTCGAGGAGGTCCGTGGTGACCTTGAAATTCCAGTAAAACTCCTGCACCTCGGCGTGGAGATTTCGCAGCCGGGTGGCGGCCCGGAGGAGGCGTTTGTCGGTGCGGACGATGCCCACGTAGTCCCACATGAGCCGCCGGATCTCGTCCCAGTTGTGGTAGATGACGACCAGCTCGTCGACGTCGGTGACCTGGCCGGCGGCGACAACACCGCTTTCTCGGTGCTGATCTCGCGCTACGCCCTGGCCCTGCAGCATTCCCGCGGCCTGGTGCTCGACAACGCCGAGGCCGCGCTGCGCACCGCCTGCCTGACCGGGGTGGCCACGGCCAAGATGATCAAGCCTGTGAAGCTGCCCAACGGCGACACCATCCTGCTGACCGCGGGCGACATCGACGAGGCGGTGTCGGGCATCCTCACCAACGGCTTGGCGGCCAGCGACGTCAACGGCGAGTCGGTCCCCTCCGGGTTCGCCCGCATCGACGCGTTCCGGGTGGGCATTCTCGGTGACGAACAGCGCTGCCTGAAACGCTTCGCGTAACGGCTCAGACCACCTTCGTGGTGCCGTACCAGGCGAGTACCGCTTCGGACTCGTCGGTGGAGCGGGTCAGCACGGCATAGGAGCGGATGAACGACTGGCCGACGCACCCGTCGATCTTCACCCGGAAGTTGCTGATCATCACCCACGGTTCGGTGCCCTTGAACTCCTTCTCGACGACCGGGATGAGGTTGATGATGCCGGGTTTGAGACCGACAGTGATGCCACCGCCGATGTTGGCGCCCACTCCCGGGAGAATGCCCTCGGGCCACGGTGAGACCACGTCGGTACCGAGCACCCCGATCGAACTGTTGAGTCCGGCGGTACCGGTCAGAGCAACGCCGTTGGACGTGCTCATGTCGATGCCGCAACCGATCTGATAACCGGCCTCGAGGGTGCCGCGCGGGTCTTCACCGCTGTCGGGCCCGGCCATCGCGCCCCGATATGTCCCTCCCACCACATATTCGCGCGAGGACACCGCGGTGGTCAGCGGTGCCACCGCAGCCTGCGTCTCGTCGCTGGCAGACACCGTGAGGTTCCAGCCGTCCGGGGTCTTGAGGTTGGCCGGCGGGGTGGACTCGACCAGATCGGCGACCGCCGGTTCGCCGGGCTTGGGCATGATGTCGGCGACGACCTCGACCTCGGGGGCGACGACAGGATCGGCCCAGGCCGGGGCAACCGGCGCCGCGCAGACCAGCGACGCCGCGACGAGCAGTCCGAACGAGCGAATCAACACAGGCGGCCTCTCGTTACAGTTCCGCGCGGGAACGTATCGCCAACGTTCCAGGAGGGAACCAGACTGCCTATCTACTTACCGGACCGTGGCCGGCACCGATCACTCAGGTCGGCATTTTCAGGACGAATCCAAATTCCAGCGCCACCCAGCACGCACCGTCGGGTCCGATCGCCAACCCGTGCGGTTCGCTCCCCGACGGCAGATCGATGGTCACCACTTCACCGTCGCCGCTGATCCGGGCGATCTGATCGGCGCCCCACAGGCTGACCCACACCCCGTCGGTCGGATCGGCGACGACGGCATGCGGTTTGCCGGGCAGGTCGAGTTCCTGGATGGCGTCGTGTACCGGAATCCTGCCCACTTTGTCCGCGCGAATCTCGGTAAACCACACGGCATCGTCATGAGTGGCCGCGATACCCACCGGACCGGCTGCGGCAGTGGGCAGTTCGCGAACCGTAAGGGCGCCGTCGACGGTGAGCCGGCCGACTTTGCCGGTCTCGTTGAGGGTGAACCACAACGCGTCATCGGGGCCCTTGGTGATCATCGACGGCATCCCGCCGACCACGGCCTCGGTGCTGATCTCACCGTCGGTGGCGATCCGGCCGATCTGGCCCGACGACATCGTGGTGAACCACATGGCATCGTCGGGACCGGCGGTGATGCCGAACGGCGCACTGCCTTCGGGCAATTCGAACGAACTCAGCTCCCCTGCCGTGGTGATACGGCCGATGCGATCGTCGCCGGAGCAGGTGAACCACAACGCTCCGTCCGGGCCCGCCGCGATGATCGAGGGGCGCGCGCACTCCCCGACCGGATACGTCGTCACCTCACCGGCGGACGACACCCTGGCGATGGCACCGCCGTGCACCAACGTCACCCACATCGCACCGTCGCTGCCTGCCGCCAGGGCGTACGGCCCACCGTCGAGCTGAACTTTGAGCGCTCTACTCAAGCCAGTGTCACCAGACCGAGCTCGTTGTCGGCGGTGAGCAGCCGATGATGGGGCAACACCCGCACGGTGTACCCCACCGGTCCGGCCACCGGCAGCGGCGTGCTGGTTGAGAACACCTCGGTGTCACCCTCGGCCGACCCCGTGTGCGCCATCGTCACCGTCACCGGATTCACGAGCACGTCGCCGGCGTCCACCCGGCCCAACACGGCTTGCACCGTCACCTCGTCGGGCCTCAGCCCTGCCAGCTGCACCGTGGCCGTCAGCGTCAGCTGAGATCCCAGCAGCGGCGTGTCCGGCAGACCATAGCTGTCGACGTCGGTGATCTGGATTTTCGGCCAGGCATCCTGCGCCCTGCGCCGGTAGTCGGCCAGCTGCCGCGCCGCGCCGAATGGCTCACCGGACGTGGCCTCGACAGTCTCCCGCAGGGACTGCGCCGCCGGCAGGTAGTACTTCTCGGTGTAATCGCGCACCATGCGTGAGGCCAGCACCTTCGGCCCCAGCACCTGCAAAGTGTGGCGCACCATCTCGACCCAGCGGGTCGGCACCCCGTGCTCGTCGCGCTCGTAGAACTTCGGTGTGACCGCATGTTCGAGCAGGTCGTAAAGGGCGGCTGCCTCCAGGTCGTCACGACGGGCCTCGTCGTCCACCCCATCGGCGGTCGGGATCTCCCAACCGTTCTCGCCGTCGTACCACTCGTCCCACCAGCCGTCCCTGATCGACAGGTTCAGGCCTCCGTTGAGCGCGCTCTTCATGCCCGAGGTGCCACAGGCCTCCAACGGCCGCAACGGATTGTTGAGCCACACGTCGCAACCCCAGTACAACAACCGCGCCATCGACATGTCGTAATCGGGCAGGAACGCGATGCGGTGGCGCACCTCGGGGCGATCGGCGAACCGCACGATCTGCTGTATCAGCGCCTTGCCGCCGTCATCAGCCGGATGCGACTTGCCTGCCACGATCAGCTGCACCGGGCGCTTCTCGTCGAGCAGCAACTTCTCCAGCCGCTCCGGATCGCGCAGCATCAACGTCAACCGCTTGTACGTGGGCACCCGCCGGGCGAATCCCACGGTCAACACCGACGGATCGAACGCCGTTGCGATCCAACCGAGTTCAGCTTCCGATGCACCACGTTCCAGCCACGAACGACGCAACCGATCACGGACGTCGGCGATCAGCGTCTCACGCAACTGAGAGCGGATCCACCACATGTGGCCAGGGTCGACCTCCTGCAGGCGCTCCCACACCGCCGGCTCGGCGGCCTCGGAACCGATCAGCTCGCGCCCCAGCGCCAGCCACTGCGGCGCCGCCCACGTGGGGGCGTGCACACCGTTGGTGATCGAGCCGATCGGCACCTCGGCCCGGTCGAATCCGGGCCACAGATCGTTGAACATCGCCCGGCTGACCCGACCGTGCAGCAGCGACACCCCGTTGGCCCGCTGCGCCAGCCGCAGACCCATGTGGGCCATGTTGAACTTCGACGGATCGTCCTCGGCACCGAAGGCGATGACCCGCTCCAGCGGCACACCGGGCAGCAGGCGTGAATCTGCCGGACCGCCGGGTGGGCTTCCGAAATAGCGCCTGATCATCTCGACGGGGAACCGGTCGATGCCGGCGGGCACCGGGGTGTGGGTGGTGAACACCGTCGACGAACGGACCACCGTCAACGCGGTGTCGAAATCCAGACCTGCCGCGACAAGCTCCCGGATGCGTTCCGCTCCGAGGAATCCGGCGTGACCCTCGTTCATGTGGAAAACCTCAGGGGCGGGGAGGTTTTCGATCTCAGTGAAGGCGCGGATCGCCCGCACACCGCCGATCCCGGCCAGGATCTCCTGCTTGATCCGGTGTTCCTGGTCACCTCCGTACAGCCGGTCGGTGACCCCACGCAACTCGTGCTCGTTCTCCGGAACATCGGCATCGAGCAGCAGCAGCGGAACCCTGCCCACCTGCGCGATCCAGACCCGGGCCCGCAGTTCACGGGCATCCGGCAGGGCCAACTCCACCAACACCGGTGCCCCGGACGCATCGGTGAGCAACCGCAACGGCAGACCCTGCGGATCCAGCGACGGATAGGTCTCGTGCTGCCACCCGTCGGCGGTCAGCGACTGCCGGAAGTATCCGGAGCGGTAGTACAGACCCACCGCGATCAACGGCAGCCCCAGATCCGACGCCGATTTCAGATGGTCACCGGCCAGGATCCCCAGACCACCCGAATAGTTGGGCAGCACCTCGGCGACACCGAACTCCATCGAGAAGTACGCGATGCCCTTCGGCATCTCTACTCCGTCGTCGATCTGCTGCTGGTACCACAGCGGGCGGCTCAGATAGTTGTCCAAGTCCGCGGCCAGCTCGTCGAGCCGGTTCAGGAAGGCTTCGTCGCCGGCCAGTTCATCGAGCCGTCGCGGACTGACCGCCCCCAGTAGTGCGACGGGGTCTCCGTTGGTCTGCTGCCACAACTCGGAATCCAGCTCAGCAAACAGATCCTGGGTGGGCTTGTGCCACGACCAGCGCAGGTTGATCGACAGCCGTTCCAGCGCCGCCAACCGCTCGGGAAGGTGCGCGCGGACGGTGAACCTTCTGAGGGCTTTCACGCGATCCAACCTTACTGACAAATCCGGCTCGTGCAGCGGTGAGCGATACAGGCCACGCTTAGCCCCCGCGAGATTGGGCAGCCCACTACGGTGGGTATCAGACGCGACAAGGCGAGTGAACAACAGACAGCCGCTTGACCTAGACGACGTGAGGAGTGGATGAGTGGCCGGTCGTATCGGAATCGACGATGTCGCGCCAGTGGTCTTCGGCGGACAGTTCCCGGCAAAAGCCGTCGTCGGGGAAGTAGTGCCGGTACGCGCCACAGTGTGGCGGGAAGGCCACGACGCCGTGGCGGCCACTCTCGTGGTGCGTTACCTCGGTACCGACTACCCGCGGCTGGCCACCGGACCGGGCACCGCAGCCGTACCGGTGCCGATCGATGCGGTGATGCAGCCGGCCCAGCGGATCAAACCGCAGGCCCTGCCCATGGCACAAGGCGATGTCCCTGACATTTTCCATGGCCAGTTCACCCCCGACAGCGTCGGCCTGTGGACCTACCGCGTCGACGGCTGGGGCGATCCGATCGCCACCTGGCGCCATGCGGTGGAGGCCAAGCTCGGCGCTGGCCAGAGCGAGGCCGAGCTGTCCAACGACTTGCTGGTCGGGGCCCGCCTGCTCGAGCGGGCCGCCACAGGCGTGCCCCGCAAATTGCGGGATCCGCTGATCGAGGCCGCTGCCGCACTGCGCACCCCCGGTGACCCGTTCGCCCGCGCCGGGGCGGCGTTGTCCGAAGAGGTCACCGAGCTGCTCGACCAGTACCCCCTTCGTGAGTTGGTCACCCGCGGTGACCAATACGGTGTCTGGGTGGACCGGCCGCTGGCCAGGTTCTCCTCCTGGTACGAGATGTTCCCCCGGTCCACCGGCGGCTGGGACAAGACCGGACGTCCGGTGCACGGGACTTTCGCCACCGCCGCCGAGCAACTTCCCCGGATCGCCCGCATGGGTTTCAACATCGTCTACCTGCCGCCGATCCACCCGATCGGCAAGGTGCACCGCAAAGGACGCAACAACGCGGTCACCGCGGCGCCGGGCGACGTGGGGTCCCCGTGGGCCATCGGCAGCGACGAAGGCGGCCACGACGCCGTCCACCCAGATCTCGGCACCATCGACGACTTCGATGAATTCGTGGGCGCTGCCCGCAAGCACGGCATCGAGGTGGCCTTGGATCTCGCTCTGCAATGTGCGCCCGACCACCCTTGGGCTGCAGCGCATCCGGAGTGGTTCACCGTGTTGCCCGACGGCACCATCGCCTACGCGGAGAACCCGCCGAAGAAGTACCAGGACATCTATCCCCTCAACTTCGACAACGACCCCGCCGGTCTCTACCACGAGGTGCTGCGGGTGGTGCGGTTCTGGATCTCGCACGGTGTCAAGGTCTTTCGCGTCGACAATCCGCACACCAAACCGCCGAACTTCTGGGTCTGGTTGATCGCCGAGGTCAAGAACGAGGACCCGGACGTGTTGTTCCTGTCCGAGGCGTTCACCCGCCCGGCCCGGCTCTACGGATTGGCCAAACGCGGCTTCACCCAGTCCTACACGTACTTCACCTGGCGCACCAACAAGTGGGAGCTCACCGAATTCGGCAACGAGATCACCGCGAATGCGGACTGCGCGCGCCCCAGCCTGTGGGTCAACACCCCCGACATCCTCCATGAGTCACTGCAGCACGGCGGTCCGGGCATGTTCGCGATCCGTGCGGTGCTGGCTGCCACCATGAGCCCGTCGTGGGGCATGTATTCGGGTTTCGAACTGTTCGAGCACCGAGCCGTCCGCGAGGGCAGCGAGGAATATCTGGACTCCGAGAAGTACGAGCTGCGTCCCCGCGACTTCTCGGCGGCCCTGGCCGAAGGCCGCTCTCTTGAGCCTTTCGTGACCCGGCTCAACGAGATCCGGCGCCTGCACCCGGCCCTGCGCCAGCTGCGCACGCTCACCTTCCACCACGTGGACAACGACGCACTACTCGCCTACAGCAAGTTCGATCCGATCACCGGAGACACCGTGCTCGTGGTGGTCACGCTCAACCCGTTCTCCGCGGAGGAAGCCACTCTGTGGTTGAACATGGAGGCACTGGGTATGGAAACACATGACCGATTCTGGGTACGCGACGAGATCACCGGCGAGGAATACCAGTGGGGACAATCGAATTACGTCCGCATAGACCCCGCCAAGGCGGTGGCGCACGTGCTGAACATGCCGCTCGTACCCTATGAGCAACGACTGGGCTTGCTACGCAGGGAATGAGAACTAGATGACACGAAGCAACCACCTCACCGACAGACATCTGCGGCCCGACCCATCCGACATCCAGCGACTGTTGATCGGCCAGCATCACGATCCGCACTCGGTACTCGGCGCGCACGAATACAACGGCCTGACTGTGATCCGGGCCTATCGCCCGCATGCGGTCAAGGTCGTCGCGGTCATCGGTGGCGATCGATTTCCCATGCAGCACATCGAGTCCGGGCTTTTCGCGGTTGCCGTACCGTTCACCGACCTTGCCGACTACCGCCTGGAAATCGGCTATCCCGGTGCAGATGACACGCTCTTCACCCACACCACCGCCGATGCCTACCGCTTCCTGCCCACGCTCGGTGAACTGGACCTCCATCTGTTCGCCGAGGGCCGGCACGAACGGCTGTGGGAGATCCTCGGCGCCCATCGGCGCAGCTTCACCACCCCCGATGGGGTAGTCGAGGGGGTTTCGTTCGCTGTCTGGGCACCGAATGCCAAGGGTGTCAGCGTGATCGGTGACTTCAATCACTGGGACGGCAACGAGGCGCAGATGCGAGTGCTGGGCTCGTCCGGGGTCTGGGAGTTGTTCTGGCCCGGTTTTCCCGCCGACGGTCTGTACAAGTTCCGCATCCACGGTGCGGGTGGGGTCACCACCGACCGTGCCGATCCGATGGCGTTCGCCACCGAGGTGCCGCCGCAAACCGCGTCCCGCGTCACTACCAGTACCTACACCTGGACCGACAGCGAGTGGATGACGCGCCGGGCTGCGCAGAATCCCGTGTTCGAGCCGATGAGCACCTACGAGGTGCACCTGATGTCGTGGCGGCCGGGGCTGAGCTACCGGCAGTTGGCCACCGAGCTCACCGAATACGTTGTGGAACAGGGCTTCACCCACGTCGAGTTGCTCCCCGTGGCCGAGCATCCCTTCGGCGGGTCTTGGGGGTACCAGGTCACGTCCTACTACGCCCCGACGTCCCGGCTGGGAACCCCCGACGACTTCCGGTACCTGGTGGATTCACTGCACCGGGCCGGGATCGGGGTGATCGTCGACTGGGTGCCGGCCCACTTCCCCAAGGACGCCTGGGCGCTGGGCCGTTTCGACGGCACCCCACTCTACGAGCATTCCGACCCGCGCCGCGGCGAGCAGCTTGACTGGGGCACCTACGTTTTCGACTTCGGCCGGCCCGAGGTCCGCAACTTCCTGGTCGCCAACGCTTTGTACTGGCTGCAGGAGTACCACGTCGACGGGCTGCGCGTGGACGCCGTCGCCTCGATGCTCTACCTCGACTACTCCCGGCCAGAAGGTGGCTGGACGCCCAACATCTACGGTGGTCGGGAGAACCTGGAGGCGGTGCAGTTCCTGCAGGAGATGAACGCCACCGTGCACAAGGTAACCCCGGGGATCGTCACGATCGCCGAGGAATCGACGTCGTGGCCCGGTGTCACCCGTCCGACCAATCTTGGGGGCCTTGGGTTCTCGATGAAATGGAACATGGGCTGGATGAACGACACGCTCGACTACATCAGCCATGATCCGGTGCATCGCAGCTACCACCATCACGAGATGACGTTCTCGATGCTGTACGCGTTCAGTGAGAACTACGTGCTGCCGATCAGCCACGACGAGGTCGTTCACGGCAAGGGCACGCTGTGGGGTCGGATGCCCGGCGACGATCATGCCAAGGCCGCCGGCCTACGCAGCCTGCTGGCCTACCAGTGGGCCCACCCGGGCAAGCAGTTGTTGTTCATGGGCCAGGAATTCGGTCAACGCGCCGAATGGTCGGAGGAGCGTGGGCTGGACTGGTTCCAGCTCGACGAGCAGGGCTTCTCCGGGGGTGTGCAACGGTTGGTGCGCGATCTCAACGGGATCTACCGTCGCCATCCGGCATTGTGGAGCCGCGATACCAGTCCCGAGGGCTACTCGTGGATCGATGCGAACGACTCTGCCAACAACGTGCTGAGCTTTTTGCGCTTCGGTGCCGACGGTTCCGTGCTGGCCTGCGTGGTCAACTTCGCCGGCAGCGAGCACAGCGAATATCGCCTCGGTCTCCCGCACTCCGGCGAGTGGCAGGAGGTGCTCAACACCGACGCGACCATCTACAACGGGTCCGGTATCGGCAACATGGGCGCGGTGCAGGCCACCGACGAGCCCTGGCACGGCCGGCCCGCGTCAGCGGTCATGGTGCTGCCACCGCTGGCGATGCTGTGGTTCGAGCCGGCCTGAGGCCTCCCGCGAACCGCTCAGTAGAGCGCGTTGGCCAGGTTACGACGGCCCGCGACGACCTCCGGATCGGCCGGGTCGAACAGCTCGAACAACTCGATGAGCCGGGTCCGCACCTTCGTCCGGTCGTCGCCGGCGGTTCGCTTGATCAATGCGATGAGTCGATCGAAGGCTGCCGACACCTGCTGGGCCAGGAGTTCGGCGTCGGCAGCGGCGAACGCCGCCTCGATGTCGTCGGGAGCCGCGTCGGCGACGGCCACAGCATCCGGGCGCTGCGCGCTGGCCCGCTGCAGGAACGCGATCTGACGTACCGCGCCCTTGGCTTCGGCATGATTGGGCTGGGCATCGAGGATCGCTTGATAGGCGGCCGCTGCGGCGGGGAAATCACCCGAGTCCAGGTGGGCCCTGGCCGCGGCCAGCTCGGGATCGACCTGCTCGGCATCCTCGTCACCGGCGCCTGAGCCGCTCAGCTTGCCTGCGGTCGCCGCAAGCAGCGAGTCGACCCAGCGGCGCAGTTCTTCGGTCGGTTGAGACCCCTGGAAGCTGGCGATCGGCTGTCCGCCCGCGAGCGCAACCACGGTCGGCACGCCCTGGATGCCGAACATCTGCGCCACTCGTGGCGTGGTGTCGACGTTGACCAGCGCCAGCGACCACTTGCCGTTGTCCGACGCGGCCAACCCGGCCAGGGCATCGCCCAGTGCAGCACTGGATTCGCTGCGCGGCGACCACAGCAGCACGACTACCGGGACCTGGCCCGAGCGGACCAGTACCTCGGCTTCGAAATTGGTTTCGTTGACCTCGGTGACGTTGGGGCCGCCGGCGGGCGCGCCTGCGCCGCCGCCCGCAGTGGGCCGCTGTTTGAGTGCCGAGAGGTCAACCGCGCCGGCCAGCGCCGGCCCGACAGAAGGTCGTGGACGAGTCACGTCACCAAGTCTGTCACGTCGTTTCCGGAGCTGCCCCGCCCGGTTGCGCCACCAGTGCCGGCCCGTCCCCCGCCTCGATGCGTGCGGTCCGATCAGCCCACATGACGAAGATCACACTGCCCAGCGGCACGACGCTGGCCAGCAACGCCAGAATCCAGGTGCCGATGTCCCATTTTCGGGCCACGCCGACCAGCACGGCGACCGCCACGAACGCGATGAAAACGCCGCCGTGGATCGGGCCGAACACCTTCACACCGATCTCGGTGCGTGGACTACCGAGGTACTTGAAGTACATCCCGACCAGCAGGCCGGCCCAGCTCACCGCCTCGGCGAGGGCAATGAGCCGGAACCAGCCGGCGGCCGTGCGCAGGTCGAAAGAGCGTGTCATGGCCGCCATTGTGCCCGAGCGGAACGTCAGCTACTACACGCTGTCGTTGATTGCTGTCAGCGGCGCAAGATCAGGGCATCGCCCTGGCCACCGGCGCCGCAGAGCGCAGCCACCGCGTAGCCGGACCCCTTGCGAGCCAACTCCAGCGCCGCGTGCAGTGTGATGCGGGCACCGGACATGCCGATCGGGTGCCCGATCGCGATCGCGCCGCCGTTGACGTTCACCTTGGCCGGGTCGACACCCAACTCCTTGGTGGAAGCCAGCGATACCGCGGCGAATGCCTCGTTGATCTCGAGGATGTCGAGCTGGTCGACGCTGATGCCCTCACGCTCGACGGCCTTCTTGATCGCGTTGGCCGGCTGGCTCTGCAGCGTCGAGTCCGGGCCGGCGACCACACCGTGGGCACCGATCTCACACAGCCAGTCCAGGCCCAGCTCCTGCGCCTTGGCCTTGCTCATCACCACGACCGCGGCCGCACCGTCGGAGATCTGCGACGACGAACCGGCCGTGATGGTGCCGTCCTTGCGGAAGGCCGGACGCAGACCGCCCAGCGATTCGGCCGTGGTGTTGGCGCGGATGCCCTCGTCCTCGGCGAACTCGATCGGATCGCCCTTGCGCTGCGGGATCGACACCGG
>Ga0182746_1003125_pt1 | contig 11528 bp, 9 predicted proteins | sample eDN3rd30CBELigOP_FD_128881 | JGI IMG/M metagenome (GOLD analysis project Ga0182746, IMG submission 128881) | Enriched Organic Plus compost microbial communities from Emeryville, California, USA - eDNA 3rd pass 30_C BE-Lig OP (version 2) (version 2) ... | reverse complement strand
TTGACCTGCCGCTCGGTGATAATCCCCGGCATGAGTGACTCGGCCCCCTCGCGCGACGACTATCCGCACAAGCTCGTCATCCCCACCCGCTGGAAGGACAACGACATCTACGGGCACGTCAACAACGTCGAGTACTACTCGTACTTCGACACGGTGATCAACGAGTTCCTGATCCGGCGGGGCGGGCTCGACATACACCGCGGAGACACGATCGGGGTCTGCGCGGAGTCGCACTGTTCCTTCCTGGCGGCCGTCGCCTTCCCCGACCCGATCGAGGCGGGGCTGCGGGTCGGTCGCCTCGGCAACTCGTCGGTCCGGTACGAGATCGGCCTCTTCAGCGAGGACGGCGGCGCTCTGGCCGAGGGCTGGTTCGTCCACGTCTTCGTGGATCGCGAAAACCGGCGCCCCTCATCGATCCCCGATTCGATCCGGGCGGCGCTCGAAACACTGGAGGTGTCCGCACGATGAGAACCACAGCGACAGTGCTCCGGGAAATGGGCAGGCCCGGCCCCTTTGCCGATACCAGGCCCCTCGAGAGAGTCGACCTCGAACTGGACGCCCCGGGCGAGGGCGAGCTCCTCGTCCGGATCCGCGCCGCCGGCCTCTGTCACTCCGACCTTTCCGTCATCACCGGGCAGCGCCCGCGGGTGATGCCCATGGCGCTGGGGCACGAGGCCGCCGGCGAGGTCGTCGACGTCGGACCCGGCACGGACGGCTTCGCGCCCGGCGATCACGTCGTGCTGGCGTTCGTCCCCGCCTGCGGGGAGTGCCGCTTCTGCCGGGAGGAGCGTCCCGCGCTCTGCGAGCCCGGGGCCGAGGCCAACGTCGCCGGTTCCCTCCTCGGGGGCGGTATGCGCCTCCACGAGGACGACGGCACCCTGATCCACCATCACCTCGGCGTTTCCGCCCTTGCCGACCATGCCGTCGTCTCGGCCCGGTCCGCGGTCAAGGTTCCCGACGACCTCCCGTTCGACATCGCTGCGCTCTTCGGCTGCGCCGTCCTCACCGGCGCCGGTGCGGTGCTGAACACGGGCGCCTCGGCCCTCCCCGCCAGATCGATCGCTGTGTTCGGCCTCGGAGGGGTCGGTCTCGCGGCCCTGCTCGCCGCGAAGTCCCAGGGGCCGGAGACGCTGGTCGCGGTCGACACGCTCGAGTCGAAGCTCGAACTGGCCCGGGAGCTCGGGGCCGACGTCACCGTCCACGCCGGACCGGACGCGGTCGACGAGGTACGCGCGGCGACCGGGGGCGGTGCCGACCTCACGGTCGAGACGGTCGGCAACGAGAACGTCCTCGCCGAGGCCTATGCCGCCACCGGTCGCGGCGGTACGACCGTCACCGCCGGGCTCCCCCATCCGAGCCGGATGCTCGAGATACCCGCCATCTCCCTGGTCGCGGAAGAGCGGACCCTCAAAGGTTCATACCTCGGATCCTGCGTCCCCGCGCGTGACATCCCCGAGTTCATCAGGATGTATCGAGACGGGGAGCTGCCGGTCGAAAAGCTTCTGAGTCACCGCATCTCCCCCGAAGAGATCAACGAGGGGTTCGACCGTCTCGCCCGCGGAGAAGCGGTGCGCCAGATCGTCATCTTCGATTGACAAACGAGAAAGGGCCCGCCGGAGCGGGCCCTTCCAAATTCATTCAATTCGGGAGTCAGACGGCCGTATAAGTCTTGTCGGCCGACTTCTTGACCTTGCCGGCGGCGACCGCCTTCTTGGCCAGTCCATTGGCGGCGCTGTTCTGCACCCCGATGCCGCGGGCGATGTCGGCGAGTCTGCTTCCGGGATGTTCCTTCACGTAGGCCACGAACTGTGCCTCCCGCTCGCCCCGCTTCGCGCGTTTGCGGGTTCCGGTCGCGGTCGCCGTCTCTGATCCGAGCGCCTTCTGGATCCGGGCCTGGGCGTCCTTGATCGCCTTCTCGGCCTCGCGGGCTTCCTTGCGGGCCTGCGCCTTCTTTTCCTTGTACTCGGCCCTGACCCTGGCGGTGGCCTCCTTGGTGGCCTCCTTCACGGCCTCGCGGATGGCGCGGCTTTCCTCCACGGATAGCTGCTTCAGCTTCGCCGCGGAAGTTTCGAGTTGCTCTATGGCATCTTCGATGCTTGACACTTGCTGCCTCCTGAGTTCATTTTCCTCGTGACCCCACTCATTGGGAGACAAACACATTTGCAGTAACGGATCAAGAGCTTATCCGATTACATTTGAATGTTTCATTTCGCCCTCGCGACCGAAACGACATTGTTCGTTTCTGCGGTTTGTCACTTCGGTTACTTTGATAAAGCGACGAACCGTGGTGAAGGGGAATCGCATTCGGCTTGGTACCTTGCTTGTTCCCCTCATCCCTTCCCATGGCAGGCACCTTCCCGTCACCACGCAATGCAATGGACCCCGGACGGGCGTTCTGGGCCATGGCCGCGATCGCGGTCACGTTCCCGGCGATCTCCGCGGTGCCCTCTCCCCTCTACGCCCTGTACCAGGACCGCTGGGGCTTCTCCGCGGCGACGCTGACAGAGGTCTTCGCCATTTATGTCCTGGCCCTGCTCATCTCGCTGCTCGTGTTCGGCTCGCTGTCGGATCACGTCGGACGAAGGCCCGTCCTGCTGGGCTCCATCCTTATCGAGGCCGTCTCGCTGGTGGCCTTCCTGACCGCCGGCGACGTGACGGCACTGGCCGTTGCCCGGGTGATCCAGGGACTCGCGACCGGGGCGGCACTGTCCACCCTGGGCGCCGTGATCGTCGACCTTCAGCCGGATGAACATCCGAAGCGGAGCGGCGTGGTGAACGGCGTCGCGCCGCTGGCGGGCCTCGCTTTCGGGGCCCTCGGTTGCGGACTCCTGATCCAGCTCGCGCCCTGGCCCACCTCTCTGGTCTTCATCATCCTGCTGGTCGCGCTGGCCTTCGCCGCAGTCGCCGTGTGGTTCTCACCCGAGACGTCCACGCTGCGACCGGGGGCCCGCGATTCCTTGAAGCCGAAGATCGGCCTGCCCGCCCACCTCCGCACCGATTTCCTCGCGCTGACCCCGATCATCGTCGCCGGCTGGGCGCTTGGCGGTCTGTACCTGTCGCTGGGACCTTCGATCGCCGCCATCTTCATCGACTCCGAGGGTTATCTGACGGGTGCGCTCGTCCTGACCGCGCTTTGCGGGACCGGCGCGCTGACCGTGTACTTCCTGCGCGAGCGCGAACCCGCCTCGGTCATCCGGTTGGCGGCGGGCTGGCTCTTCGTCGGCATCGGCATGTCCCTGATCGGTCTCGAATTGGACAAGGCGGCCATCGCCCTGGCCGGAACGTTCGTCTCCGGGATCGGCTTCGGGGCCTCCGCGCTCGGCTCCTTCGGGGTGCTGGCCGCCATGGCGACCCCGGACGAGCGCGGCGAACTCTTCGCGTTCGCGTATGTACTGAGCTACCTCGCCTTCAGCATCCCCGCCGTGATCGGCGGCTTCGCGGCCGACCACTTCGGACTCCATGACACGGCCATCATCTACGGAGCGGTCGTCCTCCTCGTTACCGCGATCGCATTCGTGGCCGCCACGGTCCGCACCCCCGGCCAGGCGACCAACGCCTGATTCCCGACCACCGCAGACGCCTCGGACCACGAGATGGCGATATGTGGCCACTATCGCCACATTTCGCCATCTCGGCGACCGGCGTGACGCGCCGACGGCTGAAGCACCCCCGGCAGGATTCGAACCTGCGACATCCGGCTTAGAAGGCCAGCGCTCTATCCAGCTGAGCTACGGGGGCGTGGGAATCTGACGTTAGCCGGTCGCGGACCGGCTTGGCTGCCGGGTTACTCGTCCGAGCCGGACGATTCGCCCGACTGGGCCTCCTGGACCAGCTCCTCGAGGCGGGCTTCCTTCTCCTCCTCGGCCTGGTCGGCCAGGGCCTCGGTCCGCCTCGGGTCGAGATCCAGCTTGTTGAGGCGCTCGCAGCGGGCCGGGTTCAGCTTGCCGTTGATCTCGTACACGTAGTCGGGCTGCGGGGTGATGTCGGGCTCTGCCACGACTTCCTTCACGGCCGGGTCGCCGGCGATCCAGGCCTTGACCGGGTACCGGTAGTCGGCGTCCGGGGCATCCTGCGTGTACTCGCTGACGATGATGTAGTCGTAGTTGCCCTCGTTGACCCGGTCGATGAACTCGGCGCAGTCCTCGAACAGGCGGTAGGTGCCGTTCGGGCCTTCCTTGCCGATGTAGTCGACGTGGTTCGAGAGGTCGATCCCGTAGAAGCCGTACTGGCCGAAGAAGATCTCGCCCGAACCCGCGAGCGCGATCCGCTTGTTCTTGAGGTTCCGCGTGAACTCGTAGGCCTCCTGCGGGCCGCCTTCCTGGAGGAAGAGCGTGGTGCGGGTGTAGTGCTTCTCGGCGTAGCCGACCTCCTCGCCCCTGCCCCAGATCGCGGCGACGAGGGCGATCGCGGCGACGCAGCCGACGATCACGCTCCGCGGCACCTTGGTGTGGTCCTTCAGCCAGCTCAGGCCGACCGGTGCCCAGACGAGCACGAGGCAGGCGAAAACGGCGCCGAAGAAGTAGCTCGGGTACCACTTCGGCGAGGTGAGGACGGTGATCGCGAAGACCGCGGTGAGGAAGATGAGGACCTTGTTCGCCCGGCCCTCCGGCTCCCGCAGCTGCCGGATCAGCGGCAGGATCATCATCGCCAGGAGCAGGCCCGGGAGCAGGTAGCGGGTGTTGGTGAAGAAGCCCCGCGGCTGGAATTCCTGACCCGCGGCGGTGAGCGGCGTGAACAGGTAGACCACCGCGGTGATCAGGGCCGAGGCGGCGATCACCCGGACGATCTTGTTCCGGGACTTGAAGACGAGCCAGGTCGCGGCGGCGGCCAGCATGATCAAGATCAGCGGGAAGAGGACGCCGAAGGCGTCGTCGAGCCGCGGGAAGAACCACCAGCGGTAGATGCTGGCGTCACCCAGGTAGTGGGCGACGGAGAACCGCGGGCGCGGATCCAGCGGCATCTGGTCCGGCTGTGGCAGCTTCAGCGGACCCCAGCCGACCGCGGGCACCGGGTTGCCGCCGGTGTAGATCATCGCTCGCACGTACCAGTAGCCACCGACGATGAACATCGACAGGCCGAGGCAGAGGGTCGTCGTGAGGCGGCGGCCCTTCCCGCTGACCAGGATCATCCCGAGCAGGATCACGCCGACCGGGGCCAGCATCGAGACCTTGATCGAGATCGCGATTCCGGCCGCGATGCCGGCCAGGATCAGCGGCCCCTTGTCGAGCAGCGGCGCGTTCGGGTCGGGCTCCTCGTCCACCGCTCCCGACTTCGGCGCGTGACGCTGGTGCCCGTTGATGAGGAAGGCGACGAAGGCGATCAGGAACGCGAAACAGACGATGTCGTTCCGCCCCTCCCCGGGCTGCGTCTCGATCATCACTCCCGCCGAGAGGAGGATCGCGCCGCCGACCAGGGTGGCCGGGCCGACGCCGTAGGGGCGGCCGACGCACCAGCAGGCGAGGAGCGCCACCGCGAGGGGGAGCATGTTGAAGACCGGGGACAGCCAGTCGCTGTCCATCACGGCGATCAACGCGCCGTGCATCAGCTCCGAGCTCTGCGGGTAGAACCAGACGGCGAGCCTCAGGGCGTCCGTGAAGTGGAGCGGGATGATCGAGTGCTCCTGGGCGAAACGGGCCGAGGCGGGCATGTGGTACCAGGTGGTGTCGCCGCCGAACATGCCCTGGTCCAGGCTCAGCTGGGTCGGGAACGACCACTCGGCGACCACCCAGGAGGCGACGCCGATCGCGACCAGCATGGCCCAGGTCGGGACCGAGGGGGCCTCGATCTGCTCGACGTCGCGGGGCGCGAACTTCCAGCCCAGCGCCGCCCCGATCAGGGGGATGAGCACACAGGCGGTCGTGATCCAGGCGGGCTTCAGCAGACCGAGCGAGCCGACCAGCTGGAGCGAGATGATGACCAGCGCGAAGCCGATCGTGAGCTCGGCCAGGCGGGCCAGCGCACCCGAGAACTCGGGCACGATCCATCGCCTGAGCCACCAGGACCCGTACCAGAGAGCGCCGAACATGACGGCGATCTGGAGCGTTCCGGCGATGTATGAGGCTAGGGACGGGGTCAACGCCGTCCTGTCAGCAGGATTACCACCGCGGCAATCCTAGTTGAGGTCAGGGCGGCAGGGACTCCGCCCGGACCGTCAGGCGGGTCCGCCCGCGACCGGGACCTGGCAGGCGACGCCGGTGCCCGCCAGGCCGCAATACCCGTTCGGAACCTTGTCGAGGTATTGCTGGTGCGGACCCTCCGCGTAATAGAACGGTCCGGCAGCCTCGATCTCGGTGGTGATGCGCCCCAGGCCCCGCTCGTCGAGCGCGCGCTGGTAGCTGTCGCGGGCCATCTCGGCGATCTCCCGCTGGCGGTCGTTCACCGTGAAGATCGCCGACCGGTACTGGGTGCCGACGTCATTGCCCTGGCGCATGCCCTGGGTCGGGTCGTGCTCGCTGAAGAACACCTCGAGCAGCCTCTCGTAGCTGATCTTCTCGGGGTCGAAGGCCACCAGGACGGACTCGGCGTGGCCGGTCCGGCCGGTGCAGACCTCCTCGTAGGTCGGGTACGGCGTGTACCCGTTCTGGTACCCCACCGCGGTCGTGTAGACCCCGTCGAGCTTCCAGAAGAGCCGCTCGGCGCCCCAGAAACAGCCGAGGGCGAAGTACGCCACCTCGATCCCCTCCGGAAACGGTCCCATGATCGGGGTGCCCAGCACCGTGTGCCGGTCCGGCACGGGGTATGCGTAGTCGTCTCGTCCCGGCAGCCCGTCCTCCGGGGCCGGCATCGTGGTTTTGTCGCGACCGAAGAGCATGTACCGATGCTACCCGGGCCGCGACCCCGGCTCGTCGATTTCCCGAACCACGCGAAACGGTCGAGGGTCAGGACCCGGGCGCCGGAACCTGGCTCGCCATCTCGGAGTAGCCGACCGTGCTCGGATGGATGCCCGTGTCGCCACTGATCACCCAGGGCTTCCCGATGGCCGGTCCGGGGCAGAACGAGAGCGGGTGCGCGAGCTCGAGCTCGTCCTGGGTCGGCGTGGACTGGACGCTCGGGCCGTCCACCTTGTAGCCGACGAACGAGCACGAGTACGTGGCCGGATACAGCGGCTCCATGTCGATCCCGACGTTGAAGCGGGGCGGCGCGATCTGGACGATCCGGCTCGTGGAGACCACGGCGGCCTCCGCCCCGATCACCTGGTTCAGCAGCCGCCCCATCATCTCCAGCTGTTTGGCGCTGTAGGCGATGGCCGAGGAGGGCACCGAGATCGGGTACTCCATGACCACGATCCGCGAAGTCGTGTTCTCGACCAGCTCGGTGAAGATCGCCTTCATGTTCCCGTCGAGGTCGACGGACTCGAACGCGTCCAGCACGCAGGTGCGGAAATCACCGAAGAGATCGGACTCGAGGGCGCACTTCATGTTGTCGACCCCGAACAGCACGTCGGAGAGCAGCGGGTTCGCCCCGAGCGTCATCAGGATGTAGTCGGGGTTCCGGGACTGGATCGTCTCCAGGGTCGAGTGGAACTGGCCGTTCGGCAACCAGTCGGTCGGCGCCGAGCCAGTCACCGCATAGTTCCTGTAGTTCGTGATCCCGTACTCGTTCGCCCACTGGGCGGCCCACGAGATGTTCCGCGAGAGGCCGTAGTCCGGCAGGTAGTTCGGCGTCGCCCCCACGGAGCTGTTCCGGTTGTACGAATTGGAGGAGCACGCGTCGTTCAGGGTGGTGTCCCCCGGCTTGCAGTCGTAGAGCTGGCCGATCGTCATCTGCTTGCCCGTCGCGCCGAAGTAACCGAAGCCTGCCGTGACGGAGTCACCGAAGGCGATCACCGAGGTGTTCGCAGGGTCCTTCAGTACCAGGCGGAGGTGAACCGTTTCCCGAACCACGGCCTTGCCCCGGATGCGACCCTCCAGGGTGAGGTCGTCCGAGCCGGGCCGGCCGGCCGGCTTGTACTCGAGCGCATCCGACGCGATGGTGGCGGAGCCGCGGCCGGCCGGGTCGACGATCCGCCAGTTCAGCTTCCGCCCGCAGACGGGCAGCGGGATCCGCACGACGGGCTTCCTGGCGCCCAGCACGCGACGGGCCGGGGTCTCGCAGACCCTGGGCCCCGCTCGCCAGATCCCGACCTGGGAGAGCGAAGGTCCGGTGACCTTCTCGCCCGACCCGGGGGTCACGTACGAGAAGCTCGTCGAAACGCGGGCCCTGGCCCGGTTCCGGAGGATCCGCCTCGCGACGCCGTCCCGGATCCCGACGCCGAGCCGGAAGGTGAACCGGGCGCGACGGTCGCCGGACTTCGTTTCCCCGGCATGCGGCACCGCCGACCACCTCCTGTTCCACGTTCCGCCCGGGAGCTTGATCCTGATCCTGCCCGTGGCTTCCGCTCCGGAAGCATGGAGGTCGAGCTTGAGCGGGACCAGCAGCTTCCAGTGGCCGGGGTAGCCGACGAGGTGGGTACGCCCCACCTGCGGCTTGGCCTGGGACTGCGCCGCACCGAGCGCAAGGAACGCCGCGAGAGCCAGGGTGATCGTCATGAACCTGCCGAAGCGACTCCTTGCTTTCCCCCTCATGGTGCAACGTTAACCGCGCTCGGGGCAGTTCGGAGCGGGTGCTCTCTACACTTCACCCCGTGGGGGCGAGGATCTTCGAGAACGGCGACATCGGCATCACCTGGGTGATGGACGAACCGATGGCCCGCGCCTCGCACGCCCTGACCGACGGTGAGAAGGTCTGGCTCGTCGATCCCGTCGAGGACGACGCCGCGATCGAACGGGCGATCTCGCTGGGCAGGCCCGCCGTCGTCTTCCAGCTCCTGGACCGCCACAACCGGGACTGCGAAAAGGTCGCCGAACGCCTCGGAGTCAAGCTCGTGGTGCTGCCGCTCGAGTTGCGTGGCACCCCTTTCGAGGCGATCGAGGTGGTCGAGAACCGCTTCTGGAAGGAGCGGGCGCTCTGGTGGAAGCAGGCCAAGACGCTCGTGGTGGCCGAGGCAATCGGTGGCTCGAAGATGTTCAATCCGACCAGGTCCGGGGCCGGGGTACACATCGGACTCAAGGCCACCCCGCCCCGCCGGCAGCTCGGCACCTACAACCCCGACCACCTGCTCATGGGCCACGGCAACCCGATAAACGGGCCGCGGGCCACCACGGCCCTCCGCGAGGCGTTGGACCACTCCCGCCGGGACCTGCCCGCCTCGATGCTCAAGATCCCGTTCGCCTTCCGTTGAGCCCGGGCCCTAGCCCGATGCGAAGGCGGCGATGATCCCCACCCCCGAGGCGAGGACCGCGAACCCGAAGAGCTGGATTCGCCGCAGCCTCTCACCGAACGCGAAGTAACCGATCACGGCGGACAGGGCGGCGAACTGCGCCGCGAGGACCGCGGTCACCGCCGCCGATTCGGCCTGCGATCCAACCGTGAAGGCCGAGAGCCCGAGCACCCCGAACCCCGACGCGGCGAGCATGACGCTCTCGGACCGGAGGCCGGAGAACCGGCCGGCGGTGAGGCTCAGGCCCTGGGCACGGACGTAGAACCAGACCGCAAGCGCCGAGAACCCGTTGTAGATGATCATCGTCAGGGCGATGTTGGCCTCGAAGTGGCTGAGGATGAAGAGCCCCGTCGCCGTCATCGTGATCGTGACCAGGACGAGGAGGATGCTCCTTCCGGGCACGTCCGATGCCCGGGCGGTCACCATCAACATCCCGCCGGCGGTCGCGAGGATGAGACCGAACGCGACCGGGAGGCCGACGCTCTGCCCCGCGATGAAGCTCAGGATCGCCACCCACGCCCCCTCGAGCGATAGCAGGCCCGACAACAGTCCGACGGGCCCGATGCTGAGGGCCCGGGTGAAGAGCATCACCCCCAGGCCCTGGAGGACGCCACCGACCGCGATCCACCCGAGCGTGACGGGATCCGCCCCCGTCGAATCCCAGGTGATGATGAGGGCCGGCACGGCGAGCGGCACCTGGTAGGCGACGAACCAGAAGGACGCCACCCGGGTGTCGCCGCGGCGGGACTCGCTGGCCAGCAGGACGTTCTGCATGCCCCAGAGGAGGGCAGCCGCGAGACCGAAGACGAACGAAATCAAATGTTTCGGCCTCCGCCGGAGGCCCGGCCGGCCCCGTCGAATGACGGGGCCGGCCCGCCGGTCAAAGGCTCTTGAGGAAGCGGTCGGTGCCGGGGGTCAGCACCTCGGCGCCGTCCTCGGTGATCGCGATGCTCTCGCTGAACCCGATGCCGAACTCGCCCGGGAAGCAGCAGATGATCGGCAGGTGGAAGCACATGCCGGGCTCGAGCTCGCGCTCGGCGCCCTCGGCGATGTACACCGCCTGCTCGGTCCAGCTGGGCTGGAGCGCCATGCCGATCGCGTAGCCGTAGCCGCCGTGGAACCACACGCCCGGGGTCTTCTCCCAGTGCTTCTTCGCGATCTGGGCGACATCGTCACCGGTGCGGCCGGGCTTCGCCTCGGCGATCAGCGTCTCGAGGACCGCGATGCTGGTCTCGGCGAGCAGCTTCTGCTTGTCGGTCGGCTCGCCGACGAGCCAGGAACGCATCATCGGCGCGTTGTAGCGCCAGTAGGTGCCGGTCATCTCCAGGTAGACGATGTCGCCCCTGTTGACGGTGTGGCGGCGGTACGGGATGTGCGGGACGAGGCCCGTGTACTTGCCCGTCATCAACATCGGATCGATCGACATGAGCTCCGAGCCCGCCTCCATGCCGCCGCGGTAGGCGGCGCCGGCGATCACGTTCTCGTTCACGCCCTCGTGGGTCGCCTCGATGGCGGCCTCGATGGCTTTCCAGGTGATCTTGCCCGCCTCGCGCATGTACTCGAGCTCGGCCTCGGACTTGATCAGGCGCTCCTCGAGGACGATCCGGGTGCCGTCGACGATCTCGGCGTTCGGCAGCTTCTCCTTGAGCGTGATGTATGTAGCGGCGTCGGCGGCCCGGCCGACGGCGAAGTTCTCGTCGTTCTTGAGCTCCATCGCGATCTTCTTGTCGGCGAAGCCGAGATCGGTGAGCAGGTCGGCCAGCCAGACCGCGGTGTCGGAAGCCTTGGTCCAGTCGAAGACGCGCACGTCCTCGATCACGGCGTGGAGGTTGACGACCGGGGCCTCCAGCTCGGCGCAGGTGAAGACGGGCTTGCCCTCGGCCGGAAGCACCGTGACCTGGTAGGTCGGCGCCATGTGCGAGTCGTAGCCGGTCAGGTAACAGGAGCTGGCGATGTTGAAGCAGACGAGGACGTCGATGTCCTGTGTGGCCATACGCTTCTGGACGGCGGCCATCCGCTCGAAGTAGACCTCGGGCGGGAAAGCGAGTTCCTTTTCGACGCCCTTTTCGTTGAGGATTTCGAAGTAGTTCTTGTCGGTCATGGGGACGTGGTGCCTTTCGTGCGTTGCGTTCGTGGGTGAAGTCGTCGGTCAGTCGGGAAGGATCGCGGCGCGCTGGAAGTCGACCTTGACCCGGACGGAGTCCCCGACCTGGACGGAGGGGTGCTCCGACAGTTCGCGGACGGCCAGGGACTCGCCCTCGATCCGCAG
>Ga0182746_1003122_pt1 | contig 11535 bp, 12 predicted proteins | sample eDN3rd30CBELigOP_FD_128881 | JGI IMG/M metagenome (GOLD analysis project Ga0182746, IMG submission 128881) | Enriched Organic Plus compost microbial communities from Emeryville, California, USA - eDNA 3rd pass 30_C BE-Lig OP (version 2) (version 2) ... | reverse complement strand
GCTTTGGCGGCATGGGTCAGCGCCTGTCTGACCAGGCCGAGGTAGTCGGCATCGAGCTGCATCGCCTCAAAGGGCGACAGCGGTTCGTCGTGCAGCACGTACAGGTTGCCTTGAATGCGGCCGGTCTTCGGGTCGCGCCGTCGTCGCACGAGGCTCAGCCAGCGCGTCAGCCGCAACAGCGTCAGGGCGCGCGCCACGGTCTCGTGCGAGGCCTGTGCCGCGCAGGGCATCGAGGCCAGGTAGGGGCGCAATTGGTCGTAGGTGGGAAAGGCGGTCACGCCGTCGTCGTTGAGCTGCAGGCGGAACACCTGCCAGGCGTTGCGCTCCAGCGGCGTCAGGCGTCGGTCGAGGAACAGCCTGCGCGGCACGCTATCATGGCGGTTGCCGCTGTAGAGAAACCCGTCCTGGCTTGGCGCCGTGCCCTGCGCAGGTTCCTGCGGATCAAGGTGCCGCAGCGCCTCGTCGAACACCGCCGACAGCGCAACCGGGCCTTCGCGCCGTGGTGCGCCGGCCGTGGTCATGGCTACACCAGCCCCTGGTCGATCCAGTTCCGTATCGCCGACCAGATCACCGACATCGGCAGGCTCATCGCCTCGGCCAGGTCCATGGTCAGCGCCAGCATCGCCATGTCGTCGGTCAGGGCGACATGGCGCTCGGCGACGCCGTTCTTCCAGCGTTCCCACAAGGCCACGTCCTGCGCCTCGTCGAGCACCGGATGCCGGCCCTTGCGCTTGGGCAGCCCGAGGATGTTGCGGCGCAGCGCTACTTCCTGATGGGTGAGACCGTAGAACTTGCTGACCATCTCCGTGCTCGCCCCCAGGCGCAGCATGCGGTCCACCGTGGCGATCTCCCGCTCCACGTCGTGCACCTGGCTCAGCAGCCGCTTCAACACCCCCCGGTTCACCGACACCGAACACCACGACACCGTGGCATTCACCAGCATGCTCACGAGTTCGGGGCGTTTCAGCGCATCCAGCTCTTCCTCGCCGAAGCCCATGGCCTTGCAGCGGCGCAACTGGCCGTTGCGCAGGTCATGCAGGGCCTGGGCGATCACGGCTTGGTTGAGCGGGTGCGGTGCCGACATACGGGGGGCTCCTGTGCTCAGGCTTCGTGGCCCGCTACGCCGGCTTCCAGATCCAGCAACCGGCGCGCCAGGCGCAGCAGACGGAACAGCTTCACCAGCGCAGCATCGCTCAGGCGTGTGGTCGAACTGCCGTTGCCATGCAGTAGCGCCGCCAACTCGTCGGCCAGCCGCGCGCGGTCCAATCCGTTCGCGGCGGGCGGCGCCGCGCTCAGTACATGCAGCAGGGTCAGCACCGCCCGCGCGAACGCAGGCAGCGCCTTCGCCTGGCCCGCGGCCGGCGCCACGCAGACAAAGCCGATGCCGCCGTCGCTGGCCTCGATGTGGTCGGCAACCGCCGCTTCCTCGCCGATTTCGCGCGCGAACTGCGCGATGTGCACACGCAGGCGATCCGGCGCGTCCAGCCCCGGCTCGACGTACCAGACGTCCGAGATGGGATAGAGCCCGCCGACTTGTACGGGGATTGCACGCAGCGCATCGGCCTCGAATTCGGGCACCTTGTCGCCAAGCTGGTCGGCGACCATCCGCTGGATGGACTGCAGGCGCTCGGTGGTCGGTGCCGGTGTCACGATGTGTCCTTGCAGGCGCTCGTCGCGTTGTCCGTGCTGGTCCTGCGGCGCTTCGGGCGATGCAGGCGGTGGCGCTACTGACGCCGCAGGCGAGACCGGCGTGGTGTCGCGCGGTACGGACGACACGGGTGGCTGCCGAGGCGTGGAGACCGGTGGGATAGGAGCAGCAGGCACGACAGGCGCCGCCGGTTCGCTGGTCAGCGCGCGCTGGCGGCTTTCGCTGTCGTCGATCTCCAGCGCCAGCGTGTCGTAGTCCGCCTCCAGCAGCTCGGCCATCTGGCCCACCAGTTCGTCCTGCACCCGCTGCGGCGAGAAGTCGTCCGGCTGTGTGTCGAACTGCGTCAGCACATCCTGAAACAAGGTGGCGAAGTCCACGGTCACGGTGCGGCCCAGCGCACGCCGCTCCCAGGTGCGCTCGCATGCCTTGCGCAGTACCGCGATCCGTTCCACCTGATGTCGCCCCAGACCGCCGTAGAGCAGGTTCGGTATCGCCGGCAGCAGGTAGCGCACCGCATCGGCCATACGGCTGATATGCGACTGCGGCACCGGATAGCCGTCGGCCGTCAGCCGCCGCGCGAGTTCGCTCTGCGACAGTGCCTGGCCGCTTTCCTGCTCGTAGAACTCGCGCGCCTTCTCGATGCCCAGGGCCCGCTCGATGAAGGTCAGCCCGCCGCGCAGCTCGTTCTCGGCCAGATGCCCGGTCAGCGCCACGATTTCTCCGCGCGCCGGCCACGGGCGGAACAGGCACGCAATGCGGAAGAAGCGCTCATCCTTGGTTTCGCTCCACAGTTCGCGCAGGATGGCGAGCCGCGTATTGCCACCGTTCCTGATGATGTAGTGCGCTTCGCCCGGCCGGCGGGTGATCGCGGGCGGTGCGTCCAGCCCGCGCTCGCGGATCGAGGCCTTGATTTCCTCGTAGGCCGGGTTGCGCGTCACGCGCGGATCATGTTCATAGGGGCGCAGTTGATCCAGCGTCACCACCATCGGTGTGTCGGCGATGGGGTCGGTCAAGACCGCGGCCGAAGGACCGTTGCGGTCGAAGCCCTTGGCCAGCAGCTTGGCGGCCATGTCCTGAGGCGTCGGCTCAGCCATCGCTGCTCTCCCGAAATGCCGCTGGTGCCTGACGATCGGCGCGGCGAAGCTGCGCGCGAGCGTTGCGGCTCGCGCGGTGATCGCTCGCGGTCGAGCTGGTGTAGATCGCGGCGCAGCCGGGCTTGGTGAACACCAGGTGCCCGCCGCGCGTGCGTTTTACGTGCCAGCCTTCGCCCAACGCGAACTCGATCAGGGTACGCAGCCGCTCCTGGCCGCGCGCCAGTTCATGCGCGGTCGCCATGACTGGCTCCCGCTGCGTGACCTCTGCCGGTAACGCACGCAAAGCGTTCCCGCCAGGCCGGGAACAGTTCTCCCGCCAGCGCACGCATCGTCTCCAATGCCGCAGGCGCGTTGCGGCCCACTGGTTGCCGATACTCGACGCGATGGACTGGCAGTCCCCGTGTTGCGGCACGTGGGTAGGCTTCGATGGCCGGAACGTCGGTGTCCAGTACCTGTATGCCAGCGTGCGCCTGGAATACCTGGCGCAGGGCCTGCTGGATCAGTCGGGCGTTCGACGACACCGGATGCACGCGGTTGATGAGCAAGCGCAGCGGCGGTGGCTCGATGCCGAGGTGCCGATACGGAGCGATGTCCTCGATCAGTTGCAGCGTGCCGCGCCTCAGCTCACGCGCCGCCAGGATTTCCGGCGTCACCGGTGACAGCGCCAGGCTGGAGGCCAGTACCGCCATCTCCAGCAGCACGCTGCGCGCCCCCTGGGTATCGATCAGCAGCAGGTCGTAGTGCGACGCCAGCGCGGGGAGCAGGTGACGCAGGCGAAGCCTGCCGTCGGGCGCGTGCAGCAGCAGCGTGTTCAGTTCGCCGCGGTGGTCGTTCGAGACCACCAGGTCGAGACCCGCCACAGCGGTCTGCGAAGCCAATTGCTCGATACGCTGCTCGTTGAAGGCCAGCATCTCGTAGATACCGGCAGGCGCATGCGTGCCGAGCGTGAAGTAGCTCGACAAGGTGGGCTGTACGTCCAGGTCCAGCAGCAGAACGCGCAGCCCCGCATCGGCGATGAAGCCGCCCAGGTTCGCTGCGGTGGTCGTCTTGCCGACGCCACCCTTGGTCGAAATGATGGATACCACCTGCATGGCGCGACTCCTCGTGGAAGGGATTCCGACGCAGCGCGGGCTCACGCCCGTTCCCTGAGGCGATCGGTGATCCACTGATCGATCTCCACCGAATCCCAGCCGATGGCGCGTACCCCGAGGCGCAGGGGCTTGGGAAACTTACCCTCCTTGATCAGGTTGTAGATGTGGGCGCGCTTGAAGCCGGTCTTGGCCTCGACTTCCGCGCGGCGCAGGATGCGGTGTTCGTTCGGCGTCGCGGTGGCGATGGTCTGGGCAGTCACGAGGGGCACTCCTTGGCGCTGTGTAGCGGCGGTGATGGACGTGCCCCGTATTCAATAGCGCTGTTCCCGCGCAGTCACCGCAAGTGCAGGCTCGCCATCTGCACTTGCAGTCAGCGGTCCTGGGTGGCGAGATGACGCTTGGCTGCCGAAAACTTCGCCCACAGCGTTCGCTCGCTGATCCCGGACTTGTCGCCGTAATGGGCAACCAGCGCACTGATGACCGATTCCAGCGTCTCGAAGGACGAATAGGGAACGCCATTGGGCGACTTGCCCAACAGCAGGGTCAGAAGACCGCCGACGATGTTCAGGTAGGTGGACTCACTGCGGGCGCCCGGCATCCCGGAGCGCTTCTCGCGTTCCGCGCGTGCCTGGTGCTCCTGGCTGAGCGTCTGGAACTGGGCATAGAGCGCATCCCAGGCCTGCACCCTGTCGGCAAGCTGGAGCTTCAACGCCTCGCGATCCATGATCAGTGCCTGCACGGCATCGACACTGACGGCCGGATGCAGGTGGCGCTCGAAGGCATCGAACAGGAAGGCCGGTCGCTGGTCGGGATAGAAGCGGATCATCCAGGCCTTCAGGTCGACGTGGCGGATCGTGAGGCCGGGGTCATCGAGCAAGGCGGGGTCGTTGCTCGTGATGCCGTCCTTGCCGTAGGGGAGGTCGAGGTGCACCAGTGCGTCGTAGATCCGTTCCGCGTTCAGGCGAAGCTGTGGCCAGCGTGCCAGTTCGGGGTGCGCCGGCAGCCGGTTCATACCCTTGGCGAGATCGAGGATGCGGCGCTCGAAGCGCGACAGCCCCGTCCACTGGATGGCCGCCTCGATCGGACGGTAGAAGACCTTGGCTTGGGGGCCGGATGAAGGTGGCTTTCGCATGGCTGCTCCCTGGTAACCGGATTCAGGACATCTGTTTCCCTCGTTGATTGGAATCGCTGCCGGGACGCGCCTTCACGGCGCGAGACGGTGGCGGCTTGGCTTGTGGGAAAGGCCGGGATGACGGATGTTCACCAGAGCAGCCGCCTGTCGATATGGCGCTTTTCCACCAGCACCGGGCCTCTGCGTGGCGGTATGCTTCAAGGGGTTGACTGCTCATGGCAGGATGGCTCGATAACGAGGTTTTGCTACAGACGCCATCGAGGCGAAAGACGGATTCGGTCTTCTCGCGTTAGAGCTTGGTCGTCACCGGCGTGCAAGACAGCGACGGTCTGTCAGCAGACGCGGTTCGGGCGGAATCAGGTGTGGTGAGGCCGCTTAGACGGGGTGCGACGAGGTTTCGGGCAAGACTCCAGCGGTCTGCCTCCAGATCGACAAAGCATGGCAGTCCGGTTCTGCACTCATGGGAAGGAGCGATTGGGTAGTTCCGACGACAGGACTGAGCGATGACGAGGGGATTGTCTGTCGGCTCTCATTGGGCATTGGAGGCCTGATCGTCGTGCAGCGATCAGGACAGCGCGAAAGCGGGGTAACAGACCGACAGCAGCCAGCCTTGCCTTTTTCATGGGCTGCTGATTCCAGGCTTGGGCTGGTTGACCAAATCATACTTATGCATTCAAATTTGAAAACTTATCACTGAATTGAATTCATATCTGAGGCTTTAGCCATGCCATCTTCCGGTCAGAAGCGCTCCGGTGCCCAGGTGGCCATGCCGCAGCCCGTCGCGCGTGCGTTGCACCGCCTGGGGCAGGACATCTCGGCGACGCGACGCATGCGCCGCCTGAGCCAGGAAGACCTGGCTCAGCGCATCGGCACGTCCTTGAGCACCGTCAGGCGCATGGAAGAAGGCTATTCCGGCACCGCGCTGCACACTTTCCTGCGCGCGCTGCACGTGCTGGGCCGGCTCGATGACCTGTCAAGGGCGATGTCCCTGGAGAAGGACGCCCTTGGCATGGAACTGGTGCGGGAATTGTTGCCACAGCGGGTGCGCAGCCTTTCTCGCAGGCAACGGCCGCCGGCTGGGCCAACGTCGGGGGGCGGCGATGGTGACGCGGACGGGAATGTTGACGTACTGGAAGGCTTTTGACGACACGTTCTCCTTAGCCTGTGTCCCCCTGATCCAGCCACATTGAGCAACTCCCCTGGAATGGGTGTCAACCATGGTGTAAACTGGCAACTGAAGTGTCAACCAAGAAGATGGAGCGGCCTGTGAGCGAACGAATGTCCAATGCGCCGGTGTACTACGCGCTGGCACAGGCGCATTTCAATCCGGTGGCGGCCATGGTCAAGTATGTCGACCAAATACAAGATCGACTGCGTCGTGAAGGGTACCCCTTGTTCGAGCCGCAGCAGGTCACTCACTTGGTCGTGTCCGGTCCAGGCCAGGCACAACAAGCCGAACCAAAGATCCAGCAAACGGTGTCCTGGCTCCTGACCAGGAGCGATCGATCTGCGGGCTTCATCCTGTCCCCTTCGACAATCACGTTTCATACGACGCATTACGACACCCACAAGACATTCATTCCGGAATTACTTCGTGGGTTGGATGCCGTGCATGAGGCAGTCAGCCTTGACCATGTGGGTAGGCTTGGGTTGCGCTACCTGGATGCGGTGGTGCCGGCAGAGGGGGAGTCCGTCGAACAGTACCTTGTCGGTGGAGTCCATGGGGTGGAATTCGACGCGGTTCGCCGGCACGCAATGAGTGAATCCGTATTCTCGACCGATGTTGGTCCACTCGTTCCCGTCGGAACCTTGGTTGCAAGGGTATACAGGGCAACGGCGCAACTTGGTTTCCCTCCCGATATGTTGCCGAACGGGCTGGCGCTGAATCCGCGTTTCGCCATGACCGCGCCACGTGAGCATGGTGTGCTCGATACCGACCATTTTTGCGAAGGTCGCATGCCTATCGACCTCGGCAAGCTCGAAGAACAACTGCGCTCGTTGCATGCCCCGATCAAGTCCGTGTTCAAGGCAACCACCACGGACCATGCGCGCCGGGCATGGGCGTAGCACTGGAGACCCGCATGTACACCGAGATGTTCCCAACAACCAGAACTTCGCCGTCTATCGTGCCTGTTCGGGTCGCGGCCACGGCCGCCTTCGCCTTGATGGGGATCACGCAACTGGTTGGCGGTACTGGCAGCGTGTTCGATGTGACCCGGGCGGAGGAATGGCGCAGGCTGGTGGAGGCGCGGACTCCGCTTCACGTCGAAATCGAGGTGGATGGCGAGGAGGCGGCTCGTCCCGATCTTCGAAGCGCTTCGGAGCATCTGGCCAACATCCGTGAGGTCCTCAATCCAGCAATCGCCGATCTCGCCGGGACCTTTGGTGTTTCCCGGCAAGCGATCTACAAATGGCTGGGGGGAGAGTCGACGCCAGAAGCGGACAACTTCGCTCGGATACAGGCACTCAGCCAAGTGGCCGACGCCTTTCGTGAGGCAGGCATCAAACGGGCCCCAATGATGCTGAAGATGAAGGCGTTTGACGGCAGGTCTCTCCTGGATCTGATCGCCGCAAACCAGACTGTCACGGAGCATGTCCAAACGCTGATCTCAGAGGCTCAGGCCATGGATGCGGCATACGAAAGGTCGGGACTGGCCAAGAGCAAGGCCGCACCAACGGATGATTGGCGTTCCGCTGCTTCCATTCCTGGCTATCCCGAGCAGTGATTCGGGGATCGCGCGATGCTGGACCGGGAAACGTCATGGCGGCAGGGAGATTTGCTGACCAGCGATGGATCGCTGCAACTGGGATTGGTCGAGTCACTGGAGGATGGCCGCTTCGCTGTCGTGATCTCCCACGACTGTGACATCCCCCACCCGCACGAACCCTGCATTGAGGTCATCGTGGCGGACTTGATCGGCGATGCCCCTGGGGATCCGCAACTGTCCCATGCCAAGAACCCCCGGCGGCTGCATCTTGCGTATGACAAGGCGGATGGAGGCTCGATGGTGCTGGAGTTGCGGCATGCAGAGAAGAGGTCCATCCCGAGGGTCGAGTTTGGCCAGAGTGCGTCTCGGTTTCTTGAGGCGTCGCTTTCGGATGAATCGAAGCGCACCCTGAAGCAATGGCTTGCGGCACGCTATGGCCGGCCCGCGTTCCCCAACGCCTTCGAGACCCGGCTTGCGAAGCGCATCGGCAAGAGAGACGTCAAGAGCCGGATCGCCCGCATCCTCGCTCCCGAGGCCCGACATCTGGTGGGATTGTTCTTCGATCTGGGTGAGCAGCGAGGCATCGAGGCTTCTGATGGCGAACCCTATGCGCTGTCCATATCGGTGGCTTATGACGCCATCGAGGGTGGGCCAGGCGCGCGTGAGTCCGCCGAGAGCGTAGTACGACAATTGCGTGAGCTTTTCATCGAAGCGTACGGCCCTCCCGATGCGGCAACGGAAATCGCCCTCGACGCCTGCGAGCCAGTCCCGGATACGCACATGACCCTCGCCGATCTTCGGCGCGTGGATCAATGGCGACTTGAGTACCTCAGCCTGCATGACGATGAACATGGTGGCTTCCTGCCGGACGGCGTTGCCCCTGCGTGAGACGCGAGGTGGCTGGATGAGCGGGGATAGGCTGGAGACTGTTGCATCTGGCACAGGGCAATGTCTGACGGCTCTGGGTGAGCCAATGCGGCAGCAGTGGGCATGCCAAGTTGCCGAGGGCTCGCTACAGGTACATAATCTGGCCTGATTCCGTAGCGTCAACGGAATAAACACGTTATCAATCAACGATTTGAGTGCGGCGTGCTGTTCCCTTCGCCCGCTCCAGAACATCCTGCCAAGCCCCTGAAATGCCTAGCGTTTCGGGGGTTTTGCTTTTTGGGGGGGGCGGGAAGGTGTCGAAAAAGTGTCGATTCAAGATCTAGGAGTTCGTCACCCTACGGTTTGATATGAGCGATCAACTCAGCGATCGCAGATGCCTTCCAGACGATGCCCAGATCAGATTCTGCGTTAACACGCCCACTGTAAATGCCTAAAAAGCGCTCCACTGGGCCATCAAATACGGCAGTACTACCATCAGACATTTTGACTGCGCCTCCCGAGCGATAAGCAATCACCGGAGATCCTGATTGCCCTTGACGAGCCCGGCAGTCAATCAACTGGATTGGCAATCCGTCAAAGTCAACGATAGCTTCAGACGCCAAGAATCCTGTAGCCCAAACGCCGAAAGCACCGCCAGCAGTTAGACCGAATGGGAACCCAATTACACTTACTGGGTCAGCTGGCCCTAGAAAAATGTCCGCCCCACCACCTGCCGGGTCGTATGGATACAGCTCAACATCTGACAGGTCGGTCAATTTCAAAGCCACAAAATCCACCTTTTCGCCTAATCGTGGATGTTCAATCCAGCGCGGCGTTCCGTCAGCCCGTTCAAGACTCTCGTTTTTTACAACCCACTCCCCAAGACGACCTTTACGATTGTGGACAACCTCTAACCGATTTGGGATCCCACAAGTCTTCGAAAGAGGCTCACCAGTCTGGGGATTTCTACCGGTAACGTTATGTCGATTAGTTACGAGGTATGGACCATCGGCTGTATTCACTGCGAACGAGGTTCCCGTCGCCAAAACTTGGCTATTAAAGAACATACTGATGTACAACGACTGCACAGATGGCTTTGCAATCATATTCATGAAATTCCCTTTTTTTGGCTTTGCATTCCGCTGAAAGTAACAGCTTTCTCTCGATGAGTGGCTCTAGTTTTTCGTCAAGGGATTTAGCCTTACTGCTTCATTGAGATGTTCCTTGGACAGATGCGCATACCGCATCGTCATCGATAGCGAGGCGTGCCCCAGGATGTGCTGCAAAGTCACGATGTGCCCGCCGTTCATGATGAAGTGACTAGCGAACGTATGGCGCACACGTGGCTGGCCTGCCCTCTCGGAAGCTTGATCGACGTGGACAGCAGCACGATACGGAACACCCCAAGGCAGTTGGTGAACGGTCCGTGAGTCTGCCAATGCTGGCGAATTTCTTTGGCCAACTCATCCAAGATCGGAACCGAGCGAACACGCTTCGACTTGGTATTGGCGAAGATCACCTTGTTGCCCTTCAACCGATCCAGGTAGCTGTCGTAGTAGCCAGGGGTGTTGGTGAAGTAGAGCGAGCCAATCCAGGAAACGTCATGCTGTTGCGTTTCATCAAGCGCCGGCCGACTCATGAAGAGCTTGGCGCGGGCAGGGCCATAGCAGGCGAGTGAAAAGTCGGCGACTTCCTGGGCCAGCAAGGGGCTGTTGATGCGCGTGGCGTTGACCTCCATGCGAAGCTGGCGCAGATCCGTGCCACATGGGATGGCGGCTACGGCGGCTGCAGACACCGCGCGCGACAGGGTGTGCATGAACGCCCACCACACCGGCAATTGGGCGCTCTGATCGTTGAGGGTAGTGAATGACTGGCTCCAGCCGGTGTCCGCAGGCAGCGGTACCGTGACCTGGCATTGCTCGGAGCGCGATTCGTCGAAGCGGAGGGCGTTCAAGTCAACGTCGATGAAAGGGATGCCGGCAAACATCACCACGACGATAGCGGCCCACACCTGGTTCTCGATGCGCAGGGCGGACAGTACGCCCTTGTTTCCCTCGTCGGCGCCTTCGGTGCGGGATTTCAGCCATTCGTCCAGGATGATGGCAAGGAAAGGAATGGCGAACACGCCACTGGAAACCAGTACGGACCAGATGCCGTTATGGACAATCCAGCCCAGCAACGTCAGGTAGTGGTCCAGGTAGTCGGAAGCGTAAAGCGTCATCGTGCTTTCTGACGCTGGGCTACAGCAGCGCTTGCTTGCTCCCTGGGTGCGATGGCCGAATTTGGACAATGCCAGGCGAGGGCGGCAGACGGCAGGTGACGCATGAACTCCCCGATGGCTTCTCGTTGCGATGGGAGCAATTGCAGCAGGGTTGCCGGCGCCTGGCGATGAAGAATGGGGTTACGCCAAACCCCTATTCGCATGTCGTGGGACGTTGGAGGCACAAAGTGCGCAGTTCCCACGCGGCAAGAAGATAAGAAATCTCATACGAGGATTCAGACCATTCCCATGGTCGAACAGCGGACGGCTATGCAGCATGGAGCGGGCAACTTCCATGGACGTCCACTGCGGTTTTGGTCGAGTCAGTGTGCAGCGGGCGCTTCTCAGAAAAAAGACGGCCTACTGCGTGCGGAATTGCAAGGTGGCCGGCAACGATAGGGAATTGCCATGCCCAGCCAATCTGACCTGCGTTTCACCTTCACCGTGGGCGAGACCGAGTTCGAGGTCATCGAGTTCACCCTCGACGAGGGCCTCAGCGAGAGCTACCAACTGGCGCTGGAGCTGGCCAGCCGCGACCCGGCCATCGACTTCTCCAAGATTCTGGATGCGCCGGCACACTTCATCCTCTGGCACGGCGAGCAACCGGTACGTCATGTCCATGGCCAGGTCAGCCGCTTCGAGCAAGGCACCACCGGCTTCCGCCGCACCCGCTACCGCGCCCTGGTCGAACCGCCCCTGGCACGGCTCGAGCTGTGCGCCGACTGGCGCATCTTC
>Ga0182746_1003121_pt1 | contig 11538 bp, 11 predicted proteins | sample eDN3rd30CBELigOP_FD_128881 | JGI IMG/M metagenome (GOLD analysis project Ga0182746, IMG submission 128881) | Enriched Organic Plus compost microbial communities from Emeryville, California, USA - eDNA 3rd pass 30_C BE-Lig OP (version 2) (version 2) ... | reverse complement strand
CCGCTTGAGCTGGTTGATGATGGTGCCGCCGGACTCGGCCTTCCACGCCCAGACCTTTTCGAGGAATTTCTCGCGGCCGATCTCGCGCCGCCCCGGCTCCTGCCGCTCCATCATCTGCCGCTCGACCACCATCTGGGTGGCGATGCCCGCATGGTCGGTGCCCGGCTGCCAGAGCACGTCCTTGCCGCGCATGCGCTCGAACCGGCACAGGATGTCCTGCAGCGTATTGTTGAGCGCATGGCCCATATGCAGCGAGCCGGTGACATTCGGCGGCGGGATGACGATGGAATAGGTCGCGGCCGCGGCGCGCTCGGGCCGGCCGGCGCGGAAAGCGCCCGCGTGTTCCCAGGCCTGATAGATGCGGCCTTCGACCTCGGATGGCTGGTAGGTCTTGTCGATCATTGGTCTTTTCAGGTTTCGGGTTGTTGCCGGCCAAAAAGCCTGCCACCCCTCTCCAAGTCAAATTTTTTCAGTCAATACTGACTGAACGGGCATGCGGTGCGGCCATGGCGGCATTCCCCCAGCGGGGTTGCCCCGGCGGCTGCAATCCACGATCAAGAGCCGGAACTCCTGATCCCAGAGAGGCTGCAGTTGCTGTCCCCGCCAGAGGCCATTCCCGTCCGGTCGATCGTGTTCCTGGCCATCGCCGGCTTCGCCAGCCAGGCCATGGTGCGGGTGACCGATTCGCTGCTGCCGGCCATGGCCTCGGATTTTGATGTGTCGGTCGGCTCGGTCGCCATGGTGGTGACGACCTACGGCATCGGCCACGGGCTCAGCCAGCTCTTCCTCGGCTCCGGCGGCAACGCCCTTGGCAAATATCGGGCGGTCGCCCTCACCTGCGGCCTCGCCGCCCTGTTCGTCTTCGCCTGCGGTCTGATGCCGACGGTCGAGTCGCTGGCCGTCGTCCGCTTCCTGTCCGGCGTCTTCGCCGGCTGGATCATCCCGCTCGGCATGGCCTATGTGGGGGACGTCACCCCCTATGACCAGCGCCAGCAGGTGCTCGGCCGCTACCTCACCGGCAACATCTCCGGCCTGCTGTTCGGCCAGGCCGCCGGCGGCGTGCTCGGCGACTGGTTCGGCTGGCGCAATGTCTTCTTCCTGCTGGCCGGATTGCTGGCCATCGCGGCGATCGGCGTGACCTGGGAATATCTCACCAATCCGCGGACCCACGAGCCGAAACATCCCGACCAGAAATCCCGCGGCATGATCGCCGAATACACCACCGTGCTGTCATCGTCCTGGGCACGCATCGTCATCCTCGCCGTGGCGATCGAGGGCGCGATGTTCTGGGGAGTCTTCGCCTATATCGGCGCCGACCTGCACCTGCGCTTCAACCTCAGCCTCTCCACCATCGGCATCATCGTCGGCACCTTCGCGATCGGCGGACTGATCTATGTCGGCTCGATCAATGTGCTGGTGCGGCGGCTGGGCCAGCGCGGGCTGACGATCATCGGCGGCGTGATTCTCGGCGTGTGCTTCCTCGTGCTGGCGGCAGGCTTCGCCTGGTGGCTGGCTCCGGTCGCCGTCACGGCCATCGGTTTCGGCTTCTACATGCTGCACAACACGCTGCAGACCAACGCCACCCAGATGACGCCGCAAGCGCGCGGCACCGCCCTCGCGATCTTTTCCTCGGCGCTTTATCTGAGCCAGAGCGCAGGCGTCGGCGTCTTCTCTTTCGTCATCGACCGGGTGGGCGCCGTGCCGATGTTTGTCGTCGCCGCCATCGTGCTGCCGGCGCTGGGCTGGTGGTTCGCGCGGGAACTGGAGAAGCACGCGGAACAGGCGGAGTAAATTCAGGGGAGCGCGCGTGGCAAAGCTTGAACTGGAATACTCGCCGGATGACGAGTGGGATGGCGGGCTCTGGGCGTTTGTTGAATCTAATGGATACTCTGGCAAGGGGCACGCTTGGGGGATTGATCGTCAAACGATCACCGACAAATTCCTACGTGCCTTGCGCATCTATCCTATTCCGACGGAATCTCCGCCGCTCCTGAAGGCGGAAATTTTCGGACAGTGCCATTTGCGAATAGCGGTATCGCCATTCAACGCTGTAGGCCACCTCTTGGTCCGGGTCGATCTCACGACCGACTTTGACTTCGATCGCGAGCTTCAGTGCTCCGCAACCGTTCGGTTTCTGACGGAATATGCGTTGCTCGATCGCTTTGCTGATGAACTGGAGCGAGTTCTGGAAGGAAGACGAGACGTAGCAACGCTCGAGGGCGTGAAGTAACCCCTTCGGCTTGCTCGTCTGATGAGAAGGTCAACGCCCTCGCGAGACGCGCTCGATCTCGGCGCGGACCAGCCGCTCCACCAATCCCGGCAGGTTATCGTCGAGCCAGGTCTTCAGCATCGGCCGCAACATGTCGCGCACGACATCGTCGATGGTCCGGGCGTTCTGCACCAGCACGGTGTGCGCGAGCGAGTTGAACGCCGCGTCCACGGCCGCCGTCGCCGGGCGCGACAGCAGCGCCTCCTCATCGCTCACAGCCTGACGCGGGCGGCGCATCTCTTCCACCACCGGCGGCACGGGTGTGGATGCAGGCGCAGCGGCGGCAGGCTGCTCGTGGAACACGACGTCAGGCTGCGCATCGATGGTGCGGAAGGCCGGCGCAGCAGCAGGTGGAGGCGCCGCAGTCATCTCCTCGGTCAGATCAAGGATATCTTCCGCCGTATCATCCGGCTGGCTGGGTGACGACGCATCCGGCCGCGCGGTTTCGGCCCGCTCGGGCAGGACCGGCGACGGCGGAGTTTCCGGACGGGACGGCGAAGGAACCGTGTGCAGCCCCGGCGATGCGGGCGGCACCGTCGGCGCGAAGCTGGCCGGCGCAGCATTTGCCGGGGCGGGCCGGGCGGCATCGTCATCGGCGATGATGCGGCGGATTGACGCCAGGATTTCCTCCATCGAGGGTTCCTGCGCTTTGGCAAACTGGGTCATGCCGCATTCCTCATGACGCTAACTGGATAGAGCTGAATCCGTTGGCCCGCGGGGAATCAGCCGAATCATTGCCTGCACAATATCGCGCAGGCGCGAATTCCGGCAGCCTGCAAGTGATCGCGCCGCCGCAACCTTGTGGATACGGCCCGCGGCCTTGACGCACACTGCACCGCTCGGACGATCAAACTCTGCCGGAAACACGCATTCCGATGGACGTCGTCATTTGTCCCGGCCCTGCCGGCTTATTTGCCGTCCGGCGTCCGCAAGCCGACCCAGCTGTCGCGCACCTGATTGTAGTGGATGACCGGGTCGTAGTTGGGGATCTTCAGTCCGAGTATCTGCGGCGACAACCGTCCGGCCGCCGACAGCACGGTGTAGGAGGCCACCACGCGGTCGCGCTGGGCGGTGACCAGCGCCACGCGGGCGTTGACCAGTTCCTGCTGCGCGTTCAACACGTCGAGAGTGGTCCGCTGGCCGACGCGGGCCTCTTCACGCACGCCGTTGAGGGCGATCTCAGCCGCACGCACCTGGGCCTGGGTGGATTCGATCTGCGCGCGGGCGGTCTCAAGGCCACCCCAGGCCTGCACCACGGTGGCCTGTGCCTGCTCGCGCGCGGTGTCGAGATCAAGCCGCCGCTGGCCCAGGGTCTCCTTGGCCTGACGCACGGCCGCATATTCGGCGCCGCCCTGATAGATCGGCACCGACAACTGGCCGACGACACCGTAACCGTAGGTTTCCAGAACGCTGAGGCTCTGCTGCGACCCCCAGTTCTTCGAAATCGATCCCTGAAGGTTGACGGTGGGGAGCAGCGCGCCTTCGGCCACCTTCACGGCGTGCTGCGCGACGTCCACATTATACATCGCCGAGGTCACGGCAGGGCTCGCTCCCCGCGCGGCATTGATCGAAGCCGGAAGCGTCTTCGGGGAAAACCGGTCAACCGGCATGCCGGCCGCCAGCTTCCCGGGCTCCACACCGATCACCTGCCGGTAGGTGGCGCGCGACGCGGTGAAATTGCCCTCGGCGAGCTGCATGGACGACTGGCCTGCGGCGAGGCGGGATTCCGCCTGGGCCACGTCGGTGCGGGTGATCTCGCCGACGTTGAAGCGATCGCGGGTCTGGCGCAGTTGCGCCTCCAGCACCCGGACGTTGCTGCGCTGCAGGTCGAGGATCGCAGTGTCACGTAGCAGGTTCATGTAAGCGGTCACGGCGTTCAGCAGCACCTGCTGCTCGGCCACCCGCAATGTCTCGCGGGCGGCAAACACCTGTGATTCGGCCTGACGGGTGCGGTTGCCGGTCTGAAAGCCGTTATAGAGGGTCTGGGTGATCGTCCCGCCGACACTCTTGAAGGTCACGTCGCCGGCCTGGCGCACCGTCGCCGGGGCTCCCGGCGTATTCGATTCGGCGACCTGCTCGAGATACTGCTGGCCGAGGCTCGCCGTCGCGCTGATACGCGGGCGATATCCCGACAGGGCGATGCTGACGTTTTCATCAATCGCCCGCGTCGCAGCCCGCTGGGCATTCAGTTGCGGATTGGTCCGATAGGCCTGAATCAACGCGGATTCGAGGGTATCCGCCCTGGCCGGGGCCACAATCCCGGGTCCGCTGAATATCAAACCGGCCGCCCCTACAGCGACCGAAGATAACAGCGCTCGACGCCACTCCAAAGCCATGAATAGACCCCACGCCACGCGCGCCCTGACGCACGCGCCCACCGGTTCTTCAACGCCTCCACAATAAGCAGGTTCAGGATTTTCCGTAACCCCTTGTGGATGAACGGATGCGGAAAGATTGGGGCTGGCGCTTCGATGCCACAGTTGCACCGAGTGCAAGGTTGCCCTGCGTTTCGTCCGGATCAGAATACGAAGGCGGGCGCCTTCGCGAAGCCAGGCAGGAGCGCGGCATTGGCGTCGAAGATCGGCCGGCCGCTGACGTCCGTGCCGGAACGCCGGTAAAGGGTCGCCTTGCTGGCGGGACCGCTTCCGGCGATCAGGACCAGCCGTCCGCCGTCCTTCAACTGGCTGAACAGGTCTGCCGGCTCCACCTGGGTGGCGCCGTTGACCAGGATGACGTCATAGGGAGCCGCCTGCGGCCATCCGGCCGTCAGCGGCCCGGTCACCGACGTCACATTGGCGAGGCCGAGGTCCCGCCAGTTCGCATGGGCGTGCCGGGACAATTCCGGATCCTCTTCGAGCGACACCACCGAGCCCGCCAGCGGCGCGATCACGGCCGCCGAATAGCCGGTGAGCCCTCCGACATCGAGGACGCTATCCTCCGGGCCGATATCCGCCGCATGGATCATCCGCGCCAGCACCATCGGTTTGAGCATGCGGCGGGTGGATGGGACGGGAGCGGCGTGAATCGCCAGATCGAGGTCGAGATAGGCGAGCCCTGCGCTCGCCGGAGGCACGAATCGCTCCCGCGGCAAGGCCGCCATGGCATCGATCAGCCGCAGGTCGGTCACATCCGCCGGCCGGATCTGGCCATCGACCATCATGCGGCGCGCGGTGGCAAAATCCTGCATACCTCTCTCCGAAACATCAGCGCGGATCAGCGCCGTCCTTGTGCGGCAGGCTGCAACGGAAGGCAAGTCACGGCTACGGATCAACTGCGAGGGGATTGGCGACAGTCCCTGGAATAGCCTCCAGTCCGGGACGTCTCCCTCAGTGGCTGCGCCAGGGACGGAAAATCAGGGATATGACGATCAGGAGACCAACGAAGTGCCAGAAATCCTCAAAGAAGTAACGCACGACATCCATAACGGTAGACATAACATCCCCATACGAGCAGCCTGACGGCGCGGACTGTGCCGCAATCGCGGTGCAAAAGAAAGAAACTTCCGTGTCCCTCCCCGCTCACAGTCCCGTGCAAATACCGCAGCCTCCGCCAGCGGCTGCGCGCCGACGGGCCGAGGCTACAGAATTCAATCAAGGGTCGAACGGTATCGCCGGAAGCCGATGAAACCGATCACGAGCGTGATCAGCCCCATGGCGACGATATGGGGCAGAACGATCGGCAGGTCGTTGCCTTTCAGCATGATCCCGCGCGCGCCGCGGAGAAAGTGGGTGAGCGGAAAGCCTTCACCGATGACCCGCGCCCAATGCGGCATGCCCTGGAACGGAAACATGAAGCCGGACAGCAGCACCGAGGGCAGGAAGTAAAAGATCGTATACTGCATGGCCTGCATCTGGGTGCGGGCGATCGTCGAAATGAACAGGCCGATCGCAACCAGCGCGGCGATGTAGCTGAAGATCACCAGCATCAACGTTGCGAAGCTGCCGACGAAGGGCACGTTGAACACATACAGCGCCGCCGTCAGCACGAGGCCGGTCTGGACCATCGCCAGGGCGACATAGGCCGCGATCTTGCCGATGATGATCTTGAACCGGGTGAGCGGCAGGATGAGCAGCGTTTCCATCGTGCCCTTCTCCACCTCGCGGGCGAGCGACATCGCGCTCATCATCACGAGGCTCAGCGTCAGCACCACCCCAACGAGACCGGGAACGATATTGTATTGCGTGATGCTCTCGGGATTGTAGCGGCGGTGCACGCGCACCTCGACCGGGGATGACCGGACGAGATCACCAAGCCCTGCCCTCGTGAGTTCACGATTGACCGCCTGCACCACCGCTTCCTGCGCAGCCATGATCGCCTGCGCTGTGGCGGAGGGATCGGCGGCGTCGGCCTCCACCAGCACGGCGACCTGATCACCCCGCAGCACGCTGCGTGCGAAACCGGATGGAATGGTGATGGCGAAGGCCGCGGCGCCGTTGGCGATCGCCGCGTCCAGCTCGTCTTCGCGGCCGAGCGCGCCGACGACCTTGAAATAGCCTGTCGCTTCCAGCGACGCCGCCACCGCCCGGGCAACGAAGCTCTGGTCGTTGACGAGCACGACCGTCGGCAACTGCTTCGGGTCAAGATTGATGGCGTAGCCGAACAGGATGAGCTGCAGGATCGGCACGCCGATCACCAGCGCGAGGCTGATCTTGTCGCGCCACAGATGCAGGAATTCCTTGGCGAAGACGGCGAAGATCCGCGACAGGCTGAGAAATATCCGCCGGAAGACACCGCGCCGCACATCGGCCTCCGGCGCCGGCGACAGAAAATCGATTGTCCCCTCATCGAAGACCACCGGCTCGTCGGGACGGAGGCGGTCAAGCATGGCCGCCCAAACGTCCGCTGAAGCTCCCGTCCGTCACGGCTGAACCTGCGCCAGCGCGTCATCCTTGACCGGCGTGAGATCCACGATCTGCCCGGGGCCAAGCCGGTTCGCCTCTCCACTGAGTTTCGCCTCGACCAGAAACACCAGCCGGCTGCGCGAACCGGCGCTGAAGATGACCGGCGGCGTGAATTCCGGAGATTTGGCTACATACGACACCCGGGCGCGATAGCCGCTGGCGCAGCCGTCGCATGTCACCGCCATCATCCGCCCGATCGTGATCGCACTGACAGCGGCCTGCGGCACATAAAAACGCACCTTGCGTCCATCGCCCGGCAGCAGCGACACCACCGGCGCGCCGGGTGATGCCACTTCTCCCGGCAGGCGGATCACATCATCGATGATGCCCGCGGCAGGCGCCACCAGCCGGTGCTGTGCGATGGTCAGTTGCACCTGCTGCAGCGCGGCCTCGGCCTGCGCAACCCGCTGGCGCGCCGCCGTCAGCGCATAGACGCGGGCGGGCAGCTTTGCCGCGAGCAGCCGGGCCTGCAACTCGGCGACGCGGGACCGCGCGACATCCGCGGCAGTCTTGGCGATCTGCTCTTCCTGCCCGGTCCCGACATTCATCTCGCGGAGTTTCAGCTTCCGCTGCAACGTGACTTCGGCATCCTCAAGGGTGCTCTGCGCAGCAGCCAGGCTCGCCTCGTATTCCTGGATTTCTTCCGGGCGACGACCACTTTCAAGATCGGCAAGGTTGGCTCTCGCCTCGGCAAGCCGCGCCTCGCCCTCCCGAAAGGACAGTCTCGCATTCTGATCATCGATCTCGGCCAGCACATCACCGGCAGCCACGACCTGTCCGCGCTGAACCCTCACGCTGCTGACAGTGCCGACGTCGCGCGGCGCGACGAGAACATAGTCGCCCTCGACATAGCCGACGAACGACGGCCCCGCCTCCGCAGCCGCCAGGCATCCCGAGATGAGCGCCGACAGCAATGGCACGCCGCACAGCCATCCCATCAGGCACCTCCCTCGCGCGATCCGGATTCTCTTCGGGGCGGGCCTTGCCGCTACTACGCCGGCAATGCCTGCGCGTGCCGGGGCTCCGGCGCCGCATCATTCACATGGAATGCAAGCTGACCGAACGCATGCAGCACCTCGTCGAATGTCTGTTCGTCAAGCGATGCCGGGAAGGTATTGCGGAGAAGCTCCCGCCCCGGCGGAACGGCCGGACGGAACACCGGATTGCTCCAGACGCCCTGCTGCTCCAGGCCGCTCCAGAACGTGATCGCCCGCATGTCGGAGCCGCAATACACCGGCACGATATGGCTGCGCGACCCGCCGCAATCGAAGCCCAGCTCGATGAACCGGGCGCGCGCGCGATCCGCAAAATTCAACGACCGCAACGGCAGGTGCGGCTCGCGCTCGAGGACGCGCAAGGCCGCGAGGCTCGCAGCCGCGCTGATCGGAGACAACGCGGCGCTGAAGAGATACGTGCGGGCGATGTGCCGCATATAGTCGATCAGCCGATGCGAGCCTGCGATGAATCCGCCGACCGAACCCAGCGCCTTGCCCAGCACACCCATGATGACCGGAACGCGATCGGCAACCTGAAAGGCGTGCGCCGTGCCACGGCCCCCCTCGCCCAGAACGCCAATCCCATGAGCGTCATCGAGGAAAAGCCACGCGTGATAACGCTCACAGAGCTCGACCATCGCAGCGACGTCGGCAACATCTCCGGACATCGAATAGACACCATCGACAATCACCAGCCGCTTGCGCCCCTGGGCCTCCCTCAGCCGTTTCTCAAGATGGTCGAGATCGTTATGGCGGAAGCGGGTGAAATCGGCGCCCGACAGCTTCACGCCGTCCAGCAGCAGGCATGGACCTCCGCATCGCAGATCGCCACATCGCCCCGGCCGATCAGCGCGGGAATGCCGCCGAGGTTGGCCGCATAGCCGGTCGAGAACACGATCGCAGCATCCTTGTTGAGGAAGCGCGCCAGTGCCTCTTCCAGCTCGGCGTGGATCGGCCGCGAGCCATTCAGAAAGCGCGAGTTGGCGCCGGGCCCGTATTTGTCCAGGGCGGCTTCGGCGGCAGCCTGCACCTCCGGATGGCCCTGAAGCCCGAGATAGCTGCTCGACGAGATATTCAGATAGCGGCGGCCGTCGATCCTCAGATGGTTCGCGCCGTCGGCCTCCATCTCTTTCTGGTAGGGATAGGTGTTCGCATCACGCAGCGTGCGCGCCAGCTCCATCGTGGGTGATTGGGTGATGAAGGCATTGAAGGCGTCCTGAAACATGTTCCTTCTCATTCCCTGCTTGCAAGCGCCCCTGGGCGCAGCGGCGAGCTTTCATCGGCAGCGCGTGATAGGGAGCCGGCGCCTGTGATCCTTGGCGTGTGCCGCAGCTGGAACACCTGATCGCGCAAGAACTGCAGCTGGGCCTCATCACTGCCCACCGCGGCCAAGGCTGCCGGCGAGATCGGCCGGCCGACGGTGCAGTCGACATGCAGCAGCCGCCTGCTCTGCGCTTCCACGGCATTCAGCAACAGCCGTCCCGTCGGTGAAACAACGCCGATGGCATGCGACAGGCTGCTGAGACGCGCATGCGTGCAAAGCGGGACCAGCGGGACATTGCACTTCCGCGCCAGCCAGAGGAACAGCGGCGTCCACGGCTTCTCTTCGATCGACATCGACGGGATACGGAACTGGGCGATGCGCCCGCTCGGGAAGATGAAGAGGCTCCTGCCCTCCTCCGCCACCGCCCTCACGGCGCGCAAGGCCGCGCGCCGGTTTCCACCCTTCTGCTGATGCAGATCGACCTCGATCCGCGTCCCGTCAAAAATCGAAGGAAAGCGCAGATCCGTGCTGGCCAGATTCACATAATTTGGAAACATCTCTTCCATGAAAGACAGCGTGACGTGGCCGTCGCGAATGCCCAGACTGTGGTTCGCAAAGACGATGGCGTTGGGGAGCGCCCGCAACTCGCTCTCCGAACCAGCGTAGGTCACACTGGATGTCCACTGAAACTCACGCGCCACATCCGCAAGCCAGACCGAACGTGAGATCGCGCGGGCCCGCAGCGATTTATCGGTCATCCGCTGTATTTTCAGAAGCGGCTCTGCTGCGCGAATGAGCGGCGAAAGAATGGGTCCTGCGCGTTCATGCACGTCCCGAGTCGAGAGGAATCCTTCATATCCTGACCCGGACGACGTCACAGACAGCCCCACGAGATTGCGTTGTGAGAGCTATCTCCCAGGCTTGACGGAAATATTACGGTTGTCCGGTTTGCCCCCGCATCAGGATTCTTTATTTCGATGTGCGATCAGACTTGAAACCGTCGTCGTACGATCATCATCATGTATTAGTTTCATGGAAGCCGTAGCCGATCGTTGAAAGAGCAATCGCTCCCGCCGCATCGAGCCGACAACTGCCAGCATCAGTCCTTCCCAGTGATGACCTGCGTGGAAAGCCTGCGGGCGTTATCGACGTCCGTGGCCTCACCAAGCGCTTCGGCGCGCGCACTGTCGTCGATGCCATTTCGCTCCAAGTGAAGGCCGGCGAGATCGTCGGCTTCCTCGGTCCGAACGGCTCAGGCAAAACCACGACGATCCGCATGATCTGCGGGCTGCTCTCGCCGGATGCGGGCGAAGGGACGGTGCTCGGTCTCGATGTCCGCACCGAGAGCGTCCGCATCAAGCGCCAGATCGGCTACATGACCCAGCGCTTTTCTTTCTATGAGGACCTGACGATCGAGGAGAATCTCGCATTCGTCGCGCGGCTGCACGATCTCCGGCCGCGGCGCGATGCAGTGCGGCGAACCCTTGACTCTCTCGGCCTGACGTCGCGGAAGGATCAGCTTGCCGGCACCCTCTCCGGCGGCTGGAAGCAGCGCCTCGCGCTGGCCGCCTGCATCATGCACCAGCCGAGGCTGCTGCTGCTCGACGAACCCACCGCGGGTGTCGATCCCAAGGCGCGGCGCGAGTTCTGGGATGAGATCCATCGGCTGTCCGGCGAAGGGCTGACCGTGCTGGTCTCGACCCACTATATGGATGAGGCCGAGCGCTGCCACCGCATCAACTACATCGCCTATGGACACATGCTGGCGAGCGGCACCGTCGAGCAAGTGGTCGATAGCTCGGGCCTGATCACCTTCGTCGTCAGGGGCCTGGAGGCCGATCAGATCGGCCGCCTCGCCGCATGCGACGGCGTCGAGCAGATCGCTCCGTTCGGCGTCAATCTCCACGTCGTGGGCTCGGACCGGCAAAAGCTCGAAGCCGCGCTCGCACCGGTGGCTGCGACGCCGGGCGTCGCTGTCGTGCACGGGCAGACCAGCCTCGAGGATGTCTTCATCCAGTTCATGACGCGCTCGCGGCAGACCGTCGCGCACCAGCAGCCCGGCAACAGGCCACAGCGGCCCTGATCGCGTCGCCGGCGGTCAGGCGCTGG
>Ga0182746_1003119_pt1 | contig 11549 bp, 11 predicted proteins | sample eDN3rd30CBELigOP_FD_128881 | JGI IMG/M metagenome (GOLD analysis project Ga0182746, IMG submission 128881) | Enriched Organic Plus compost microbial communities from Emeryville, California, USA - eDNA 3rd pass 30_C BE-Lig OP (version 2) (version 2) ... | reverse complement strand
CTTGCCTCGTCTAGACGCAATTTTCGGATCATCTAGACGTTTTTGTTTTCCGTCTGTTCATTTCAGCTTCGAATTCGCTGACCGTCTCGGCCATCTTCTTCGACATGTCGGCGCGTCGAGAATAGTGTTTGGCCATGGCTTCTGTCTTTTGGCCCAGCATCTCGGCAAGGCGACGCGCAAGCATCTGGGACATCGGCAATGACCGCGCGCCGCTCTTGTGCAGCACGTTCCGCCATGCGTCTGAGGATGGCCATTGCCATGCTTCCACAACGCGCGGAGGTCGAAAGTTCGATACTGTGGCGGTCAACCAACATTCGGGTTCTAGACAAAAGCGATGTAAGTGATTGATGTCGGTTCCGAGTCTAGACGTTTTTCAAGTTGAAAAGGCGTTGAAAATGGCTACATCATTGCGGATAGAAAATTCGGATCTTCTCTGATGGACGTTGCGTAAATAGGCCGCGTCATTTTCATCAAGATTCATATTTCCATCCGCCGTTAGCGAGGGGGATAAGGAATTTCCGATAATCGGGATTTTCCTATTTGATATGAAATTTTAAGATGTCGATATATCTATTTCTTCAATAGTTTAATCGATACTGCGATCAAGCATATAAGCGTAATAAATCGGATAATCTCCGCCAATTATCCCCCTCCGTGTGTCGTGTGCGATGCTTGCTGCGAAACCAAACAGAGGTGGAGCGCAATGAGATCAAGGGGCGAATGTGTTGTCCGTAAAGTAATTTCTGATGTTACTTGGCAAAAGTGGTTGCTTTCTGCGCTTACGTTGAAGCGCCTTCTTGATATCAAGACTCCCTTTGATTTCGCCGAGGCTGCAAAAATTGGGCCGGTCTTATTGGTCGGTGAAGGCAACCTGAGCTTTTCCATCGCTCTTTCAAATCTAATTGGCGGTAGAGTTTCGAACATCACTACGACGACTTTTCAAAGAGTGGAATCATATTCGGAAGAAACGGGCCGGAACGCACGGACATTGCAACGACGGGGAGCTAGGACAATAGGAGGCGTTGATGCGACAAGCCTATCTCGATGGTTCAGGAGGGCAAATCGCGATTACGGTGGTAAACAGCTCTCACTATGCCGGTGCATTTGATATGGACGGTGCCGCCGAACGCAATGATTATGAAATTCCAGTTGCTCATCCATTTTATTTTGCCGAATATCCCGGCTATTCTCATGTAAAGACGAAGGAAGACGGCTCCAGCGCGCTTGAGAAAGGGGACGAATTCGTGACCCACGTGTTTCGGCAAAATAGCAAAGCTGTGCGCAAGTGGGCTTCGCTTTGAGTGCGCCGTGTCTGCCGCCGGGTATTCAGTACTTCAGCGAGTTCGTTTCCGCGGAGGAGGAGACGGCAATTGCGAGTCGGCTCGATTCTTTGGAATGGAGCAATGTGTTGAAGCGTCGAGTGCAGCATTTTGGTTATCGTTATGACTATAAGGCGCGAACCATTACCGCAGATGCCTATATGGGGAAGTTGCCGGAGTGGCTTGAAGTTCTAGCAGAGCGATTGGTTGGTCAGGGTTACTGCAAAAGTCTACCCGATCAGGTCATTGCAAACGAATATCTATCTGGGCAGGGCATCAGCGCCCATGTCGATTGCGTCCCTTGTTTTGGCGACGAGATAATTTCCGTGAGCCTCCTGTCTTCCTGCGAAATGGTTTTTCGTGACTTACGAAGCTCGGAAACACGAACCATCATTCTCGCTTCTCAATCAGGCATATTGTTGAGCGGTGCTGGCCGTTATAGCTGGACACACGAAATTCCTGCACGAAAGTTCGATCTTGTGGATGGTGTAAAACTGGCTCGGAAACGCAGGGTTTCACTAACGTTTCGGAACGTCATCGACACGAAGTCCATATGACAGTTTCTTGCGAAACAATTGATTTCCGCTGGGTGATATGAGGCGTATCATTGCAACAACGGTTAAATACAGAAGAGATCTTACTCATCCCATCGGATTTCTAGGTGGCCGCCGAGTGCTCGCACGCCTCGATTTATGGCTTTTAGGTTGGGGTATTTGCTGCGATAGCCGCGCGTTGAAAATACCGCTTTGTGCCAGCTTCCTCGTCGAGATCGCGCATCGTCCATTTGATATCGTAGCATCGGCTTCGGCTTTGATCGAGGGGACCACACCGGTAATCTTGTACGGCTTTTTCTTTCTGCGATATCCGTAATATCGCGCAGCGGATTGTATTTTTTGCCACTCTACTCCAGGGAAGTTATCGCGGATTTCCTCTCTGCTGGCCTCCGGATAAAGTTTTCGTAACTGCTGTCGAGCTAACCACTGCCAGGACTGTCGGGGAGGTACCAGACCTAGTTTTTGACTGCGGGTTTGGATCGCTTTTTTAGATCTGGTGTCCAATATCCGGCAAATCGCAAAATAATCCGGATAGAATATCCGGCATACTAAATCTTCATCTTCAGTCCAGATTTTGTGGCCGCTGATCGTAAATCCAGAGCGTAGTATTCTGGATCGTGCGCGTTCGGCCGGCGCTGCGTTTCGGGCAAGGTATGCTAAGTCCATAGCTTGAGGGCCATCGGTTACTTTCGCGATGGGATAGCCGCAGCCATTTTTGCGACACTCGGAACTGAAGCGATATCAATTATCAGCTTTCGCCCAGCAAGTGAAAAGGAAAGCAGGAAGCTTCCATGGCCACCAAAAATCAAAAGATGAAGAGTTTTGAACCGGGTCGTGGTTACACGAAGGAAGATTGGGATGCTGTCGATTTTCCCGAGCTAACCGCGGAAGAGCTCGACAACATGCGCCCCGCGATAGACGTGCTGCCTGCAGAGTTCTTCAAGGCGATGGAGGAGCATCGCAAATCGCGTGGGCGCCCATCGTTAGAGCACCCCAAAAAGCAAATCACTCTCCGATTGGACGAAGATGTAATCGCTAAATTTCGCGCAAGCGGAAAAGGTTGGCAGGGTCGAATAAACGAAGCTTTGCGAAAAGCTGCAGGTGTATAGCCGGCTCATAAAACTAGCGCATTTTTAGCGCAACGCGGTACTCGCTTTAAGTTCCTCGATAGTTTATCGGGTGCGTCAGCCAATTGCCACCAGCGCAGGCGTGTATGGTTGACGAGATCTTCCTTGCGCTCTCCCTCAAAATTTCTCGATCAGAAAAAGTCTTCCTTTTTGAGGTGCTAGCCGAGCGATTCGATCAGTATCCGCGGAAGTCGAGAATTCTTGAAACTGGTTTCAGATGGCGGAGAAATATGAGACGACGTAGCGCGATTTATGTTCCCGGCTCCAACATGCGAGCAATGCACAAGGCGGCATCACTTGGCGCGGATGCAATCATCTACGATCTGGAAGACTCCGTCGCCCCGCAGATGAAATCTCAGGCGCGGGAAAACGTCGCCGTGGCGGTTGACGCTGATCATCCCCGCAATCACGAACGCGTCGTTCGCATAAACGGCATCTCGACTGAGGAGTACGAAGCCGATTTGACGGCCGCCATAGCGGCAAAACCGGATGCAATCCTGGTGCCCAAGGTTTCGAGGCCGGACGAACTTCTCTCCGCGCAAAGAGCGATCGATGCGGGCTCCAGCCCAATATCGCTCTGGGCGATGATCGAAACGCCGCTGGCTATCGGTAACCTCTTTGCGATAGCGGAAAGCGTCACCAAGGCAACACCGGCGCTGTCGTGCCTGGTCTTGGGGACGAACGATCTGGTGAAGGATATGAGAATGCCGCCCCCGGTGGATCGGCAATATATCCGGCCGGCGCTTCTCTCCTGCGTTGCCGCAGCGCGCGCCTACGGGTTGACGGTTCTCGATGGCGTCTTCAACGGCCTGGATGCGGGGGAGCAGTATGAGATGGAATGCCGCGAAGGCCGCGCCTTGGGGATGGATGGCAAGACGTTGATCCATCCGGGCCAGATCGATCTTTGCAACCAGATCTTTTCACAGTCCGATCGGGATCGCGACTGGGCCAGGCGAGTCATCAATGCTTTCGAGGCGCCCGAAAACGCCTCGAAAGGTGCCATTCGCGTCGATGGCGAGATGCTGGAGCGCCTGCATCTCGCCGTCGCGCGGCGTATCCTGTCGAGCTGACGCCCGACAGGATACGATCCTGGGTTATCCACGGAAGGTCGTTGTGGGAACGCCGCCTTTGAACCAGGTTTCGAATTTGCGGTGCCGGTACCGCCAGCGCCCGTCTTCGCATTTGATGCAGTGATCTGTGGCGAGCGCGATCTGAATAGGCGGCGCGGAAGGCAGGATCGGCTCGCCGTCATTGGCATAGAGAACGAGATACCACGTGGTGGTGGCCTCGGTCTCCGATACGGGAAGAGCGCGAAAGTTCGTCACGGTATGCGCCGCGACCCGAGCCCCCCGGCTGATCCGGTATTCATAGAACTGCCTGATCTTCTCGCGACCGCGATAGATCTGTTCGCTGGCCTCGAATACGCCGTCTTCCGTATAGAAGTCGGCCGCCTGCCTTCCCCAGTTGGTATCGACGTCGTGCCAGAAATCGGCCAGTTGAAGTTCCAGTTCTCGCGCGATCTGCAGGCGCTGAGCCAAATCGAAAGTCAATTGTCGATCTCCATCGAAAGCGTAGATTGCAAGTGCCCACGGCGTCCCCCGCCATGATGTCAACGCCCTTGCTTTAGGAGTTCAGTCGGGCGTTCGTCCGCACGAAAATCGTTCATTTCTTCCTGTGAAAAACCGGTTCAATCGACTTCCGCTGAAAGCTAGGCGAGACTGAATTCGGTCGCCGCGACATGGCGGACGCCACCATTGGCCTGGATGGGATCGCTGGCGCAGTTCATGTAGTAGACCGTGAGCAGGCGCCCCGGCTCGAGCTCCATCACGCGCGGATAGCCGAGATCCCAGCTTCCGCCATCGTCGCGCAGGATGAATTCCTGGCCCCAGCTGTGACCTCCATCCTCGCTGGTGCGGTAACGGATTCCGAAGGGCCGAAGGCGATAACCGTAGACGCAGACGATTTTTCCGTCGCTCGTTTCCAGAAGATCGCCTGGAGCGCCCCAGTCGTTGACCCGGGAGAGGAAATGAAAGGTGCGGCCCATATCCGCGCTTTCGAAGATTTCAGTCCAGAAAGCGCCTTTCGGATCGCGCTGAGACCGGACCGATACCAGGATACGCCCATTCCTCAGCACGATCGGACGCGGATAGAAATACCGATGGGCCCAGAAACGCGGCGTGCCCGAATGCGGCGCATCGAGCTCGTCATCGAAGGCAGCCGGCGTGATGAAGGAAAGGAACGTCCATTCGGCACCATCCCAGCTTCCGTAGAGAACGGCGCGGCGGCGCCACGCATCGGCCGAGGCCGCGCTGAAGGCTGCGAGCCACATGCCATCCGTTCGCCGGGCAAACGAGCCATGCCCCGAAAGCGAAGCGAAATGCGACATCGGCAGCTTGAACGCCCGGCGCCAGGTCAGGCCGCCATCGGTGGAAATCCTCATCCAGGCTTTCGCATCCGCGACAAGCAGGGCTGGTGAAGACCCCGTCGCCACGATCGTATCCGGACTATCCATGTCGAAAGGCGATTCAGTGATCTGATCCTCAGGTTCGGAGAGCGGTGGTTCCGGCGTTTCGAAAACCGGCCGGAGATTACCCTCGTCCCAGGTGCGGCCATTGTCCCGCGAGCGGATGATGCACATCTGCCGCCGCGACATGGTGACCCGGTCATGATTGACGTCGGCGCCCGATACATAGGTGCAATCCGCCCTCATAAAGCCGACGACGATATCACCGTTGCCCACGCGCCAGAGGCCGCCCAGAAAGGGATGGCTGCTGAAGGCGTCATCGTTCCTGTAGACGACGCGGTGGACGGCGTCGCGGGCGACTGTTGGCTTCTCGATCATGGGCACTCCTCCATAGACGGCTTCATCCTCAGGTGTATGGGGTTCTTTGTCACCCCTGTCCTCCAGGAAAGATCGAAACGGCAGAGTTTCATGAACCGAAATTCCGCCGCAGCCGTATTGCCGGCTTCAGCCGTTCGACGGCATGTCAGAAGATGCCCGACGAGAGGTGCGAATTAAGTGCGGTTGCCGAAGGAGGCTCGGTGGAGTTCGATTATATCATTATCGGTGCCGGTTCTGCCGGTTCAGTCCTGGCATCGCGGCTTTCGGAAGACGGCCGTCAGACCGTGCTCGTGCTCGAAGCCGGCAAGCCTGATCGCGATATCATCATCCATGTGCCGCTGGGCTTCGGACGCATCAATCAGAAGCGATATTTCGATTGGGGTTACGAAACCCAGCCGGAACAGTTCATGGATGGCCGGATCGTGCCTCTGCCGCGCGGCAAGGTCTTCGGCGGAACCTCTTCCATCAACGGGATGATCTTCGTGCGCGGCGACGCGGCCGACTACGATCGCTGGGCGAGAAACGGCGCGACGGGATGGGATTTCGACAGCGTCCTCCCCTACTTCAAGCGGCTAGAAACCTGGGAGGGGGAACCAAACCAGGATCGTGGCGGGGTCGGCCCGGTCCACGTGCGGGAAAACAGGTATCGCGATCCGTTGAACGCCGCATTCTCCGCAGCTCTGCCCCGCTACGGCATGCCGCGCAACCCCGATTACAACAGTGGAGAGCTGACTGGTCACGCGCCGCTGCAACAGACACTCCGCAAGGGGCGGCGCGCCAGCGCCTCCGTGTCCTATCTCAGGCCGGCGCTCAAGCGGGCGAACCTGAAGGTGGAGGAGCAGGCCGATGTCGAGCGGATCGTGATCGAAAACCGACGTGCGACGGGAATCGTCTACCGCCTGCGAAACGAAAGGCGCACGGCGACGGCACGCCGGGAGGTCATCCTGGCTGCGGGGGCCTACAACTCGCCTCAGTTGATGATGCTATCCGGGATTGGCCCCTCCGAACAGCTGCGCAGCCACGGCATCACGCCGATTGTCGAAGCGCCTGAGGTCGGCCGGAACCTGCAGGACCACGTGGTCGTGCTGCTCGAATATGATCGGCTGGATGCCGGCCCTTTCGCGAAGGAGTCGCGATGGGATCAGGCAATCCTGAACTCGCTTCTGGCCTATACGGCCGGTATCGGACCTGCCACGAACGTTCCGTCGAGCGGCCTGGGCTTTACCCGCATCGATGCCGAATCGGAAGTGCCGGACATCCAGTTCCTGTTCAGGCCGGTATCACGCCTCGCGCGGCCATGGTTCCCGATGATTGCCGGCAAGGGACCGAATCGTTTCGGATGCAGCATCATCCTCCTGCATCCGGAGAGTCGTGGAAGGGTCGAGCTCGCCTCCGGTGACAGCCGCAAGCCGGTGCGGATCTTCCAAAACTTTCTCGAGAAGGAACACGACAGGCGCGTGTTGCGCGACGCGATCCGGCTCGGGCGGCAGATCTGTGCCGACGATGCTTTTATGGCTTTCCGGGGCTCGGAGATCCTGCCCGGCGCCGGCGAAGTTTCCGACGATGCACTCGACGGATATTTGAGACGCTATTCCAGCACCGCGCATCATCCGGTCGGCACCTGCAGGATGGGAAGCGACAAGCGGTCGGTTGTCGATCCTCAATTGCGGGTCCGTGGCGTCGATCGGCTGCGTGTCGTCGATGCCTCGGTCATGCCGGACTTGATCAGCGGCAATACCAACGCACCGACGCTGATGATCGCCGAAAAGGCGGCCGATATCATTCGAACCGCCTGAGAGATTATCCCAGCGTCAGAAGCCCATCACCACCGACTTGATTTCCGTGAACAGTTCGATCCCCTCGCGGCCGCTCTCCCGGCCCCAGCCGGATTGCTTGTAGCCGCCGAAGGGCAGAACGTTGTGGTGCGCCCCGCCGTTGACTCGGATGAACCCTGCCTTGAGCTTGCGCGACATCCTGTGGGCCGTACCGATGTCCCGTGTCCAGACATAGGCGCCGAGACCGTAGGTCGTATCGTTCGCCTCGGCGGCGATGCGGTCGAGATCGGCATCGTCGAAGCTCGTTGCGCAGAGAACCGGACCGAAGATTTCCTCACGCCAGACGGACATGTCGGGTGTGGTGTTGGTCAGCACGGTCGGCTCGACGAAATAGCCTTCGCGATCGATCCGTTTTCCGCCGGTCACGACGGTCGCGCCGGCCGCGGCACCTGCCTCCATATAGCCCGTCACGCGGGCCAGTTGCCGTTCGGAAATGATCGGCCCCAGATCGGTGTCCGGCTCCAGTCCCGGGCCGACCTTCAGCTTTTCGGCTTTTGCGGAAATGCCCTCGATCACCCGGTCGAAAACCCGCCGGTCGGCATAAAGTCGGGAACCGGCGCCGCAATTCTGTCCGGTATTACCGAAGATGAACTGAGCGGCACCCTCGATGGTGCGATCGAGATCCGCGTCGGGAAAGATGATCACCGGCGACTTGCCGCCAAGTTCGAGCGAAATGCGTTTGAGGTTACCCGCAGATGCCTGGACGATCTGCTTGCCGACTGCGGTCGATCCGGTGAACGATATCTTGTCGACCAGCGGATGATCCACGAGTGCCTTGCCGGCCACCCCGCCATAGCCGGTGACGATATTGACGACACCTGGCGGCACGCCGGCTTCCAGAATGATTTCGCCCAATCTCAATGCAGAAAGCGGAGTCTGCTCTGCGGGCTTGAGGACCATGGTGCAGCCGGCCGCGAGCGCCGGTGCGATCTTGTTGACAGCCATCGAGATCGGGAAATTCCAGGGAACGATCAGGCCTGCGACACCCACCGGTTCGCGCGTCGTAAACCCGTGCCAGCCGGCGGGCAGCACGGCGTCGAAGGCTTCTCCGGTCAGCTTGGTGATCCAGCCGGCGCAATAGCGGATCTTTTCCGCTGCGCGCTGGATATCGCCGCGCGCAGCCTTTAGCGGCTTGCCATTGTCCAGCGTCTCGATGAATGCCAGTTCATCGACATGCCGTTCGAGCAGGTCGGCGATCCTGTCCATCAGACGGCTTCTGTCGACGGGAGAGATGCGCGTCCAGCGCTCCTCGTCGAAGGCACGCCGCGCGGCCAATACCGCCAGATCGACATCCCTCTCATCCCCTTCCGCGACCCGGGCGATTTCATTGCCCGTCGACGGGTCGACGACGGGGAAGCTCTTGCCTGACACGGCATCCTTCCAGCCTCCATCGATCAGATGCCGATGAGGGCCTTTCAGGAATGTATCGGCGGCTTCCCGGGAGGCGGCTGAAGTGGGTTGCATGTTCATGTTCATTCTCCTGGGAATGGGGCGACTCAGACCGAAGCACGTACCAGTTCATTGAGAGCGCTCGTATCGACACCGAAATCGGCCGCCAGGCGCTGTAATGCCGAAATCTGGGTGGCCTCCAGTTTCACGCAGCCCGTATTCGCACGCGCGGTTTCCCACTTGCGCTCGCCGGGGAAATAGATTCGCTGGGTTCCCGGCGCCTTCTTGGAATGGCGGACCCGATCCTTTGCCCGGTCCGCCTCGGCGAGAAATTCATCTATCGGCCGGAAATGCCCCGCGTCGATCGCCAGAAACAGGTGACTGGTATCGAAGGGCTTGCTCAGATCCTGATGGAGCCCCTGGATGGAGTCACCCCAGCCCCCGGAAGACAGAAGCCCGCACAGCGTATCGATCATCAGGGAAAGGCCGAAACCCTTGGCACCTCCCATCGGCAGCATCATGCCCGCCAGCGCCGCGACCGGATCGTTCGTAGGCTCGCCGTCGGCCGTGACGGCCCAGCCGTCCGGAATAGGTTTACCGGCCTTGCCTGCCATCCGGATGCGGCCGGAGGTTCCGGCGCTGGTCGCCATATCGAGGATCATCGATGGTTCTTCCGATGTTGGAACCGATATCGCCAGCGGATTGGTCCCGACGAGCTTCTGCGCCCCGCCCGGCGCGGGCATCATGGGTCGCGAATTGCAGGTGGCGATCCCGACGCATCCCTGTTGGGCCGCCTGCCGCACGTAACGGCCGGCCGGGCCGAAATGGAAGGCATGGCGCACCGCGACGATGCCGATGCCGTAAGCCTTGGCCTTCTCGACGGCGAGCGCCATCGCCTGGTTGCCCGCCAGATGGCCGAGCATGTGATGGGAATCGAGAACCGCCATGGCGCCGCGGTCGATCACGATTTCGGCTTTCTCTGCGGGAATGACGGAGCCGGCCTTCATGCGCGCCAGATAGATTTCTGCCTGCATGACGCCGTGCGACGGGAGCCCTTCGATATCGGCTTCGACCAGCGCATCCGCCATGGTTGCTGCCCCTTGCGCGGACAGTCCGGCGGCGCCGAAGAGGCGGGCCAGGAAATCGCGAAGGATATCGACATTGATCTGGACAGGCCGCGAAGCCTTGGTGGTTTCCGTCATTCGCAAGCTCTCCCCACTATTCCGCATAATCCTTGAGCGCGGCGCTCGCCGCGGAGCGGATGAAACCGTGATCACTCGAAACCAGCATGGCGGTGGCACCGATTTCCTTGGTGAAGGCCAGATCCATCTTGCTGGTCGGCAGCATCATCAGCGCAGTATCGGCCTCGCATGCGGCCGCAGCAACCCTGCGGCTGAGTTCGCCGACCTTTGTACTCGCGTCCGGGTCGGCCCCGAATGAGGCCGTCAGATCGCCGCGGCCGACGAAAAGGGCATCGATGCCCTCGACGCGGGCAATATCGCCTGCCCGGTCGATCGCCTCGACATCCTCGATCATCGCGATGCAGGCGATCTGGCTGTCTTGCGACGCCATGTGCTGAACTCCGCCCGTGCTGCCCCAGGCGCTGGCGCGCGTCAGCCCGGCAAATCCCCGCTTGCCGCCTGCATAACGGCAACTGCTGACGATCGCCGTCGCCTTCGCGACGCTGGTCACATGGGGAACCATGACGCCGAGGGCGCCGCAATCCAGCACGGACAGAACGTTGGCTTCCGTGAATTCGCCGATCCGCACGATCGGGGCGATGTTGGAAGCACGAGCGGCGAGGATCATCAGATCGGTTATCCCTCGATCGAGTGGTGCGTGCTCTTGGTCTATGACGACGAAATCATAGCCGAGAGGCCCCAGCATCTCGATCACCTGTGTGGTCGGAAGCTTGAGGAACGTTCCCGTCATGCGCTCGCGCGCAAGCAGTCGACTGCGGAAATTCATGAAGCTGGGGCGTTCGTTGGCCATATCTGTCTTCCTGTTGCTGGTCGTTTCTAGCAGCGGGTGGCCACGGTTTAAGGCGATCCGAAGCCAATTTCTCAGCGCGAAATGCCGCCTGAAAATCTTTGTCCGGAACCGGTGAGGGTGCGAGGCAGAGAGCGAAACAGAGCCGCCAGACCTGCAAGGCGCCAGCGAGAGAGATACCCTTGGCCGATCCGACCATCATCAGCTGCGCCGTGATGGGCGACATCACGAACACGCCGGATCCGCGGGCGTCAATCAACTGGTTGACATTTTTGCCCCGCTGCGGATGGATTCTCAACGCGGACGACTATCCGATGAAGCAGAACAAGGCGTAATCCGAAGATGCAAACCGTCACCCTTGGACGAACCGGACTTGAAGTCAGCGTGGTGGCCCTGGGGGCTGGCGGACACAGCCGGCTTGGCCTGCGTGGCGGCGCCAGCGAGGCGGAGGCGGCCAACCTTGTGCGCGCCGCAATCGATCGCGGCGTGACCAT
>Ga0182746_1003117_pt1 | contig 11554 bp, 14 predicted proteins | sample eDN3rd30CBELigOP_FD_128881 | JGI IMG/M metagenome (GOLD analysis project Ga0182746, IMG submission 128881) | Enriched Organic Plus compost microbial communities from Emeryville, California, USA - eDNA 3rd pass 30_C BE-Lig OP (version 2) (version 2) ... | reverse complement strand
TTTGAGAAGGGCACTCAAAAAATCTCCACCCTTTTCTCCTTGACTAAAGGATTTTGGCAGGTAGAGTCTTGTTACCAAGCCGAGCATACTCAAAACGGGAATGAAGTTAACTCAGCTTGGTCTGTCTATTATACCTGCCAAACCGTTTAATCTTTCGTCTCTAGTGTGCTTTTTCAATGAATAGGTAGACGTTTTAAAGAACCAGCCTCGCACCTCAAAACAGGGGGGATTACCCTTTCCCTGCTAGCTCAAACAAGGCGCCCTCCAACTAAGAAAGCCTATCACATGGCCCACCCAAACCAAAAGACTACGGGTCACCAGTGAATGTAGAATCAGCTAATCCCCCTCTATCAATGCTTTAAATTCCATGTCAATTTCTAAAATAGTACATTTTTACCGCATTTTATGTATAAAAACAAAGAATTTTGAAGGAAAGTAGGTCTTTGTGTCGAAGTTTGAGAGTGAAAGACCTCTTTCTTTCTTCTTTTTTCTTCTTGCAACTTTTTATTATTTATCTTCAATTCTTTTATTTTTCACCTCAAAAAGTACAAGATTCTAAATTTCTAATCAAATAAAAAAGAAAACTCCTATATGAGTTTGGCCGCTCCAGGAGTTTTCTGAAAATACTAGAAGGAATCGCATCCCCCTATATGCATATATACGGACAAATTTTATCATATATACTTGCGATTGTCCTTCTTTAGTAGGAGGATTTTTTGTCATGCAAAATTTAAATATGGTGGAAAGCTATGCGCTTGAAGAAGCAAAACGGCACGTGCTGTTCCATCATCATAAAGCGTCCGGATGGATCACTTTTGCTAAGAAGGAGAGTGATGGATCTTGGAAGCAATATCACTATCAACCTGCAGAATTGGCTTCAGAGTTGCCTAATTGGCTCGGTGATAATATTTTCTTTAGCCAAAATACATTCTTTAAGCCACAGCGTCGTCTTGAAAATATAAAGCAATTACGGGCTTTATACGTCGATATAGACTGTCATAACTTGAATTATGATCCTCATTGGGTGGCAGAAAAGTTGAATTTGGAAGTATTTCAGGAGGACATTCCATCTCCGAATTTCATTATATTTTCCGGTCGTGGTCTTGTTTGTATATGGCTGATTGAACCTGTACCGTATCAAGCATTGCCGCTGTGGAAGGCTGTTCAGAACTATTTTTATGAGCGGTTAGAATATGTTGGAGCTGATAAGAAATCAATCGATTCAACACGCGTTTTCAGGATAGCTGGCAGTGTGAATTCAAAAAATGACAAAGAAGTATTTGTCGATTATAGACATGATTATCGGTATGGCCTGCGAGAGCTGCAGGCAGAATATTTACCAGAGTTAACCCTAGCACGACAAAATACATCGAAAAAGCCTGGGCGTAAATCAAAGGTTATTCATTTACATAACGTCCGCAGCCTTCATTATGCTAGATTATTAGATTTAGTTAAAATTGCGGAGATGCGTGATTATGATTTAAAGGGGCATAGGGAGCAAATATGCTTCTTGTACAGATATTGGTCTTGTTGCTTAACGGATGATTTAAAAGAGTCTTTAAATCAAATGTTGGAGTTTAATAGTGAATTTAAAGAGCCGCTTCCAAAGCGTGAGGTAGAGAGAGCGACGAGAAGTGCTGAGAAGGCTTGGAAAGCCAAAAGTGATGTAAAAGCTAATGAAGAGGCGATAGCTAAAGGATATCCCGGAGCGGGCTATAACTTGAAGAATGCAACGATTATTAAATGGTTAGAGATAGCACCAGAAGAACAGCAGCACTTAAAAACGATTATTGATGGAAATGAAAAACGTAGGAGAAAACGTGAGCGGGATAAACTTGCATATCGTGAGAAGCATAATGCGGTTACCAGAGAAGCCTATTTGGATCAACAGAAGGAAAATACAGAAGACAAGCTATGGCAGCTTAAACAGGCGATTAAACGACATCCTGACCTGTCCAATAGAAAACTGGCCGCTCAATTAGCTATAAGTGAGGCATATGTTCGCAAGTTGAAGAAGTATTTAAGCATTAAATAAGTGCGTACTGGTCCTCGCCCTTATATTATGGGCGATAGCCTGCTTGCCTCGCTTTAGAAAGAATTAAAAGAAAAGAGCTATTAAGGATTCATTACCTGCCCTTTGTTGGAGGGCACAGTCTCGGAGCGAGCAGCGGTAGGCAAGCGGAAGCGCGGCAGGAGAGAGAGTTATTATTGGCTCTTTCACTATCCGCAATACTACTTAATGCACTAAACATTTGGGGGTTACAGCAATATCTGAGCGGTGAGTTCAACAACATATTCTTGACGTCACCTCGCTAGAATATATAAATATGACTATCATCTCTAAAAAGAACGTTTAATATTAAGGTTACGTAGTAATAAATGCAAAGACAAAAAAGGCGAACTAATGATAGTTGCCTTTAAATTTGGTGCTTTAAAGGTATTAAAGTTTTTTTAGGAATTTAACTAACTTGTTTTCATTTTCTAACTCCTCTTCAAGTTCTTTAATCCTTTCCTTCTGATAATTAATACGATTTTCCTGCTGTTTTGCTAGTTCCTCTAAATTGGAAACCCTCTCTTTAAGCACTTGATTTTCGAATTTGAGGAGAATTTTTTCAGGATTGGTTAAATCTAGACTAAATGTGCCTTGTTGCTTTTCATGATTGATTCTTACTCTGCAAAAATTCTTTTCATAAAAGTGCTCCAGCCGGTCGATATGATCAGAATCAACAGGTGAAATCCATCCCGTGATTTTTAAAAAGTTGTTGTTAATCGCATACTTGACAAGTGCGCGGAACGCTGCTGAACCGTAGCCTTTATTGATGTCATTTTCATCAATATATATATCATCTATCTTAATCCACTTTGCTCCAGTTCTCCCCTCTTCCTCCTCTGAAACAAGAATTCTACATAAATAGTCAGCATCATCAGAATTCTTTTGCTTTACGTCGATATCACCAGATGTTTCACAATAAAAAGTATATACCTGTTCATTTTCTTTGGCGTATTCAACTCCTAATGGGCTAAATTTCATGATATAAATACCACTCCCTTTTCAAGAACTTGTCCATTTTGATAATAAAATCTATTCGTTTCATCAAATGGATATGTCTTTCGAAATAAATGGTTTTTTATGGAATCATCACCGTGTAAACTATCCAACTGAAAGGAGCCAAGTATGCTATCCGAAAAAAATCCTCTCATCCTTAGGTGGAAATGAACTCGCTTTATTTAGAGGATTAACCAAAAACTCCCTTCAGTATTGAAAAGGAGTTTGTATCATATCTTTTGTTTTCAACTTAGCACAGAACACACTGCGGATCTCTAAGAGTACCCTTATCCGCATTAAAAGAAAAGAATGGGCTTAATGTCCACTCTTTAAAAAATTATAGCTAATAAGATAATTACCCCTAAAGCCATCAATCTCCCTTTCTCTTCTTCATTTAGCCAGTGTTCTTTTACCACGTAGGTTCCATAGCTTCCCTTTACTTTAACCAATTTAATTGAACGTGAATGTAATTCCTCCTTGGTTTTCGATTCTGATTGACTCGGAAGGAATCGTCCTTGTTGATCCCTTAATCGGTCCGATACATCTATCTTCCTTTGTTCGATTTCTTCTTCCTCGTTTAACAACTCCAATATTTTTATTAATCGTTGTCGCTCGTTCATTGACATCATTGACGTCCTTACCTCCCTTTTCTTTTCTAATCTTAGGACTCTGCTCCATCCAGTAACAGTGCTGGGTGCTCTCCCATAGTGGAGGAGGTAGAGGGACGTCTTTCTTTTGGTGTTCAGTTAATATTTCTTGAAATTCTTTCGAATAGGCTGCCGCAAAGAGAGCTGCTCTTATAATTTGGTTTCGATCTAAATGAGTAGCATGGAAAAGACTATCTATATATTTCTTAAAAACATCGTCATAACGTACAGTAGGTCGATACATAAAATCCCTCCTTTACATTGTAAAAAATCCAACTGCTAAAATAACGACTAATACAGCTACAGCCCATTCTAAGCCTGAATCACCAATACTATCTAAATTAGATTCTTCTAGCTCTTCTTCACGTTTTCTTTTTGCCATTTGTCCAACCTCCTTATATGGCGTCTCTTGACGTCCTCGATAAAGGGTATTAGGCACTGCTTGTCCATTATTCCCAACTTTTTTAGATTAGATTGAATATTTTTGGGATTGATGGTCAAGAATGCTGATAACAATTATTTCGAAAGGAGAAAAACATGTGGGGCATCGGTAAACAAAGAAGTAAACTTGGAAAGTGGATGGATAAAAGAGGATTGGATCAACAGGATTTAGCTGAAGCTGCAAAGGTTAGTAAGAATACAATCTCAAAAGCTTGTAATGAAAAAGATTATATTCCTCGACAAGACGTCATGAAAAAGTTATTAAAAGCCATTCGTGAGATAGATAAGGGCGCAAAAATGAGCGATTTTTGGGATATGTAACAAAAAGGCATATTAAAGGTAGTTTATCAAGGAAGTGGCTCCTCTGAGGAAATAATCGTAAGACATAATCTATACTCTTACTTTTAAATGCAAAGTAAATAATTAGATAACTACTGACGCTAATCACCTGGCTCTAGTTACTAAAAACATCAGTTTTGTAATGACATCATAAAAATTTAATGATTATTGATACGATTCACTTTGAAGTTTACTAAAAAACATTTTATGAACTTTGCAGAGTCTCATAAAATATCATGGGAAAAGAATTTTAAAGCTTACATTTTCGGTTTTAATATTAATGCAACAATTCCTTTTGTTGTTTTTAATATATTGTTTTAATTGTTTTAATTGTTTTAATTGTTTTCGGAGGCCTGAATCCCTTGGTATATAAGGTTTTTTGAGCCTTAACCCTTACATTTTCGGTTTTAACCCTTACATTTTCGGTTTTAACCCTTACACTTTCGGTTTTAACCCTTACATTTTCGGTTTCTTAATCCTTACACTTTCGGTTTTAACCCTTACGTTTTCGGTTTTAACCTTACACTTTCGGTTTAACCCTTACGTTTTCGGTTTTAACCCCGCATTTTCAGCTTTAATGCCGGTATTATCCCTATTAATTCTTACATTTTCTATGCTAACCCTTACACTTTCGGTTTCAGTTAAATAATCATTTTGAAATTTCAACTAGTGTGCGATAAAATAACCTTACATGAATAAAATCTGTGTAAGGGTTGAGGGAATGAAAAAAGATATAAATAATTTGGTTACTAAATCAAATAAATTGATTGATGCAAATTATAAAAGCAGATTGACGCCCCGTGAACAAAAAATCATTTTATACATAGTAAGTAAAATACAAAAAGAAGATACAGAGTTAAAAACGTACTCCCTTTCCATTAAAGATTTTAGTGAAATGATGGGACTTAAAGGTTCTCCAAAATATGAAGAGATAGAAAAGGTTACGAAAAACCTTTTGTCAAAAGTTATTGAAATTCATGAGGAAGACGGATTAATTCAAACCCATTGGTTAACCAGAGTGAAATATAATTACGGCCAAGGAACGGTGGAATTTAATTTTCCAGCAGACTTAAAACCGTATTTACTAATGTTAAAAAGAGAGTTTACTTCTTATAAATTGAAAAATATTTTAGAGTTGAAAAGTGGACATTCTATTAGAATGTATGAGCTATTAAAGAAATGGGAAGTGCGAAAAGAAGTACAAATTGATTTAGAAAGATTGAAAGAAATGCTTGGAATAGATTCGGGATATAGTGAGTATTCCAATTTTAAGCTAAGAATACTTAAAACAGCCCAAAAGGAATTAGAAGAAAGCACCGATATTTCTTTTAATTACAAGGAGATTAAAAAAGGGAGAAAAGTTAGTGCTTTACACTTTTTTATTACCTCAAAAAGAACTGCTCTCGAAAATGAAACTCAGTTGCTTGAAATGAAGCAGGAACCAGATGATTTGTTTGAATCCCTCTATCTTCAGCTAGATCAGACTTTCAAAAAGCATGATTATACGTTGACGAAAAAAGTGTTGAAAAGATGGGTCGAATTGGCCGAGGAAGTATGGGGCGATAACAAACATATGGAAATTAACAAGCTCATTCAGCAAGCTTTTAGTGTTCCCTCCATTGAAAATCATCTTGCTTTTATCACCTATATACTCAACGAGAAAGTAAAATGCGTGCAAAAAGGTACAAGTCATCACCGGGTGAGTGTTGAAAGTAATTCGAAAAAAGTCATTCGGGAAGAGTTGCTGCCACATTGGTTTAAGCAAGATAAGAAAGAAGAAAAAGAAGTGAGAAAAGAGAAATTAAGCGAAGAACAGAAAAGAGAAATAGAACGACAGCTTCAAGAGCTTATAAATAGTAACTCTGTTAAACGATAATATTGATTTTTAACAAGGGGAATCGTCAGGAAAATGAGCTTATCATTGTAAATGCGGTTTCCTGACGGTACTCCCTTTATAAATTATTAAAAGTCGTTTCCTTAGGAAATTGGCTTTTTTTGTTTGAGGGAGGGACGAGCGAGTTAGGTGCAATCTAGCTATTTTCATAAGCCTTGAGGATCCGAGGAGTACTAGCGTTCTTGTAACTAAGGGTAAAGTAAATGATTTCTTTTGATAAAGTCTTCATTCTAAGGGGTTCTGTTAGCGAAACGTGTAGGATATATGCTAAGGTATTGTACGGAAAATGAAGAGGATAAAGGATTTATGAGGCTTTTTCTTATTTGTTAATGTTCAATAAATTATCTCTTTATTTATGTTTAGTTAATAGGTAAAAGATAAGTTTTGTTACACTTATAATGGTCTAAACTTAAAACGTGGTGTATTTCTATATCGAAATTTGCTTAACGTATGTTTTACACGAAATGTTGGTGGAATCTCAGAGTGAAGTAAAGACTTCTTGGAGAAAGGCGACACCTGCTGGATTAAATTGTTGATTTAATCCCTCTTGGATCATGAGTACGCCTATCGAAGCCTCTAACCTACTGTATAGTTGTGTAAGCGATGTAGTCGCCACTTGTGTGGCTAAGTCAAAACAACAAAGGGCCATGAGTTCATCTGCTTGATATTTATTTGTCGCTGTACAAAACCCACTTGTTTGGCGATGTTTTGTAGGACACTTGGAGATAGAAAACGTTGTAGTTCGAATAGATGTAATTCTTCAGAAAACGAGAATTACATGAAAAAACCTCATACTTTTCAAGTATTTTTCTAAAAGAATAACGTTTTTTTCATTTTGGGGAAATTCGTTTCATTAGCTTGATGGGCATGTGGCAGGCCCCATTATAATAGGGATTCTGATTTCGAACGTTTGTAAAACTTCGATGCTTTTACTTTATTCCCACAAATCTTCATGCTACACCAGCGTTTTGTGCGACTTTTTGTAAGGTCTATAAATAATAAAATACAGTCTTCATGCTCGCAATGTTTTAAACGTGTGAGCATATTTTGATTAGATAGTAATTGAATAGCAGCTTCTACTAATGTACAAAGAAAAATTGGTACTGTTGGTGCTGTATAAGAAAGCTGAATAGAAGTAGAACTTTTTTTAGATAGATAAGGCTTAAGTTGATGTTGCTGAATAAAAGTATTTAATTTTTCCAAGTAGTCTGAATTGATCAATTCTTTATATGTATATTCCATCAAAATTTCATGGATAATATCTCGAAATCGAATGACATCATCAAAAAAAAGTGTTGCTTCTTGCTCAGTAAGATATATTTCAACCGTTTTTGCCCATTGGCAAAGTAAATGAGGTGAAGTTAGTAAATCTGTCTGTTCATTGTTCACCATTTTGATAGTATTTGAAAAATCGACAGCAAGTTGATTGCCGACAAAGACAAAATCTCGTGTTTTCCCCATCAATCTTTCCCCCTCTATAAATAAGATGACTGAATAATCCCATTGTAAATGAACTGGTTAAAAAGCACAAAAAATATCTAAATGTTAGATAATGTAACATACTTTATGAAAAAAATATAACCATCTATTGACGTTTAGAAGGTTATGGTGTTATAAATAGATTATAAATTTGAAATTGTTAGAAAAAACAACGAAATTGAAACGGTATATAACTTTCAATGTTATGAATTCTAACAAAAATTTTATGATGAAATTCTAGTATGAAAGGAGTCGGGGGAGATGGTTATGACGAAACAACTTGAAATCGAAAGAATCGAGCAGCTTCTTGTAAATGAACTATTACCAATTGCTTGTACAGTAGACGAAGAAGGATTATACCCAAGAGAAGTGATGCAAGCGTTAGGAAGGGAAGAAGCTTATCAATTATCAAAAGTCGAAAATCCTACAAAAAAACGATTGGAGCTTATTGAACTTACTGCGAAATATTGTGTATCCACCTCGTTTCTTGTTTGGTGTCAAACAACAGCAATTTCGTTTATTAATGGTTCATCAAACGAATTCTTGCGGCAATCACTTTTACCGAAGTTAGAAAGCGGAGAAATTTTAGCGGGTACAGCATTATCAAACCCAATGAAATACTATGCAGGAATGGAAGATATCCGTTTAAAAGCCGTACCAACAGAGGGTGGTTATGTTATTAACGGTGTAACACCATTTGTTTCGAATGTAGGAGCAAATCATTGGTTTGGCCTTATTGCCGAGGTATCAGCAGATCAACGGATTTTAGCAATGGTTGATTGTGATAGCGATGGCATGTATTTAAAAGAACACAAAGATTTTACTGGAATGAATGGTACAAGTTCTTATACTTGTCGCTTCAAAAATGTATTTATCCCCACACAACAAGTCGTTAGTCATCATGCAGATGAATTTATTCAAAAGATTCGAGCAGATTTTGTTCTTTCACAAACTGGTATGGGCTTAGGACTTACACAAGCTTCAATTGATAACATGACTAAAGTATTGAATAAACAAAATGACACGAACCAATACCTTAGTATTACGCCTCAGCAACTACAGCAACAACTCGATCACCTTAGAGAGCAATCCTATCAATTATCAGAACAAACACAAATTTCATTTAAAGAAGCAGTTGAAATTCGCTTACAAGCGGCAGAGCTGTCATTACAAGCGGCGGAACTAGCTGTATTGTATCAAGGGGCAGCGGGATATTTTAAAAAGTCCGATTGTATGCGTCGCTTAAGAGAAGCACTATTTGTCGCTATTGTAACACCTGCAATAAAACATTTAAAACGAATGTTAATAAGCACTTAAAACGAAATAAAAGGGAGGAGATGCAATGAACAAAGCGCATATAGCGTTTATGAACAAATCTGCAGATAATAATGAACCTTATACATTGGAAGAGACGTTGTATAAGGCTGCAGAAATAAGCAAAGCAAAATGGGAAATGCTAAAAAATCGACCAATGGCCTTTTTACTTCATGCTTTTGCAGGTGGTGCAATTGTTGCATTTGGTGCCACGTTAGCACTTGCTGTTTCTTCGGGAATTGAAACGCCAGGTCTTCAAAATTTAGTGATGGGCTTAGTGTTTGGCTTCTCTCTAGTTGTCATTATGATGACAGGAATGTCTTTGATAACAGCTGAAATGGCGTTAGGAATTATCGGCGTATTCCATAAAAAACTCAAAATACCACAGTATATTATTTACGTCATGGCTGGTTATATTGGAAATGCGTTAGGTAGCCTATTCTTTATGTCACTACTTGCTTTTGCAGGAGGTCCATTAGAAAAGAGTGTGTATGCTTTACGCGCACATGCCTTAGGTGCTTCGAAAACAAGTATGGATGCTTTGACTATTTTTCTACTAGGTATTTTATGTACTTGGTTTTTACAGACAGCGATGTTCATGTATTTAAAAGCACGTAGTGATACAGGGAAAATGTTTGTTGCGTATTATGGTCCTGTAGCATTTGTAAGTAGTATGACAGAACATGCGATTGCCAATATTGGTTTTATTGCTTTCCCGATTTTAATGCAAGTGAATTTTACGGCTATTACAGGTCAATTATTAACTGAAGGAGGAGCAACAGCACTTCTTCATTGGGGATTTGGTCAATATGGTTGGGCATATAACCAGCTATTAACGCTTATGGGGAACTTTATTGGAGGTGTGTTCTTTGTAGCAATGATTTTCCACTTTATTAGTGATCCACGTAAAATTATGCTTATCAACAAAACGAATGTCTTGCGCTCTAAATTTTAAGAATATTCAAAAAGGAGGGGTGAGATGGATTATTCGATTTTTAATCCATTGGTTTGGACGATATTTATTGGAATGATCTTAATTTTGCTAGTATGCATCAAATTATTTCATAAGAAATATCCGAACTTTTCAGAAGTTGATATGACGTTTGAGCTAGAAACATCTGTATTAGACGTCACAGTACCAACGACTGATTTCTCAGATGCAACAGTCAAAGTAGTAGATGCAAGCTTACCTGTTTATACATTGTATCCTTTATTTCTTCAAAGCAACCGTAAGTTCTTCTATGTAAAACAAGGTGGTGAATTAATCGGAAAGGTTTATTTAGATGCTGTTCTACAGCTAGAAGAATTACCAAAATCAACTTTTCCAAAAGAGGTTACGCAATATGAATACCATAATCAAATGTAATATGCAAGAGTTCATCGCCTATCCATTGTTAGCAGAAGAAGTTGCGGAGCGTCTAAAAGATAAGTTACAACAAGCTGGTGTTAATCTCTATAGTATTGTGAATCATCAGGAAGATATGAAGCAAAAAGGTATTACAATCTTTCCGGCTTATACGTTTATTTTCGGAAATCCATTCATCGGATCACAACTCATTCGTTTATATCCGCAAGCAACGGTTGATATTCCATTAAGGTTAGCGGTGATTGAAACAAAGGAAGGAAGTAGCGTCATAATGCGACGGATGGAAACATTATTCACTCAAGAACAACTAAAAAATCAAGAATTGGTAGCATGGTGTAATAAAGTAAATGAAATTTTAAGAAAATTAATGAAATTATAGGAGGGATTTAGTATGAAACAATTAGAAAAAGAATTATCAGTCTTATCAGCAGAACAATGTATTGAAATGGTATTAGTAGCGAAAAAAGAAAAAGGTCTGACATTTGAAAAAATTGCACAACATGTTGGTCGCTCAGAAGTATGGACAACAGCAGCATTACTTGGTCAACATACAATGGATGATGCTGAAGCAGATAAAGTAATCAATCTATTAGGATTACCAGAAGAAACAAAATACTTCTTTACATCAATTCCATATCGTGGGGCCTCTATTCAAATGCCACCGACAGATCCAACTATTTATCGTCTTTATGAACTTATATTAGTGTATGGTGAAACAATTAAATCCTTAATTCATGAGAAATTTGGTGACGGTATTATGAGTGCAATTGATTTTAACATGGATATGGATACAGAAGAAAATCCAGCAGGTAATCGCGTTGTTTTAACCTTGAATGGTAAATTCTTACCATACAAAAAATTCTAAGGGAGGTATGACAATGACAAAAACAAAAGTATTAGAATCAATCGATGCAAAGGGTTTACGCGAATTAGTCCAAAAAGCAGAGGCAAATCCAGAAAACTATCAAATCGTATCAAAAGCCGTGACCATTAACCGAGGTGGCTTCTTAAATGATACGTTGGTACGA
>Ga0182746_1003116_pt1 | contig 11557 bp, 7 predicted proteins | sample eDN3rd30CBELigOP_FD_128881 | JGI IMG/M metagenome (GOLD analysis project Ga0182746, IMG submission 128881) | Enriched Organic Plus compost microbial communities from Emeryville, California, USA - eDNA 3rd pass 30_C BE-Lig OP (version 2) (version 2) ... | reverse complement strand
GTCGATCGAAAAGACGAGGTCGATTGCCACGATCTGGGCGATGATGACGCCAAACGATGCGGTGGCCTTCTTCGCGCCGCCCTCGTCATGATGGCCTTCCACCGCGCCGTGGATTTCCATGGTCGCCTTGACGATGAGGAAGGCGCCGCCGCCGATGAGAATGATGTCGCGCCAGGAAATCGGCTGGTCGAGGACGGTGAACAGCGGCGCGGTCAGGCCAATCAGCCAGCTCAGGACGCTGAGCAGCGCGATACGGAAGACCAGAGCCAGCGCCAGGCCGATCTGGCGGGCGCGGGTTGACTGTGGCTCGGGGAGCCTCGAAACAAGAATTCCGAGAAAGACGATGTTGTCGATGCCCAGCACGATCTCCATCACCGTCAGGGTGACGAGGGCGGCCCAGGCATGGGGCGAGGTCAAAAGCTCGATGAGTTCCATGCGTTTCGATGTGCTCCGGGTCGAACCGATGTTCCGCAGACTAGATCGACTACCGTTAACACGCTTTTCCGCCTCGGCAGGAGAGACGCTGTGAGTATCGGCGACGAACATCATGCCGACGCCATTGTCGTTGGCGGCGGGCCGGCGGGCCTCGTTGCTGCGCTTCTCCTGGCCAAGGGCGGTGTGAAGACGGTGTTGCTGGCGCCCCCGGCCCCGCCGGACACGCGCACCACCGCGCTGATGCAGTCCTCCCTCCAGGCGCTGGAGGAGATCGGCGTCTGGACAGAGCTGAGATCACACGCCGGAGCGTTGCGCCGGCTGCGCATCGTGGATGCGACCGATCGTCTCCTGCGAGGTCCCGAACTCCTCTTCCACGCCAGCGAGATCGGGCTCGAGGCCTTCGGCTACAACATCGAGAACACGCGCCTTGTCGAGGCCCTGCACGAGCACGCGGGGCGCGCCGAGAACCTGACCCTCACCCCCGAAAGCGCCGCCGCGATCCGCCACGATGGCGACCGCGTCATCGTCGATCTGGCCGATGGCCGCTCGCTTTCAGCATCGCTTCTGGTCGGAGCGGACGGGCGCAATTCGATGAGCCGCAAGGCCGCCGGCATTTCCGTCCGCGAACGCCTGTACCCCCAGGCGGCGCTGACGCTGAACCTCCGCCACAGCGGCGATCATGGTGAGGTCTCGACCGAGTTCCACACCCGCAACGGCCCGATGACCCTGGTGCCATTGCCGGGCCAGCGCGCGAGCCTCGTCCTCGTCACCACGCCGGACGAGGCGGAATGGCTGTCGAAGCTCGACGACGCCGCGCTCGGCCACGAGCTGACGCGGCGCACGCACGGACTGCTCGGCGCCATGACACCCAACAGCCGCCGCGGCGTGCGTCCGCTCGGCATGATGCGTGCGGACCGCCTGGCGCGAAAAAGGGTTGCACTTGTCGGAGAAGCGGGCCATGTCCTGCCGCCGATTGGAGCACAGGGGCTCAATCTCGGCGTGCGCGATGCTGCCGCAATTGCCGGGGCAGCCGCCGCTGCGCTGCGGCAGGGCGTCGATCCGGGCACGGATGGCGTGCTGGCCGCCTATGAGAAGGACCGCAGCGGCGATGTCCATTCCCGCGCCTTCGCGGTGGATGCGCTGAACCGCTCGCTTCTGTCGGACCTGCTGCCGGCTCAGGCGGCGCGCAGCGCGGGTTTGTGGCTCCTGTCCTGCTTCGGGCCGCTGCGCCGCGAGGTCATGCGTCAGGGCATGGCCATGCACGCGCGGCGAACATGAACATCGAACGGTAGCGAATTGACCAGCAAAGAGATTTCAGGAGCGGACAGGACCGAGATCACGGTCAGGCACGCCAAGTTCGCCATCGGCGACGTGGTGCGTCACCGCCTGCACTCCTTCCGCGGCGTCGTCTTCGATGTCGATCCGGAGTTCAACCACACCGAGGAATGGTGGCTGGCGATCCCGGAAGATGTGCGACCGGTCAAGGAGCAGCCCTTCTACCACCTCTACGCCGAGAGCGAGGAAAGCGAGTACGTCGCCTATGTCTCGGAGCAGAACCTGCTGCCCGACGACACCGGCGAGCCGCTGACTCACAGCGAACTTGCCGAGGCCTTCGACCGCGACGAGACCGGCGCCTACCGGCCGCGCGACATCGACCTGCAGTAAGCCGGCGCTGATCTCCGGAACGAAAAAGGGCGCGTCCAAGGACGCGCCCTTTTCGATTCCGTGGTGGTCTGAAGCTTACTGCTTCGGCGCGGGAGTCGGGGCAGCCGGAGCCTTGTCGCCGGCCTTGTCGGTCTTGGCCTGCTCCTGCAGCTTCTTGCGCTGCTCCTCGGCGCGGGCGACGAGTTCGTCCTGCAGCTTCTTCTGGTTCTCCTGGAAGGCCTTGCGCTTCTCGTCATAGACTTTCGGGTCGAGAGCCGGGCCGTCATAGGCCTTGGTGAAGCCAGAGAGGGAAACCTTGGCCGGCACCCACTTGCCCTGCGCGTTGGCGGCGAAGAAGGTCAGCGTGTTGCCCTTGCGGAACTTCGTCAGGACGTCGTCCGTCACCTGCACTTCGGTCATGCAAGCGTTCGGGAAGCAGATCCGGTAGCGGCCGGCGATCGGGTTCTTGGGATCGTCGATCACAAGGTTGACGCCCGGCTGGATGAGGAAGCCCGGCGGGATCAGCGCCTCGAAGATGCGCTTGGTGTCCTTGCCCTTCTTCACCTCGAAGAGGCGCACTTCGCCCACCACATTGCCGGCATCGGCGGTGATGAAGCTGGTGACCGAGCACATTTCGGTGCCGGCCTTGTCGTCCTTGCCGCACACCTTCAGCCATTCCGGCTGCATGCTCTTCACGGCAGGTGCATCGGTGGATTTGTCGGCAGACTGGGCGAAGGCCGGCGCACCGAGCGCCAGAACAAGCGCCACGCCTGCCAGTCCGCGCACGACGGAGGTCTTCACGGCGAGATTGGTCATCACTCGTCTTTCCTGGATTCCGCGAGGCCGAAAGGGAGGGCGTACAAGCTCTCCGGTCCAAACCGGTTTCAAACTCATCGGCTGTCTCGGGGCGAAATACGGCATCAGCGTGACGGAATACAAGAGGCGCGGCAACTTCTTCGCACAATTGGCAAACATCGTCGGCCTGCCGTCCGTGTCCGGCCATGCTAACTTTATGCGCATGCGCCCGAATCAGCCCGCCCGCATGTTCTGCCGCTCCCTGCGTACACTTGCCGCGGCGCTGATTTTCGGCGCGGCTTTGCTTTCCGCCGCCGCCGCGCAGGACAGCGCACCCTTCCGCAACGGCATCGCCATGCACGGCGAGCCGGCGCTGCCGGTGGGCTTCGGGGCCTTCAACTACGTCAATCCGCAGGCGCCGCGCGGCGGCCGCGTCACCTATGGCCAGGTCGGCAGCTTCGACAGCCTCAATCCCTTTGTCGTGCGCGGCACCGCGCCCCAGCTCATCTCCGGCCTCGTCATCGAGACGCTGATGGCGCGCAATTACGACGAGCCGTTCTCGCTCTATGGCCTGCTGGCCGAAACCGTCGCCGTGCCGAACGACCGCAGCTATGTCGAGTTCCGCCTCAACCCGCGCGCCCGCTTCTCCGACGGAACGCCGGTGACGGCCAAGGACGTGGCCTTCTCCTTCACGCTGCTGCGCGACCATGGCCAGCCGAAATACGGCACCTATTTTTCCAAGGTGCGGAAAGTCGAGATCAAGGATCCGCAGACCATCCGCTTCGACCTCACGGGCTCGGGCGACCGCGAACTGCCGCTGGTGCTCGGTCTCCTGCCGGTCCTGCCCGAGCACGCCACCGACGTGGCCGATTTCGAGAAAGGCGGGCTGACCCCGCTGATCGGCTCCGGCCCCTATGCCGTGTCGCATGTCGATCCCGGCCGCGCCTTCACGCTCAAGCGGCGCAGCGATTACTGGGGCGAGGATGTGCCGGCCATGCGCGGCCAAGCCAATTTCGATGAGATCCGCACGGATTATTACCGCGACGAGGACACGCTGTTCGCGGCTTTCCGCAAGGGGCTGGTCGACGTCCTGCCGGAAACCGACCCGATGCGCTGGATGACCGCCTATGACTTCCCGGCGGTGCGCGAGGGCAAGGTCATCAAGGACAGTTTCGCCAGTGACGCGCCCAAGGGCATGAACGCCTTCGTCTTCAACACCCGCCGCCCTCTCTTTGCCGACAGCCATGTGCGCGAGGCGCTGGCCATGCTGTTCGACTTCGAATGGGCCAACAAGCGCCTGTTCTACGGCGCCTATGCGCGTACCGGCAGCTATTTCGAGGGCTCGGACCTCTCCGCGCTCGGAAGGCCCGCCAGCGAGGCCGAGCGCAAGCTTCTGGCCCCCTTCCCCGATGCCGTGCGCGCGGACGTGATGGCTGGCACCTGGCACCCGACGAAGACCGACGGCAGCGGCCGCGACCGCGCCCAGCTCAGGGCCGCGCTCGACCTCCTGAAGCAGGCCGGCTGGACCGTGCAGGGCAATGTGCTGCGCAACGTCAAGGGCGAGGCCTTCCATTTCGAGATCCTGGTGCGCACCAGCGACGAGGAACGGCTCGCGCTGAACTACGCCCACAACCTCGAGCGCGCCGGCATCCACGCCTCGGTACGCCTTGTCGACTATGTCCAGTTCGCCATGCGCATGGACGGCTTCGATTTCGACATGGCGCCCTATTTCTGGCTGAACTCGCTCTCACCCGGAAACGAGCAGGCGAATTACTGGGGTTCGGTGGCGGCCGGGCAGCACGGCACGCGCAATTATCCCGGCATCCGCTCGAAGGCGGCGGACGCAATGATTGCCGCGATCCTCTCCGCACGCAGCCGCGACGACCTCGTCACTGCCGCCCGCGCGCTCGATCGCGTGCTGATCTCGGGCTTCTACGTCGTCCCGCTCTACCACCTGCCGGAGCAGTGGATCGCGCACTGGTCGTATATCAAGCGGCCGAAGACTACTTCGCTTTACGGTGCATTGCCGCAAACCTGGTGGCGCGAATCTGAACGCTAATGCAAGCTTTGCCGAGGAAACCGGGGGGTTCCCAGTGATTCTCGACCGCTCATCGGGCACCGAAGATCTTTCAGCGACACTGGATTTTCTGCTCCGGCAACGCGCCGCGGACAATCCTGACGGCCTGGCTGTTGCCGATCCGGGCGACCGGCCGGTCTTTACCGACGGCGTGCCGCGCCGCCTGACCTGGGCCAGCCTCGACGCCGAGGCCGACCGGCTGGCGTGCAGCCTGCAGCAGCTCGGCCTGCGGCAGGACGCGGTGGTTGGCCTGCAACTGCCCAACACGGTCGAACTGGCCATAGCCTTCTTCGGCGTGCTGCGCGCCGGCGGCATCGCGGCCATGCTGCCGCTGGCCTGGCGACGGGCGGAGATCGCCCAGGCGCTGGCGCGCGTCGGCGCCAAGGCGGCCATCAGCATGGCCCGGTCCGGCCCCACACAGCAGTCGGAAGTGTTGTGCTATGCCGCGGCTGACGTGTTTGCGCTGCGCTTCCTGCTGGCTTTCGGCCGCCGCGTGCCGGACGGGGTCATTTCCATCGACGAGCTTCCCGTCGAGGGCGCTCTCGAAGAGGTCACGCGCAGCGAGCCCTCCGCCGACCATGTAGGGGTGATCACCTTCGACGCCGCGGCCGATGGCTTTGTGCCCGTGCCGCGCAGCCATCGTCAACTCGTCGCGGCCGCGGGGGCGCACCTTGCCGCGACGCAGATCAAGCAGCGCGATATCCTGCTGACGGGCATTCTCGGCTCGAGCCTCGCCGGGCTTGCCACGGGGCTGCTCTCGGCCCTGGTTTCGGGCGCGGGCCTTGTCCTGCACCAGCCCTTCTCCTCGCGCGTCTTCGCGGGCGCCGTGGTCACGGAAGCGGTCACGCATGCGGTCCTGCCTGGCGCGGCTCTGGCCGCCCTGGCGCAGACCGGCCGTTTCGGTGCCCGCCCGCTGCGCTCGGTCACGGCGCTGTGGCGCACCGGCGAGCCGCCGCAGGCGCTGCCCCCTGCCTTGCCGAAGACAGCGCATGCGCTGGCTTTCGGGGAAACGGCCCTGACGATCCTGCCGGAGGACGCCGCGCTGGAAGAGCCCTTTGCCTTCGCGGAAGGGATCGAGGCCAAGCGCGGCAGCGATGGATGCCTGCACCTGCGTGGCGCCATGATCCCGCAGACGCCCCTGCCTGGCGGCTATGAGAACACCGGCGCGGATTACGACGGCTGGGTCTCGACCGGGCTTCCGGCGACGCCGCGCAGCAATCTCTTCGCCCTCGAATCCGCGCGCCCGGGCGTGCTGCGTGTCGGCGGGCTTTCCTTCTGCGAGGGCGCGGCGCGGGCGCTGGTGGCTGAGGCGCTCGGCTGTCCGGAAAACGCGGTGCGCACGGTGTCGGACCCGCTGTTCGGCCGGCAGTTCTCGACGCCCGACCAGCCGGCTTCCGCGGCGGAGGCGATCCTGACCGAGGCCGGCATCAGCCCTGCCCTGTTCCCCGACCGGCGCCCCGAAGCCGCGGCACCCCATGCCCGCGTCGCCTGAGGCCTGATCAGGCGGCCTTGCTCTTCGCCTCGGCGATGGTGACGAGGTTCTTCAGCAGGATCGTGGTGCCCTTCAGCCGCTTCTCGGGAAGATCCCAGTCGCGCATGAAGACCAGCCGGAAGTCCGGCCGCAGCTTGACATCGCGCTCCTTGGACAGCCAGGCGATCAGCCCGTCCGGATTGGCGAAGGAGTTGTCGCGGAAGGCGATGACCACGCCCTTCGGCCCGGCGTCGATCTTCTCAACGTTCGCCCGGCGGCACAGCGCCTTGATGCTGACGATGCGCAGCAGGTGCTCCACCTCTTCCGGCAACTTGCCGAAGCGGTCGGTGAGCTCGGCACCGAACGAACGGATGTCCTCGTCGGTGTCGAGCGTGGACAGGCGGCGGTACAGCGCCATGCGCAGGTCGAGGTCTTCGACGAAGGTGTCGGGGATAAGCACCGGCGTGCCGATGGATATCTGCGGCGACCACTGGTCCTCGGTGGCCTTGCCTCCTTCCTTGAGCGAGGCCACCGCCTCTTCCAGCATCTGCTGGTAAAGCTCGTAGCCGACCTCGCGGATATGGCCGGACTGCTCGTCGCCGAGCAGGTTGCCGGCGCCACGGATGTCGAGGTCATGGCTGGCGAGCTGGAAGCCGGCGCCGAGACTGTCGAGCGATTGCAGCACCTTCAGGCGCTTCTCGGCATTGGCGGTGATCGGCTTGCGCTCGGGGATCGTCAGCACAGCGAAGGCGCGCATCTTGGAGCGGCCGACGCGCCCGCGGATCTGGTAGAGCTGCGCCAGGCCCAGCATGTCGGCGCGGTGAACGACCAGGGTGTTGGCGTTCGGCACGTCGAGGCCGGATTCGACGATCGTGGTGGCGACCAGCACATCGTATTTGCCGTCGTAATAGGCGGTCATGATATCTTCGAGCTCGCCCGCCGCGATCTGGCCGTGGCCGACCGCGAACTTCACCTCCGGCACATGGTCGCGCAGGAAGTCCGTTACCTCGGAAATGTCCTCGATGCGCGGCACCACGTAGAAGGACTGGCCGCCGCGATAGCGCTCGCGCAGCAGCGCCTCCCGGACCATCAGCGGGTCGAACGGCGTCACCAGGGTGCGCACGGCAAGGCGGTCCACCGGCGGCGTGGCGATGACGGAGAGCTCGCGCACCCCGGTCAGCGCCAGTTGCAGCGTGCGCGGAATGGGCGTCGCGGTCAGGGTGAGCACATGCACCTCGGCGCGCATCTGCTTCAGCCGCTCCTTGTGGGCGACGCCGAAATGCTGCTCCTCGTCCACGATGACGAGGCCGAGGTCCTTGAAACTGACGTTCTTGCTCAAGAGGGCGTGGGTGCCGATGACGATGTTGACGTCGCCCGTGGCCAGCCCTTCGCGCGTCAGCTTCATGTCGGCCTGCGAGACAAAGCGCGAAAGCTGCCCCACTTTTAGCGGGAAGCCACGGAAGCGCTCGGCGAAATTGGCGTAGTGCTGGCGCGCCAGAAGCGTGGTCGGCACCACCACGGCGACCTGCTTGCCGTTCATCGCGGCGACGAAGGCCGCCCGCAGCGCCACCTCGGTCTTGCCGAAGCCGACATCGCCGCAGATCAGGCGGTCCATCGGCCGGCCGGAGGCGAGATCGTCCAGCACCGCATCGATGGCGTTCTGCTGGTCCTCGGTCTCGTCGAAGGGGAAGCGCGCGGCGAATTCGTCGTAGAGGCCGTCGGCCAGGATCAGGCGCGGCGCCTCGCGCATGGTGCGGGCGGCAGCGACCTTGATCAGCTCGCCGGCCATTTCAAGGATACGCTTCTTGAGCTTCGCCTTGCGGTTCTGCCAGCCCGCGCCGCCGAGGCGGTCGAGCTGGACCTCGGTATCCTCGGCGCCGTAGCGCGAGAGCAGCTCGATGTTCTCGACCGGCAGATAGAGCTTGTCGCCACCGGCATAGACCAGCTCCAGGCAATCGTGCGGCGCGCCCGCGACCTCGATGGTCTTCAGCCCGACGAACTGGCCGATGCCGTGGTCGACATGGACCACGTAATCGCCCGCCGAAAGGCTGCTGTATTCCGTCAGGAAGTTCTCGCCGCGCCGCGCCTTCTTGCGCTGGCGCACGAGGCGGTCGCCCAGCACGTCCTGCTCGGCGATGACCGCGAGATCGGCCGCCTCGAAGCCCGCTTCCAGCCCGAGCACGGCAAGCGCCATGCGCTCCTTCGCCAGCTTCTGCGCGGCCGGCCAGTTGGCGACCTCATCCAACGTGTCGAGGCCGTGATCCTCCAGCACCGCCGCCAGGCGCTCGCGCGAGCCGTCCGACCACGAGGCGATGACGACACGCTTGCCGGCCGCGTTCAGAGCGCGGATATGGCCGACCACCGCGTCGAAGACATTGGCGTTCTCGTCGTTGCGCTCGGGCGCGAAATTGCGGCCGACCTGCCCGCCCACATCGATGACCTTGCGCCCCTGCGGCGCACGCTCGAAGGGGTAGAAGCGCGCCAGCGAGGCTGTTTTCAGGTGCTCCTGCCACTCGCCCTCGGTGAGGTAGAGCGCTTCCGGCGGCAGAGGACGATAAGGCGCGCCGCCGGCCGAGCGGTCTTCCAGCGCGTCCTTGCGGCTCTCGTAATAATCGCCGATCTGCGCGAAGCGGTGGACGGAGGATTCCTCGACCTGGTTGTCGAGCGCCAGGGTGGCGCCCGGCAAATGGTCGAACAGGGTCTCCAGCCCATCGGAGAACAGCGGCAGCCAGTGCTCGAGGCCGGGATAGCGGCGGCCTTCGCTGACCGCCTGGTAGAGGGCGTCGTCGCGCGGCGGCGCGCCGAACTGCGCCACATAGGCCTGGCGGAAGCGGCGCATGGTCTCGCTGGTCAGCAGGACCTCGCTGACCGGAACGAGGTCGAGCGCGCGCATCTGCCCCGTGGAGCGTTGCGATTCCGGATCGAAGGGGCGGATCGTCTCCAGCGTGTCGCCGAAGAAATCGAGGCGCACCGGCGCGGATAAGCCCGGCGGGTAGAGATCGATGATGCCGCCGCGGATGGCGTATTCGCCAAAGTCGTGGACCGTGCTGGTGCGCAGATATCCGTTGTTCTCCAGCCAGGCGATCAGGTCCTTGGTGTCCACGGCATTGCCGGGGGCGACGGAGAGGCTCTGCGTGCGGATGAATTTCCGCGAGGGCACGCGCTGCACCAGCGCGTTGATCGTGGTCAGCACGACGCGCGGCCGGTCGCCCTGGCTGGTGCGGTTGAGCCGCGCGAGTGTCGTCATGCGCGTGGCGACGATCTCGCCATTGGGCGAGACGCGGTCATAGGGCAGCACGTCCCAGGCCGGGAACTGCAGGACGTCGATATCGGGGGCGAAGAAGGCCAGCCCGCGGGCCAGGGCATCCATATGGGCGCGATCGCGGGCGGCGTGCAGCAGGGAAGCCGGAGCATCGCGGTGGCCCTGCGCCAGGGCGCGCGCGAGATCGGCCACGACCAGCGCGTCCACTCCCTCGGGCACATTGGCGAAATCCACCTGCCCGCCTTTTGCGAGCGCATCCGAACCCTTGATCATTCAGCCACTCCGCCGGGCACCCTGCCCGGCACTCCATGAAATGCGCACAGGCGCCGAAAGAGCGCCGTGTCCTGCTCGTGCGGCACCGGCACGCGGCCGATCACCCAGTCGAAGATTTCCGCGTCGATCTGCTCGATAAGCCGCTCGAACTGGTCGATCTCGGTGTCCGGCAGATCTCCGATCACCGCGTCCGCGAAGCGGCCGAGCAGAAGGTCCATCTCGCGCGTGCCCCGCCGCCAGGCGCGGTAGAGCACGCGGCGGCGGCGAGGATCGAGTCCTTCGCTGGTACGGGTGGTTCCGGTCACGAGGCAATCCAGACGCCAGAAAACGGGCGGAAGGCTGGCGAAGCGTCCGCGCGCTTCTACTAGCAAGCTGTGGCGACGCTGTCAGCGCCACTTGCCGCGGCGTTTTTGGAAAGGCACGGTGGCCACAACCGCCATGCGCCCGTCGATCCTCGATCCCCTCTTCGCGCCGCTGCCGAGCCTGCCCGGGCTGGGCGAGAAATCGGCCGCCATTCTCAAGCGCCTGCTCGGCGCGGAAGCGCGCGTGGTCGATCTGCTCTTCCACCTGCCCTCGGGCATGGTGGACCGCCGCCTGCGGCCCAAGCTCAGCGAGGCGCCGATCGGGCCGACCGTGACGCTGCATCTCGACATCCACGAGCACCGCGGCCCACCGCGCGGCCGCTCGCGCGCGCCCTATCGCATCAACGCCGGCGACGAGACCGGCGAGCTGTCGCTGGTCTTCTTCGGCAGCCAGGCCGCCTATATCGCGCGGCAGGCGCCGGAGGGCAGCAAGCGCTGGGTCTCGGGGCGGCTGGAGCTCTATGACGGCATGCTCCAGATGGTGCATCCCGAGCGCATTCTCGATGAGGAAGGCTTTCGCAAGCTGCCGCCCGTCGAGCCGACCTATCCACTGGTCGAGGGCGTGACGCAGGGCATGGTGTCCCGCGCCATGCGTTCCGCGCTGGAGCGCCTGCCGGTTCTGCCCGAATGGCAGGATTCTGCGGTTGTCGCCAAGCACGATTGGCCGCCCTTCACCCGCGCGCTGAAGAGCGTGCACGCGCCGCGCGAGCCCGCCGACACCGCGCCCGATGCGCCCGCCCGGCTACGGCTCGGCTATGACGAGCTCCTCGCCAACCAGATCGCGCTCGGCCTCGTGCGCCGCCGCATCCGCCGCGAAAGCGGCCGCGCCAGCGCCGGAGACGGGCGCCTTGTGGCCAGGCTGGAAGAAGCCCTGCCCTTCCGCCTCACCGCCTCGCAGGAGCGCGCCACGGGCGAAATCCGTGGCGATCTCGCCCGCCCGCAGCGGATGCTGCGCCTGCTTCAGGGCGATGTCGGCTCCGGCAAGACCGTGGTGGCGCTGCTCGGCATGGCCAGCGTCATCGAGGCGGGGCGACAGGCGGCGCTGATGGCGCCGACCGAAATCCTCGCCCGCCAGCACATGAAGACCATCGCGCCCCTGGCCGAGGCGGCGGGCATCAAGGTGGCGCTGCTCACCGGCCGCGAAAAGGGCCGCGAGCGCACCGCCATCCTGCAAGGCGTCGCCTCGGGCGAGACCGACATCCTGGTCGGCACCCACGCGCTCTACCAGGAAGGCGTCG
>Ga0182746_1003107_pt1 | contig 11608 bp, 13 predicted proteins | sample eDN3rd30CBELigOP_FD_128881 | JGI IMG/M metagenome (GOLD analysis project Ga0182746, IMG submission 128881) | Enriched Organic Plus compost microbial communities from Emeryville, California, USA - eDNA 3rd pass 30_C BE-Lig OP (version 2) (version 2) ... | reverse complement strand
GGGAGACGAATCTTTCTTGCATTGACCGAATTCCAGTGCGGTTGTGCCACGAACGGCGGAAACTTTGGCCTTGAACTAGAATATTCTTCTATATAAAGACAGTATCATCCTGCAAATAAGAAAGTTATTTCATAGATGCGGGGAAATACAGTGCGAATGTTCTCGAGCCCGAAGGAACGAGAGAATGGATGCCATCGACCGCAAGATTCTGGCCGTCGTGCAGCAGGATGCTTCGCTCTCCGTCGCCGAAATTGGCCAGCGGGTGGGCCTGTCGTCGACGCCATGCTGGAAGCGGCTACAACGGCTGGAGGCCGACGGCGTCATCACACGCCGGGTTGCGATCATTGACCCGGACAAGGTCGGCCTCGGCATCACCGTGTTCGTCTCGGTCGAGACCGGCGACCATTCGCAGGACTGGCTTAAACGCTTCGCCGAAGTAGCCAGCGCCATGCCGGAGGTGATGGAATTCTATCGCATGGCGGGCGATGTCGATTACATGCTGCGTGTCGTCGTTGCCGACATGCAGAGCTACGACACCTTCTACAAAAAGCTGATCGCCACCGTGCCGCTCAAGAACGTCACGTCACGCTTTGCGATGGAGCGCATCAAGTCGACCACGGCGCTGCCGCTCGGCGTCAACGTCGGGGCGTGATCAGGTGCAGGTGGTGCCGTTGAATGTCGGCGCGGTGATACGCGGCGCCATATACATCTGATCCGACAGCGTGAGCGTGCCGGTGATCGTGTAACCGACCGCCGGCGTGTACGCGTAGCTGACCTGTGCGAACAGAAGCTGCGTATTGGCGACTTGCAGCGCCGACGGCAGCGTCGGCGTCCCGCTCAGGGCCGTGCCGCCGCGGGTCGTGCTCCACTTCACCGTCGCGTTCTTGTTCGCGTCGATCTTGATGCAAGACAGCGTCATACGCAGATTGCCCGCCGAATAGGGCGAGATGATCGCCGACGACGCATCCAATATATTAGTCATGTCGCTCGAGCTGATGGTCGACACCTGCGCCGACAAGTTCGCGAGCGCCGCCGCGATCAGGCTCACCTTGCGGTCGGCGGCAACGCCGTCCGAAATCTCGACGCTGCCGAAGTAAAGGCCGATCATCACCGGCGCGATCAGGGCGAACTCGACGGCCGATACGCCGCGGTTGTCGCGGCCGAGACGAAAGAACTTCATCCGCGCGCTCATCAGCATCCCCCGGACGTCGCGTAAGGCTCATTGCGGAACACGGAGGTCGCGACGAGCAGGCGGTAGTTGCCGTTCAGATTCGAAAGGTTGTTGCCGAGCAGCGAGACGTAGATCGGCCACTGATAGTAGAGCGTGACCACTTCGATGCAGCCGGGACCGCCGGGCACGTAGGTCATCTTGGTGGTGTCGAAATTGCCGTTCGCGACGGGCGCCGTGTTGTTGACGGAGCCGAAGCTGGAATACTGTTTGACGTCGACATAGACGCCGTTGGCGCAGTCGAACAAACCGTAGATGCGGTCGCACACCGCCTTCTTGAAATCCTGCTGGCTGTAGCTCGCGGTCTGCGCCTGCCCGGTCATGATCAGGCGCGAGGCTTCCGCCGCCGCGGTCTCGAGCGTCTGCCCCGCGAAGAAAACGAGCGCGGTTTCGAGAATGGCAAACAGCAGCGCGAAGAACGGCAGCGCAACCAGCGCGAACTCGACGGCAGTCGCGCCTTTCTGATCGCGCACGAACCGGCGCGCCAGCCGCTCCGGCAGCAGCCGGGCCAGCCGAATGGCCACTCTCGTGCGCGCCCTTTCCGACATGCGTGAACTCATCACCCGTTCCCAAACGAGTGCTTTCATATCAAGTTCAAGTTGTCGAAGTGTTGCGGCCTGTTCCGACGCAGCCGCGTCGATCGTAACAACGTATTAACCCTGCGGCGCCGGCTTACTTCGGCGCCGTCGAACCCTGCGCCTGGCCATTGCGGGCGCCGGTCTGCGACAAGGTCTGGGTGAAGTAAGTGTTCGAGTCACCGAGCGTAATGCGGCGCTCGCACTCCGGCGCACAGCTATAGGACTCGCGATCGACGCCCTTGTAGACGACCACCAAATCGCTGCTGCCTGGCCCGATCACCTGGATGGTCTTGTCCATGATGATCTTGCCGCCGCGATCGAGGGCCAGCATGTTGGTCTCGCCGTAGCCCTTGCCGGTCAGCACCACGATGCCACCGCTCTGCAACGTGGCGTCCGCGATCAGAGGGTTACCGATGACGACAGTCGCGACCTTTTCGGGCAGGCGCATGACGCGCGCTTGGTCGACATTGACGCTGACCGTGTCGGCCCGCACCGGCAGTGCCGCGACCGCGACAACCAGCAATGCGACAACAAGACCTCCGCGGCGCCAAACACCGGCCGACATCGCTTACTCTCCACGCAACGCACGCAACACAAAGCCCGGCGGACATCCCGGGTTCCTTAAACTTGACTCGAAATAGGTGAATGAAGTGCAAAGGGATACCGGCTAGAGACGCCGCGTCACGTTCGTCCATTCAAAGAAGCGTCACACAGTTCGCGTGTCTGCACGGCAGTATTGGTTCGGCACAACGCTCTCTTAACCATAGTATTCAAGAGCGGCCGGCCTCAGCAACAATCCACCGATACGTAAAAATGGCGACATTTGACCCCATAATTCTTCAATCAAATTAACTACCGCGCAAGCCACCGGCGCTACGGTCTCACCAAGACGGCGCAAATCCGTCACGTCAAACGGGCCGTGTTGCGTTGAGTAAAGGGTCACCGATGAAGAGCATGCTTGCGCGCTTCCTCAAAGAACAATCGGGTGCGACTGCGATCGAGTACGGGCTGATCGCCGCCGGCATCTCCGTCGCCATCATCGCCGTGGTCAGCGGCATCGGTTCCGCGCTCAACAGCAAGTTCGGCACAGTCTCGACGGGTCTGCAGTAGTTCAGGCGGAGAAGTGCCGGCCGGAGCAACTGGGCCGGCACGGTTTACGAAAAGTAAAGCCGGCGCACGCGGGCGCTGAGGCATCGCTCAAAGGGTATGTCATCCATGGTCACCGACGCGATCAGGCTGCTGGTTTTCCCCGCCCTGATGGCGTTTGCCGCCTCGAGCGACCTGCTGACCATGACCATCTCGAACCGGCTGTCGCTGGCGCTCGCCGCGGCTTTCTTCATTGTCGCGGTGACGACCGGCATGCCGCTCGCCGTTGTCGGCATGCATCTGGCCGCCGCCGCGGTCGTGCTCGTGGTTTCCTTCGGCTTCTTCACGCAAGGCTGGATCGGTGGCGGAGACGCCAAACTCGCGGCCGCGACTGCATTGTGGTTCGGCTTCGACCATTTGTTGCCTTACCTGCTTTACGCGTCGGTGTTTGGCGGCGCGCTGACGCTGCTGATCCTGCAGTTCCGCAAGTTGCCTTTGCCTGCGGTGCTTGCGCGACAAGCCTGGATTCAGCGTCTGCATGAAACCGAGGGCGGCATTCCTTACGGTATTGCCCTCGCCGCTTCGGCGCTGGCGATCTATCCGGCGACATGGATGCCGGGCGCGATCTGAGCCGATGCGAGCCGCGGCAAGATTGCATTAACTCGATTTGGATACGGCTCCTTAACCATACCTTGACCTTTAGCTGCTCAAATCCTCTGCGAGCGGCCCTGTCGGTCGCGTTGTGGTTTACGCGGCGTTACGCGCCGCTTTGTCACGGTGAGAGTTAGCGTATGAAAGCCGCGCGAGTCGTAGTCCTGGCCGTCGCCCTCGGAGCGGGCGGCATTGCCGCGCTGCTGGCGGGCCGCTCGGAGAAGACTCCGGAGGTCAAGCCCGCACCTGTCGCGCAGGCTCCCAGCACCGAAGTTCTCGTCGCCAAATCCGACATCTCGATGGGTCAGACGCTTTCTCCCGGCGATGTCGAATGGCAGGCTTGGCCGGCCGGCACCACCGGCGGCAACTTCATCCGCAAGAGCGATCGCCCGACCGCGATCGAAAATCTCGCGGGACAGATCGCGCGCGCGCCATTCGTCGCCGGCGAGCCGATCCGCGAAGCAAAGCTCGTGAACGCCAAGGGTTCCGGCTTCATGGCCGCGATCCTGCCCTCGGGCATGCGGGCGGTGTCGACGCAGATCTCGCCCGAGACCGGCGCGGGCGGCTTTATCCTGCCGAATGACCGCGTCGATGTGATCCTGACGCGCCGCAACCGCGACGCCGATCGTCCGGGTGCTGGCGAACAGCAGACGAGCGAGACCATCCTCAACAACATCCGCGTTCTCGCCATCGATCAGACGCTCGAGGACAAGAACGGCCAGAAGGTCGTGGTCGGCAAGACCGCGACGCTGGAGCTCGCGCCCGGTCAGGCCGAAACACTGGCGCTGGGCCAGCAGATGGGCACGCTGTCGCTCGCCTTGCGCAGCATCACCGACGCGGCCGGCGACGCGCCGAAGCCCGACGAGGAAGCGAACAACCGCGGCAGCGTCAACGTCGTTCGCTTCGGCATCAGCAAAAGCACGACATCGCGATGAGCGCTCGAGGGATCACCAGGCACATGGCCAACAAGTTCTCGATCCGCACGCCGATCCTGGCCGGTTTGATCTTCGCGGGATTGCTGGCGGCCGCACCGGCGCGCGCCGCCGATCAGCCGTTGCAGGTGATTCAAGTGGCCGCAAGCGAAGCCACGTCGCGCTTCGTGCCGCTCGGCATCGGCAAGTCGGTCGCCATCGACGTGCCGCGCGACATCAAGGACGTGCTGGTTGCCAATCCGAAGATCGCCAATGCGGTCGTGCGCACATCGCGCCGCGTCTACATCATCGGCGTCGAGGTCGGTCAGACCAACATCTTCTTCTTCGATGCCGACGGCCGGCAGATCGCCGGCTTCGACATCGCGGTCACGCGCGACCTCAACGGCGTGCGCGCGGCGCTCAAGCAGATGATGCCGGATGCCGATCTCCGCATCGAGGGCGTCGGCAAGGATGCGGTCATGCTGTCCGGCAGCGCCTCGACGCCGGCGGAATCGCAGCAGGCTTACGAGATGGCCTCGCGGCTGGTCGGCGACGGCACCAAGGTCGTCAACGGCATCTCCGTCCGCGGCCGCGATCAAATCATGCTCAAGGTGACGGTCGCCGAAGTGCAGCGCGACGTCATCAAGCAACTCGGCATCGACCTGTCCGGCAGCTTCAACTACGGCACGTCGGTGGTGAACTTCAACAACACCAATCCGTTCTCGGCCAGCGGCCAGGCGCTTGCCGACAACTACCTCACCGGATCGGTCAAGAACGTCAACGCGACGCTGCGCGCCATGGAGCGCGCCGGCGTCATCCGCACCTTGGCGGAACCGAACCTGACGGCGATCTCCGGCGAAACCGCGACCTTCATGGCCGGCGGCGAGTTCCCGATCCCCAGCGGCTTGTCTTGCGACACCACCAAGTCGCCGCCCGTCTGCCAACCGCAGATCGACTTCAAGAAATTCGGCGTCAGCCTGATGTTCACGCCCGTCGTCATGTCCGAAGGGCGCATCAGCCTCAAGGTCATGACCGAGGTGTCGGATCTGTCGACCGACAACGCCATGACGTTGCAGATCACCGGCTCGCAATCGACCCTGACCGTGCCGTCGATCCGCACGCGCCGCGCCGAGACCGTGGTCGAAATCCCGTCCGGCGGCTCGCTCGCGATGGCGGGCATGATCCAGGAACAGACGAAGCAGCAGATCAACGGCATCCCGGGCCTGATGCAACTGCCGATCCTCGGCACCTTGTTCAAGAGCCGCGATTACGTGAATCGCCAAAGCGAGCTGATGGTGCTGGTCACGCCTTATGTCGTGCGTGCCGTCGCGCAGAAGCAGCTCTCGCGTCCGGATGACGGCTACGCCGATCCGAGCGATCCGCAGGCAGTGCTGCTGGGGCGGCTTAATCGCATCTACGGCGCCAACGGCAAGGCCGACGTCAAGCCGGCTGGAGACTACCGCGGCAAATACGGATTCATCCTCGATTGAGCTGGGGACACGACCAATGACTGCACTTCACACGGCCATCGTGCAACGGCACACCCGGACGGCCCTGCGCATCGTCGCGGCCGCCGGCCTCGCCGCGATGCTGGCCGGCTGCTATCAGACGCAGAAGGTCGCGGAGCCTATCTATCCGACCGACTATCGCGATCGTCATCCGATCACGCTCAAGGAGCGCGAGCGCACCGTCGAGGTGTTCGTCGGCCGCAACCGCGGCGGGCTCACGCCCTCGCAAAGCGCCGATGTATTGTCGTTCGCTCAGCAATGGCGCCGCGAAGCGATGAGCGGCATCATCGTCGACGTGCCGCAGGGCGGCGGTCTCGACCGCGCCGTGGCGGACTCGATGCGCGAAGTGCACTCGATTCTTGCCGCTTCCGGCGTGCCGCGTAACGCGGTCTATGTCCGCAAATACAAGCCGCTACCGGCGAGCCTCGCCAGCATCAAGCTCAACTATTCGAAGCTGACGGCCGAAGCCGGGCCATGCGGGAAGTGGCCGGCCGATCTCGGCCCCTCGATCGATTCCAAGGACTTCGACAACCGTCCTTATTGGAACCTCGGCTGCGCGACGCAGCGCAATCTCGCGGCCATGGTCGACAATCCGGCCGACCTCGTTCAACCGCGCGGCGAAAGTCCGCCCTATGCGGGCCGCCGTTCGATCGTGCTCGACAAGTACCGTAAGGGCGACAATCCCTCCGGTTCTTACGACGGTTACGACAAAGGCAAGATCAGCGATCTCGGAAAATGATCAAGCACGCTTACCAAGTCGCCGTTCCACAGGCTGAAAACGTGCCGCTCGCGCCGGATGGTTCCGGCGCGGACGAGCATATTGCGCCGGCCCCGCGCGTATCCTTGCAGGCGTTCTGCGAGACGGTGGAGACCGCCGCCGCCGCGCAGGCCGCCGGCGAGGACCGGCGTCTCGCCAAAGCGCATGTGAAGATCCAGATGGGCGGGATCAAAGCCGCCGTCGAAGCCTATCGCTCGTCGCCGACGCCGAACGTCATTCTCATCGAAGCGGGCAGCCGCGCCGACGATATCCTGCACGGCCTCGACCAGTTGGCGGAAGTCTGCGACGCCGGCACGCGGGTGATCGTGGTCGGCACCATCAATGACGTCACGCTCTATCGCGAGCTCACGCGCCGCGGGGTCAGCGACTATCTCATTGCGCCGGTCGGCACGCTCGACGTGGTGCGTTCGGTGTGCGGTCTGTTCTCCTCGCCCGACGCCAAGCCGGTCGGGCGCATCATCGCCGTGGTCGGCGCCAAAGGCGGCGTCGGCGCGTCGACGATCGCGCATAACATCGCCTGGTCGATCGGCCGCGATCTCTCACTCGATTCCGTCGTTACCGATCTCGACCTGGCCTTCGGCACGGCCGGCCTCGATTACAATCAGGATCCGCCGCAGGGCATCGCCGATGCTGTATTCTCGCCGGATCGCGTCGACACCGCTTTCGTCGACCGCCTGCTGTCGAAGTGCGACGAGCATCTGAGTCTGCTGGCGGCGCCGGCGACGCTCGACCGTGTCTACGATTTCGGCACCGAAGCTTTCGACGCCATTCTCGATTCGTTGCGCGGCTCGATTCCCTGCGTCGTGCTGGACGTGCCGCATCAGTGGACCGGTTGGACGCGGCGGCTGCTCACCGGCGCCGACGACATCCTGGTGGTGGCGGCGCCCGATCTCGCCAATCTGCGCAACGCCAAGAACATGGTCGATCTTCTCCGCGCCGCGCGGCCGAACGACCATCGTCCGCATTACTGTCTCAACCAAGTCGGGGTGCCCAAGCGTCCGGAGATCACGCCCGCCGACTTCGCCAAGGCACTGGAAGATCAACCGCTCGCCGTCATCCCGTTCGAGCCGCAACTGTTCGGAACGGCCGCCAACAATGGCCAGATGATCGCGGAAGTGTCCTCGGGCCACAAAACCGCGGACATGTTCCGCCAGCTCGCGCAAACGCTGACGGGCCGCGCCGAGGCCAAACGGTCGCGCAGCCTGTTCTCGCCGCTTCTGTCGAAGCTCATCAAGCGATCGAGTTAGGAGTTCGAGGTCAGTCGTGTTCGGTAAGCGTAGCGCAACCTCCGAAGCCCGCGACCCGGCGCCCGCGCCGCGGACGCCCTCGCCTGCGTTCGCATCGCCCGCGGCTGCGCCTGAATCGCCAAAACCCGCGCCGCAGGCGCCGGTCGACACCGGCCGCACGCCGTTCCCCTCCGACGGCCTCGGCGCGCCGCTGGTGTCCGCGCCGTCGCCGACGCGCGCGCCGTCTTCCGTCAACATGGTGCCGAAGGCGATCGATACCCGCCGCTCCGAGGCCTATTACGAAACCAAGAGCACGATCTTCGGCGCGCTGATCGAGGCCATCGACCTCGCCCAGCTCGCGCGCCTCGACGCCGATTCCGCGCGCGAGGAAATCCGCGACATCGTCAACGAGATCATCGCGATCAAGAACATCGTGATGTCGATCTCGGAGCAGGAAGATCTGCTCGACGACATCTGCAACGACGTGCTCGGCTTCGGCCCGCTTGAGCCCTTGTTGTCGCGCGACGACATCGCCGACATCATGGTCAACGGCTCCGGCACGGTCTACATCGAAGTCGCCGGCAAGATTCAGAAGACCGGAATCCGCTTCCGCGACAACCAGCAGCTTCTGAACATCTGCCAACGTATCGTCAGCCAGATCGGCCGCCGCGTCGACGAGAGCTCGCCGATATGCGACGCGCGCCTGCCCGACGGCTCCCGCGTCAACGCCATCGTGCCGCCGCTCGCGATCGATGGGCCGGCGCTCACCATTCGTAAATTCAAGAAGGACAAGCTGACCCTCGATCAGCTCGTCAAATTCGGCACCATCACGCCGCAGGGCGCCGAGATCCTGCGCATCGTCGGCCGCAGCCGCGTCAACACGCTGGTGTCTGGCGGCACCGGCTCGGGCAAAACCACGCTGCTGAACTGCCTCACGCAATTCATCGACGACGACGAACGCATCATCACCTGCGAAGACGCGGCCGAACTTCAGCTGCAGCAGCCGCATGTGGTGCGCCTGGAAACGCGTCCACCGAACCTCGAAGGCGAAGGCCAGGTCACCATGCGCGACCTGGTGCGCAACTGTTTGCGTATGCGCCCAGAACGCATCATCGTCGGCGAAGTCCGCGGACCCGAGGCATTCGACCTGTTGCAGGCCATGAACACCGGCCACGACGGCTCGATGGGCACGCTGCACGCCAACAACCCGCGCGAAGCGCTGTCGCGTCTCGAATCCATGATCACCATGGGCGGCTTCACGCTGCCTTCGCGCACCATCCGCGAGATGATCGTTGCCTCGGTCGACGTCGTCATCCAGGCCGCGCGCCTGCGCGACGGCTCACGACGCATCACGCACATCACCGAAGTGATGGGCATGGAGGGCGACGTGATCATCACCCAGGACCTGTTCGTCTACGACATGATCGGCGAGGACGCGAAGGGCAACATCATCGGCCGCCATCGCGCCACCGGCATCGGCCGGCCGCGCTTCTGGGATCGCGCCCGCTACTATGGCGAGGAGGGCCGGCTCGCCGCCGCGCTCGACGCGGCGGAAGCGGCCAACGAGGAAATGCGGGGTTAAGCCATGGGCTCGCTCGGCATCTTCTTTCTAGCAGCGCTGAGCGTCGGCGGCATCGCCTGGGTATTCCTGTATCCGATCCTCTCCGGCGAGCGCAAAGCCGAGAAGCGCATGGAGACCGTCGCCAAGGCCGCGCCGACGACCCGCGTCTCGCGGGGCGCGACGCGATCACGCCGCGACGCCGTCGAGGCTACGCTCAAGGAATTCGAAGAGCGCCAGAAAAAGCACAAGAGCCCTCCGCTCAACATCCGGATCAACCAGGCCGGGCTGAGCTGGACGAAGCAACAGTTCATACTCATCTCGGCCGGCGTCGGTTTTGTCATGTTCATGCTCGGCTTGATGCTGGGCCCCGGACTGGTACCGGCCATCGCCATCGGCTTCGCCGGCGCATTCGGCCTGCCGCGCTGGCTGTTGTCGTTCCTCAAGAAACGCCGCGAGGCCAAGTTTCTCGAGGCCTTCCCCGACGCGGTCGACATCATCGTGCGTGGCGTGAAAGCCGGCCTGCCGCTGCTCGACTGCATCAAGATGATCACCGTCGAAGCGCCCGAGCCGCTGAAATCCGAATTCCGCGTGATCGTGGAGACGCAGGCGATCGGCATGCCGCTCGGCGAGGCCTGCGCCAAGCTCTACGAACGCACGCCGCTGCCGGAGGCGAACTTCTTCGGCATCGTCGTCGCCATCCAACAAAAGGCCGGCGGCAACTTGTCGGAAGCGCTCGGCAACCTGTCGCGGGTGTTGCGCGACCGCAAGAAGATGAAGGCCAAGATCAAGGCGATGTCGCAGGAGGCCAAGGCCTCCGCCGCCATCATCGGCTCGCTGCCGATCGCCGTGATGACGCTCGTTTACCTCTCCAGCCCCGGCTACATCAGCCTGCTGTTCACCGAACCGCTCGGACATTTGATGCTGGCCGGCTCGGCAGGATGGATGATGATGGGCGTTCTGGTGATGCGCAAGATGATTAACTTCGACTTTTAAGAACACGAGCAATGCTCAATTTCTTGATCGACTTGATCAATACCCAGACGCTGACGATGGTGTTTGCCGCCATCGCCGCGGCCGCGACGGTATTGACCTTGGCGATGCCTCTCGTGTTCTCCGATCCGCTCGGCAAGCGCATGAAAGCGGTGGCGGTCGAGCGCGAGAAGATCCGCGCACGCGAACGCGAGCGCATGGCGCAGGAGCGGCAGCGCGTCAGCCTCCGGCAGTCGCCCAAGCAGTACATCCAGGCGGTCGTCGACCGTTTCAACCTGAGCAAATGGGTCGGGCAGGAAGAGGCACGGCTCAAGCTGGTGCAGGCCGGCTATCGTGGCCAGGCGCCTTACGTCACGTATCTCTTCTTCCGCATGGTGACTCCCGTCGCCGCGCTCCTGTTCGCCGCCTTCTACCTTTTCGTCGTGGTCAAGTTCGACCAGCCGACCACCATCAAGATCGGCATCTGCATCGGCGCGGCCTATCTCGGCATGCATCTGCCGCTGATGATCCTCAAGAGTCAGATTCAAAAGCGGCAGACCTCGATCAAACGCGCTTTCCCGGACACGCTCGATCTGCTGCTGATCTGCGTCGAGTCCGGCATGTCGATCGAAGCGGCGTTGAAAAAGGTGAGCGAGGAAGTGGGCACGCAGTCGGTGGCGCTGGCCGAGGAACTCACGCTCACCAACGCCGAACTGTCGTACCTGCCGGATCGCCGGCAGGCGTATGAGAACCTCGCCAAGCGCACGGACCTCGACGGCGTAAAATCGGTCTGCATGGCCTTGCAGCAGGCCGAACGCTACGGCACGCCGCTCGCGCAGATGCTGCGCGTCATGGCGCAGGAAAACCGCGACATGCGCATGGCGGAAGCCGAGAAGAAGGCCGCCGGCCTGCCGCCCAAGCTGACGGTGCCGATGATCCTGTTCTTCCTGCCGGTGCTGTTCATCGTCATTCTCGGCCCCGCCGCCATCAAGATGATGGCAGTGCAGTAAGAGTCAGGCCGCCTTGCGACTGGCGAGAAAGTCGCCCATGTGGCCGAGTGCCTTCAGGATGTTCTCGGTCGAGTTGGCATAAGACAGCCGCAGATAGCCTTC
>Ga0182746_1003099_pt1 | contig 11630 bp, 6 predicted proteins | sample eDN3rd30CBELigOP_FD_128881 | JGI IMG/M metagenome (GOLD analysis project Ga0182746, IMG submission 128881) | Enriched Organic Plus compost microbial communities from Emeryville, California, USA - eDNA 3rd pass 30_C BE-Lig OP (version 2) (version 2) ... | reverse complement strand
CCTGACCGCGGTGGCCGATGACAGGATCACCGTGCTCGAGCTGGTCGGCCCGCCTGGCCGTGACCCCGGGGTTCGGGTCGGACAGAGCTACCCGTTCGCCCCGCCGGTCGGACTGATGTTCGTGCTGTGGGACGACGACGCGCTGCAGGCCTGGCTGGCCAAGGCTCCGACGATCCCGCTGCGCACGGAATCGACCCGGCTCCAGCGAGTGATCGAGAACTGCCGCGATGACGGGTACCTGGTGGAACGCTTGACCCCCGGCGGCCGCAGGCTCTACGCGCTGATGGCGGGCATGTCGACCAACCTGCCCGACGAGCTGCGCGCGCTGCTGAGTGAGCTCGTGTCCGACATCGGCGAGCGGGTGTATCTGCGCGACGAAGGCGGGAGCGACGGACATGACCGCTGGGACATCAGCGTCATCTCGGCACCGGTCTTCGACCACTACCGACGTCAGGTCATGGCCGCGTCGCTGCACATCGGCACAGCCTTGACCGACGACGAGATCTCCGACCGGGCCCGGGCACTAGTGGCGACGGCTGACACGCTGACCGAGCAACTCGGCGGCATCAAACCGACGCGCTGAAGCCGGTCAGAAGTTGTTGCAGGTGTCGAAGACCGTCTGCAGCAGTCCCAGATAAGGCTGGTTGGCCGGTTGAGCGGCGATACCCTCGGCCATGCGCTGGCGTTGATCGCGCGGCGATTCCAGGAACTGCCCCAGAACCGACTGCACGGCAGGCGATGCGCCGGCCATGGGACTCTGCGCATTGAGCGCACCCATCACCTGCGAGTAGCTACAGGTGGTGTTGACGGCCGAATCGAGCCTGGGGTCTGCAGACGCTATTCCCGCGCCGGCGGACAGGGACATTGCCAATGCGCCGGCGGCTGCAGCGACTTTGATCGGCGATAGTTCAATCATCCGTAAAACCTCCTCCCCCCGATGTCCGGACTCTACCCGCCCAAGGTGAATGCGCTTGGGGTTTTGGCCATTTGCTACGCAGACCGCCAATTAATTCATTTGCTGAATTCGGCGATATACGCGTCCGGCGCAGAACGGGGGCAGTCAAATCAGTGTTCGTCCGGCGGAAGCAATAGCGAACGCGCCACCGGCCGAGGAGCCGTGTCCCTCAACAGCGCGCTGGCCGGCCGCTGACGTACGTGCTGCGGCCACCAGAACCAACGCCCCAGTAGCGCGGCGATGGCGGGCGTCATGAGCGCGCGCACGACCAGGGTGTCCAACAGCAGGCCGATGCCGATCGTGGAACCCACCTGCCCGATGATCCGCAGGTCGCTCACCACCATCGACATCATGGTGAAAGCGAACACCAGGCCCGCAGCCGTCACCACTTTGCCGCTGCCACCCATCGCGCGGATGATCCCGGTGTTGATTCCGGCGCCGATCTCTTCCCGCATCCGGGACACCAGCAGCAGGTTGTAATCCGAACCGACCGCCAACAGGATGATCACGGACATCGCGAGCACGAGCCAGTGCAGGTCGATCCCGAGAATGTGCTGCCAGATCAGGACCGAGAGCCCGAAGGCTGCGCCCAGCGAAAGTGCCACCGTGCCAACGATGACGAGCGCGGCGATGAGGCTGCGCGTCACCAGCAACATGATGATGAAGATCAGGCACAGCGCAGCGACTCCCGCGATGAGCAGGTCGTAGGTCGAGCCGTCCCGCATGTCCTTGAAGGTCGGTGCGGTGCCGGCCAGGTAGATCTTCGCGCTCTCCAGCGGGGTCACCTTCAGCGCTTCTTCGGCCGCCTTGACCACCGCGTCGACGCGCGAGATGCCTTCGGGCGTCGCCGGGTCTCCCCGGTGCGAGATGATGAACCGGGCTGATTTGCCGTCGGGCGAGAAGAACAGCGTCATGGCACGCTTGAAGTCCTCGTTCTGCAGGACTTCCGGTGGCAGGTAGAACGAATCGTCGTTGCGGGCGGCGTCGAATGCCTGGCCCATCGCGGTGGCGTTCGCGCTCATCTCGTCCATCATCGAGAAGGTGCCGGCCATTGTGCTGTGCATGGTCAGGATCGCCGTGCGCATCACCTTCATGCTCGCGATCATCTTCGGGAATTGCGCCATCAACTGGGGCATGAGCACATCGAGCTTGTCGGTCTCCTGACTGAGCTCACGCAATTTGTCAGAGACGGCGTCGACCCCGTCGATCGAGTCGAACAGCGATCTCGTCGACCAACAGAACGGGATGTCGAAGCAATGAGGTTCCCAATAGAAATAGTTGCGGATCGGCCGGAAGAAGTCGTCGAAATCAGCGACGTGATCACGAAGCTCGTCGGTGGCGGCTTCCAATTCGCGCGTGTCCTGCGTCATTCGATGTGTTGTGGTGGCCATTTGCTGCCCCACGCCGTACAGCCGCTGCGTGATGTTGATCAGCGTGGTGATGTCGTCGGCCTGCTTCAACAGGTCCTTCATGCGGTCCTTCTGGAACGGCATCACCTGTTGCTGATTGGCGTTCTGCAAGCTGAGCAGAAACGGTATCGAGGTCCGGTCGATCGGGTTGCCCTCCGGCCGGGTTATCCCCTGCACGCGCGATATGCCGGGGACGGCGAAGATGCCCTTCGCCACCTTGTTCAATATCAGCAGGTCTGCCGGGTTGCGCATGTCGTGGTCGGCTTCGAGCATCAGGATGTCCGGCGTCATCCGGGACTGGGGAAAGTGTCTCTCGGCCGCTGCGTACCCGACGTTGGCGGGAATATCGGCAGGCACGTACAGGCGGTCGTTGTAGCTGGTCTGATATGCCGGTAGCGCCAGCAGCCCGGTCAGCGCGATCGCGCAGGCGGTGACGAGTATGGGGGCCGGCCAGCGCACGATCGCCGTCGCCAGCCGCCGCCACCGCCGGACGATGATCTTGCGCTTGGGTTCGAAAAGGCCGAAACGGCCGCCCACCGCGAGCACGGCGGGAACCAGAGTCAGTGCGACTGCGACGGCGACCACCATCGCGACGGCGGTCGGAATACCCATCGTCTGGAAGTAGGGCAACCGGGCGAAGCTCAGGCAGAAGATCGCTCCGGCGATGGTCAACCCAGAGCCCAGGACGACCTTGGCCACACTTCGGTATGTGGTGTAGAACGCGGTTTCCCGGTCTTCGCCGGCCTGCCGCGCCTCCTGATATCGGCCGAGGAAAAATATGCCGTAGTCGGTTCCGACAGCGATTCCCAGCGACACCAGCAGGTTGACCGCGAATGTCGAAAGTCCGATGACCTGATGCAGGCCCAGGAACGCGACCACCCCACGGGCTGCCTGAACCTGGACACCCACCATCGCGAGAAGCAGGACGGCGGTGACCACCGAACGGTAGACCAGCAGCAGCATGCCCAGGATCACCACGAGGGTGACGATGGTGATCTTGATGATGGATTTGTCACCGGCGTGGTTCATGTCGGCGACCAACGGTGCGGGACCGGTGACGTAGGCCTTCAGCCCGTCCGGAGGCGGCGTCCGGGCCACGATGCCGCGGATCGCTTCCACCGACTCGTTCGCCAGCGATTCGCCTTGGTTACCAGCCAGATTCAGCTGGACGTAGACCGCCTTGTCGTCTGCGCTCTGGACCGCGGGAGCGGTGAGTGGGTCGCCCCAGTAATCCTGCACGTGCTGCACGTGGCGGGTGTCCGCCTTCAACTGCCGCACCAGGTCGTCGTAGTAGCGATGCGCCTCGTCGCCCAGAGGTTGTTGGCTCTCGACGACGATCATCGCGACGCTGTCGGAATCGGACTCCCCGAAGTTCTTGCCGGTGCGCTGCATCGCGTGGAACGCCGGGGCGTCCTTGGGGACCAGCGACACCGAGTACTGCCGGCCGACATGTTCGAGCGACGGGATGGCGAAGGTCGCAATCGCGACGAACACCAACCAGCCGAGGATGATCGGCACCGAGAACCGGTGAATCATCCTCGCAATGCGCGGTGGATCGTTGCGCACCACGGTCAGCGTTCGTCGGGATTGAGCAACAGGGAACGGACCAGCGGTCGGGGACCGATGGGCCGCAGCAGCGCGCTGGCCGGCCGCTGCCGGACGTGCAACGGCCACCAGAACCACCGGCCCAGCAGGGCCGCGATGGACGGCGTCATGAACGCACGTACGACCAAGGTGTCGAAGAGCAGACCGATGCCGATGGTCGAACCGACCTGGCCGATGGTGCGCACATCGCTGGCCAACATCGCCAACATGGTCGAGGCGAACACCAGACCGGCGATCGTCACCACCTTTCCGCTTCCCGCCATCGCGCGGATGATGCCGGTGTTGATACCCGCCGGGATTTCCTCCTTCATCCGGGATACCAGCAACAGGTTGTAGTCGGAACCGACCGCCAGCAAGATGATCAGCGCGATCGCGAGCACGATCCAGTTCAGCTGGATGCCGAGAATGTGCTGCCAGATCAGGACAGATAGGCCGAACGCCGCCCCCAGAGACAGCGCGACCGTTCCCACGATCACCATCGCCGCGACCAGGCTTCGGATCATGATCAGCATGATGATGAAGATCAGGCACAGCGCGGCGATTCCGGCGATCAGGAGGTCATAGGTCGACCCGTCGACCTGATCCTTCGCCATCGCTGAACTGCCGGTCAGATAGAGCCTGGCGTTCTCCAACGGTGTTCCCTTGAGAGCTTCCTCGGCTGCGGTCCTGATCGGATCGACCCGCGAAATGCCTTCGGGTGTAGCCGGATCCCCGCGTTGCGAGATGAGCAGACGCGCCGTTTTCCCGTCCGGCGACAAGAACACGTCCATGACGCGCTTGAAGTCCGCGTTCTTGAACACGTCAGGCGGGATGTAGAAGGAATCGTCATTCTGGGCATCGTCGAAGGCACGGCCCATAGCCGTTGCGCCATCGGACATCTCGTCCATCTGCGCCAGGATTCCCGCCATGGTGCTGCGCATCGACAGCATCATGGTCCGCGTGCTCTCCATCGTCGCGATCATGGCCGGGAACTGGGCGATCATCTGCGGCATCAGCGCATTGAGCTGATCGAGGTTGCCGATCAACCGGTGCATGGAGACGGTCAGCTTGTCGACCCCGTCGAGCGCCTCGAACAGCGATTTGATGGACCAGCACAGGGGGATGTTGAAACAGTGCGGCTCCCAGTACAGGTAATTGCGGACGGGACGCCAGAAGTCGTCGAAATCCGCCATGTGGTCCCGCAGCTCGAGCGTGGTGTCTTCGAGTTCGTGCGTCTTGCCCACCAGGTCGTTGGTCGTGATGGCGAGTTGCTGCATCAGCCCGTACATGCGCTGCATCACCGCGATGGTCTTCGAGATCTCGTCGGCCTGGGTGAGCAGGTCGTTCATGCGAGCCTTCTGGAACGGCAAGAGCTGCAACTGACTCGCATTCGAGGAACTGATGATGAACGGAATCGTGGTGTGTTTGAGGGGGATACCCTCCGGGCGGGTTGCGGCCTGTACACGGGCCACCCCGGGAACCGCCAGAACTCCCTTGGTCAGCTTGTTCAGCACCAGGAAGTCGGACGGGTTCCGCATGTCATGGTCGGCCTCGACGAGCAACACGTCGGGCGAGGCCATCAGCGACTGTTGGAAATGCCTGCCGGCGGCCTCATATCCGGCATTGGCCGGAATGTCCTTGGGCAGATAATTCTGGTCGTTATAGCCGGCCTGATAGGCGGGAAGCGCCAACAACCCGATCAGCGACACCGCGCAGGCGGCGACGAGTATGGGGGCAGGCCAACGGACGATCGCGGTGCCGATGCGCCGCCAGCGGCGCACGATGATCTTGCGTTTGGGTTCGAACAGGCCGATTCGGCTACCCAGCGCGAGCACCGCCGGAATCAGCGTCAGTGCCACCGCTACCGCCACGACCATGCCTAGGGCACACGGGATACCGAGCGTCCGGAAGTACGGCAACCGGGTGAAGCTGAGGCAGAAAACGGCGCCGGCGATGGTCAGACCGGACGCCAGCACCACCTTGCCGACGCTGCGATATGTGGTGTAGAAGGACATTTCGCGGTCTTCGCCGGCCTGCCGGGCCTCTTGGTAGCGCCCGACGAAGAATATGCCGTAGTCCGTTCCGGCCGCTATTCCGAGTGTGACCAGAAGGTTCACCGCATAGGTCGAAAGTCCGATGAGGCCCTGATCGCCGAGAAGCGCCACCACACCTCGGGCCACCTGGAGCTGGATGCCTACCAGGAACAGCAGGATCACGGCCGTGAAGATGGAGCGGAAGAAGAACAACAGCATCGTCAGGATCACCGCAAGGCTCAGGCCGGTGACCAGAAGGACGGTCTTGTTGCCGCTCGCGCTCAGGTCGGCGACCATCGCCGCCGGACCGGTGACATAGGCCTTGACCCCCGGGGGAGGTGTGCTCCGGTCGACGATGCCCCGGACTGCTTCCAAGGACTCGTTCGACAGCGCCTGACCGAGGTCGCCCGCGAGGCCCATCTGGACGTACACGGCCTTGTTGTCGGCGCTCTGCGCCGCGCCGGCCATCAGCGGATCTCCCCAGAAATCCTGCACATGCTGTACATGGGCCGGGTCGGCCTTGAGCTGACGAACCAGATCGTTGTAGTAGCGGTGCGCCTCGTCGCCGAGTGGTTGCTCGCCCTCCAGCACGATGATCGCCGCGCTGTTCGAGGTGGCTTCGTTGAAGTTGCGGCCCATCCGCTGGACCGCCTCGAACGACGGTGCGTCATTGGGGATCAGCGATACCGAGTGCTCTTTCTCCACCTGTTCCAGCGGAGGGACGATCGCACTCAGCACATAAGCGATCACCAACCAGCCGAGGATGATCGGAATCGCCAGCACGCGGATCATCCGCGCGATGAACGGTGGTTTGGTCCCGGTGACCGGGCTTGTCGGGCTGCTCATGCGGCCTTCAGAAGGCAGTAGGTGAAGGCGCTTTCGCCGTTCTCGACCCTCTCCGACTTGACCTTGTCATCGATGATGATGCGGCAGCCGATTCGGTTGCTGTCTCCCTGCGCGATCACATTGACCATCGAGGTGGCCTCGGACATGGGGAACTTCAACGACCATGGCAGGCTTGCCCCTTCGACGAACTGCGGTTCGGCATCGACGTCGAAGTAGCTGATGTTCGCGACTGTCCCGGGCGGCCCGAACACCTCGTACACCAACTGCTTCGGGTCGTACGGCTTGCGTTCCTCGAGTTCGGTGTCAGCGTAGGCGGGCCGGGTCTCGGAGCCGAACACGCGATGCAGCCGCAGCACCGTGAAGGCCCCGGCACCGAGGACCACCAAAACCAACAGCGGAATCCATACCCGCTTCAGAACCCCCACTTTTCAAGTACCCCCTGAATCCGCGGTCTAGACCGGACCATCCACGCCGAAGGAGCCGGCGAAATACATCGACCGCAATCCTCGGCGAGGCATCGGCAATACTGATGCGGTTGGCGTTCGAATCCAGCCGGGCAGTGTGGTCACGGCAGCCACACGGTAGCTCGGGCAGGACAGTTCGAACCTGACAAGTAGATCATTCAGGTCACCTCCATATCGGTCCATCCCCAAGGTGATACGGGATCGTAATCCATATCGCACCCGGTCGAAGCGGGAACGGAATTTAATGCAGCTAATAGCCTCGGGCATCTGAGTGACCGCTGTGGGATAGCTGTGAGCCATGGCATTTGGGCAGTTTCTAGTCATGAGCACGGGTATCGGCGAAGAAATCCAGAATTGCCGCGTTCACCGTGTCGGGCCGCTCCAGGAAACCGAGATGCCCGGCAGCGGCGATTTCGAGATATCGCCCGTTGGGCAACGCGTCGGCCACCTCGGCTCCCAGATGCGGCGGCATCACGAGATCGTCTGCGAATCCGATCACGAGGACGTCGGTCGTGACCGACCGGTAGGCCGGTCTCCGGTCGCTCTGCGGCGCGACGCCGTACTGGGCGCGAATACCCGGCGTCACCTTGGCCGGCCACCGCGTGAACATGTCGATCCAGTCACGAACAGCATCCTCGTCATTCAGTGTTCTTGGTGAAAAGCTTTCAAGTAAGCGCAGTTTCGCATCATAGGTGGCCGGTAGTCGCAGCCCTGAACCGGCCAGATCCTCTTCGGCGGTACGGAAGAATTCCCGCGTCCGATCGTGACGTGCCCGGGTCGCCATCAGGGCCGCTTGAGAGACCAGTTCGGGGCGGGACAGCATGAGTTCCTGTGCGATATATGAGCCCATCGAGACTGCCACCACCCGTACCGGAGCAAGGTCGAGTCGCTCGATCAACTCGGCCGTGTCGGCGACCATGGTCGCCGAGGTGAAGCCGTCGGCGTGCGACGTCGCACCCACTCCCCTGTTGTCGAAGGTGATGACCCGGTAGCCCGCGGCGCGGAATGCGGGGACCTGATGGAGATCCCACGTGCGCCCGAGACCGCCCTGACCGGCGATGAACAACACCGGTTCCCCGTCGCCGCCATGATCGGCGTAGGCAAGGTTCACTTTCCGTTCCCTGAACAGGACTCAGGCGTCCAGCCGGGCGAATTCGCCCTGCCGGTACTGGTCGACGCAGGCCGCCCGCCGGACTTTGCCGCTCGTGGTGATCGGAATGGAACCGGGTGGCACGAGCACCAGGTCTGCCACCCCCAGGCTGTGCGTGTTGAAGATCGCCGAGGTCACATCCCGCTTGACGGCCGAAAGCTGCTCTGCAGGCCCCTCAGGAGACTCGGACGGCTTCCTGAATTCGATGATGACAACCAGCTTTTCGGTAGGACCGTCGGGCACCGCGATGGCGGCGCAGCGGCTCCGGCTGATCTCTTGGATCGTCGCCTCGATGTCGTCGGGAGAGTGGTTGCGCCCGTAGACGATCAGCAGGTCCTTGATCCGGCCGATGACGTACAGCTCACCGTCGAACATGAATCCCGAGTCCCCCGTGCGCAACCAGGGCCCTGCAGGAGTGCCCGCCGACGGCGCCACCAGCCGCGCGCCGAACGTCGACTCGCTCTCGTCGGGCCGGTTCCAGTAGCCGCTGGCAACGTTGTCACCGTGCACCCAGATCTCCCCTATGGCCCCGGGAGGGCACTCGGTGTGGGTCTCGGAGTCCACGATCCGGACGGCGGGCGAGACGGGGATGCCGTAGCTGACAAGGGGTGTACCCGCTCCGTTCGCACAACGCTGGGCGGTACCGGCGGTCAGCGGTTCGGATTCGAAGCGAACGATCGCCGGCGCCTCACCCGATTCACGGGTCGCGATGTACACCGTGGCTTCGGCCATTCCATACGAAGGCCGGATCACCGCCGGGTCCAGGTTGAACCGGGCAAACCGCTGCGTGAAACGCTCCAACGTTGCTGGATGCACACGCTCACTGCCCGTGATGATGACGAGCACGTCGGAAAGGTCAAGCCCTGCCATGTCGGCATCCGAGGTCTTGCGGACCGCCAGTTCGAACGCGAAATTCGGTGCGGCCGTATAGGTGCGGCCATGGGTCGCCAGCATCTGGATCCATCGCGCGGGCCGTTGTAAGAACGCCACCGGGCTCATCAGCACAGCGGGGACGCCCGCCAGCACAGGCCCGCAGACACCGAGGTACAAGCCCATGTCGTGGTAGAAGGGCAGCCACGAGACGATGGTCGAGCCCTCGGGAACGACGTTTCCGAATTCCGCGAAGTAGCCCGACATCAGCTGTTCGAAGTTTGCCAAAAGGTTTCGGTGGGACATCATGACCCCGGCCGGCAACCGCGTCGACCCGGACGTGTACTGCAAATACGCGGTATCCGTGGGGTTTTCACTGTGCGATCCGGAGCCGGCGGGAGCGTCGAAGTCCAGGGTGTCCACCTCGACGATCACCGGAGCAGCCAGGGAATTCGACTTGAGGTAGTCGGTTACCGCACCGGCGACTGCCGACGTGGTGAGGATGACCGTCGGCTCTGCGTCCTGCAGGACCGAGCTGACGCGTTCATCGCTGACACCCCCCATGGGCACCGCCAACGGGACCGCGATCCGGCCCGCCTGTAGCGCACCGAAGAAGGCGACGATGTAATCCAATCCCTGGGGCGCCAGGATCAGGGCGCGATCCCCGGGTGCGCCGAAGCTGCCGAGTTCCCTCGCAACGTGGCACGCACGCCGATACAGCTGGGAGTAGGTCAGGCTCTCGGCCGAGCCCTCCAAATTACGTTCATAGTCAACAAACGTCACCGCTGTGTCGTCGCCCTGCAGACCAGCTCGCTCTTGCAGCAGCGTCAGAATAGATGCCTCACCCACGGCAGTCAGAGTATCGCGGTAAGCACGTCTACATATCCGGAACAGCCAGCAAACTATATTTGAGTAGCCTTATGAATCACATCCACGTCATTTCGCCCCAATCGGTCGAAAAGAGCGAAACCGCGAATCGGATCGCGCGAAACGCCTCTGATCTTGACTGTTAAGGCCTGACCAGCGGATAAGGCCGGAAGTAGTTGAAATCGTCCGCATCCCACCTGTGGTTTGATGAGATCGCGAGACAACTTTGCGCAGCGAACATACTGTTAATGATTGTGAGCGCCCGCGACGGGCGTTGAGCAGCTTATGGATGCTCGCTTACCAGCGGTCAAATTCTGCGGCTCGGCGTACGAATGCAGGCATCGGGCCTTGTCGCGGATGAAACCGCGTAAAGGCTTGCCGGGAGGAGTAGCAATTGAATGCATTCGAAATCGCGGGCGGGGATTTTCCGGGAGCAGGTGCCGGTAACGGTGCACGCCACACCCCGTCCACTCCCGTCACACCAGTGGCCGTCATCGGAATGTCCTGCCGGCTCCCCGGCGGCATCGACTCCCCCGAACTCCTCTGGCAGGCACTGCTCCGAGGCGACGACCTCGTCACCGAGGTTCCGCCGGATCGGTGGGACGCCGACGAATACTACGACCCCGAACCAGGCGTACCCGGCCGGTCGGTGTCGAAGTGGGGGGCATTCCTCGACGACGTCGCAGGATTCGACGCCGAGTTCTTCGGCATCAACGAACGAGAAAGCGCGGCACTCGATCCGCAGCAACGGTTGTTGCTGGAGACCGCATGGGAGGCGATGGAGCATGCCGGGCTCACACGGGAGGCGCTCGCCGACTCACTGACCGGCGTGTTCGTCGGAATGACGCACGCCGATTACCAGATGCTGGCAGCCGACGCCCAGGTACTGGAAGCGGCATACGGCTTCAGCGGCAACAATTTCAGTTTGGCGTCCGGCCGGATCGCCTATGCACTCGGAGTGCATGGTCCCGCGCTCACGGTGGACACTGCGTGTTCCTCGGGTCTGACGGCGGTGCACCTGGCGTGCCGCAGCCTCCACGAAGGTGAGAGCGATTTCGCCCTGGCGGGGGGCGCCACGCTGGCGCTGGATCCACGCAAGTTCGCCTCGGGTTCGGCAGAGGGAATGCTTTCGGCAACCGGGCACTGCCACGCGTTCGACGTCGCGGCCGACGGATTCGTCAGCGGCGAAGGCTGTGTCGTGGTGTTGCTCAAGCGGCTGTCCGACGCCGTGCGGGACGGCGATCGGATCCTCGCGGTCATACGTGGAACGGCCGCCAATCAAGACGGTCGTACCGTGAACATCGCCACGCCCTCCGATGCCGCTCAGACCGCCGTCTACCGGGCGGCCCTGGCGGCGGCCGGCGTCGACCCCGGCACCGTCGGAATGGTCGAGGCCCACGGCACCGGGACCCCGGTCGGGGACCCGATCGAATATGCCAGCCTGGCCAAGGT
>Ga0182746_1003098_pt1 | contig 11631 bp, 9 predicted proteins | sample eDN3rd30CBELigOP_FD_128881 | JGI IMG/M metagenome (GOLD analysis project Ga0182746, IMG submission 128881) | Enriched Organic Plus compost microbial communities from Emeryville, California, USA - eDNA 3rd pass 30_C BE-Lig OP (version 2) (version 2) ... | reverse complement strand
ATTTCCTCGGCGCCTTCGATCCCGAGCAGCAGGTCGAGATGCTTGGTGCCCGAGGGGTTCACGTGGGTGGGATAGGTCGCCCACCGGAATTCGTTCGCGTGAAGATCCCTGACGATCTTGACGAGCAGCATGCCGATATCGAGAGGACGAAAGTTGGCCGGGTCGGCGACGTGGAGCATCAGGCCGTTGCACTTTTGTCCGACGAACTTGCCCTCGGTCGGCGTGAAGGTGATTTCGCGCGAGACTACGCCCTCGGCAATCTCCGGCACCATCGCGTTGAACTGCCTGGCAGCCTCTTCTGCCAGCAGCCATGGGGCTCCGATCACGCGGAACGGGGTAGCCGTGCCCCTGCCCTCGCTGCAATTGGTGGCTTCGAGGAGGCAGAGCCCCTGGTAGAGCAAGGCGGACTCGAAAGTGGGAATCGCGGGCGAGAGAGGGACGAACGAGTTCATCCAATCCGTGAAGACCATTTCACGGCTCCAATTGAGGCAGGGCACCACTTCGAGCCGGCAGTTGATGTTCCGGGAGGCGTTGAAGTAGCGGGCGAGTTCGCCGAGCGTGCTGCTGTGCCTTATGGGAATGGACCAGCGGCCGATGAAGCTGCTGCAATGCGCCTCATCCAGGAGCGGGCCGGCGGCCAAGGCAAAATTGCCGGACAAGGGATTGGGCCTGTCGGCTATGACCAGCGGCACGTCGAAGCAGGCGCAGGCTTCGAGGACGTGCGACATCGTCCAGAGGTAGGTGTAAAACCGGCTTCCGATATCGGGGATGTCGAACAGAACGAGGTCCACGTCTTCCAGGTCGGACTGCGCCGGCGCCAGCTTGTCGCCATAGAGGCTGACGACAGGCAGGCGCGTCAGGACGTCCACGGAGTTCTTCATTGCGTGGCCATCGGCGCCGGTCGTGTCGAGGCCGTGCTCGGGCGAAAACAGCTTCACGACATTGAAGCCCTGCTGAAGCAGAGCCACCCGGGAGGGAGCAAACTGGCTGGTGGTGGCGGCGTGGTTTGTGACCAGCGCGATGCGGCTGGCTCTCCAATCCGGCTTTTGCGCCAGAAGAGTATCGATCCCGAGAACTACATTATTCATCGACAAGAAATTCCGAACGACCAGGCATCTGGCGGAGCTGAGGAGGCGTTAGATCTGGCGACAGGATTCGCGGATCTTGAGGCGTGGCGGGATGCGGATGACCTGGGGCTCTCCGGCTTCGCCGGCAATACGGGACATCAACAGTTCCGAGGCCCGGGCGCTGATCGTGGCGATATCCTGATGCAGCGAGGTGATGCTCGGCGCCCAGCCTTCAGCCGGGTGAAAACCATCGAAGCTGATGACCGAAACATCATGCGGGACGCTTAGCCCGATATTCTTGAGGCCGGCCATCGTGCCCAGGAGTTGGGCGATGTTGATGCAGGCGATGGCGGTCGGTGGGCTGGGCATGTTCATCAATTGCTGCACGGCGGTGAAGGCATGGTCGAACTTGTAGCAGGACCAGCGTATCAGGTCCTCGCGGATGGGGACGCCAGCTGCGACCATCGTCTGGCAGAAGCCTTCGAAGCGTTCGTCGGAAGGCGAGATGCCGGGACGGCCGACAAGGAAGGCGATATCGCGATGGCCGAGCGTGAGCAGATGCCGCGTGACCAATTGCGCACCGAGGTGGTTGTCATCGACCACGGCATCGAAGCGGCTATCCGCAATCAGGCGGTCGACGAGGACGGCAGGCGTTCTGATCGCGGCGGAGAGGCGTTCGGGATAGTCCGGGCCGTGGCTGGTCGGCGCGACGATGAGGCCAGCCACGCGATGAGCCGAAAACAGCTCGATCTCGCGAAACTCGCGCTCGGGGTCGTCCTCGTTGCTGGCGAACAGCATATTGTAGCCGCGATCGGACAGTGCCGACTGCATTGCCTTGGCCAGATGCGCGGCCCAGGGCGTGGCGATGTCCGGCACGATGAGGCCGATGGTGTTGGAGACGCCCTTGCGCAGGTTGCGCGCCACCGGATCTGGGTGGTAGCCCGCCTCCTCGACGGCAGCCCAGACGCGCGCCCGCAATTCCTCGCTCACAGGCGCGGTGCCGTTGAGCGTGGCCGATACGGTGGTGATCGAGACCTTGGCTATGCGCGCGACGTCGCGAATGGTCGACATGCAGTACTCCGAAACCAGCCTCTTCAATCGCACGCAAAACGTTTCGTCAACGTCAACGGCGCTGAATAGCTGATGATTTCCGGGAGAATCCCGTCCCCTCATCGCCTCCGCGGGACTTGCATCATAGCCAGATGCGCGCTAAACACAAAACGTTACGCGTTATAAAAATCGATACGATATAGCTATCGAGAGCGATTACGATGCAGAAAGCGCGTAACGTTTTGTGTCGCCAAGCTGGCGATTGGGAGGGAGCTCAATGAAACTGAAATCACTGGCCGTGGCGGCCTTGACCGCCTCGCTGATGCTGGGCAGCACGTTTGGCGCTGTTGCCGAGGAAGTGCTGCGACTGCGCATGAATGGCGACATCAATTCGGTCGATCCGATCGCCACGACCAACTTCACCATCCGCAACAGCGCCTACCTGATCTACGACACGCTGTTTGCGCTCGATGCCGACTTCAAGGTGCAGCCGCAAATGGCCGAAGGCTATACGCTTTCGGACGACCAGCTCACCTATACGATCACGCTGCGCGACGGCCTCAAGTTTCATGACGGCAGCCCCGTTACCGCTGCCGACGCGGTAGCGTCGCTGGAGCGCTGGGGGAAGGTCGACGGGCTGGGCAAGATTCTCTTTTCGAAGGCCGCCTCGCTTACTGCCACCGACGACAAGACACTCGTGCTGCAGATGAAGGAGCCCTGGGGGCAGGTGCTGCCCGCGCTGGGCAAGATTTCGTCCAACGTGCCGTTCATCATGCCAGCGCGCCTTGCCGCCAACGACCCGACCGTACCCGTGACCGAGCCCATCGGCTCGGGGCCGTTCAAGATGAAGGTGGACGAGTGGGTGCCGGGCAGCGTGGCCGTCTACGAGAAATTCGCCGATTATGTACCGCGCCCGGAGCCGGCCAGCATGGCGGCAGGCGGCAAGGTGGCGAAGTTCGACCGGATCGAAATCCGCTACATTCCCGACTCGTCGCAGGCGGTGGATGCGCTGCTCAATGGCGAAATCGACTGGATCGAGGATGTGGCCGCCGACCTGATCCCGCTGTTCGACGGCTCGGATACGGCGCATATCTTTGCCAATCCCCAGGCCGGCAACAGCCTGCAGCTCGTGGTCAACCACCTCAATCCGCCGTTCGACAATCCCAAGGTGCGCGAGGCGTTGCAGTGGGCGCTGGAGCCAACGCCGTTCATGCAGGCGATCTTCGGGGAACAGACACAGCTCTACCAGATCTGCGTGGCGATCTTCTTCTGCGGCTCCCCCTATGAGAGCACGATCAATACCGACCGGATCATGACGCGCGATCCGGCCAAGGCAAAGGCGCTGCTGGCGGAGGCGGGATATGACGGCACGCCGGTTTTCCTGCCGCACGTGACCGACATTCCGTTCCATGACCATGCCTATTCGGTGCTCAAGCCGATGCTTGAGGAAGCCGGATTCGCCGTCGATGAGCAGATGACCGACTGGGCCTCGGTTTCGACGCGCCGGGCCAGCAAGGAACCCGTCGCCAATGGTGGCTGGAACCTCTTCTTCACCGGCTGGGGCTATGTCGACCAATCCAACCCGATGACCAATGTCTACGTCGCCGGCGCGGGCAAGGACGGGTGGTTCGGCTGGGCGGATTCGGCGGAACTCCGCGACCTGCGTACGCAGTTCGCTGCAACCACGGATGCGGGCGAGCAGAAGGCGCTGGCCGAGAAGATGCAGTCCGTGGCCTATGACCTCGTGCCGTTCGTGCCGCTTGGGCAGGCCTCCCTCGCCCAGGGCGTCGCCTCCAACCTCGAAGGCTTCATCGACAGCCCGGTTCCGTTCTTCTGGAATGTGAGCCGCAAGCAGTAAGCTTGATCCGCAAGGCCGTCCGGGTTCGCCCGGGCGGCCGTTTCGAGGAGGTCGTTCGTGTTTGCCTATCTAGCTGGCCGGGTGCTCTCGGCCATCCCTATCCTTGTGCTGGTTGCGGTCTTCATCTTTTCGCTGGTGAACCTTACGCCCGGCGACCCTGCCCTGCTGATCGCGGGCGATAACGCCACGCCGGCGCAGGTCGAGCAGATCCGCGAGCGCCTGCACCTCAACGAACCGCTGCCGACACGCTTCGCCATCTGGGCGGGCAACGCGTTGCGGCTGGACCTAGGCGTGTCGATCTATTCGGGCCAGCCGGTGACAAGGCTCATCGCGCAGCGCATCGAGCCGACCTTCGTGCTGGCGACGGTGACGATCATCATCACGGTGCTGATGGCGGTTCCGCTTGGGGTGATTGCCTCATGGAAGGCGAATAGCTGGATCGACCGGGCGATCATGGGCTTTGCCGTGCTCGGCTTTTCCGTGCCGGTCTTCGTGATCGGCTACCTCCTCGCCTATGTGTTTTCGGTCAATCTCAAGTGGTTTCCCGTGCAGGGCTATAGTCCGCTCGCGGACGGCCCGCTGGATACGCTGCGCAGCGTGACGTTGCCGGCGGTTGCGCTGGCGATGGTTTTCGCCGCGCTCATTGCGCGCGTCACGCGGGCGGCGATGCTGGAAGTGCTCAACGAAAACCACATCCGCACGGCGCGGGCCAAGGGCCTGCCGACCTCACGCATCCTCATCGTGCATGCCCTGAAGAATGCCGGCGTGCCGGTGGTGACCGTCATCGGCATCGGCCTCGCTACACTGGTGGGCGGCGTGGTGGTGACCGAGTCCGTGTTCAACATTCCGGGCATCGGGCGACTCACGGTCGATGCGATCACCCGCCGCGACTACCCGATCGTGCAGGGCGTGATCCTTTTCTTTGCCGCCGTGCTCATCATCATCAACGTCCTGGTCGACATGAGCTATGCGCTGCTCGACCCGCGCGTGAAGGGCTGAGCCATGAGCGTGATCGAAACGCATCGCACGGCCCCCTCGCCCGTCTCGCGCTGGCTCGATTATGCGCGCCGTAATCCGGCGACGGTGATCTGCTGCGCCCTGCTCCTGGCTTTCCTGCTGATCGCCATCTTCGCGCCGCTGCTGGCGGGCGACCCGCTCAAGATCAATCCGGCGCTGCGCCTCAAGCCGCCAAGCGATGACGCGATCTGGGGCCGCGACCATCTGGGGCGCGACGTCTTTGCCCGCGCGATTTACGGCACACGAGTCTCGATGCTGGTGGGGTTTTCGGTGGCGATCCTGGTGACGCTCTTCGGCGTCGCAATCGGTGTCTATGCCGGGCTCAGCCCGATCGGCGGGGCGGTGGTCATGCGCCTGACGGACGCGATGATGGCCATTCCGGCCGTGCTGCTCGCCATCGCCTTTGCCTCGCTGATGAATGCGGGGCTCCTCACCGTCATCATTGCCATCACCATCCCGGAGGTGCCCCGCATGGTAAGGCTTGTGCGGTCGGTGGTGCTGGGGGTGAGGCAGCAATTGCACGTTACCGCCGCCATCTCGATCGGCACGTCGGGGCTACCGCTTGTGTGGCGCCACATCCTGCCCAATACGCTGGGACCAGTGCTGGTGCAGGCGACCTATGCCTGCGCCTCGGCGATCATCGCCTCGGCCGTGCTCAGCTTCCTCGGCGTCGGCCTTTCGCCGGAGGTACCGAGCTGGGGTGGCATGATGGCCGATGCCCGCCAGCAATTCCGTATCCATCCCATCCTGATGCTCTATCCGGGCGTGCTGCTGTCGCTGCTGGTGCTGGCGGTCAACATCCTCGGCGACCGGCTCAGCGACGCTTTAGACCAGCGCAAGTCGCGGCGGTCGGGACTATGACGATGAGCCATTCGCCTATTCTCGAAGTCGACAATCTCAGCCTCGAGTTCCACACCGACGGCCGGACCGTCTATGCGCTCGACAAGGTCTCGTTCAACCTCGCCCGGGGCGAGACGCTGAGCCTCGTCGGCGAAAGCGGCTGCGGCAAGAGCGTTACCGCCATGGCGGTGATGGGCTTGCTGCCCAAGGGCAATGCGCGGATCACCTCGGGCAATATCCGGCTTGCCGGCACGGACCTCGTCGGCATGCCGGAGCGGCAGATGCAGGCCATCCGCGGCAACAGGATCGGCATGGTGTTCCAGGATCCGATGAGTTCGCTCAACCCGGTCCACACCATCGGGATGCAGATCGCCGAGGCGGTGCAGCGGCACAAGCATGTCAGCCGCCACGATGCCTGGGCACGAGCACGGCAGATGCTGGACCTGGTGCGTATTCCCGATGCAGGCAGCCGGCTGACGGCCTATCCGCATGAGCTTTCTGGCGGGCAACGGCAGCGGGTCATGATCGCCATGGCGCTGGCCTGTGACCCGGAATTGCTGATCGCCGACGAGCCGACGACGGCGCTCGATGTGACCGTGCAGGCGCAGATTCTCGAACTGATCGCGGACCTCAAGACCGAGCTGGGTATGAGCGTGCTGCTCATCACCCACGACCTCGGTGTCGTTGCGGCCACGGCCGACCGGATGATGGTCATGTATGCCGGGCGCATCGTCGAAGAGGGCCCGGTGGAGCGCATCTTCGCGCGGCCCTCGCATGGCTACACGGCCGGGCTTCTGCGCTCGCTGCCCGGACATGAATCGCAGCGGCGGGGCGTTCTGACCGAGATTGCGGGCACGGTACCCCGCCTCGACCGGCCGGTGGAAGGTTGCGTCTACGCGCCCCGCTGCGCCTTTGCCGAAGCGGGCTGCGGCGCGCCCCTGCCCCCGGCACGGCAGATCGAAGCCGGGCATCGCTCGGCGTGTATCCGCGAGGCGGCAGTGTTCGCGGAAATGTCCAACAATGAGATCGTGAGGAGCTGGGCATGAGCGCCTTCCTCTCCCTGCGCCAGGTCGGCAAGGATTATCCCCTGGCCAAGCGCGGCCCCTTCGAGCCCCGCCGTACCCTGCGCGCGGTGGATGACATTTCGCTGGACGTGAACGAGGGCGAGACGCTCGGACTTGTCGGCGAAAGCGGTTGCGGCAAGTCTTCGCTGGCACGCCTCGTGGTGCAACTCGAAGCGCCGACCCGGGGGAGCGTATCGCTCGACGGTGTGGAACTGGCGAGCCTTGGCAAGAGCGCCCTCAAGCGTGCGCGGCGCGACTTCCAGATGATCTTCCAGGACCCCTACGCGTCGCTCAATCCGCGGATGAAGGCACGTGCCATCATCGGCGAGGCGCTGCGCAACTATCGTGTCGGCACACCTGCCCAGATCGAGGCGCGCGTGGAAGAACTGGCGCGACAGGTGGGCCTCGGCGCACACCTGCTCGACCGTTTTCCGCACGAACTCTCGGGAGGACAATGCCAGCGCATCGGCATTGCCCGCGCCATCGCGCTCAACCCCAGGCTGATCGTGGCCGACGAGGCCGTCTCGGCGCTCGACGTCTCCATCCAGGCGCAGATCCTGAACCTCATCATTCGGCTGCAGAAGGAGATGGGGCTGACGCTGATCTTCGTCTCACACGACATGTCGGTGGTTGCGCATGTCGCCGACCGCGTGGCGGTGATGTATCTCGGCCGCATTGTCGAGCTGGGCAGCACAGAGGCCGTGTTCGAGCGGCCGGTGCATCCCTATACGCGCACGCTGCTCGCGGCCGTTCCTACACCCACGCCCGCTGCCCGTGGACGTCGCACTGCGCCAGCCGGTGAGATGCCGAGCCCGCTCAACCCGCCTTCAGGCTGCCATTTCCGAACACGCTGCGCTCACGCCACCGAGCAGTGCGCGGAGGTGGCGCCGCAGCTGCGGGACATCGGGGACGGCCAGCGGGTCGCCTGCCACCATGCCGAAGCCCTGCTTTCGCCCGTCGTACCGGAGGCCATTCATGCCTGAACCGCTCGTCCTCCTTCCCGGGCTGCAATCGGACCATCGTTCGTGGGTGAACCAGACCCGCCATTTCAGCCCGTCCCGCCAGGTGATCGTGCCGCAGCGGCACCAGCATTGCGACAGCATTGCCGAGATGGGCGAGCGGGTGCTCGAACAATTGCCGCCGCGCTTTCACCTCGCGGCCTGGTCGATGGGGGGCTACATCGCCCTGCAATTGCTGCCGAAGCTGGCGGGGCGGCTGCTCAGCCTCACGCTGGTCTCGACCTCGGCCCGGCCCGAGGATCCGGCGAGCACGGCGCGGCGCATGGAAATACTCGACCTGGCCGAACGCGAAGGCATGGCCGCATCGAACCGCCGCAGCATGACGCAGGCCTGTCTCGATTTCGATGCTATCGATCCGGATATCCGGGCCGGGTTGCGCGATGCCTCGGTGGAACTCGGGCTCGAGGCGTTTCGCGGCCAGCAGAGGGCGATCATCAATCGCCCGGACTCGCGGGGCATGCTGCGCCTGGTCGACTGTCCGACGCTGGTGCTGGTCGGCGACCAGGACACGGTCACTCCGCCGGAATGCGCCCGGGAGATTCACGAAGCCATCGCGGGCTCGCGCTTCGTCGTCATCGAGAATTGCGGCCATTGCGCGCCACTCGAATATCCCGAGCTGGTCAACGCTTTGCTGGAAGACTGGTGGTCACGCGGGTACCAGTCCGACTTGAGGTCGTCAGCCGCGGGAGCCTGATGGGCGCGATCCTTGTCGCCCGCACGCATTGGCTCTTGTCGGCGCTGCGGTGCTCTCTATCATCGCCGCACCTTCGAAAAGAGAGTCTGCGCCTTGCCCCAGTCCACGTCCCTGCCGATGGCTCACACGAGCCTTAAATGGTCGATGATCGAGGAAGACCTTTCCATCGGCGACAAGTTCCGGCTCATTGCCGATCTCGGGTTTGACGGCATCGAGCTCGATGCTCCCAACGATCTGCCGGTTGCCGAGGTTCTTGCGGCGCGGGATGCGACCGGGCTGGCTATTCCTGGTGTCGTCAACGCGGCGCACTGGAAGACGCCGCTGACCGATCCGGACCCGGCCGTTCGCGAGGCCTGCGTGGCGGCGACCATCGAGGCGTTGCGGCAGGCCAAGGCTTATGGGGCGGAGACGATGCTGCTGGTGCCGGGCGTCGTCAACGACAAGACGAGTTATGCCGCCGCCTATGATCGGGCGGTCGAAGGCATCGATCGGCTGTTGCCGCATGCCGAGGAGATCGGCGTTTCGATCGCGCTGGAAAACGTGTGGAACGACTTCCTGCTGAGCCCGCTGGAGGCTGCGCACCTTGTCGACGGTTTCGACAGCTCGCGCCTGGGTTGGTATTTCGATGTCGGCAACGTCATGCGCTATGGCCGTCCGAGCGACTGGATCGAGGCCCTGGGCTCGCGCATCATGCGCATCGACATCAAGGAATACAGCCTCAAGCGCATGAATGCCGAAGGCCCGTGGAAGGGCTTCGATGTCGCGCTCGGGGAAGGCGATATCGATTGGGCACAGGTCAATCGCAGCCTTGCCGCAATCGGCTACAATGGCTGGGTTTCGGTCGAGGTGCCGGGCGGCAATCGCCAGCACCTCGCCGATATCAAGGCACGCCTCGACCGGATCGTCAGCCTCTGATTTCGTCCAGCATGCGGCGGATATTGTTGAGGCCAACCTCGCAGCCATAAAGGGTGGGCTCGTTGCCCTCGTATTCGAGCGACACGAATCCATCGTAGCCGGAGGCAACGACGCTCTCGATCAGGCCCTTGGTGTCGAGGTCGCCGAAGCCGAAGACCGAGCCGCGGATGAACTGGCCGCCGGCAGTCTCGAGCCAGCCCGGGCCGGGCTCGGTGCGACGCACATAGAAGTCCTTAAGGTGTACGAAGCTGGCAAAGGGCAGGCTGCGGCGGGTGGCGACGTGCGGGTCCTCATCGACGCAGAGGAAATTGCCGACATCGAGCGTGAAGCGGAAGTTCGGGTTGTTCACGGCGTGGATCAAGCGCAGGACGCGCTCGCTCGAATTCATGAAGAAGCCGTGGTCCTCGACGCTGGTGACGACGCCGTGGGCGGCGCCGTATTCGGCCACTTCCCGGCTGGCATCCGCGATGACGGCGAATTCGCGCTCGAATTCTTCGGTGCTGGGGCGCAGGTGCCAGGGCACCACGTCGTGTCGCAGGAAGCCCGCGCCGAAGCGCCGGCAAAGGTCGACATAGCGCTTCACGTTCTCGATCTGGGCGCGCCGCTCGCTGTCGGAGCCGAGAAAGTTGGCCGCCATGCAAAAGCCCGAGATGGGAATATTGGTACGCGCGGAAGCCGCTTCCAGCTGCCGCAGGGTCTCCTCTTCGGAGGCAAGGTCGTAGTTCGCCTCGGTGCCGCGTTTCGCAAAGGAGAATGTGGCGATCTCGAGATGCTCCGCCCCGTTTTCGCGGAGCCAGTCGAACATGCCGTCGACGGTCAGCTGGCCATCCACCAGCATCGGGCGGAAGCTATAGGAGGAAAGACCCAGTTTCATGGTGGAGCAGCTCCGATTGAGGGAAGGCCGGGCCGAGATAGCCCGATGGAAATGATTTTGTGACGGATCGCACGAGCGACTTTACACGCCGAATTAAATCACTGATACCAATTACATACCAGCACACATGGATAGCCTCATGTCCGCAAAATCCACCGATGTCGTGATCATTGGCAGCGGCCCGACCGGTAGCGCCTATGCGCGGGTCATCCGCCGCGACTGGCCAGAAGCCCGCATAGTGATGGTGGAGGCGGGACCACAGATTCTGCCGCAGGTCGGGGGGCATCTCGATAATGTCACCGACCTCAAGAAGCGCGCCGCGCTCGAGGTGCAGGCGCAGGGCGGGGATCGCACGCCGCGCCTCTCGATCAGCAAGGAAGAGTGGGAGGCGCGCCGCGCCGGCGGATTCGATGCGTCGATGCTGCGTCGCTCCGGCCTTTTCATCGCCAATGAGTCGGATCCGAGCGAAAGCCTCTTTGCCGGCTTCGCGGCGGCCAATGTCGGTGGCATGGGCACCAAGTGGTCGACCGGCACGCCGACGCCGTCGCAGGCGGAACGCGTTCCGTTCATCCCGGCGGATGAATTGCAGGCAGCAATCGAGGTCGCCGAAGGGCTTCTCGGCACCAACAAGGACCCGAATGCGGGCGACGTGACGGCCATTGCCCTGCGTGAAAAGCTCGGCCAGGAATTCAACCCCGGCCGGAGCCCCGACCGAACGGTGCGGGCCATGCCGCTGGCGGCTACGCCGGGCCCGGATTGCCTGCGCTATCACGGCACCGACGTCGTGCTGGGGCCGCTTGTCGATGAGGCGCCCGAGACCTTCGAGATTCTTGCCGAAACCATCTGCCGTCGGGTCGTGCATGAAAATGGCCGCGCCACGGGAGTGGAGCTCGTTCGCGCGGGCGAAGAGGAGCCGTGGTTCCTGGCGGCGGCTACGGTCGTCGTCGCCTGCGACTCGCTTCACACGCCGCAATTGCTCTATGCGTCGGGCATTCGCCCGGCGGCGCTCGGCCGATACATCAACGATCACTACATCGTCTCGCAGATGGCCGAGATGCAGAGCGATCCGCCGATGCGGGCGATGAACTGGATTCCCGCGACCAACGATTTCCCGTTCTCGGTGACCATCCACGCGACGACCCTGAGTTCCATCGACAGGACGCCGGGCTTTACCGGCCAGCCGGTGGGCATGGGCGTGTTCTGCCCCTCTGACATCGATGCCGATAACCGGCT
>Ga0182746_1003089_pt1 | contig 11658 bp, 9 predicted proteins | sample eDN3rd30CBELigOP_FD_128881 | JGI IMG/M metagenome (GOLD analysis project Ga0182746, IMG submission 128881) | Enriched Organic Plus compost microbial communities from Emeryville, California, USA - eDNA 3rd pass 30_C BE-Lig OP (version 2) (version 2) ... | reverse complement strand
TGTCATTCTCGCCCCTGTTTCCAATAATCCGTTCAAGTATAAGTACAACGGAAAGGAGCTTCAAGATGAGTTGGGGCTTGGGCTGTATGATTATGGAGCGAGAAATTATGACCCGGCCGTTGGTCGTTGGAACGTCATAGACCCTCTTGCAGAGAAATTTTATGGAGCATCGCCTTATAATTACGTTGGAAACGATCCAATTGGAGAAGCTGATATGGATGGTAGAGATTTCAGGATTGATGTAATCAGAGACAAGGATAATAATATTACAGGCTTAAAGTTTAGTGGTACAGTTTATATTCAGGGCTCTGGGGCGAGTAAGGAAAGGGCTTCCGAGTTGAATAAAGATTTTGATAAGAAGTATGGCGGTTCGATAAAAGTTGACGGGATAGATGTAAGTGTTGATGTCAATTATGTCTATGATGAAGGTAAAAAACAAGGAGACTTAAAAGGGGATGAAAATTTATTGAACTTTTCAGCAGAAGATGATACATCATTTGTACAAGGAAATACTGGTAGAATATTCAATAGTGGAGAGAGTAATCGTACCATTTTTCATGAATCATTTCATTTTATGGGATTGAGTGACCGATATGATGACTTTAGAAAGTGTAATGGATGTTTCAACCAAAATACCCGTCCAAATGTAGGATTCGAAGATGATATAATGGGTAGTGATTCCTTTAAGTTATCAAAAATTCATTATGAAAATTGGGTAAAACATGCGCAACAAAGAGCCAAGTCTTATTACGGTCCGATAAAAGGAAGTCCTTTTAACCCTATGAGTAATAGGTCTGAATCTTATATTGAAAGTAAAAAAGTTGATACAAATTCTAAGGGTCAGCTACAGGATAAAAAAGGAAATTGGTATAAACGTGTGGATTATGGAGAATAAGATATTCAAAACGAAATGTTTAGGCATCTGCTTAGTGATGGTACTGACAGTCTTTTATAGTTGTAAAAAAGATTTTGAGATTCCTTTTCAATATGACGGGTACGCCATTCTACAAACCGAGAGTTTGCCAGATGATGGAGTAGATTTATACACTTTTTACTTTTTGCCGAATGTCAACGAAAAACTTTCTAAAGACAAAATAAACTACAACCGACAGCTAATGGATAAAAGTATTACTTTCCCCCTTAGTCAATCAACACGTTATTTAAAGTACAAAAGAGAGTTAAACGGCAGAGACTGGGATCAGAATGAAGATCTTATACTTGTGAAAGTAAGCTATAGTATGTTAGTTCCTGATTGGAAAATGTATATTGATATTCGTTCAAAAAAAATAACTATTGAAAATAAAGATTATTTAGTAGATGATTATGATTTGGGAATAAATGCAAATAGTAATGGCAAAAGTTTGGCTGAAATCAACAATATCGAACTCATAAGAAAGATAAATTAAAGAGATTCAAGGTGATGTTTCAAATGTGTTAGTAGATGATTTTTGGTAACGTATCGGTAACGTATCAGAAGTGTTGATATGAAAATTTAAAAGATAAATAAAATTGATTTTCAGGGAATTAGAAAATATAAGAAAAGAAAAACGAGACAACCCAAAGGTTGTTTTGTTGCTTTTCGGTTCTTTAAACCGCCTGAAAATGGATTTTTATAATGTAAGTGTTTCAGATGTGTTGATTGAGTATTTTTACAATGCCGCAGGGTGATGTTTCAAATGTGTTGATGACAAAGCTTTACATTTCCACTGTAGGTTTTAAAGAAGCTGCTGTAGGGTTTTTCAAACGGTAACATAATACTGCGGGTGTAAAAATCCGGAAGAAAAGGACCATGTTACCATAAGAACAAAGCTCCCTTAAATATCCGCGATTACAATTTTACCATTAATTTCAAAATAATTAGCTTTGTGCAATCAAAAGAAATGCTATGTCAGACTACAAATTGATATTGCCTGCAATGGGCGAAGGCGTTATGGAAGCCACCGTTATAAACTGGTTGAAGAATGTCGGTGATCAGATCCAGGAAGACGAATCTGTCGTGGAAATTGCCACAGATAAGGTGGACTCAGACGTTCCTTCTCCGGTAGCGGGAAAGCTGAAAGAAATTTTAATCACTGTAGACGGCATTGCCAAAATCGGCGAACCTATTGCCATACTGGAAATTGAAGGAGAAGCACCTGCAGGTCCTGAAGTGCCGGAACCACAATCCGAAGATGTAACCCAGGCCGAAGAAAAAGTTGTCACAGAACTGGAAAAACCATTACAGGCTCATCAGCCGGTCGATATTTCTTCTTCAGATAAATTCTATTCCCCATTGGTAAAATCTATTGCCCAGGCAGAAAATATTTCGATTTCCGAACTGGACACCATCACGGGCTCGGGAAAAGAGGGGCGTGTAACAAAAGACGACATCCTGAAATTTGTTGAGTATAAAAAATCGGGAAAAACAATTGCTGCTCCGGTACAACCGGCAGCCCAGGCAAAACCGCAGACAGCCACTCCACAAACCATATCGGGCGGCGATGAAATCATTGAAATGGACAGGATGCGTAAAATCATAGCGCAAAACATGGTCGATGCAAAACGGATCGCTCCTCATGTAACCTCGTTCATTGAAGCCGATGTAACCAACATTGTCCTTTGGAGAGAAAAAAACAAGGATGAATTTCAAAAGAAAAACGGTGAAAAAATTACTTTCATGCCGATTTTCATAGAAGCAATTGCCAAAGCCATTAAGGATTTCCCGATGATCAACGTATCGGTGAATGGCGACCAGATCATCAAAAAGAAAAACATCAACATAGGAATGGCGGCAGCGCTGCCAAGCGGAAACCTGATTGTTCCGGTCATCAAAAATGCAGACCAGTACAGTTTGGCTGGGCTGGCCAAGCAGGTAAATGACCTGGCGAACAGGTCGCGCCAGAACAAATTAAAACCTGACGAAATCCAGGGCGGAACCTATACCATCACCAATATCGGGAGCTTTGGAAATACGTTGGGAACGCCTATCATTCCTCAGCCTCAGGTGGCAATTTTGGCGGTTGGAGCCATCATCAAGAAACCGGCTGTTGTAGAAACACCCCAAGGCGATGTAATCGCGATCCGTCACAAAATGTATCTCTCCCATGCCTATGACCACCGTGTTGTAGATGGCGCTTTGGGCGGTATGTTTGTCCAGCGTGTAGCCCAGTACCTTGAAAATTTTGATTTGAATATGCCAGTCTAAAATTACACTGAATGAAAATAAAAAATCCGGGCACTGAGGTTCTCAAAGTGCCCGGATTTTACTTTTAATCCTGTGCCAAAAAGCTATTCACAGCCTTCCTCAAAAGAGTCAATCCAGTTATTGATGAGCGAAACACCTTCTTCATGAATAATCGAACGGCCTATATAAGGCATCATCAGTGGGCCGTCTTCCAAAGTCGCATCCATCCTGTAATATATGACAGATTTTGTATGGTCGCCCTTGTATATAATATGATTTGCCTCTCCTTCCGGGATCATTCCGTTGATATTGATTTCAGGTTCCTTGCAAAATCCCAAGGCATCATAATCTGCAGTCTGCGTAAAATTAAACCTTACCGGATAAAGCTGGGAGTAACCACCATCTCGGTGACAGCTCGCGCAGTTTATATCCAAATAAGATCGTGCCCGTAGATCAAGCGATTTAGAGGTATCGTTATAATCCACAAGAGAAACTATACCGGAAGGGATTTCATTGCTTATGTATCCGAAATCCTTCATTTTTTCTAATTGATTCTGACTGCCATCGCTGTAGCTGATTGCGAAATTCAAAGCTTGCGGTTTTGGTCCCAAAGGCAGCGGAGATTCATTCAAGCCATGACAGGTTATACATTCGCTTCCGCTCGGAATCCTGTAATTGGCCGTTTTTGTTTCTCCGTTCTGAACCCATTGAATCGGCAAAAAACTTCCATCCATATCGTAAGTTGCTTCCGTCTGTTCATCATTCCAGACATAGTCGGCAAAGATCCAGCCTTCCGCTTTCCTGATCAATAACCTGGTCTCAATGATCTTTTTGGAATTACCCGGTAACATATTTTCATAATAAAAATTCTTGATAAGCACAGCTCCGACCGGAAAATTCAAGACCTTGTCATCACTCTGATAAGTTGCGCTTACGTCTTCCGGCATCCAGACAAATCTTTTTTTCTTGGCATAATCAGTAAATAATTGAGATGCGGGCTGAAAGGGAAGCACACCGTATACTGGGTTTAAATCCGACATAGGTGATTTGAAAAAATTGTAATCAGACAATTTTTCATAGGGTACTTCGTCTATGTTGAAAACAACAGGAGACACCTCCACCGGGGCATCATCATCGGTAATTAAACCGCCTCCGTCATCGGAAGAACAATTTGTCAGCAGCGTGGAGAGCGCAAACAGTATAAGCAGGTTCTTTAATTTAAATTGCATGTATATTTCTGGTTAAAAAACAATTACCCTCCTGCTATAACGGTAAGAGGGTAATCTGATTGTTAGATTTGTTATTGTTTAATGAATTTTAAATTGGATTTTTTATCATTTTGGGTAATGGATATAACATAAATTCCTTTTCCTAAGCTATTTACGTTAATGTTACCGTTACCAATTTTTCCTTTCTGTACAAGCTGTCCCGTTATGTGGTGAATTTCGTAATTAACATTCTCCATTGATTTTCCTTTAACATGAAGAACATCTTTTACCGGGTTCGGATAAATGCTGAAAGTATTGGCTTCAACATCTTTGACTCCCATCTGGTGATCTCCTTCAACAATTACCAGGGTTGTATTGATATCGGGATTTTCAATCGTATCTACAATTCCAGAAGGCCAGCGTACAATGACCTGGTCTATGGAAGTATCGGTTCCCAATCCGAAGTGGGTATTTAAAGTGCTCATATATTGAAAGCCCTCCCCGCTTCTTACGTCACGGATCTGTTTACCCATTGCACTGTATATTTCCACACGGGCTCCAATTCCATTACGGTTGCTTTCCGTTCCGATCGTATTGATTGTAAGCCAGTTATTTGAATTCCCATTGTTGTAAGAAACTGTTCCAAACGAATAACCGTCTAAAAATCCGTCATTATTCAAATCACCGATAGAAGAAATATAAGGAGTATTTACCGGGGTAAATGTCATATTTCCGTTATTTCTTAAAATTGTGTCTTCGGTATAAATATCCACAAATCCGTCATTATCAAAATCTGCGGGAGCATAATCCCAGCTGGTGCCGTTGTAAATATCCAACCCTGAAGCCGCGGTAATATCAGTAAAAGTTCCGTCGCCGTTATTTCTCATCAGCTTATGCCCGCCAGACCAGAAAGAGCTTGCCCCGACCATGACATCCATATCTCCGTCATTATCATAGTCAGCCCATGCAGAAGACCAGGTTTGAGTTGTATTGTTCAGGCCTGCCTGGGCAGCAACCTCTGTAAAAGTTCCGTCGCCGTTATTTCTAAGCAGCTGATCTGTGTATCTGGGCTGCTCTCCTCCACATTTTGCAATGAACATATCAATATGACCGTCATTATTATAATCAATCCAAACGGAACCGTAATTTCCTCCTGAAAAATAATCGCCCAATCCTCCCTGATGATATTCAAAATTATTATTTCCATCATTCAGATAATATACATTAGGCTCCAAATCGTGACATACGAAAGCATCTAAGTACCCGTCGTTGTTAATGTCTACAAAATTGGTTCTTTGGGAAAAAATATACTGTCCTGGAGAAACCTGGGTATACGAGCTACCGTCTGAGGCCGATAACATAAAGGTTGCTCCGTTTCCTCCCCCGTATAATAAATCATTATATCCGTCACCATTAAAGTCTCCCGCTGCCATCGTCCAGCCCGGCAGGTTCTGAGCACTTGAAGTAGGGAAATTCTGGCTTACAAATCCTCCCGCATCCTGCTGAACCAAAACATTGATGTTGTTTGAACCAACAGATACTATATCGTCAAGAAAATCTCCATTCATATCTACCACACACATCTTGTAGCTGCCATTTGTAGAAACATTTTCCGTAGTAAAGCTAAACTGGGCACTTATGTTCAAGGAAAGAACTAATGCCGGCAAAAATAAAATTCTTGTTTTCATAATATTAATTAATTTTAATTACAATTATTATTTTTCATCGAATTAATCCACTCAGCAATTATTTTGCAGATTATTTATTAATTATAGTTCTCCCTTAGTAGTATTCTTATATTCTAACCTTATCAGTCGATACTTATCAGGGTATGTTATGTCAAACTCCTTCTCTTAATATGTGTGCTGATTAAGAACAGATTACCCTCTTGCCAATACCACAAAAGGATAATCTGATCGCCAGCTTAGTTATTGTTTAATGAATTTTAAATTGGATTTTTTACCATTCTGGATAATGGATATAACATAAATTCCTTTTCCTAAGCTATTTACGTTAATGTTACCATTACTGATCTTTCCTTTCTGTACAAGCTGTCCTGTTATATGGTGAATTTCGTAGTTAACATTCTCCATTGATTTTCCTTTAACATGAAGAACATCTTTTACCGGGTTCGGATAAATGCTGAAAGCATTTGATTCAATATCTTTGACTCCCATTTGATGATCTCCTTCAACAATTACCAGGGTTGTATTGATATCGGGATTTTCAATCGTATCTACAATTCCAGAAGGCCAGCGTACAATGACCTGGTCTATGGAAGTATCGGTTCCCAATCCGAAATGAGTATTTAAAGTGCTCATGTGAGCAAAACCTTCACCACTTCTTACGTCACGGATCTGTTTACCCATTGCACTGTATATTTCCACACGGGCACCAATTCCGTTACGGTTGCTTTCCGTTCCTATCGTATTGATTGTAAGCCAGTTATTTGAATTCCCGGCATTGTAATAAACTGTTCCAAATGTAAATGCGTCCAGGAATCCGTCATTATTCAAATCACCTATGCTGGCTGACGAAAAAGGAACGATTACGGGAGTAAAAGTCATGTCTCCGTTGTTAAGCAACACACGGTTGCTGTTTCCGAAGATATCTACATATCCATCATTGTTGAAGTCCGCAGGCGCATGCTCCAGGCTGGTTCCTGTGTATGTATCCAATCCTGAACCTGCCGTAACGTTCGTAAAAGTACCGTCACCGTTGTTTCTCATCAGTATATGGCCGCCTGTTGAAAATGAACTTGCGCCGATAAATGCATCCATATCTCCGTCGTTATCATAATCAGCCCATGCGGAAGACCAGGTCTGACATTTGTTGTCCATGTTGGCTTCCTGCGCAACATTGGTAAAAGTTCCGTCGCCATTGTTCCTGTACAACTGGTCTGTGTAACGGGCTTCTCCGCCGCCACATTTCGCAATGAACATATCAATATGACCATCATTGTTGTAATCTACCCAAACCGAACCGTAATTACCTCCTGTCGGATAATCACCAAGTCCGCCCTGATGGTATTCAAGGCCATTGTTTCCATCATTCAGGTAATATACATTTGGTTCCACATCATGGCACACAAATGCATCTAAATGTCCGTCATTGTTGATGTCTACAAAATTGGTCCTTTGAGAAAAGATATATTCTCCCGGGGTCTCTTCATGATATGTCAATCCTGATCCGTTGGAAAACATAAAAGTCGCACCACCACCTCCTCCGTAAAGAAGGTCATTATAACCGTCTCCATTGAAATCGCCGGCAGCAATAGACCAGCTCGGTAAATTATTGGCAGTTGTAGTCGGATAATTATGGATTTCAAACTCCCCGGTTTCCGTTTGTGCAAGTATGTTGATGTTATTACTGTCTACAGATACAATATCATCTAAAAAGTCACCATTCATGTCAACAACACATATTTTATAAGTTCCTGAAGCGGATACGTTTTGTTGAGTAAAGCTTAATTGGGCACTCAGATTCAGAGAGAGAACCAAGCCCGAAATGAGTAAAAAATGTTTTTTCATATGCTAATTAATTTAATTTATTCACAATTCCCTTCCAAAGAGTCAATCCACTGGCTGATCATTGCTACCCCTTCTTCGTGAACAAGGGTACGCCCCCGGAGAGGCATCCTGATATTTTCCAGGGTAGTGCTCAGCCTATAAAAAATTACCGATTTATCGTGATGCCCGGGAGTAACTATATGCGTAGGATTTCCTCCGTTGGTGTATGGATCAATGTTTTCATCAGGAACAATACAAATCCCTAAATTTTCCGGTTGGGAAGTTTTTTCAAAAGCAAATCTCGGTGCTCTGTAATTACAAAACCCACCTTCGGAATGACAATGGGCACAATTTATATCCACATAAGAGCGAACCCTGAGTTCCAACGGCTGGCTTTCGTCATGATAATCCACAACAGTCTGAATATTGTCGGGAAAATCTGTCAGGTAGCCAAAATCTTTCAATTTTTGAAGCTGGTTTTGGGTTCCGGTATCATAAGCAAATAATTTGTTCAGATTTTGCGGTTTAGGGCCTATTGGCAACGGGATTTCGTTTGAATTGTGACAAGTTACGCATTCGGCTCCATTGGGGATCCTATAAGTCACTTCTTTTGTTTCTCCGTTTTGGTTCCACGTAACAGGCACATAAGTTCCATTCATGTCATAGAAAGCCTCCGTCTGCTCATCATTCCACACATAGTTGGCAAATTTCCATTCATTTTCCATTTTAATCATCAGGCGGGTTTCAAGGATTTTTTTGGAATCATTGGGCACAACATGTTCGTAGTAAAAGTTTTTAATTAAAATCGTTCCGACCGGAAAATCAAGAGATTGCCCATCGGACAGATAACTCGCAGAAACACCTTCGGGCATCCAGATGTATCTTTTTTTAAGCGCATAATCCGAAAACAGTGTGGAAATGGGCTCATAGGGAATAACACCATATACGGGATTCATATCGGACAATGGAGTCTTAAAAAAATTGTAATCGGAAAGCTTCGGATAAGGAACGGCATTTATATCAAATACAACCGGTGAAATTTCTTCTCCTTCATCTTCCGGAGAACCGTCATTGTCAGAAGAACAAGAAAAAACAACAGTCAAAATGCTCAAAAAAAGCAATTTGTAAATAATCCTCATCAATTACAGTGTGTTAATTTTTTAATAAAACGTTCGAAGTTATAAAAAATATGATTAATATCATAGTGATTTTATCAAAATTAATGGGTTGTGTTAATTTATTTTCATTCTACTTTTATGAAATTATGTTTAAAGCGGGAGATAAGGTAAAGGTATTGGATGACAATCAAAAAGGTGAGGTCCTAAGAACTTTTAAAAACCGTATCACCATAATAAATGAGTTTGGGTTTGAAGAAACGTATAATGCTAATGAGCTCATCCCGGATATGGATTTTGAGGTTGGTGAAATAGAATTGCCAAAAACCGGGCTCAGGATAATAGCTTCGCCTGTTCTCCCTTCGGCAGAGCCCAAAGAGGTCGACTTGCATATAGGGCAATTGGTAGATTATTATACCGGACTGACCCATTATGAAATGCTTCAAATCCAGCTCCAGAAAGTAAAAGATGAAATTGAAATTGCCAGAACGGAAAAGCGTACCCGTTTGATTTTCATCCACGGACACGGCTCAGGAAAGCTTAAAAAGGAGCTTATCAAATTACTTGAAAGCTATGACCGCCTGGAATTCTATGACGCTTCATTCAAAAAATATAAGCTGGGGGCAACCGAAGTAAAGCTCAACTGAATTATCTTTTAAACAATCTTTATTCTATTTCTGATAATTAAAGAGTCGCAGAGGACTTTCTTTTAATTAATTTGAGTAAATATTAATTATCTCCGAAGAGATTGATGTCAGAAACTTTTTTAATTTTATCAAATCAATTAAAATTACCGAATTGTCATGACAGCACACGAAATCGACTATCATATTTATGGGGAAGAAATGCAATATGTAGAAATTGAACTCGACCCGCAGGAAGCCGTTGTAGCAGAAGCAGGAAATTTTATGATGATGGAGGATGGCATCAAAATGGACACGATTTTTGGTGACGGAACCAACCAGGAAAAAGGCATTATGGGTCATCTTTTTTCTGCCGGCAAACGGCTGTTGACAGGGGAAAGCTTGTTCATGACCGTTTTTTTGAATCAGTCTTTGGAAAAGAAAAGAGTAAGCTTTGCTTCTCCATATCCGGGAAAGATTATTCCTATATATTTAACTGAATACGGCGGAAAATTTGTCTGCCAGAAAGATGCATTTCTGTGTGCGGCAAAAGGTGTTTCTGTCGGGATTGAATTTTCCAGGAAATTAGGAAGAGGATTTTTCGGCGGAGAAGGATTCATCATGCAGAAACTGGAGGGTGATGGCATGTCTTTCATCCATGCCGGAGGAACACTTGCCAGAAAAGAGCTGAAAGCCGGGGAGTTATTGAGGATCGATACCGGTTGTCTTGTCGGGTTTACACAAAATGTAAATTATGACATTGAATTCATCGGGGGGGTCCGCAACAGTATTTTTGGTGGCGAAGGGTTATTTTATGCGACTTTACGTGGGCCGGGAACTGTATATATTCAATCGCTGCCGTTTAGCCGCTTGGCCGACAGAATTATTGCCCATGCTCCAAAAGCAGGAGGAAGCAGTAAAGGAGAAGGAAGCATATTGGGCGGGCTTGGAAGGTTGCTGGATGGAGAGAATCCTTAAATATTTCTCGGATGGCATTTCAAAACAGCTTCCCTGATTTGCGTGTCATCCAGGTGTGTATAAATTTCTGTCGTAGTAATGCTTTCATGCCCCAGCATCATTTGAATTGACCGCAGATCAGCGCCATTCTTTAACAAGTGTGTTGCAAACGAGTGCCTGAATGTGTGTGGGCTGATCTTTTTGTGATTCCCCACTTTTTCAGCAAGCTGCTTGATGATAGTGAAAATCATTACCCGCGTTAGTTTTTTCCCTCTCCTGTTCAGGAAAAGATAGTCTTCATATCCTTTTTGAATGGACTGATGGACGCGAACCTCATTTTTATAAGTATTAATGACTTTAATGGTGTATTTGGCAATCGGGATTAACCGTTGCTTGTTTCCTTTTCCGGTAACACGTATAAATTTTTCTTTAAAGAACAGGTCCGAAAGTTTTAGTTCCGTCAGCTCAGAAACCCGCAAACCACAACCGTAAAGCATTTCGAGAATTGCACGATTCCTTTCTCCTTCGGGAAGACTCAAGTCGACCGCATCAATTAATTCAACAATTTCTTTAAATGATAGAACATCAGGCAATTTCATTCCGAGCTTGGGTGCCTCCAGAAGCTCTGCAGGATTATCATTGCGCCATTCTTCCAGCTGCAGATAACTGAAAAAACTTTTGAGAGAAGAAATTAATCTCGCCTGAGAGCGGGGCGCATAATCTCCTTTAGCAAACCGATAAAGAAATTCCTCCACTTCATTTTGTGAAATTTCCAGGGGCATGGTTTGAGCAAATTCCATAATTTTTCCGATATCACGCAGGTATCCTTCAATCGTGTTACCAGACAAGCTTTTCTCCAGTTTCAGATATGTTTTATATTCAGTCAATGCTTCTTGCCAATCCATAAAGCAAAAGTAGGCTCTTTCTCCGATTTTTATTCAATCAATATTATCTGAATTAAAAAAGCCCCGGGTGACCGGGGCTTAGCTTATTCATTGTTATTTAATAATAACTACTTCTTAATGATCTTAAATGTTTCGATCTGTCCACCCTGAAGCGTTACCCTGAACACATAGGCTCCTG
>Ga0182746_1003086_pt1 | contig 11660 bp, 10 predicted proteins | sample eDN3rd30CBELigOP_FD_128881 | JGI IMG/M metagenome (GOLD analysis project Ga0182746, IMG submission 128881) | Enriched Organic Plus compost microbial communities from Emeryville, California, USA - eDNA 3rd pass 30_C BE-Lig OP (version 2) (version 2) ... | reverse complement strand
GTCGCGGTGGTCATGCTGCGCGCTCCAGCACCAGCGCGGCGTGGTGGTCCAACCGACCGCCGATACCACCGACCAGGGCGACGGCGGCGTTCGGTACCTGGCGTTTGCCTCCGGCGTCGCGCAACTGGATGACCGCCTCGGCCAGCGGGGTCATGCCTTGCAGATAGAAGCCGGACAGTTGACCGCCGCCGGTGTTGGTGGGCAGGGACCCGCCTGGGCCGGTCTGGCCGTCACGCACGAAGTCGCCTGCCGATACCGCGCCGGTGAGCCGGTATTCATCGAGCAGCAGCAGGGGCACGATCGAGAACGGATCGTAGAGTTCGGCGATATCGAGGTCAGAACGGCTCATACCGGCCTGCTCGAGTGCGTCGTCCACGGCCCGGCTGCCGCCTCCGAACCACGACTCGGCTCCCGCGCGTCGTCGGCGTACCGGATGCTGACGGCCGGTTCCCCGTACCCGGAGCCTGGCCGCGCCTATCGAAGGCCGGCCGGTCAGCACGACCGCGACTGCCCCGTTCACCGGGCGGGCACAATCGAGCAGCCGCAGCGGCTCGGCGATCATCGGGCTGGCGTCGTAGCCGGCGTCGTCCAGGGGTTCGCGGTTGACGGCATCCGGGTTGTCCTGCGCCCAGCGTCGCGCCGTAACGGCAACTGAGCGCAACGCGGCAGGGTCGGTGCCTGTCGTGTGCAGCCACCGCTGGGCCAACAACGCGTACGTCGGTACCGAGCCGAGCAATCCGGAGGCGCGTTCCAAACCGCGGACCCCGGCGTTGCCGCCGCTCTGCGCATACGTGGATCCGGCCCCCTTGCCGGCGACCAGCGGTGCATCGGCGAAGACGCAGAGCACGGTCGATGCTTCTCCGGTGGTGATCGCGTGGCGCGCGCGCTGAACCATCGCAATGGTGGTGGCGCCCTTGATCTCGACGTGTTCGAGGAGTCGAAGGTCCCGGAAGCCGCCTGCGGCGGCGAAACCGACACCGAGCCGGTCCGGGCGTACACCCTGGGAGGAACCGACGAGGAGCCCGTCGACCTCGGCACGGTCGATGTGAGCGTCGGTGAGCGCGGCGACACTCGCCTCAGCGGCCAGCCGTAACGGTGTAGCGCCGGGCCGCAAAGACATCGCCGTCATGCCCAGGCCGATCAGGTCAACGTCGCACCTGCTCACGACTGCCTCCGTGGGCGGCGTTCGCCTTGTCCGCGGTCGAGTTGTCCGCGTTCACCGCGATAGTTACCGACACGCAGCCAATCGTCGCGGTCCGCCGCAGTGGCCTGCGTGAAACTGGCGAGTTCGAGTGGACACAGGAAAACATGCTCGCCGCTCTCCAGATCTTCTACCAGCAGGCGCGGGCCGTTGCCGTTCTCATCCAACGACACCCGCACAGCCGCGAACTCGTTCACCAACTCGGCGAGTTCCCGGCGTCCTGCGGAAGTGTTCACCTGCCCAGTTTTACCGCATACGACTGTCAGAAGCAATGCAGTAAATCCCGGCGGTGCAAAGATCCCGCAGCGCGGTGTGGGAGTGGTTTCAGTGGTTATCTACTTGGGAACATGGCACCATTGACGGCTGAGCCAGGGATCGAAAGAATAAGTTGACACGATTGTCAGAAGACTGATCAGGAGAGGTTGAGATGACCCAAGCGCAGGCGCCGCAGACGGCGGCCGACGGGAACCTCGTGCCGAACACCGACAACTACCGCAGCATCTGGATGTATCTGAAGGAACTCGAGTTCCGTCAGGGCTTCGTCGATATCCCGGTCAATGGCACATCGGTGCGTACGCGATACGCAGAAGCGGGCGATCCCGCCAAACCGCACGCGATCCTGCTGCACGGCACCGGCGGACACTGGGAGACCTTCGCCCCCAACCTCGCCGCGTTGAGCGAACACTTCCATTGCGTGGCCATCGACATGGTGGGCAACGGCTTCTCCGACAAGCCCGACTACGACTACGAGATCGCGGTGTACGTCGAGCACGTCCTCGGGGTGATGGACCACTTCGGTATGGCGTCGGCCAGTTTCGTGGCCATGTCGCTGGGTGCGTTCGTGGCCTCGGCCGTGTCCGTGGGCCGCCCCGATCGGGTGGACAAGGTGATCCTGATGTCGCCGGCCGGACGAGAAGCATCGGCCTCGAACATGGCGCGCATTCGGGCCGAACGCACGAAGGCGGTCAACGAGCCGACCTGGGAGTCGTTGCACGCCGTGTTCGCGCACCTGATCGCCGACGAGGCCAATCGGCTGCCCGATCTGATCGGCTTGCGCCAGGCTGTCTACCGCCGCGCGGACACCCGCAACACCATCGACCGGCTGCTGATCCTGCAGGACGAGAAGGTGCGCAATCGGAACCTGATTCCGGACGAGGCGTGGCGCGGCATCACCGCACCCGTGATGATCGTGGCCTCGGGCAAGGACCACGGGGTGTACCAGGACACCGCGCGCACCATCGCGGAGCTGATTCCGAATTCCGAGGTGTTCGAGATGCCGTCGGTGCGGCACTGGCCGCATTTCGAGGATCCAGTGGCGTTCAATGCCGCGGCGGTGGAGTTCTTGACCAGATGACCCGCCCGGATCCCACTGCCCTCGAAGACATCGCCCGTCGGCTGTACGAGGCCGAGCAGACCCGCACGCCGATCCGGCAGCTGTCGCTGGACTATCCCGACATGACCATAGAGGATGCGTATGCGGTGCAGCGGACGCTTGTCGAGCTGAAAGTCGCCGACGGCCGAAAGGTCAAGGGGCGCAAGATCGGCCTGACCTCCAAGGTGATGCAGCGCGCGGTGTCGATCGACGAACCGGATTACGGCGCGTTGTTCGATGACATGTTCTTCGAGGACGGTGGACGCGTACCGCCCGGCCGCTTCATCCGGCCCCGGGTCGAAGTCGAGTTGGCGTTCGTGCTGGGCGAGCCACTGCAGGGTCCGGACGTCACCTTGTTCGACGTGCTGCGCGCCACCGAGTTTGTCACGCCCGCAATGGAAATCCTGGATGCCAGGGTGCAGATGTCGGATCCTGAGACCGGTCACCTGCGCACTATCGTCGACACCATTGCCGACAACGCTGCCGACGCAGGTCTGGTGCTGGGCGGGCGAGTCTTCCGGCCGTTGGACGTCGACCTGCGCTGGGTGTCGGCGCTGTTGTTGCGCAACGGCACCATCGAGGAGTCCGGGGTGGCTGCCGCGGTTCTCAACCACCCCGGCAACGGTGTCGCGTGGTTGGCGAATCGGCTGGCTCCGCATGGGGTTTCGCTGCAACGCGGCGAGGTGATCCTGTCCGGATCCTTCACCAAGCCGGTGTTCGCCGAGCCGGGCGACACCTTCGTTGCTGATTACGGACCGCTGGGCACCGTGTCGGTGGTGTTCGACCGGGAGGCCTCGTGAGCCGGTGGGCGGAACGAATCCAGGCCGGGCGACCACGGTTCGGCATGTGGCTGGCCTCCGGCAGCGCCTACATCGCGGAGATTTGTGCCGGCTCGGGCATCGACTGGGTCCTGTTGGACCAGGAACACGCCCCCAACGACCTGCGCACCACGCTGGAGCAGTTGCAGGTGCTGGGCGGCTATCCCGATGTCGACATCCTGGTGCGGCCACCCGTAGCCGACCCGGTCACCATCAAGCGACTGCTCGATATCGGCGCGCAGAACATCATGGTCCCGATGATCGATGATGCCGACGAGGCCGCCGCCGCCGTGGCTGCCATCCACTACCCGCCGGCCGGTATCCGAGGTGTCGGCAGCGCCTTGGCGCGCGCCTCCCGTTGGAACCGGATATCGGACTATCTGTCCACCGCAGACGCTTCGGTGTCGCTGACCGTGCAGGTGGAAACGGTGGCGGGGATTGAGCAGCTCGGCGATATCGCCGATGTCGACGGCGTCGACGCGGTGTTCATCGGTCCGGCCGATTTGGCCGCATCGATGGGCAGACTCGGCCAGCCCGAACATCCGGATGTGGTGAGCACCATCGAGGCTGCACTGGCGACGATCGTCGCGCACGGCAAGAGCGCCGGGGTGAACGCATTCAACGAGAAGATCGCCCGACGGTATGTCGACGCCGGGGCGAGTTTCGTTCTGGTGGGTGCCGATGTGGCGCTGCTGGCCCGGGGTGCCGAGCAATTGGTCGACAAATACCGGGTCACGCCTTGAAATGTATAGATCTGACTATGACGTCACTAGTTCTCGTGACCAATGCTACGTGTCGACACTACTATCGAACAGTCAGATGCCGACGGGTGAGCATTGTTTCTGACATATATGTCACCTATACTCGCTGACTATGGACCTGGACTTCACCCCTGATCAGATCGAGTTCCGCGATCAGGTCCGCACCTGGCTCGACGAGAACAAGCCGACCGAACCCCGACCCCGTGACGACGCCGGTATCCGCGATTACGACCTGGCCTGGCAGCGTACCCAATGGGAAGGCGGCTGGGCAGGCATCGCCTGGCCGACCGAGTACGGCGGCAAGGGGCTGACGCTGCTGCAGCAGCTCATCTGGTACGAGGAGTACGCCGCCAGAGGGTTTCCCGGCATCGATGCCTGCTTCGTCGGCCTCTCGCACGCCGGGCCGACTCTGATCACCCGGGCCACCGATGCACAGAAGTCCTTGCACCTCCCGAAAATCCTTCGCGGCGAAGTGCTCTGGTGCCAGGGATTCTCAGAGCCGGACGCCGGCTCTGATCTCGCCGCGCTGCGCACCAAGGCGGTGATCGATGGTGATCATCTGGTGGTCTCCGGGCAGAAGTTGTGGACCAGTTTTGCCACCATCTCCGACTACCAGGAACTCCTGGTACGCACCGACAACACCGGCAGCAAGCACAAGGGCATCACCTGGGTGATCTGCGATATGAACACGCCGGGTATCGACATCCGTCCGATCGAGACCATCGAGGGTGGTGCGGAATTCTGCGAGGTGTTCTACGACGATGTCCGGATCCCGCTGTCCAATGTGGTCGGCGACATTGGTGCGGGCTGGTCCGTCGCGATGGCGACGCTGTCGTTCGAGCGGGGTACCGCCTTCACCGCCAACCAGGTTCGGCTGGCCAAGATCATCGAAGACCTCATCGACTATGCACGCGACCATGTCGGCCCCGATGGTCGCAGGCCCGCGATTGCCGACGACGAGATCGCGCGGCGACTGGCACACGCGCGGGCGTCGGTAGCTTCGTTGCGTGCGCTGACCTACACCAATATCTGCGAGGCGTTGAAGACCGAAACGCCTGGACCACGGGGATCCATCGTCAAGTTGATGTATGCCGAACTGGCCAAGGAAATCGGGAAATTGGCCATGGACGTCATCGGTCCGGCCTCCAACCGCCATTCGTCGCGATGGGACATCGACGGCTGGGTGGGCTACTACTACTACAGCTTCTCCCAGGCGATCGGCGGAGGCACGTCGGAGATTCAGCGCAATATTGTCGGCGAGCGGGTGTTGGGACTGCCCCGATGAATGATCAGTCAGGAGACGGACGTGGATCTGTTACCAGGAGCTGAACAGCTCGAAATCGTGGCAGCGGCAGGGGAATTCCTCGCCGAACGGATGCCCGTGGAACGCATCCGCACTGACCGGTATGCGGAAACATCAGTGCCCGAACAACTCTGGCGCGAGGGCGCGGAGATGGGCCTACTCACCCTCGGACTCGACGAGAAGTTCGGTGGGTCGGGCCGACCGTTCGACGACGAGGTGCTGCTGTTCGTCGAACTCGGTAGGCGGCTCGCCCCCGGTCCATTCCTGGCCTGCACGTTGGCTGCCCGGGTGGCCGCGCTCAGCGGGGACACCGCGCTCGCCGAGCAGATCGGTTCAGGACGCGCCCTGGTTGCGCTTGCGGTGCTACGCGGCGACGGTGAGGTGCGGCCGGTGAAGGGCACCTTCGACGTGTTCGAACCCGCAGGGGCATCCCATGCCCTGGTCGTATCCCGCAGCGGGGCTGCGCTTGTGGATATCGAATCGCTCGGTTCGCTTTCGCCGGTGGAGGCGGCCGACCCCGGCACCCGGATCGCCACCGCCACTATCGAATCCGCCGAACCCCGCTACTGGTTGCCGGCCGAGGACGAGTGGATCTGGGGACGTGCCATGGTGCTGACGGCAGCCTTTCTCGCCGGTTTGGCTGCGGCGGCCGGTGCGTCGGCGATCGAACACGCCAAGACCCGTGAGCAGTTCGGAAAGCCGATCGGTGTGAACCAGGCGATCAAACATGCGTGTGTCGATATGGAGATCGCCGCGGAAGCCGCTCAGGCGCAGACGTTCTTCGCCGCGATCGCACTGGCTGACGGCCGAGACGACACCCTTTTGCAGGTGCTCTCCGCGGTGACTGTCGCCGGCTCGGCAGCGGTCGACAACGCCGCCGCCGGTATCCAGGTGTTCGGCGGCATGGGTTACACCTTCGAGAACGATATGCACCTGTATCTGAAACGCGCACATGTGTTCCGGCATCTCTTCGCCGAGCCCACCGAGGTGCTGGCCGAATTGCTGGCGCAGGATCGCGCCCAGTGAGTCGCGGTGTCGCGGTTGCCGGGGTCGCGCTGTCCGACGTCGGCAGGGTCGACGACAAGAGTCCCTATGAGCTGATCGCGCAGGCAAGTCGGCGGGCCCTGGCCGATGCCGGGCTGACCCCCGCCGACGTCGACGGACTGGCGTCGACGGGGCAGGGCACCCTACCTCCGGTCGACGTCGGTGAGTACCTCGGTCTGCGGCCCCGATGGATCGATTCGACGGCCGTGGGGGGAGCGGCGTGGGAGGTGATGGCCGCGCATGCGGCCGATGCCATCGCCGCCGGACACGCCGACGTGGTCCTGCTCACCTACGGGTCCACCGCGCGGTCCGACCTACGAAAAGGCTTGCGGGGCGCCAACATCAACTGGGGCGCGCGTGGGCCGCTGCAGTGGGAGGCGCCCTACGGGCACACGTTGGTCTCCAAGTACGCGATGGCGGCGCGTCGTCATATGCACACCTACGGCACCACCATCGAGCAACTGGCCGAGGTCGCGGTATCGGCTCGATTCAACGCCGCGGACAATCCCGAGGCGTACTACCGCGACCCGATCACCGTCGACGATGTACTGGCCGGGCCCATGATCGCCGACCCGTTCACCAAGCTGCACTGCTGCATCCGCAGTGACGGCGGAGCTGCGGCCGTTCTGGTGAGTGCCGACCGTGCGAAAGATCTCAAGAGCAAACCGGTCTGGGTGCTCGGAACGGGTGAGACCACCTCGCACATGCTCACCTCACAGTGGGACGACCTCACCGTCGGTCCAGCTGCCGTCAGCGGTCCGCTGGCTTTCGCGCGTGCCGGGGTATCACCATCCGACGTCGACGTGGCCGAACTCTACGACGCGTTCACCTACATGCTGCTGCTCACGCTGGAAGACCTGGGTTTCTGCCCGAAGGGGGAGGGCGGCGCATTCGTGGAGACGGGGGCGCTGCGGTTGGGTGGCGCACTGCCCACCAACACCGACGGTGGCGGACTGTCGGCGTGCCACCCGGGACAACGCGGACTGTTCCTGCTGGTCGAGGCAGCACGCCAGCTGCGGGGGGAATGCGGGCCGCGCCAGGTGCCCGACGCCAAGATCGCCTGCGTCAGTGGCACCGGCGGCTGGTTCTGCTCCAGCGGCACCGTGATTCTCGGCGCCGAGGAGCCCTGAGTGAACGGCGCACCGCTTGGCGCGGACGCCGTTGACACCCGGGCGTTGTTGACGGCCGCGGCACTGACCCACGGCGACCGGGAAGCGTATGTGGAGCCGGGCGCGCGGGTCACCTTCGCCGAGTGGATCGGCCGGGCCCGCAGCGTCGCCACGCAATTCGCCGAGTTCGGGGTCGGCAAGGGCGACGTGGTCACGCTGTGGCTGCCGTCGGGCATCGACTACGCGACGTGCTACGCCGCCGCCGCGATGATCGGCGCGATCACCACCGGACTCAACCCGCGGCTTGGCCGTCGCGAGATCGAATCCATTGTCCAGCAGGCTGATCCCGCATTGATCGTCGCTGATGAACGACTGGGCGAGTTGCCGGCCGTCGGGTGCCGTGTGCTGCGGCGGGATGCTCTGTCGACCGATCCCGCCGCGGTGGCGCCACCGGCTGAACTGACCCGACACGATCCCGTGGCGCTGATCTTCACCAGCGGCACCACCGGAACGCCCAAGGGAGCGGTGTACGACGCCGACCGGCTGGCGGCCGGCGCCGCATCGGCCGGCGTGATGAGCGCTCCCTACGATCGCCGCCTCACCTCTACCCCGTTCGCACACGCCGGTTACATGTTCAAGCTCTGGGATCAGCTGGTCTGGGGCACCACGCTGGTGATCCCGCCGGCACCGTGGTCGGCCCAGGGCATGTTCGACGTGCTGCGCGATGAACGGATCACTGTCGCGGGGGCCGTGCCGACCCAGTGGACCAAGCTGCTCGACGTCGACGGGGTGAATCCACAGGCATTGCCGCATTTGCGGATCGGTGTGGTGGCGACCGCACCGGCACCTCCCGAGCTGGTGCGCCAGGTTGCCGAACGGATCGGTGTGCCGCTGGTGGTGCGGTACGCGATGACCGAATGCCCGACGATCTCGGGGACGGCAGCAGAGGATCCGCCCGAGGTGCAGTTCCGCACCGTCGGCCGGCCCGCTCCGGGAATGGATGTACGTATCGGCGCCGACGGTGTCGTCGAGGTCAGCGGTCCGTGCGTGATGCGCGGCTACTGGCGCAACCCGGAACTCACCGCCGAGGCGCTGCGCGACGGCTGGTTACGCACCGGCGACATCGGGGTGCTCGGCGACGACGGCAATGTCACCTTGCTGGGACGCAGCGGCGACATGTATATCCGCGGCGGCTACAACGTGCATCCCGGTGAGGTGGAGCGGACCCTTGCCGATCACCCCGCGGTGAAACAAGCTGCGGTCATCGGGCGTTCCGCACCGGTGATCGGCGAGATCGGGATTGCTTTCGTCGTCCCGCATGACCCAGGCACACCGCCGACGCTGGCCGAGCTACGCGCGCACGTGGCCGCCGAGCTGGCCGACTACAAGGCCCCGGACGAGTTGCTCGTCGTCGAGGAGTTGCCGCTGACCGCGATGCTCAAGCCGGACCGGACTGCGTTGCGGGAACTGGTGCCACTGCACGACAACGTAATTCAGCGGGTGCGGACCAGATAAGCCTCACGGCTGCTCCGGGCGTAGCACGATGAACAGCCCTTCGGCTTCGGCGCAGAGGGTTTCGCCGTCCTTGAGTTCGGCCCGCAGCACCCGCTTGCGGCCCTGCTCGCTGACGAACCAGCCGCGTACCGAAAGTTCCTTGCCGACTGGAGTGATGGACCGAAAGTCGGTGTGCAGATAGGCAGTCCGTGACGGAGCCCGATCGCCTGAGTTGGACAGCCTGCCCAGCACCTCGTCGAACAGCAGCGGGATCGCACCACCGTGCACCGCGCCACCGCCACCGAGGAAGTAGCGACCGAACCGCACCGTGCCCGACACGCTGTCCCGGTCGCCGTCGATCGGAACGAAGTTCGGTGACATGGTCTGGCCGCGGCCGGGCAGGTCGAGCCGCCGGGCGAAGATCTGGCGCCGCTCACCGACAGCGGCGGGCGCCAACCGGTCGGCCCACCCCCGCAGGTCGCGGGCCAACTCCACTGTCGTGGCGGTATCCGGAGCGGCGGCGGCGACACCGTCGAGAAAGTCCCGCAGCGCCGCGATCATCTCGCCGTACTCGGGCCCCCCGCCCGGATTGCGCAGGGCCGGCTCCTGCCACGTGCGGATCTGCGGAAATCCGCCGCGGATCGCGGAATCTTCGGTCATGATGCGCACGATACCGTCATACATCCAACGCTAATGCATTGACATTAATCTTGACCGCTGCCATGCTGGCGTGGTGCACGTCACAGGGCTGCGCGAAGACATTCTGGCCCCCACTGGAGGAGCGAATATGGCGGCTGATCACCCGGCAACCGATGGTCCGTTGGCAGATCTGGTGGTGGTCGACCTCTCGACCACCTTGGCCGGCGCGCAGGCCACCCAGTTCCTCGCCGACTGCGGCGCCGAGGTCATCATGGTGGAGCCACCCGATGGCAGCCCGTTACGCGACCTGGCCGGCTGGCCGGGATTGCTGCGCGGTAAGCGCAGCATCACGCTGGATCTGCACGATGACACCGATCTGGACCGGTTGCGCGCACTGCTGGGGCGGGCCGATGTCATGGTCAATACCCTGCGCCCGGCATCGGCCGAGCGCCTTCGTCTGAGCCCGCGGGTGTTGTCCGAGCGTTATCCCCGACTGGTGGTCGCCAACATCACCGGCTGGGGATCGACCGGCCCGTGGCGTGACTACAAGGGCTGGGAAGCCTTGATCATGGCGAAAGCCGGAGTGATGCACGAGAAACGCGGTCTGACCCCGCGTCCCGGACCGGCTTACGTCTCGGTGCCCTATGCATCGTGGGGTGCCGCGCATGCGGCAGTGCAGGGAATTCTGGCCGCATTGATCGAGCGGGACTCCAGCGGCCTGGGTCAGGTTGTGGAATCCAACCTGGTGACCGGGATGGGTTCGATGGACCCGTACAACTGGTTCTACGAGATGGTGCTGGAGCGTTATCCGGGGGCGTTCGAGCCGATGGACGCCGCTTATGACGAGCTGGGACGGCCGCAGGCCTACCTCATCTATGCCCTGTTGGCTGCGCCGACCAAGGATGGCCGGTGGCTGCAGTTCGCACAGGTGTCGCCGCGGCTCATCCATACCTGGCTGGAGGAACTGGACCTGCTGAAGGAGCTGGCCGATCCGAAATGGCAGGGTTTCCCGACGCTGCCCACCCCCGAGCTCCGTACCGAGTGGTGGGACATGATGCTGGCCCGGGTGGGGGCCCGCACATTGGCGGAGTGGGAAGAGGTGATGGCCACCAACCACGACCTGTCTGGGGAGCTCTTCCGCACTCCGGATGAGGCGCTCGATCACCCCCAGATCGTTCATGAGGGCCGCGCCGTCACCGTCATAGATCCCGATCTCGGGCCGGTGCGCCCGCCGACCACGCTGATCCACGCCGATGGCAAGCCGCTGACGGCCATCCGGCCGGCACCGCGGCTCGGGGAGCACAACACCTCGGTGAGTTTCGACGACACGACCGAGACTGTGCGTCCTGCCCGGAGCCCGGTCGACGCGCCGCTGGCCGGCGTGACGGTCCTGGAATTCGGCAGCATGTACGCGGGTCCGTACGGTGTCACCCTGCTGACCGACCTGGGTGCGCGGGTGATCAAGGTCGAGCCGCTGGCGGGGGACAACATCCGCACCCTGGTCGCCTTTCCCGAGGCGGGTGGCGCAAAGGTGCTGCAGGGCAAGGAAAGCGTCGCGATCGATTTCACCAAGCCCGAAGGGCTGGAGCTGGTGTACGAGCTGGCGAAGCAGGCAGACCTGGTGCTGCAGTGTTTCCGCGGCGATGCGGCCGAACGCGCCGGGATCGACGAGGCGAAACTGAAGGAGGCCAACCCCGACCTGGTGGTGCTGGGCATGTCCGGCTACGGCGCCGACGGGCCGTACGCCCATCGTTCCGCGTACGCGCCGTCGATCGGTGCGGCGTCGGGCCTGTCCGTGATCGACAGCCGCGGCGCTGCCTCCCCGCCGGCCGATATTGACGAAACGCACCGCCGGGCGGCGACGCTGCACGCCGGTAGTGCCACGCCAGCGGTGCAGTCGGACGGCATTGCCGCGCTCG
>Ga0182746_1003084_pt1 | contig 11664 bp, 9 predicted proteins | sample eDN3rd30CBELigOP_FD_128881 | JGI IMG/M metagenome (GOLD analysis project Ga0182746, IMG submission 128881) | Enriched Organic Plus compost microbial communities from Emeryville, California, USA - eDNA 3rd pass 30_C BE-Lig OP (version 2) (version 2) ... | reverse complement strand
GTCGAGTATCTCCGAACTCCCGGCGGCACCCAACACGTCATCACGGGTGACTATCCCCTCGGGACCCGATCCCGGGGCCAGCGCGTCCAGGTCCACGTGCAGATCAGCCGCCAGCTTGCGCACGGGTGGTTTGGCGCGCGCCCGTGGGCCGCTCGATGTCGATGTTCGTCGACTGGCATCCATCGTGTCGTCGGTGCCGTACCCGACCAGCACCGACTTTCGAGGCGCCGCACCGTTTTTGGGCTGGCCGGCCGGGACAGCGGACAGCTCACTGGCATCGATCCGGACCAGCAGTGACCCGACGGTCAAGGTGTCCCCTGCCTTCCCGCCGAGCTCGAGAACCTGCCCGGCGAACGGGCTGGGGATCTCCACTTCCGCCTTGTTGGTCTCTAGGGTGCACAGAGTCTGATTGAGCTCGACGGTGTCACCCACCGCGACACTCCAGCTGGTGATGGTGGCGTCTTCCAGTCCCTCACCGAGATCAGGAACCAGGAAATCCCTTCTCACGGCAGTTCCAGTGCATGCTCGACGCAATCGAGCAACCGGTCGACGCCGGGAAGCCAAGCCTTCTCCAGCCGCGCCGGCGGATACGGAGTGTCAAAACCTGTGGCACGCAACACCGGTGCCTCAAGTTCGTAGAAACAGTCCTCGGAGATCCGGGCGGCGAGCTCGGCCCCGAAGCCCAGGGTCCTTGGCCCCTCGTGCATCACCACAGCCCGCCCGGTGCGCTTCACCGACGCCGCGACAGTCTCGAAGTCGAGTGGGTTCAGCGAGCGCAGATCCACCACCTCCAGACTCCAGTCGCGATCAGCGGCGAGATCGGCCGCGTTGAGTGCGGTCCCCACCAATCCGCCATAGGTGATTACTGTGACATCGGTTCCGTTGCGCCGCACCGCGGCCCGACCGATCGGCGGCGCCGGCGCACTCGTGTCGACGAGTTCGCGGGCCCAGTAGCGCCGCTTGGGCTCCAGGTAGATCACCGGGTCGGGGCTGTCGATCGCATGGCGCAGCAGCCAGTACGCGTCGGACGGGGTCGACGGTACGACCACCTTGAGGCCCGCGGTGTGCAGCCAGTACGACTCGGTTGATTCCGAGTGGTGCTCGACCGCTCCGATACCGCCGAACGACGGAATCCGCACCGTCACCGGCATGTTCACATCGCCGTGGGTACGCATGTGGTACTTCGCCAGGTGGCTGGCGATCTGGTCGAAGGCCGGATAGCTGAATCCGTCGAACTGCATTTCCGGAACCGGCACGAAACCGCGGAGCGCAAGGCCGATGGAGATACCGATGATCGCCGACTCGGCCAGTGGGGTATCGAAGCACCGGTCGGCACCGAATGTTTCGGCCAGACCCTCGGTGACCCGGAAGACCCCGCCGAGGGTGGCGACGTCCTCGCCGAACACCAGCACGCGGTCGTCGGCCTCCATCGCGTCGCGCAGCGCGCGGTTGATCGCCGCGACCATGGTCATTTCGACGGCCTCGGGTACAGGTCGCGCCGAAACCGATGTCTTGAGCGGAGTCAGGACGGACTCCCACGGTTCTGGCGAATCACCCTGAGCGGCAGGACGATCGATGATCTGGGTCATGGTTCTCACGCCTCCTTCGCCAGTTCGGCCAACAACTGATCGCGTTGGCGCGCCAGATCCGGGGTGATCTCGGCGTACACGTTGTCGAACAGCTCGGCCGGGTCGGCATCGGCCGCGCTGACGACGGCGTCGCGCAACTCGGTGCACAGCCGGTGCGATCGCGCCGCCACACGTTGCTCCAGACGGTCGTCGAGCACGCCGGCGGTCTGCAGATATGTGCGGTAGCGCGCGATCGGATCACGCGCCATCCATTCGTCTAGCTCGCCGGCCGTCCGGTAGCGGGTGGGATCGTCGGAGGTCGTGTGCGGGCCCATCCGATAGGTGATCGCCTCGATGAGCGTGGGGCCGCCGCCGGCCCGGGCCCGTTCTGCCGCCTCTGCCATCACCGCATAGCAGGCAAGCACATCGTTGCCGTCCACCCGGATGCCCGGCATGCCATAGCCGGTGGCGCGATGCGCTATCGAGGGGCCCGCCTGTTGCCGGCTGACCGGCACCGAGATGGCCCACTGATTGTTCTGGACGAAGAACACGCACGGCACGTTGAACACCGACGCCAAGTTGAGCGCCTCGTGCGCGTCGCCCTCACTCGTGGCACCGTCACCGAGAAAGGCGACGGTCACCGAGTCCTCACCGAGACGCTGTGCGGCCATGGCCGCACCGACTGCATGCAGCCCGTGCGTGCCGATCGGAATCGCGATCGGGGCGACGCACCGGCTGGTGAACTCCATCCCGCCGTGCCACTTACCCCGCCAGATCGCGCCCATCTGGCCGGTGCCGATCCCGCGAACCAGAAACGCGCCCAGCTCCCGGTACTGCGGGAACAGCCAGTCGGTCTTGCGCAGACAAGCCGCCGCCCCGATCTGCGCGGCCTCCTGGCCTCGACACGAGGCATACAACGCCAGCTCTCCCTGACGTTGCAGGTTGATGAATTCGGTGTCCAGATCGCGGGCGACCACCATGGACTCATAGAGCCAGGCCAGGGTCTCGTGAGGCAGATCGCGGCTGTAGCGGGTCTCGTCAGTGGGTGATCCGTCTGCGTCCACCAGACGTACCGGATCCAGATCGACACTCGGTGCCGCCTGCAAGCCAGCCATACCGCCTCCTTCTCGGGTGACGGCATGTTGCGCCGCCAGTCCATGAGGTGCTCAGGGCAGCGGCGGTACGTGCGAAACCCCTGGTGAGAGGCCTCCGGCCAGACGCCTGGGTGTGGCGCTAGTCAGACGGTCCGCTCGGCCCGTCGCAGCACTGGGGCATATCGCCATTATGCGCCCGAACCGAGTTGAGCCGGGTCCATCGCGGTAACGGATTGGAGGCGTGTCGGCAGAGATTCAGGGAGCCAGTGCGACGATCCGCTCGGCCCGGCGCAGGACCGGCGCATCGACCATCAGACCGTCGTGCTGGAAGACGCCGCGTTCTCCTGCGACCCGCTCGAGCACCGCGCGGGCCCAGGCGATCTGCTCATCGGTCGGTGCGTAGGCCGACCTGATGACCGCGACCTGGGTCGGATGAATCGCCACCTTGGCGTCGAATCCGACCGCGACGGCATCGTCGGACTCGGCCCGCAGACCGTCGAGGTCCTTGATGTCGAGGTACACCGAATCCAGCGCCAGCTTGCCGTACGCCTTGGCGGCCAGCAGAGTCTGCGACCGCACGTGCTGGGCGACGTCGCGATAGGTGCCGTCGGGCCACCGATTGGCGGTACCACCGGTGACCGCGAACAGATCCTCGGCACCCCACATGACCGCGAAGGCGTTGTCGGGCTGCACCAGCTCCACCACGTTCAGCGCGGCCAGCGGGGTCTCGATCAGCACCACGACATCCAGCGGCGCCAGCGCCTTCACCTGCGCGGCGTGCTCGGTCTTGGCCAGCATCACCGTGGTGTAGTCGGTGGCGGCGACCGCTTTCAGGTCCAGCTCGTGGTCGGCGGTGTCGGTCGGATTGACCCGGACCACGGTGCGGGTCGGATCGAGCGGAGTGTCGAGCAGCGCCTGCCGGGCGGCCGGGCGGTCCTTCGCCGCACAACCGTCCTCAAGATCCAGAATCACCACATCGGCTGCCGCAGCCGCCTTTTCGAACCGCTCCGGGCGGTCGGCCGGGCAGAACAGCCAGCCCGGTCCGTTGTTCGCAAGTGTCATTTTGCTCCTCGCGTGCGCGGCGCCATCAGGAGTCCCCCTCCGGGCGCATCCGCATCAGGGCCTTGCGGGTAGCCGTGGCCACGACGTCGCCGTGCTGGTTGCGTCCGGTGTGCACGAACGTGACGATGCCCTCACCGGGACGGCTCTTGGACGCCCGCTTCTCGGTGGCGACGGTCTCGGCGTAGAGCGTGTCCCCGTGAAACATCGGCTTGGGGAAGGCGATTTCGGAGAACCCGAGGTTGCCGACGGTAGTGCCCTGGGTGAGCTGGGAGACCGAGAGCCCGACCAGGGTGGCCAGCGTGAACATCGAGTTCACCAGTCGCTGGTTGAACGGCGGCTGTTGCTCTGACCAGGCGGCATCGAGGTGTAGCGCCTGGGTGTTCATGGTGACCGCGGTGAACAGTGTGTTGTCGGCCTCTGTGATGGTGCGCCCGGGCCGGTGCAGGTAACGCACCCCGATCTCGAACTCCTCGAACCAGAGGCCGCGCTGCTCTATGACCTTCTGCTCACTCACAGACCCGCCTCCCGCGCGATCAGCATCAGCTGCACTTCGGTTGTCCCCTCGCCGATTTCGAGGATCTTGCTGTCCCGGTAATGGCGCGCCACCGGGTACTCGTTCATGAATCCGTAGCCGCCGAAGATCTGGGTGGCGTCGCGGGCGTTGTCCATCGCTGCCTCACTGGACACCAGCTTGGCCACCGAAGCCGCCTTCTTGAACGGCTTGCCCGACAGCATGAGCGCGGCCGCGTCGTAGTAGGCGGCGCGAGCGGCGTGTGCTCGAGCCTCCATCCGAGCGATCTTGAACGCGATGGCCTGGTACGTGCCGATGGCCGCGCCGAAGGCCTGACGTTCCTTGGCGTACTTGACGCATTCGTCCACGCAACCCTGCGCGACACCGACCGACAGTGCCGCGATGGCGATGCGGCCCTCGTCAAGGATGCGCAGGAAGTTGGCGTAGCCGCGACCACGCTCACCGAGCAGGTTCTCGGCAGGCACGCGGACGTCGTCGAAGCTCAACGGATGGGTGTCCGAAGCGTTCCAACCCACCTTGTTGTAGGCGGGTTCAGCGGTGAACCCTTCGATCGGCACCGGCACCAGGATCGAGGAGATCTCCTTCTTGCCGCCTTCACGTTCACCGGTCACCGCCGTGACGGTGACGAGCTTGGTGATGTCGGTGCCGGAGTTGGTGATGAACTGTTTGGAGCCGTTGATAATCCAGGTGTCACCGTCGAGTTTGGCGGTGGTCTTGGTGGCCCCGGCGTCACTGCCGCCACCCGCCTCGGTCAGGCCGAACGCGCCCAGCGCCTTGCCGCTGGCCAACAGCGGCAGCCACTCTTGCTTCTGGGCGTCATTGCCGAAGCGGTAGACCGGCATGGCGCCCAGCGAAACGCCGGCCTCCAGGGTGATGGCCACACTCTGGTCGACCTTGCCCAGCTCCTCCAGAGCCAGACACAGCGCGAAGTAGTCGCCGCCCATGCCGCCGTACTCCTCGGGGAACGGCAGGCCGAACAGTCCCATGTCAGCCATCCCGTCGATGACCTCGTACGGGAACGAGTGTTCCTCATCGTGTTTGGCGGCCACCGGCGCGACGACGCTCTGGGCGAAGTCGCGGACGGTCTTGGCCAGTTGCGCGTAGTGGTCCGGCAGGGTGCCGGTGGACAGAAAGTCCGTCATTGCTCGTTCTCCTGTGTTGCAGCGGTAATCCGGGCCAGCGGCTGGCCCACCTTGACCTGGTCGCCGACGGCGACGAGTAGTTCGGCCACACCATCGGTGGGTGCGGTCAGGGCGTGCTCCATCTTCATCGCCTCGACGGTGACGACCATGGTTCCGGCGGCGACCTCGGTACCGCTGGAAACTCCCACGGCGACAACCGATCCCGGCATGGGGCTGACGAGTTCGGCGTCACCGCTGTGCTCGTCGTCGGGGCGCACCGGCGCCTCGCGGACCTCCTCGACGAGGAAGCTGCGGCCGGCGCCGGCGAGCCAGAGCTGACCGACACCTCCGCTCAGTTGCGTGGCAACCAGGTACTCTGCCCTGATCCCGTCGAGGGTGAGGGTGAACTGATCGTCGACGAAAGCCGCGCTGACGGTGTGCGTCTCACTGTTTTCGACAGTGGCGGAGGCCTGCTCGGGATTGCCGGTGAGGTACACGTGGTCGGTGCGGTCGCCGGCTCGCAACCGGAAGGCGGCCGGAGCGCGCTCGCCCACCCGCCAGCCCGTCGGCCGGGCCCACAGATCGTCGCCCGCCGCGGTCCAGTTGCTGATCCACTGGTAGGCCGCGGCGGCGATCAGCTCGGGATCGCCGAGTTCCTGGGGCGCGAAATCCGGAGCCCGGCGGTCCAACAAGCCGGTGTCCAACCGGCCCGCCGCCACATCGGGATCCGCCAGCAGGAAACGCAGAAACTCGGTGTTGGTGGTCAGGCCCAGCACCGCGGTGTCGGCCAGGGCCCGGTCCAGCTTGTGCAACGCGGCGGTCCGGTCAGGCCCGTAGGCGATGACCTTCGACAGCATCGGGTCGTAGTCGCTGCCCACGACGCTGCCTGCGACCAGGCCGGAATCCACGCGCACGCCGGGCCCACCGGGCTCGCGCAGTCCGAGCACCGGGCCGCCGGTCGGCAGGAAGCCGTTGGCGGGATCCTCTGCGTAGACCCGCGCTTCCACCGCGTGGCCGGTCATGACGATGTCGTCCTGGCCGAGGCTGAGTTTGTCGCCGGCAGCGATCCTGATCTGCTGTTCCACCAGGTCGACCCCGGTGACCATTTCGGTGACCGGATGTTCGACCTGCAGCCGGGTGTTCATCTCCATGAAGAAGAACTCGTCGGGTGCGTCGGCGGACACGATGAACTCCACCGTGCCGGCACCCGTGTAGTCGACACTACGCGCGGTGTCGCATGCGGCCGCCCCGATACGAGCCCGGGTGGCGGCGTCCAACAACGGCGAGGGCGCCTCCTCGATGACCTTCTGATGCCGACGTTGCAGACTGCATTCCCGCTCCCCCAGGTGAATCACATTGCCGTGACCGTCGGCGAGCACCTGGACCTCGATGTGACGGGGCCGCAATACGAACCGTTCCAGAAAGAGGGTGTCGTCGCCGAACGCGGCAGCTGCCTCTCGGCGTGCACTCACCAACGCCGCCGGAAGATCGGCGGCCTGCTCCACCACCCGCATACCCTTGCCACCACCGCCCGCGGACGGCTTGACCAGGACTGGGAAACCGACCTCGGGCGCGCCCGCGATCAACTCCTCATCGGTGAGGCCCGGACGTGAGATACCCGGCACGACAGGTACGCCGAACGCCGACACCGCGGCCTTGGCCGCGATCTTGTCGCCCATTGTGGCGATCGCGGAGGCCGGCGGGCCGATGAACACGATGCCCGCGGCCTGCAGCGCGGCGGCGAACTCGGCGTTCTCGGAAAGGAATCCGTATCCGGGATGAACGGCCTGCGCGCCGGTGCGCTGCGCGGCAGAGACCACCGCGTCGATGTCGAGATAGCTCTGCCGGGCCGCAGCCGGCCCGATCCGGACAGCCACGTCCGCCTCGGAGACATGGCGCGCTCCCGCGTCGGCGTCGCTGAAGACAGCCACCGACCGGATGCCCATGGCCCGCAAGGTGCGGATCACCCGCACGGCGATCTCGCCGCGGTTGGCGACAAGGACTGTGTGGAACATCGAGGTTGAAGTCATCATCACATCCGGAATACGCCGTAGGAGACCGGCTCCAGCGGAGCCTGGCCGACAACCGAAAGAGCAAGCCCGAGGACGGTTCTGGTGTCTGCCGGGTCGATCACCCCGTCATCCCACAACCGGGCGGTCGAATAATAGGGATTGCCCTGGTGCTCGTACTGCGCGCGGATCGGCGCCTTGAACTGTTCTTCCTCCTCGGCGCTCATCTCTCCGCGCACGGTGGCCAGAACCGATGCGGCCTGCTCGCCGCCCATCACCGAGATGCGGGCATTGGGCCACATCCACAAGAACCGCGGCGAATACGCGCGCCCGCACATCGAGTAGTTGCCGGCACCGTAGGAGCCGCCGATCACCACGGTCAGCTTCGGCACCCGCGCGCACGCCACCGCGGTGACCATCTTGGCGCCGTGCTTGGCGATGCCCGATGCCTCGTAGTCGCGGCCGACCATGAATCCGGAGATGTTCTGCAGGAACAGCAAGGGCGTCTTGCGCTTGTCGCACAGCTCGATGAAATGCGCTCCCTTGAGCGCGGATTCACCGAACAGCACACCGTTGTTGGCGACGATGCCCACCGGGTGACCGTGGATCCGGGCGAAACCGGTGACCAACGTGGTCCCGTATTCGGCCTTGAACTCGTTGAACTCACCGCCGTCGACGATGCGGGTGATCACCTCGTGCACGTCATAGGGCACGCGAGCATCAACCGGAACCACGTCGTACAGCTCGGTCTGATCGGCCACGGCGTCCACCGTGGGCGCCACGGCCCACGGCGGCGCTTCGGCCGGGCCGAGAGTGGCGACGATGTTGCGCACGATCCGCAGTGCGTCGCGGTCGTCATGGGCCAGGTGGTCGGTGACGCCCGAGGTCTTGGAGTGCAGGTCACCGCCGCCGAGGTCCTCGGCGGTGACAACCTCACCGGTGGCGGCCTTCACCAGGGGTGGACCGCCGAGGAAGATCGTGCCCTGATTGCGCACGATGACGGCCTCGTCACTCATCGCGGGCACGTAGGCCCCACCCGCGGTGCAGGAGCCGAGCACCGCGGCGATCTGCGCGATGCCCGCCGCACTCATGGTGGCCTGGTTGTAGAAGATCCGCCCGAAGTGCTCGCGGTCGGGGAACACCTCGTCCTGGCGCGGCAGGAACGCACCGCCGGAGTCGACCAGGTAGATGCACGGCAGCTTGTTCTGTAGCGCGATCTCCTGGGCCCGCAGGTGCTTTTTCACCGTCACCGGGTAGTAGGTCCCGCCCTTGACGGTGGCATCGTTGGCGACGATCAGACATTCCCGACCGGAGACCCGGCCGATGCCCGCGATCATCCCGGCACCGGGACACTCGTCGTCGTACATGCCGTCGGCCGCCAGTGCGGCGATCTCCAGGAACGGGCTGCCCGGATCGAGCAGGCCGTCGACCCGATCGCGGGGCAGCAACTTGCCCCGGTCGACGTGGCGTTGACGGGCCCGTTCCGGGCCGCCGAGGGCGGCGGTGGCGAGCTTGGCGCGCAACTGCCCAACCAGCGCCAGATGCTCGTCGCGGTGCGATGACAAGGCAGCTCCCATTTCGGTTAATGACAACTAACTCATGGTAGGTTAGTTTTCATTAACTGAGTTGTCTACCCCCGGAGGCGGCATGTCCGACAGCGCCGTGACCCGTCGCAGCAAGGCAAAGTCCGACCGACGCAGTCAATTGATCGCTGCCGCCGAACGGCTCATCGCCGAACGCGGTTATCTCGCAGTGCGACTGGAGGACATCTGCTCGGCGGTCGGCATCTCCGGACCTGCCATCTATCGCCACTTCCCCAACAAGGAAGCGCTGCTCGTCGAACTGCTCGTCGGAATCAGCACCCGACTACTCGCCGGAGCACAGCGCGTCACCGCTTCGACCGAGGATCCCGCCGAATCTCTGAACGGCCTGGTGGACTTCCATCTCGACTTCGTCTTCGGCGAGCCGGACCTGATCCGCATCCAGGACCGCGACCTGGCTCATCTGCCCGACGCCGCCAGACGGCAGGTGCGACGGTCCCAGCGGCAGTATGTCGAGATCTGGGTGGCGGTCCTGACACAGCTCAACCGTGACCTCGCCGAGGAGGACGCCCGGGTGATGGCGCATGCGGTGTTCGGTCTGCTCAATTCCACCCCGTACAGCGCGAGACCGGCTGTCCCCAAGGCGCATTCACGCGCTCTGCTGCGCCGGATGACACTGGCGGCGCTCACCGCCAGTTAGACGCCGAAAGCCTTGGACAGCCATCGGGTCGCCGCATCGACCAGTGCCGCGCGGTTTTCCCGTTTGACGATCTCATGGCCGTCGTCTTCGAAGATCAACAGTTCGGCGGTGCGGCCCAGAGCCGTGAGCGCGTCGTACATCTGACGCGACTCGTCGGGCAACACATTGGTGTCGTTGCCGCCGTGCACCAACAACAATGGCGCGATCACCTGATCCGCCCGTGGCAGAGGCGAAAGACGTTCCAGCAGATCGCGATCCGCGACCGGATGGCCGTATTCCGGATACGACGCCGCGGCGATCCACGGCTCGGTGGTGTGGTAGAAGCTGTTCAGATCGCTCATCCCGCAGATGCTGATACCAGCCACGAACAGCTCCGGATGAAAAGCCAGCGCCGCCTGCGTCAGGTAGCCCCCGTACGACCAGCCGGTGCAGGCCAGCCGGTCGGCCGGAGCGATGCCCTTCTCGACCAGATACTTCGCACAATCGGCGACATCGTCGATCGCGGCGAACCGCAACTCTTTGTCATCAGCGTGCACGAACGCCCGGCCGAAGCCACCCGAGCCGCGCACATTCGGCGTCAGCACCGCGAAACCCGCCTCCAGCAGCGCCGGAAAGATCTCGTTGTACTCGGGCCGCGCCTGGCCCTCCGGACCTCCGTGTAGAAACATCACCGCGCCGACCACCTCGTCCTGCGGCCGGTACAGCCAACCCGTCAGTTCGAGGCCGTCGCGCGCGACGATCCGCTCCAGCGTCGGCAAGGAAGTGAGCGGCCCACGGCTGGGTTCGCGGTCGATCCGCTCCCACTCCAGGGACCGCGGATCGACGAGTTCGACGGTGCGCGGCAGCGACGGCCCCTGTACGGTCACCGCCACCATGGACCCGCCGGCGCTGATGCTCAGCTCACCGGCAACGGGGCCAGGCAGCGGGATCGGCGCCGACAGCGTCTCGTCGGCATACTCCAGGATCTGTAATTCGCTGCGGCCGTCGATGTTCCACAACAACGCGACGGTGGACAGGTCGTCGCTCACCACGAACTCGTCGAGTTCGTAGCCGGGCCGCTCGGCGACGACGTGGTAGGTCACGCCCTCAGCCGTGACGGTGACCTCCAACAGGCGGGCATGCGCGGCGCCGTTGTCACTGCGGATCAGAGCGCGCACAAAGCCTTCCGTACTACCAGGCCCGTAGGTACTCGCCGGGTAGTACAACGCTGTCTCGCCGTCGAACCCGCTGCGCAGCCGTCGGGGCGTGTGATCGTCGAGAATCACACCGAAATCAGTGACCGAGCCGGGATCCGATGGCAGCAAGGCGATTTCGGTGAGCCCCCACAGCATGATGAGCTCCTGATATCCACGCGGACCGACCCGCACCAGTGCAGCGCCGGCCCACGCATCGACCAGTCTGCCGCCCGAGCGCCGGTCGAGCACCAGCGTGTCACCGGTACCCGGATCGATGAGACACGAGCTACCGACGCCGTCCTGTCCGGTGAGGATCGCCGCGACCTTGGTACCGTCCCAACTGATCAACTCTGCCGTGCCTTCGGCGTCGGGCGGCCAGTAGTCGATCCGACGGGCGTCGCGGTCGTCGGGATCGGTGGTCACCACCCAGATCTGACTGCGGGTTCCGCCCTCGGGGGCCACCTCGCACGCCAGCCAGTGGCCGTCGGCCGAATGCATGACTTTCGTCACGGGCCCGACCACGGGCAGCTCGACATCACGGGACGAACTGGCCCGCCACCCGCGCAGGAAGCGCTGCACCGCGCGCGGATAGCCGCCGTCGTCGACCAGGTGGGCAAATGCCGTCGCATCCGGTGACAACGACGCGCCGTAGTTCACCCGCACATGCCGATCTGCGGCCACGTCGCGTCCTCCTGTCACTCGCGCAGTCCTCTCCAGCATCTCTCATCGCCATTCAATCGCCCGGGACCTCGGCCGCAGCAGACTGAGCATCCGCACAGGTACCCTCGCAGCCATGAGGTGGGCATGACCGATTCACCACGCCGCGACGGGTCCGAGCCGACCCAATCGTTCGGTAGCGGCT
>Ga0182746_1003083_pt1 | contig 11664 bp, 11 predicted proteins | sample eDN3rd30CBELigOP_FD_128881 | JGI IMG/M metagenome (GOLD analysis project Ga0182746, IMG submission 128881) | Enriched Organic Plus compost microbial communities from Emeryville, California, USA - eDNA 3rd pass 30_C BE-Lig OP (version 2) (version 2) ... | reverse complement strand
GCTGCCGGCGATCACGATCGGTGTGGTCGAGGGTGCGATGCTGCTGCGGTTCGTGCGGAGCGCGACGCTGCAGGCGGTCGGGCAGGACTACGTGCGCACCGCCGCGGCGAAGGGGCTCACCCGCACCCAGGCCCTGCTGCGCCACGGCCTGCCGAACGTGGGCCTGTCGGTCATCACCGTCCTGGGACTGCAGGTGGCCGGCATCGTCGTCGGCGCCGTCGTGATCGAGCAGCTGTTCGCGCTCCCCGGCATCGGGCGGATGCTCGTCGCCGACGTCGGCGCCCGCGATCTGCCGAAGGTGCAGGGCGAGCTCCTCGTGCTCACCGCCTTCGTGCTCGTCATCGGCTTCGTCGTCGACCTCGTGCACCGCGCGATCGACCCCAGGCAGCGGGAGGCGGCATGAGCGCACGGCGTGCGGATCGGCGGCCCGGGTGGTTCCGGCGGCTGTGGGCGACCCCGACGGGGCGCTTCGGCGTGATCGTGGTGGCGCTCGTGCTGCTCACCGCCGCCGTGTCGCTCGTGTGGACGCCGTTCGACCCGCAGCGCACCGACGTGCCGAACCGGTGGGCGGGCCCCGGATGGCCGAACGTCCTCGGCACCGACGCGACCGGGCGCGACATCGCGAGCCTCCTCATGGCGGGCGCGCGCACGACCGTCGTCGTCGCGGTCGGGGCCGGGCTCGTCGCCACCCTCCTCGGGCTCGCCCTGGCCGCGCTGGGCGCGCTGACCACCCGGTTCGTGCGCGAAGCGGTCGCGGTGCTCGTCGACATCCTCATCGCCTTCCCGGTGCTGCTGATCGCCATGATGATCGCGGCCGTGTGGGGCGGGTCGCTGTGGGTCGTGATCTGGTCGGTCGGGATCGGATTCGGGGTCAACGTCGCCCGGGTGACGCGCCCGGAGCTCCGCCGAGTGCTGCACAGCGACTTCGTGCTCGCCGGACGCGCCTCGGGGCTCGGCACCGGCCGGAACCTGATCGTGCACCTGCTGCCGAACGTCGCGCCGGTGTTCATCGTGCAGCTGTCCTGGGGCATGGCCGTCGCGGTGCTCGCCGAGGCGGGGCTCAGCTACCTCGGGTTCGGCGCGCCCGTCACCCAGCCGTCCTGGGGTGTGCTCCTGGCCCAGCTGCAGCAGTACCTGACCGCGCATCCGCTGTCGGTGGTGTGGCCGGGGCTCGCGATCGCGGTGACCGTGCTCGGGCTGAACCTGCTCGGCGACGGGCTTCGCGACGCGACCGACCCGACCCTGTCCCGCCGTCGCGGCGAGGCCCGCGTGCACGTGCCGGAGGTGGTCGCATGAGCCTCGAGGTGCGCGAGCTCACGGTCGAGATCGACGGCCGGCGCGTCGTCGACGGCGTCTCCTTCGATGTGCCTGCCGGCGCGCGGCTCGGTCTCATCGGTGAGTCCGGGTCGGGCAAGTCGCTCACCGCGCTGGCCGTGCTGGGCCTGCTCCCCGACGGGGCGAGGGCGGGCGGCAGCATCCGCTGGAACGGCCGGGAGCTGCTGGGGATGCCCGAGCGGGAGCTCGCGCGGCTGCGCGGGAGCGAACTCGGCATCGTGTTCCAGGAGCCGCAGACCGCGCTGAACCCGATCCGCACGGTGGGTCGGCAGATCGCGGAGGCGGTCCGCATCCATGAGCGCACCGGCCGCGCCGAAGCGCGTCGCCGCGCGCTCGAGGAGGCCGCGCGCGTCCAGCTGCCGGAGCCGGAGCGCCTCGTGCGCCGCTACCCGCACCAGCTCTCGGGCGGGCAGCGGCAGCGCGTCGCGATCGCGATGGCGCTCGCCGCGCGGCCGCGGCTGCTCATCGCGGACGAGCCGACCACGGCGCTGGATGTGACCATCCAGTCCGAGATCCTCACGCTGCTCTCGGGTCTGGTCGAGGATGCGGGGATGTCGCTCGTGTTCATCACGCACGACCTCGCGGTGCTCTCGCAGATCGCGACCCACGGGATCGTGCTCGAGCACGGCCGCGTCGTCGAGGACGCCCCCGTGGCGGAGCTGCTCACCGCGCCGCGCTCGCCGGTGACGCAGGGGCTGCTCCGGGACGCGACGGCCACGCTGTGGCATCCCGAGGGCAGGGACGGGGGACTCGCATGAGCACGCTGCTGCGCGGGCGGGGCCTCACCCGCCGGTACACCCTCCCCCGCCGCACCCCGTTCGAGGCGCGGCGCACGACGGACGCACTCGTGGACGTGGACGTGGACGTCGACGAGGGCACCGTGCTCGGGGTCATCGGCGAGTCCGGCAGCGGCAAGTCGACCCTGGTGCGGCTGCTCCTCGCGCTGGATGTGCCGACGAGCGGCACGGTGGAGTTCGACGGCACCCCGGTCGATCCGCGGGCCTCGGCGAAGGCGCTGCACTGGCTGCGGCGGCAGACCGGCATCGTCTTCCAGGATCCGTACGCGTCGCTGGACCCGCGGATGTCGGTGGGCCGTATCGTCGGCGAACCGCTCTGGGCGCTGGATGTGCCGGGCGACCGCCGCGCGCGGGTGCGGGAGGTGCTGTCGCAGGTGGGGCTGGATGCGGCGGCCGCCGACCGCTACCCGCATGAATTCTCCGGCGGGCAGCGGCAGCGCATCGCACTGGCCCGCGCGATCGCCCACCGACCGCGGCTGCTCGTCGGCGACGAACCGCTCTCCGCGCTCGACGTGACGGTGCGGGCGCAAATCCTCGAGTTGCTCACCCGGCTCCGCGCCGAGGAGGGTCTGTCGATGGTCATGGTCTCGCACGACATCGGGGTGGTGCAGAACCTGTGCGACGACGTGATCGTCATGAAGGACGGCCGCGTCGTCGAGGAGGGCCCGACCGAGCAGGTGCTGCTGCAGCCGCAGGCGGCGTACACGCGGCGGCTGCTCGCCTCGATCCCGACGATCGACCCCGGTCGCTCCCCCGGGCGCTGAGGTTCGGCCGCGCCGCCCGTGCCGATGTCGGTGGCCCGGCGTAGCGTTCGTGGTGTCAGCAATCACCGCACACGTGCCCGTTTCGTGCGACCCGGCCACCGCCTTTCGGGTGGTGTGGATGAGGAGCGAGCATGGGCACGACGTACACCGACCGGCTTCGTGTGCTCGTGCGGGAGGCCGCCGCGGCGCATCGTGCGGACGCGGTCGCGCAGTGAATCGCCCTGGGTTTGGTTCCGCTTCCTTTGGGAGGATGAATCATGCCCCGTCAGTTCCCGCCGGAGTTCCGGCAGCGTGCGCTCAGGATGCTCGAGGAGGCGATTCCTGAGCACGAGACCGAGTACGCGGCGATCACTCACGTCAGCAGGAAGCTCGGTGTCGCGCCCGAGACGCTGCGGAAGTGGAAGCGTCGCGTTGAGGTCGATTCAGGTTCCCGTCCCGGTGCCACCAGCGATGAACTCGCGGAGATCAAGCGGCTGAAGCGGGAGAACGCCGAGCTACGCCGCGCGAACGAGATCCTGCGGACGGCATCAGCGTTTTTCGCGGCGGAACTCGACCGCCCCACGACGAGATGATCCGGTACGTGGACACGTTCCGGGATCGTTTCGGGGTCGAGGCCATCTGCCGCACCCTGGGTGCGACAGAGTGTGGGTTCCTCACCGCCCGCGGCTACCGGGCTGCGAAGACCAGACCACCGTCAGCACGAGCGGTTCGTGACGACGTCCTCGGTGCCGAGATCGCCCGCCTCCATGCGGACAACTACGGCGTCTATGGGGTGCGGAAGATGCACGCGCTGATGCGCCGGCTGGGGTGGGTGATCGGGCGGGACCAGACCGGTCGGATCATGCGCGCGTTCGGGCTCGAAGGCGCCCGCCGCTCGCGCCGGGTCTTCACCACGAGGCCTGGCCCGGCAGCGCAGCGCCCCGCCGATCTCGTCCAGCGCCGGTTCCGCGCAGCCGCACCCTGCCAGCTCTGGGTCTCTGACATCACCTATGTCGCGACGTGGTCCGGGTTCGCGTACGTTGCGTTCGTGACCGACGTGTTCTCCCGGCGCATCGTCGGCTGGTCCGTGTCATCCTCGCTACGCACCGAGGCTTCTCCGCTGCCCGCATTGGAGATGGCGGCCTGGTCAAGCGGGGACGTGACCGGGCTGATCCACCACTCCGACCGCGGCTCGAACTACGTCTCGCTCGTCTACACCGACCGGATCCTGGAACTCGGCGCGAAACCCTCGGTCGGATCCATCGGCGACAGCTACGACAACGCCCTCGCCGAGGCCCTGAACGGGCTGTTCAAGACTGAGCTGATCCGTCGCCGCGGCCCCTGGCGCACCATCGAGCAAGTCGAGCTCGCGACCCTTGAATGGGTGTGGTGGTGGAACAACCAGCGCCTCCACTCCGAGCTCGACTACCGCACCCCCGCGGAAGTCGAGGCGGCCCACTACGCTGACCTCGAACCACCCGAGCCGACACCCGTCAGCTTCGGAAACCCCTAGGAACGAAACCCAGGGCGATTCACAGGCCGGGGAGGCGCGGGTGTTCGCGGCGGCGGTGGCGCTCGTGCTGGAGCGGCAGGCTGCGCTGCGGGCAGACGGCCGCCGCGGGCAGGCGGACCTCCCGTTGCGGGAGGTGTGTGCCGAGCTGGCGACCGCGCTGCGACTCTCGGATGCTGCGCTGCAGCGCCGCCTGGGGGATGCCGCGTCGCTGTGCGAAGGGTTCCCCGCCACGTTCGCGGTGTGGGAGCGGGGTGAGCTGGATGCGGGGCAGGTGGCTGCGATCCTGTCCGCCGGGGTGCCGTTGACGGCCGGGGATCGCGCCCGGTACGAACCGATCGTGCTCGACGCCGCGGCGACCGAGACGGCGGGACGGTTGCAGCACCCCACACCGTCGACGCCGCACTCGGCGGAGCGACCAGCATCCACAACCTCGCCCACCTGTGCCGACGCCACCACACCCTCAAACACGACACCGCCTGGACCGTCCGCCAACGCGAAGGCGGCATCATCGAATGGCGAAGCCCCACCGGACGAACCCACCACGACCGACCAGCCGCAACCGTCCGATTCGTCCCCGACACCACCGGTGTGGGCGGGCGCCTCCGCGTCGGGGCACGAGCGCGAGGCGACGGCGACCCGCCGCCGTTCTGACGCGCGGAACGGTCAGTCGCGGCCGAACAGCTTGCGCTTCTTCTTCGGCTTCAGAGATTTCTGCAGGTACACGGTGCCGAGCCAGCGCCCGAACTTGAAGCCGACACGGCCCATGCGGCCCACCTCGACGAAGCCCATCTTCTGGTGGAGGGCGAGCGACGCCTCGGCGCCCTTGTCGCTGATGACCGCGACGATCTCTCGGATGCCCTTCGCCTCGCACGCGTCGATGAGCGCCTGCAGCAGGGCACGCCCGAGTCCGCGTCCGGATGCGGCCTGCCCGAGGTAGATCGAGTTCTCGACCGTGTAGCGGAACGCCGACTTCCGCGCCCACGGCTGCACCAGCGTGTACCCGAGCACCTGGCCCGACGCCGACTGCGCGACGAGGAACGGCAGGTCGAGCTTGGCCAGGTGATCGAACTTCTCCCGCCACTGCTTCAGCGACCACTTCTTCTCGTCGAAGGTGACCACCGAGTTGGTGACGTAGTAGTTGTAGATCTCCCGGATGTCGGGGATGTCGCTCGGCCGGGCGGGACGGATCTCATACGAGAACTCCGGCTCCGGCTTGGGCGTACGAAGGTGCCTCGGCAGCCGGCGTCGCCGCTCGTATTCCTCCTCGAGCATGCCGAAAGCCTACGCCGGGATCCGCCAGTCAACCGGTGCGGCGCCCTGCTGCTCGAGCAGTGCGTTCACACGGGAGAACGGCCGCGAGCCGAAGAACCCACGCGACGCCGACAGCGGCGAGGGATGCGGCGACTCGACCACCGGGGTGGCGCCGAGCATCGGCTTCAGGCCGCGGGCGTCGTTCCCCCAGAGCACCGCCACCAGCGGTGCCTCACGGGCGACGAGCGTGCGGATCGCATGCTCGGTCACCTTCTCCCAGCCCCACCCGCGGTGGGAAGCCGGCTCCCCCGGGCGCACGGTCAGCACCCGGTTCAACAGCATCACGCCCTGATCGCTCCACGCCGACAGGTCACCGTGCGGCGCAGGCTGGATCCCCAGATCGTCCTGCAACTCCCGGTAGATGTTCTGCAGGCTCCGCGGCAGCGGCCGCACATGCGCATCCACCGCGAACGACAGCCCGATCGGATGTCCCGGGGTCGGATACGGGTCCTGCCCGACGACGAGCACGCGCACCCGGTCGAGCGGACGCTGGAACGCACGCAGCACCCGCTCCCCCGCAGGCAGATACCCGCGACCCTGCGCCACCTCGGCACGCAACCGCTCCCCCATCGCGGCGATGTCGCCGGCGACGGGCGCGAGCGCCTCCGCCCAGCCCGGATCGATCAGGCCGGCGGCCGCGAGTTCGGGGAGCGTCTTCGCCATCGCCTCAGGCGGACGCCTCGAGACCGGCGTCCTCCTCGACGACCGAACCCTTCCACGACCACGGGAAGTCGATCCAGAAACCGGTGTCCTTCCAGGAGTAGTCCGGGCGGATGATCGTCGTCGGCTTCGTGTAGATGACGGCCGAACGCACCTCCGCCCCCTGCTCCACCAGCAGGCGCACCGCGAGGTCGAGCGTGCGACCGCTGTCGGCGACGTCGTCGACCAGCAGGACGCGACGGCCCTTCAGGTACGTCATGTCCAGTTCCGGCGGCAGCAGCTCCGGCGCGTCGAGGACCGTGCCGATGCCGGTGTAGAACTCCACGTTGATCGCGCCGCAGTTCTTGATCCCCAGGCCGTACGCGATCGCGCCCGCCGGCAGCAGCCCGCCGCGGGCGATCGCGACGACGACCTCGGGCGCGAACCCGTCGGCGATGATGTCCCGCGCGATGTCGCGCGATGCCTCACCGAATGCGTCCCAGCTGAGATGTTCGCGCTCCTGCGCCACCGCTTCACTCACCATCCCAGCTTAGGGCGCGGCGAACCTGCGGAACGGACGCCGGACCCGCGCTCAGACCTCGCGAACGCGGAGCGGTCCTCGTGCCAGCAGGTGCTGCGCCGACTGCGCCACCGGACGGATCGTGATGAGGTCCAGGTTCACGTGCCCCGGGGCGTCGAGTGCGTATCCGATCACGTCGGCGACGTCCTCCGCGACGAGCGGCGCCTCGACCCCCTCGTAGACCTTCTCCGCGGCGTTCACGTCGCCACCGAGCCGCCGGAGCGTGAACTCGGGCGTCTGCACCATCCCGGGCGCGACCTCGACCACCCGGATGGGCTCGCCGTTCAGCTCCAGCCGCAGCGCCTGCGCGAGCATCGACTGCCCCGCCTTCGCCGCGTTGTACCCGGCACCGCCCTGATACGCCGTCCTCGCCGCGGTGGAGGTGAGGAACACCGCATCCGCGTGCCCGTCGGATGCCGCAGCGCGTCGCAGCAGCGGCAGCAGGTGCGCGACCAGCCGCTGCGACGACAGCACGTTCGCTTCGAACATCCACCGCCACTGGTCGGGGTCGCCGTCCTCGACCCGGTCGGCCCCGCGGGCACCGCCCGCGATCTGCGCCAGCGCGTGCACCGGCCCCGACTCCTCCAGCCATGCCGCGAGCGCCTGGACGTCGGCCTCGACCGTGAGGTCGGCCGCGAACGCGACCGCGCCGATCTCCTCCTCCAGCGCCGCCAGCCGATCGGCCCTGCGAGCCACCGCGACCACGTCCCAGCCGCGTGCGCGGAGTGCCCGCGCCGTCGCCTCCCCGATCCCCGAGCTGGCCCCCGTCACCACCGCGCGTCTGGTCATGCCCCCACCGTAACGCCCGCGCCGAAGCCCCGTGTTACGCAACGTGTCCGCCGCGTTGTCGCCCGGCCGCGGCATCCGTACTGTCGGTGGTGGCCGCGGGCACCCGCCGCGCCACTGACGAACCTCAGGAGTACCGCAATGTCCACACCCGAGAACTGGCGTTTCGAGACCAAGCAGGTCCACTCCGGCGCCGCGCCGGACCCGACCACGAAGTCGCGCGCCACGCCGATCTACCAGACCACGTCGTACGTGTTCGACAACGCGGACCACGCGGCGAACCTGTTCTCGCTGGCCGAGCCGGGCAACGTCTACACCCGCATCATCAACCCGACCCAGTCGGTCGTCGAGGAGCGCATCGCGGCCCTCGAGGGCGGCTCCGGCGCACTGCTGGTCGCCTCCGGCCAGGCAGCCGAGACCTTCGCCGTGCTGAACATCGCGGGCGCCGGCGACCACATCGTCTCGTCCAGCTCCATCTACGGCGGCACCTACAACCTCTTCAAGTACACGCTCGCCAAGCTCGGCATCGAGACCACCTTCGTCGAGAACCAGGACGACCCGGAGGAGTGGCGCCGTGCCGTCCGCCCGAACACGAAGCTGTTCTTCGGCGAGACCGTCGGCAACCCGAAGATCAACGTCCTCGACATCAAGACCGTCTCGGAGATCGCCCACGAGGCCGGCGTTCCGCTCATCGTCGACAACACGATCGCGACCCCGTACCTCATCCGTCCGTTCGAGCACGGCGCCGACATCGTCGTGCACTCGGCCACCAAGTTCCTCGGCGGCCACGGCACCACCATCGGCGGCGCCATCGTCGACGGCGGCAGGTTCGCCTGGTCGCAGCACGTGGACAAGTTCCCGGAGCTGACCGAGCCCGACCCCTCCTACCACGGCCTCAGCTACACCGGCGCGATCGGCGACGCCGCCGCCTACATCACCAAGGCCCGCGTGCAGCTGCTCCGCGACCTCGGTGCCGCCATCTCCCCGATCGCGGCCTGGCTGCTGCTGCAGGGCATCGAGACCCTGTCGCTGCGCATCGAGCGTCACGTGCAGAACGCGCAGGAGATCGCCGAGTGGCTGGAGAGCCGCGACGACGTCGCCTCGGTGAACTACTCGGGTCTGCCCACCTCGCCGTGGTACGCGAACGCGAACACCTACGCCCCCAAGGGCGTCGGCGCGGTGCTGTCCTTCGAGCTGAAGGGCGGCGTCGAGGCCGGTCGCGAGTTCGTGAACAGCCTGAAGCTGTTCAGCCACCTCGCCAACATCGGCGACGTGCGCTCGCTCGTCATCCACCCCGCGTCCACGACGCACTCGCAGCTGACCCCCGAGCAGCAGCTCACCGCCGGTGTCACCCCCGGTCTGGTGCGCCTCTCGGTCGGCATCGAGAACGTCGACGACCTCAAGGCCGACCTCGAGCAGGCGCTCGAGGCCGCCCGCCAGGTCGTGGAGGCCGCCCGCGCCTGAGTGCGCGAGCGGGCACCCCGCACCGCGGGTGGGACCCGCATCCGGATGCCCCGGGATCCTCGTGATCCCGGGGCATCCGGCGTTCGGCGCCCCTTCGAAGTGACGTAACACGGGCAGGCCCTGCCACCGCGCTCCGGGAGAATGGAGACATGGACTGGCAGACCTCCGAGGACACGGTGCCCAGCGCCCCGGTGACGGAGGCCGACGCCCGGCTGCTGCGCGGACGTCCGCCGGCCACCGGCGCCTGGCGCGACGGGGACCCGATCGGCGACCGCCGGTTCGCGACCTTCCGCGACTTCCGCGCCGAGGGCGGCGGGCACCTGCCCCTGTTCCGCATCGCCTACGAGACCTGGGGCGAGTTGAACGCCGAGCGCGACAACGCCGTCCTGCTCCTGCACGCACTCACCGGCGACAGCCACGTCCGCGGCGAGGCCGGTCCCGGGCACCCCACCGCCGGCTGGTGGCAGGACATCGTCGGCCCCGGTGCTGCGATCGACACCGACCGTTGGTTCGTCATCGCCCCGAACATGCTCGGCGGCTGCCAGGGCTCCACCGGCCCGGCGAGCATCGCCTCCGACGGGTACGAGTGGGCGCAGCGCTTCCCGTACCTCACGGTGCGCGACCAGGTCGAGGCGCAGCGCCGCCTCATGGACCACCTCGGCGTCGAGCGCTGGGCCGCCGTCGTCGGCGGGTCCATGGGCGGCATGCACGCGCTCGAGTGGGGTGTCAGCCACCCCGACCTCATGGAACGGCTCGCCGTCATCGCCGCGCCGCCCGCCAACACCGCCGACCAGATCGCGCTGAATTCGGTGCAGCTCGAGGCCATCCGCATCGACCCCGGTTTCGCCGGCGGCGACTACTACGACGCCTCCCCCGGCGAGGGACCGCACCGCGGGCTCGCGCTCGCCCGCCGCATGGCGCTGCTGAACTACCGCAGCCCCGCCGAGCTCAACCTCCGCTTCCAGCGGTCGTGGCAGTCCGGGGTGAGCCCGTTCGGCGCCGGCGGCCGCTTCGCCGTCGAGTCGTACCTCGACTTCCACGGCAACAAGTTCACCCGCCGGTTCGACGCGAACAGCTACCTGGTGCTCGTCGAGGCGATGAACTCGCATGACGTCGGCCGCGACCGCGGCGGCATCGAGGAGGCCCTGGGCCGGGTCACCGCCCGAACGCTCGTGCTCGGCATCGACAGCGATCGGCTGTTCCCCGTCGACGGGCAGCACCGCATCGCGCGCGGCATCCGCAACACCCTCGACGGTGACCGCGCCGCCGTCATCACGAGCGACTTCGGCCACGACGGCTTCCTCATCGAGACGGATGCGGTCGCCCACCACCTCCGCCGCCTCCTCGACGCCTGACCCGGGCGCCGTCGCGTCGGCGCGTGGCGCGCTCAGGACGCCGAGACTGCATCTGCGCCACGAGACAGCATCCATTGGACGCAGTCTCGTGGCGCAGCTGCAGTCTCGCGGTCCCCGTACCCTCGCGGTACCGCCGGCCGTGCGGCGGGACGGGTGGCGCGAGTCAGTCGAACGGGACGGGTTCGGGATGCCGGAGCGGCGCGGGGGCGATGCCGGCACGCGCGGCGCGGGCCTCCGCCCGGTACGCCGCGATCGCGATCGCGAGGCCGCCGAGCGCCAGCACGGCACCGACCCACGCCGGGGCGGCGAACCCGAACCCGGCGGCGATGACCGCACCGCCGAGGAACGCGCCCAGGCTGTTGCCGATGTTGAACGCGGAGTGGTTCAGCGCCGCGGCGATGGACTGGTTGTCGCCTGAGACGTCCATGAGGCGGGTCTGCACGGCGGGGCTGATCGACGCCGACACCAGGCCCATGAGGAACATGGTCACGAACAGCGCCCAGATCCATGCCGCGGTGAGCGCCAGCACGGCGAGCACGGCCGCCATGATCGTCAGGCCCCACAGCAGCGTGCGCCGCAGGTCCTTGTCGGCGAAGTGCCCGCCGAGGATGTTCCCGATCGTCATGCCGGTGCCGGTGAGCACGAGCACGATCGGTACGACCCACGCCGGCGACCCGGCCAACTCGGTCACCACCGGGGCGACGTAGCTGTACACCGCGAAGAACCCGCCGAACCCGATCGCGCCGGTCGCCAGCGCGAACCAGACCTGCGGGATGCGGAACACCCCGAGCTCCGCGCGGAACGTGCGCCCGGGCTGTGCCTCCGCCTTCGGCACGAAGAAGAGGATGCACACGGTCGCCAGCGCGAAGATCCCGGCGACGACGGCGAACGCCAGCCGCCAGCCGAACTGCTGGCCGAGGAAGGTGCCCGCGGGCACGCCGACGACGTTCGCGACGGTGAGGCCGGTGAGCACGAAGGCGACGCCCTTGGCCCGCTTGCCGGGGCCGAGCACCTCGGCGGCGACCAGCGCGCCGATGCCGAAGTATGCGCCGTGCGGCAGGCCCGACAGCAACCGGGAGGCGCCGACGAGCCCGAAGGTCGGGGCGATGACCGTGAGCGCGTTGAAGACGGTGAGGGCCAG
>Ga0182746_1003070_pt1 | contig 11710 bp, 12 predicted proteins | sample eDN3rd30CBELigOP_FD_128881 | JGI IMG/M metagenome (GOLD analysis project Ga0182746, IMG submission 128881) | Enriched Organic Plus compost microbial communities from Emeryville, California, USA - eDNA 3rd pass 30_C BE-Lig OP (version 2) (version 2) ... | reverse complement strand
GAACGGCACCGCCTATACTGTCAGTTGCGATGCGGCGGCCTGCGGCACCGGTGTTTCGGCCGAGGACCGCCTGCTGACCCTGCGCACCCTTGCCGGTCGTCCCGATCCGGCGGCCTTGCGCCGCCCCGGCCATATGTTCCCCCTGCGCGCCCGCCCCGAAGGCGTTCTGGCCAGACCCGGCCATACCGAAGCCGCGTGGGAACTGGTGACCCATGCCGGCCTGCCCGGTGTTGGCGTTCTGGCCGAACTGGTCAATGATGACGGCAGCATGATGCGCGGCCGGGCACTTGAAGAGTTCGCACAGCGCCATAATCTACCCATTCTTGCGATCACCGAACTTGTCGCATGGCGTCGTGCCCTGGCGGCCGAGGCCCCGCGGATCGCCGAGGTGGCATGAGCGCGCCTGCCAATAACCCCGCCGAAACTCCGGTCGTTGCCATTATCGGCGGCGGCTTTACCGGGGCCAGTGTCGCCTGGCATCTGGCCCGTGCCGTGACGGCCCCGGCACAGATCGTGGTGATTGAGCCGCGTCCGAAACTGGGGCAGGGGCTGGCCTATTCGACCGCCGATCCCAGCCATCGCATCAACGTTCCCGCCGCGCGCATGACCATGGATTGCGCGGATGACGGCGGTTTGCAGAAATGGATCGAGGCAGCGCGCCCCGATCTTTCGCCGGGCACCGAGGCCGAGGGCGGCGGGCTTTTCCCGCAGCGCGGACTGGTGGCCGACTACGTCAGCGACAACCTTGCGCCGCTGCTGGCTTCTGGGCAGGTGCGACATGTACAAAGCGTCGCGACCTGGGTCCATCGCGGCGAGCGTTTTTGCATCTTTTGCCAGGACGGCACCGAGCTTGAGGCCGATCTGCTGGTGATCGCATCGGGTCATCCGCCGCCCGGCATCCCTCAGGCGTTTCGCGATCTGGAGGGCTCGCCCCGGCTGATCGCCGACAGCGCGCAGGCGGGGCGGATATCACAAGTCGCAGCAGAGGATGGCGAGGTGCTGGTGGTCGGCACCGGACTGACCGCCGCCGACGTGATCGCAAGTCTTGACCGGCAGGGCTTTCAGGGTCGCATCACGGCGCTATCGCGGCGTGGGTTGCGTTCGCGCGGTCATGTTTTCGGCTACCCCGAGTCGCCCTCGGACTTCGCAACCCGGCCTGCCCGCAGCGCGCTTGAACTGCTGCGCAATATCCGCGCCGCCGTGCGTCTTGATATCGGGGCCGGGCTGCCCTGGCAGGCGACGCTTGACAATGTGCGCCGGGACGGACCCGCGATCTGGGCGGCGCTGGATCTTGCCCAACGCGCGCGGCTGCTGAAAAAGCTGCGGGTCTGGTGGGACGTTCATCGGTTTCGCATAGCGCCGCAGGTCGCCGGGGTTCTGGACCGGCTGATCGACCATTCGCGGTTGCGCATCCTTGCCGCCCGGCTGCTGTCGGCGCAGCAGGATGACACCGGCCTTTGGGTCGAATGGCGTACCCGGGGCGGCAAGACCGGGCGCGGGCGTTTCGACAGGGTGATCCTTGCCACCGGCCCGGCACATGACAGCATCTTGCATAGCTCGCCTGTCCTTGCCTCGCTGGCAGATGCCGGGCTGGTCAGGCCGGATGCCCTGCGGTTGGGGCTTGACGTGACCGAGGGGTGCCTTGCGGTCGGCAGCAACGGCCAGCCGACGCCCGGCATCCTTGTGGCTGGTCCGCTTGCGCGCAGCCATGTGGGCGAGCTGATGGGCGTGCCCGAAGTGACCGCCCATGCCGAGCTGGTTGCCGCGCGTCTGGCCGCAAGTCTTGCCCGCGCTGAGCGCAGCTTGCAGGACGCCGACCTCTGATCCTCTGACCGCCATCTTGCGCATTACAGCCCCTGCCATGCAGTCGCATGGTGGGGCTTGTCACGTTTTGCAGACCGCAACCGGGCATAGAATTATTTTCTTCATCCGGCACGAGATTTGGAACCCAAAAACTCGACTAACATGATAGATATTTACTGGAAGGAGAAAGCCCATGATTCGCACATTACTTCTCCCCGGTCTTGACGGTTCGCCTGCGCCGCATTGGCAACACTGGTGGGCACAAACCGATCCGAACTCGGTGATGGTCGAGCAGGCCTCGTGGTCACGACCCTCGCCCGACCAATGGCTGACCGAGATCGCCGGCGCTTTGCTGGCGCATCCCGGCGCGGTTCTTGTCGGCCATTCGCTGGGGGCGATCGCGGCGGTCAAGCTGCTGTTGCAATGGCCGCAGCTCAAGGTTGGCGGGGCGCTGCTTGTCGCCCCGGCCGAGCCCGGCCGCGATCCGCGCACTGCGGTCTTTGGCAAGATCCCCGAAGCACCGCTACCGGTGCCGACCATCGTGGTTGCCAGCCGCAACGACAGCTGGATGGAGTTCGACCGCGCGCGCGATCTGGCGCGGGTGTGGAGGGCGTCTTTTGTCGATCTGGGCGCGGCGGGGCATATCAACGTCGCCTCGGGTTATGGGCCCTGGCCTCAGGGTCGCCTGCTGCGCGCGCTTTTGCCCGAGGTCGCGACCGAGACGATTGCGAAACAGATGCCGCCCCGGCCCGTGCCGGTGCCGCAAGGCTGGCTGAAACAGCCGGCGCTGCAGGTTTGACGCCCCCCAAAGCAGATCGAAAGGACCGACCGATGTATGGCACCGCTTACGACCCGGGGTTCATCGCCTTTCTTTCCCAGGAAGGTGAAGTGCTGTCCGACCGCGAAGAAAGCCGGCTGGGCCAGGCGCTCGCCGTGTTCTGGGCTTTGGTCTTTCTTTGTCTGATGGTGATGTGATGGACGGTCAATTCTTGCAGGACGGCAGCCGTCATATTCTTATCATCGGCGGCGGCGCCAGCGGTGTGCTGGCCGCCGCCCATCTGTTGCGCAACAATCCCGCGCTGCGCATCAGCATGATCGAAAAATCCCGCACTCTGGGTTGCGGCATCGCCTATTCGACCGATAATCCCAATCACCTGCTGAACACGCGCGTTCATAACATGAGCGCCTTTCCCGACGACCCCGAGCATTTTCTGCGCTGGCTGCATGACGCAGGCGCCGCACCTGAGGCTACGCCGGATTGTTTCGTTGGTCGCTCGACTTACGGGCGCTACCTCGAAAGCCTTTTGGCGACATGGGGCCGGGACCGGCTGACCTGCCGCCGTCAGGAATGCCTGCGCCTGGAAGAGGGGCCGGGCAGCGTGCGTGCCGTGCTGGACGATGGCAGCACCATTACCGGCCACCTCGCCATTCTGGCCACCGGCCATGCCGTGCCCCAGCACCCGCCACAAGGGATGCGCGGTGGCTGGGACTTTACCCCTCCGGCCAGTGCGGACACCGATGTCGTAATCGTCGGCACCGGGCTGTCGATGGTCGATCATGTCGTATCTCTGCTGGGGCGCGGGCATCGCGGGCGCATCACCTGCCTGTCGCGCCGCGGGCTTTTGCCGCGCGCTCATGCCACAAGTCACGCCGCGCCCATCGCGACGGATGAGATCCCGCTGGGCGCCCCGGTCAGCCAGGTACTGCGCTGGCTGCGCGCGCGCATTCGCGCGATCGGGGCCGAGGGCCTTGGCTGGCGTGATGTGCTGGACGGGCTGCGCCCCCATGTCAGTGCAATCTGGCAAAGCTGGGACGAAGATAGCCGCCGCCGCTTTCTGCGTCATGGCGCCTCGTGGTGGGAGGTTCATCGCCACCGCATGCCGCCCCAGTCCGCGGCGCTGATCGGAGCAGCGCGAGAGCGTGGCCAGTTGCAGGTCCTGAAAGCGCGCTTCCGTCAGATGACGCCCGAGGGGGTCGAGGTCCTGACTGCCGGGGGGCCGCGTCTGCTGCCTGCGGGTCATGCCATCGACTGCCGTGGCATCCGCCGCGACCCCGAGACTGACAGTGCCCCGGTTGTGCAAGAGCTGATCACCAGCGGACGGGGGCGGCTTGATGCGCTTCGACTCGGGCTGGACACGACGCGTGATGCGCGGCTGATCGCGCGTGACGGCACCGTGTCGCAGCGGGTTTTCGCCATCGGCCCCTGTGCCCGCGCTGCGCTGTGGGAAATCACGGCGATCCCCGACATTCGGGTGCAATGCGCGCGGCTGGCGGATCTGTTTGACCGGCTGCCCGAGACCGTGGGCTAAAGCACGCAGGGCCATGATGCCTGCCATTGCCACGACGCAAAGGACAAAAGCCCAGAGCCCTGCCGCTGACCCTTGGGTGCGGCGGGGCATCGCCATTCTGGCACAGGCTACAGCCGCCGGGACAGGGCGCTGCGCAGCAGGCTCTTGCCTTCGCGCAGGGGCAGGCACAGGGCAGAGGGGATCGTGCCAGGTCGCAATTGTTCAGCGATCAGCGCCATCTGCTGCCGGGAGCTCAGTCCTGACCAATCCTGCGGCAAAAGCAGGACCCGCAGCCGTTGCAGGCGCGCGCGGTCGTTCGACCAGATCGCATACCAGCGTGGCCCGGCGCGGCGAATGTTCCAGTCCGGCTCCGGTAAAAGAAGAGCGTCGGACATTACCGGCCCGGAGCGGCTGGTTGTCAGAAAGAAAAGGCGGTCGATCAGGGCATCAGGGGGTTGCACCATGGCGGGCGCCTCCGCTGGGCGAATTGACCGGTTCGACCTCGGCGCGCCACAGCTGCCGGTTCCGGCCCCGCATGAAATCCGCCACCGTCGAACGCGGCGAATGGGTCAGGATGCTCAGCGGGATGCCGTTCACACTAGGCACCTCACCCGTCCTGCGGTCGATGAGGCGCACAGAAAACAGCTGCTCCCCTTCGGCCCTGTTTTCGGCTCCGTCGGTGGCGATGAACTGGTTCATGTGCATGTTCTCCCGTTCGCAGATTCGTTCAGGGTGTCATTGCTGCAGGGAAATATAATACACGATTGAACAGATCGGCAATATAGTTATTCTAGCGCCTGTCGAAGAAGCCGATTCCCCGGACGCGAAAAGGGCGAAAACAGAAATGCCGGATCTGGACCTGATCGACCGCAAGATTGTTGCGGAACTGATGCATGATGCGACCCTGCCGATATCGCAGATCGCCGAAAAGGTGGGCCTGTCCCAGACGCCCTGCTGGAAGCGGATCCAGAAGCTTGAGGCGCAGGGCGTCCTGACCGGGCGGGTGGCGCTGGCCGATCCGGCCAAGCTTGGCTTCGGCATACTGGTCTTTGTCGAGATCGAGGCCCCCAACCACTCGATGGAATGGCGCGAGGAATTCACCCGTGCCACGTCAAGCCTGCCCGAGATCATGGAGGTTTATCGTATGGCCGGGCGCATGGATTACATGCTGCGCGTGGCGGTGCCGGACATGGCGGCCTTTGATCAGTTCTACAAACGGCTGACGGATGCGGTACCGATCAAGAACGTCACCTCGCATTTCGCGATGGAGCGTATCCGCTTCAGCACCGCCTATCCGGTTGATACCCGCAACCGCTAGAAGGCGATCACGCGGTTCCGCGTTCGGATCGTGCCCAGCGATAGCCGACGCCCGGCTCGGTCAGGATCAGTTCCGGCCGGGCCGGGTCGCGTTCAAGCTTTTGACGCAACTGGCCGATAAAGACGCGCAGATAGGGCACGTCATCGACATGGGCCGGCCCCCATACCAGTTGCAAAAGCTTGCGATGGGTCATCACCCGCCCGGCATTACCGGCCAGCGCCGCAAGCAGGTCGAACTCTTTGGGCGTCAGTCGCAGCAGCTCGCCATCGCGGCTGACCTGATGGGCGGTAAGGTCGATCAGCAGCCCGTCCTGACTGATCACCTCGGTGCGGGCGGTGCGGCGCGGACGCAGGCAGGCGCGCATCCGCGCCAGCAGCTCGCCGATGCCAAAGGGCTTGGGCACGAAATCATCCGCACCTAGATCCAGCGCCATGATCTTTTCCATTTCCTGATCATGGGCCGACAGCACGATAACCGGCAGGTCCAGGCGCAGCCGCAGCCGCTCGATCACCTCTTTGCCGTTCATGTCGGGCAGGCCTAGGTCAAGGATCATCAGATCGGGCTCTTGCGCCATGGCCTGGGCCAGCGCCTCGGTCCCCGAACCGGCAAGGCAGATGTCATAGCCCGCTGCAACCAGCGCATGGCCAAGAAAGCGCTGGATCTGCGGCTCATCATCGACGACGAGGATAAGCTGACGTTCCCTCATGCGGCGGCCTCCGGGATTGGCAGGCGCAGCGCAAGTTTTGCGCCCGCGCCATCGCGGGACGCAGTCAGCCGCCCCCCCAGCGTCCGGGCAATGCCCTTGCAGATCGGCAGCCCCAACCCGGCCCCCGCAGGGGCGCCGGTCAGCCCGTCCTGACCCAGCCAGTTTGCGACCGCAGGCGGCAGGCCGGGGCCATGGTCCAGAACGGCAAGGACCAGCTCATCTCCATCGACCGTGCCGGTGACGCGGATCGGGCCGGGGGCATATTTCACCGCGTTCTCAACAAGGTTAAAGACTGATTGCTCAAGCAAACCCGCCTCGGCCCTTATCATGGGCAGATCGCCGGTCTCGGCAAGGATCTGGGCATCGGGCCATGCACGGCGGGCGCGGGCCACCGCCGCCTGCGCAGCATCGCCCGCATCGACCCAGGTCATCTGCGCTGCAATCCCGGCGTTAAGCCGGGTAAGCTGCAGCAGCTTTTCGACATAGCGGGCCAGCCGTTCGGCCTCTTCCTCGATTGCTGCCAACAGATCGGCCTGCGAGTCGGGCGGCAAGGTCACGCCCAATTCGCGCAGGGTCGTGACCGCGCCAAGGATCGTTGCCAAGGGCGTACGCAGGTCATGAGACAGCGAGGCAAGCAAGGCTGCCCGCGTTTCTTCGGCGGCCGCGCGGCGGCGCTCGGCCTCGGCGGCCTGGGCCAGGGAAAGGCGGTGCAGGGCCTGTTCGGCCTGACGCAGCATGACTTCGATCGTGCGCTCGCGCAGGTCGCGGTCACGGCGGTCGGGTGCCAGCCGGGCGTGGCCCAACACCGGGCCGGGGCTGCCTTCCACCTGTAAAGGATAAAAGCTGAGGCGCTGCCCATTCCAGCCCTGAGCGGGGGCCAGCTCGGCACGGCCATGGCGAAAGGCAATGTCCGCGGCATCAAGTTCGCGCGGTTCGGGGGCATAGCCTTCTGGCAACGCGGCGATCAGATGCAGTCCATTGCCCTGCGGAGCAAGAGCGACCGCCGGTCCTTCGGACAGACGGTTGAGATGGCGCAGCACGATCCGCGTCACCTCGGCGGGCCCGGTCACGGCGGCAAGCTCGGCGCTTGCCTGTGACAGCATCTCCAGTGCTGCGGCACGGGTCTTGGCGGCCTCGACCTGTTCGCGCAGCCGACCCGCCAGCAGCCCGGTCAGGCTGGCCGCCAGCAGGAACACAGCCACGGTCACCAGATCATGCGGGCGAGAGATGTGCAGCGTGAAATGCGGCTCGACGAACAGAAAGTTAAAAGCGGCGATGGCGCCAAGGGCACTGGCAATTCCGACCCAGAAGCCAAAGGCGGCGGCATTGATCAGAACCGCGGTCAGAAACAGCAGGATCGAGACATTCTCGGGCAGAAACTCGCGCAGCTGCCCCGCCGCCAAGGCCACCAGCGCCAACAAAAGCGCCGCCCCCAGCACTCCGCCGGGGCGCGGCGTGGTCATCCAGCGACGGTCGTCGGGGGGCAGGCGGGGCGGCTCAAAACTTTCCATGGCAGGATCTGGCGCGAGGGCCGGGCGCTTGTCCATGGTCTTTATGGAATCCTTACGCGCCGGGCAATCTTCCCTGTCGATCCCTTACGCCGCTTTGCGCCACCTTGCGCGCTCGGGCCGGACGACTTCCGGTGCAATAAGGCGAAACCATGGCAAGTGTGGATACCCAAATCGCTGACACCCAGCCGCGTCGAGCGGGGATGATGTCGCTGTCTCTGGCGGCTCTTGGCGTTGTTTACGGCGATATCGGGACGTCGCCCCTTTATGCCTTTCGCGAGGCAATGGCAGCGGCAGGCGCCACCCATGGGGGCGTTGCGCGTGAAGATGTGCTGGGTCTTTTGTCGCTGATCCTCTGGACACTTCTGCTGATCGTGACGGCGAAATATGTGCTGATCCTGCTGCGCGCTGATAACGAGGGCGAGGGCGGCACACTGTCGCTGCTGGCGCTGGCACAGCGCGCCATGGGACGGCCGAACCGGCTGATTCTGGTCCTTGGCCTGATCGGAGCGGCGCTGTTTTACGGCGATGCAACGATTACGCCCGCGATCTCGGTCCTGTCGGCGATCGAGGGGCTTAAGCTCGTCACGCCGGGTGTTGATCCTTACATCCAGCCCATGGCCATCGCCATCATCATCGGTCTGTTTCTGGTGCAAAGCCACGGCACACAGGCGGTGGCGCGCTGGTTCGGGCCGATCATGCTGATCTGGTTCATGGTCATGGCGGCAGCGGGGCTGAACTGGACCATCCGTAATCCGGATGTGCTTGCCGCGCTGAACCCCATACATGCGCTGAATTTCGTTCTTGGTAACGGCCGTCTTGGCCTGATCGTTCTGGGCGCGGCCTTTCTGGCCGTGACCGGGGCCGAGGCGCTTTATGCCGACATGGGCCATTTTGGCCGCAAACCCATTCAGCTTGCTTGGTTGTTCGTGGCTTTTCCGGCGCTGGCGCTGACCTATTTCGGGCAGGGTGCGCTGGTGCTCAGCAACCCCGCCGCGATGGTGAACCCGTTTTTTCACCTCTTTCCCGGCTGGGCGCTGTTGCCGGTGGTGATCCTGGCCACGATGGCTACGATCATCGCCAGTCAGGCGGTTATTACCGGCGCCTATTCGCTGACCCGTCAGGCGGTGCAGCTGCGTATGCTGCCGCGCATGAAAATCCGCCACACCTCGGACGAACATGAGGGCCAGATCTTTGTGCCGGGCGTCAATCTGTGGCTGATGATTGCCGTGCTGGCGCTGGTGATGACCTTTGGCAATTCGTCGGGCCTTGCCTCGGCCTATGGTATCAGCGTGACCGGGGCCATGGTGGTCACGGCGATCCTGGCCATGGTCGTGGCGCGCAAGCACTGGGGCCTGCCGCTCTGGGCGTCCATCGGCATGATGCTGCCCTTTCTGGTGCTGGACCTGACCTTTCTGGGTGCGAACCTGATCAAGATCAGCGACGGTGGCTATGTGTCGCTTGGCATTGCCGCGACCATGCTGATCCTGATGACAAGCTGGATGCGCGGCACCGCCATTGTGCTGGCCAAGGATCGTGAGGCCGAGCTGCCGATGGCCAGCCTGCTTGAGCAGGTGAACAGGTCAGGCTCGATTGCCACGGTGCCGGGGACGGCGGTGTTTCTGACCTCGACCCCCGATCTTGCACCTTCGGCGCTGCTTCATAGCCTGAAGCATTTCAAATCGCTGCACGAGCAGAACGTGATCCTGACGATCACAACGGCCGAGGTCCCCCGGGTGGCACAGACAGAGCGCGTGCGTATTGAGGAAATTGATGAGCGTTTCCGCCGCGTCGAGCTGATCTATGGCTATGCCGAGGAGCCGGATGTCCCGCGCGCCCTGCTGCAATGTCGCCGTCAGGGGTGGAAGTTCGACATTATGGCAACCTCTTTCATCCTGTCGCGCAAGCGCTTGCGCATTGCCACCCGCAGCCGCATGCCGGGCTGGCAGGGGCGGCTGTTCATCACGCTGTCGCGCAACGCTGCCGGGGCCTCGGACTATTTCCGTATCCCCGCCGGGCGGGTGGTCGAGATCGGTGCCCAGATGAATATCTAGGCGCATGCCCGCGGCGGGGCGGACCTGCCGCGGGCCTCAGCTATCGGGAAAGCCGCGAAAGCTGGTATAGGCAGGCAGGTCCTCGCGCGCAGTGCGCACCTGGTTTTCGGGTGCCTCGTGATCGGGAAAACCCAGCGCGATGCCGCAGACGACCATTTCCTCGGCTGCCAAATCCAGCAGCTGATGCACGGTCGGGCCGTAATTTGCCAATGCACCGATGCCGGTTGCGCCCAGTCCGCGCGCCTCAGCCGCGAGCAGAAATCCCATCAGGCACATGCCCAAATCCATGAAACAGCCCGCACCCATCCGGCGGTCAATGGTGACGACCACCCCGACCGGAGCACCGAAAAAGGCATAGTTGCGGCGGAATTGCTGCCGTCGTCCCTCAAGGTCGCGTCGCGCGATACCCAGCGCCTGATACAGCGCATAACCTGCCGCGCGCTGGCGTTCGCGCAACTCGGGCGGCATCGGTTCGGGGAACCATGAATATTCCGTGGCCTCGGGCACGCCAGCCCCGATCGCCGCGTCGATCCCGGAGATCAGATTACGCAAAGGGGTGCCGGTCAGGACGTGAAAGCGACCGGGTTGCAGGTTGGCCCCGCTGGGGGCCGTGCGCGCAAGGCGGCAGATCTCTTCAATCTCGGCGCGCGGGACCGGCTTGTCGAGATAGGCCCGGATCGAGCGCCGGCGTCGCATAAGAGAGCCGAAGTCCTGAACCATTCCCGTCCTGCCCTTGTCATGGGTGATGCGGGCGCAACCTGTCGGAAGCGCCGGTGCGGGTCAAGTCGCCGCCCGGTCTTGCCTTTTACTGCCAGAGCGGTTTTCAGCCTTGTTCAACGATGCCCGTGACAAGGGGATACCGATGCGATTGCTTGCCAATACCGGCTTTCTGTTCGCCGACCTGCCGTTTCCCGAACGTCTTGCAGCCGCCTCGGCCGCAGGTTTCGACGGGGTCGAGTTCCATGACGAGGTCCAGCGTCACGATGCCTCTGGAATCGCTGCTGCGCTGGATGAACTGGGGCTTACGGTCGGCGGGCTGAATATCCGCATGGGTGACAGTTTCGGCTGTGCTGCTTTGCCGGGGCATGAGGCTGACTTTATTGCCGATCTGACGGCTGCCCATGCTGCGGCCGTGGCGGTCGGGGCGGGGGCGATACACGTTCTTGCCGGGCGCGGCGCGGGTGACGAAGCGGTCTTTCGCGCCAACCTGCGCCGTGCCCTTGATGCCACCGACCGGCTGATCCTGATCGAGCCGATCTGCGCCGAGGCGGTCCCCGGCTATCACCTGTCACGGCTGGATCACGGACTGGAGCTTGCCGACCTGTTCGGGCCACGCGTCCGGGTCATGTTCGACTGGTTCCATGCCGCGACCGAACTGGGTCCCCAGAACGCCGCCGAGGCGCTGGCCCGCCACACGGCCTTGATAGGCCATGTGCAGGCGGCGTCATGCCCCGGTCGCAACGAGCCCGAGCCTGAGGTCCTGCACCGCTTTGCCGATACGGGTTGTACGGCGGCAGGGCTGGAGTATCGACCGCTGATCACTCCGGCTGACCATCTGGCGCGCCTGCGTGCCGCGGGTATCTGATCCACCCGGGGGGCAGCACTTTTTTTGCGTGGGCATCGCTTTGGTCGCGAGCGGGCGGCGTAATGATCATGGGCCATGCGCAAAGTGATGCGTGGTATGCATGGTCCCGGCCGCAGCCTGACCCGTGCTAAACCAGTCATAGCCCGGAATGGAAACCCCCGCCCGGGTGCGATCCGGGCGGGGCGGGCCGGGGGGGGCGGGGTTGGCAGGCCGCTACTCGATCTCGATCATGAGATCTTTTGCGTCGATCTGTTCGCCTGGCCGGACGTGAAGGGCTTTCACCACTCCGGCGCGGTCGGCGTGGATGGCGGTTTCCATCTTCATCGCCTCGATGGTCAGCAGCAGGTCTCCGGGATTGACCTTTTGCCCCTGGGTGACCGCGACCGAGGCGACGACGCCGGGCATCGGGGCGCCGAGATGGCCCTCGTTCGCCGGGTCGGCCTTGGGT
>Ga0182746_1003065_pt1 | contig 11730 bp, 9 predicted proteins | sample eDN3rd30CBELigOP_FD_128881 | JGI IMG/M metagenome (GOLD analysis project Ga0182746, IMG submission 128881) | Enriched Organic Plus compost microbial communities from Emeryville, California, USA - eDNA 3rd pass 30_C BE-Lig OP (version 2) (version 2) ... | reverse complement strand
GGGCACCTTCGCCTCGAAGGTCGTGATCGAGGGCTCCGATATCCTGGTCACGCGCGAGGTTGACGGCGGCCTGCAGACCGTGAAGCTGACGTCCCCCGCGATCGTCACCACGGACCTGCGCCTGAACGAGCCGCGTTATGCGAGCCTGCCGAACATCATGAAGGCAAAGAAGAAGCCGATCGAGGACAAGACGGCGGCTGACTACGGCGTCGATATCAAGCCGCGCCTCGAAGTGCTGAAGACCATCGAACCCGCCGGCAGACAGGCCGGCATCAAGGTGACATCGGTGGCTGAACTGGTCGGCAAGCTGAAGGAAGCGGGGGCCATCTGATGACGACGCTTCTGATCGCAGAACACGACAACACCACTCTCAAGGATGTCACGGCCAAGGCGCTCACCGCGGCCAAACAGCTCGGCGGCGACGTCCACGTGCTGGTGGCCGGCAAAGACGCGCGCGCGATTGCCGAAGCTGCCGCGAAGCTCGACGGCGTGTCCAAGGTGCTGCTGGCCGACGGCGATGCCTATGCCCACCAGCTGGCCGAGCCGCTCGCTGCGCTCGTAGTGTCGCTCGCGCCGGCCTATGACGCCATCGTCGCCGCGGCCACCACGACGGCCAAGAATGTCATGCCGCGCGTGGCGGCGCTGCTCGACGTGATGCAGGTGTCCGAGATCGTGAAGGTGATTGCGCCGGACACTTACGAGCGGCCGACCTATGCCGGCAACGCCCTGCAGCAGGTGCGCTCCAAGGACGCCAAGAAGGTCATCACGGTGCGGACCTCGGTCTTCCAGCCGACCGGCGATGGTGCTGCCGCGGCGCCGATCGAGGATGTCGCCGCCGTGGCCGATCCCGGCATCTCGTCGTTTGTCAGCGAAGAGCTGTCGAAGTCGGAGCGTCCCGAACTGACCTCGGCCAAGATCATCATCTCCGGCGGCCGCGCGATGCAGAGCCGCGAGAATTTCACCAAATATATCGAGCCGATCGCCGACAAGCTCGGCGCCGGTGTCGGCGCGTCACGCGCCGCGGTCGATGCCGGCTATGCGCCGAACGACTGGCAGGTCGGACAGACCGGCAAGGTTGTCGCTCCGGATCTCTATGTCGCGGTCGGCATTTCCGGCGCGATCCAGCATCTGGCGGGAATGAAGGACTCCAAGGTCATCGTCGCCATCAACAAGGACGAGGATGCGCCGATCTTCCAGATCGCAGACTATGGTCTGGTGGCAGATCTCTATCAGGCGCTGCCTGAACTGTCGCAGGAACTTGATAAGGTCCGGAAGTAACCGGTGACGCAGGGTTCTGCGACGCGGCTGGAAACGCAAGGCAGATCGTCGTAAAAATAGCGTGCCCGGACAGCGGGCACGCTGATGACTGCGACAAAACCCGAACAGTGAGTATGACTGTGAGCATTCAAAAAGTCGGAGTCATTGGCGCCGGTCAGATGGGCAGCGGTATTGCCCAGGTCGCGGCGACGGCCGGCTTCGCGGTAGCGTTGAATGATGTGTCGCCGGACCGCATCAAGGCCGGCATCGCGACCGTCAACGGCAACATGGCGCGGCTGGTCGCCAAGAATGCCCTCAGCGAAGGGGACCGCCAGAAGAGCCTGGCTCTGATCCAGAGCGCCGAGCAGCTTGCCGATCTCGCTGATTGCGATCTGGTGATCGAATCGGCGACCGAGAAAGAAGACATCAAACGCAAGATCTTCTCCGAACTGTGCATGTCGCTCAAACCGGAGGCGATCATCGGCACCAACACGTCGTCGATCTCGATCACGCGGCTTGCGGCTGCAACCGACCGTCCGGAACGGTTCATCGGCATTCATTTCATGAACCCGGTCCCACGGATGGAACTTGTGGAATTGATCCGCGGCATCGCCACGGCCGATCCCACCTTCGAGACGACCCGGGCGTTCATCGCCAAGCTCGGCAAGACCATCGCCGTCGCGGAGGATTTCCCGGCTTTCATCGTCAACCGCATCCTGCTGCCGATGATCAACGAGGCGATCTACACGCTCTATGAGGGCGTCGGCACGGTCGACTCGATCGACAAGGCGATGCGGCTCGGCGCCCATCATCCGATGGGGCCGCTCGAACTCGCTGATTTCATCGGCCTCGACACCTGCCTTTCGGTCATGCAGGTGCTGCATGAAGGGCTCGCCGATTCCAAATACCGGCCTTGCCCGCTGCTGGTGAAGTATGTCGAAGCCGGGTGGCTGGGCCGCAAGGCGCAGCGCGGCTTCTACGACTATCGCGGCGACAAGCCGGTCCCGACGCGCTGACCGGATCAAAAGCTGGCGGCGACCGGTCGCGCCCCGCCCCCTCACCTGCCCCGTTTTGTGTCCTCATCGTCCATTAACCGTGGCGGGCTAGCCTTGCCGGCGGACAGCGGACTGGTGCGGCCATGCAGATCAAGCGCTTCAACTGGGTGCGCAAACCCTCGGCCTATGAATATGCACAGGCCTGGAAGTCACAGCGCGCCAACATGATCGCGGGTTTTCAGGCCGACGCGCAGGCCGCCAGCTCCGCCTTTGCCACCGCGCAGAACAACCTCACGACCGGCCTCGCCAACCTCGCGGCCCAGATGGCCGTGGACCGGGCACAAGGCACGCTGAATTCGCAGGTTGCTTCGATGCAGGCCAACATGAGCGGCCTCAAGACCGGCAGTTCAACCGAGGGTGTCGATCTGACGGCCTGACCGGCCCTCGCGCAGTCACGGCCGGCTTTGCGCCGCCGTGACCAGGTTCACCGCATCGTCGCTCGCCCATTCCGCCGGGCCTGCCAGGTTCGCGATCTCGCATCCCTGGGTATCGACCAGCAGGGTCGTCGGCATGCCGAAGGCGCGGCCGATCAGCTTGAGATCGGTGAACACCTTGCCCTTCGGGTCGGCATAGTAGGCAAGTCCCTTGATCCCGACATCCTTCAGCCAGGCCTGCGGCTTGGCCGGATCGCGGGTGTCGATATTGACGGTCACCACCTCGAAGTTGGGATTGCCGATCTTGGCCTGCAGCGCGTCGAGAGCCGGCATCTCCTCCCGGCAGGGCACACACCAGGTCGCCCAAAGGTTGAGGAGGACGGTGCGCCCGCGCCAGTCCGACAGCTTTTTTGCCGCCCCCTGGGCATCCTGGAACGCCAGATCCGGCAACCGCAACGGCGATGTCGCCACCGTCACCGCGGCAACCTCGCCCTTCACCAGCGGCGCAAGCCGCCGGGCGAGATCGACCGCCGGACGGCAGCTGGCGTCGGCTGCGTTGCGCTGCAAGCCTCCCATCCCGTATATCCCGGCCAATCCGGCTGCGGCGCCGATGACGACGGCAGCGGCAATCAGCGCGCGGCGGCTCCGCCGTGCGACCGGTGCGGCGGATGCGGTTTCAGGGGTTTGGTCAGGTGGTTGTGTCATGAGCAACAAGATGTGGGGCGGACGGTTCGAGTCGGGCCCCGACGCCATCATGGAGGAGATCAATGCGTCGATCGACTTCGACCGGCATCTCTACCGCCAGGATATCACCGCGTCCAAGGCCCATGCCGCGATGCTGGCAAAACAAGGCATCATCACGGCGGACGATGCGGACAAGATCGCGCAGGGTCTAGACACGATCCTGTCAGAGATCGAAAGCGGCGCCTTCACGTTCAAACGTGCGCTTGAAGACATCCATATGAATGTCGAAAGCCGGCTGGCGGAGTTGGCCGGACCGGCCGCCGGACGCCTGCACACGGCGCGCTCCCGCAACGATCAGGTGGCGACCGATTTCCGCCTGTGGGTGCGCGCGACCATCGATGCGCTTGATGCGGCATTGGCCGACTATCAGCGCGCCCTCGCCGAGAAGGCGCTGGAGAACGCCGGCACGGTGATGCCCGGCTTCACCCATCTGCAGACAGCGCAGCCGGTGACCTTCGGCCACCATCTGCTGGCCTATGTGGAAATGGCGTCACGCGACCGCGGGCGGTTCAGCGATGCCCGGACGCGGCTGAACGAGTCACCGCTCGGCGCCGCCGCCCTCGCCGGCACGGCTTTTCCGCTCGACCGCGATGCCACGGCGCAGGCGCTCGGCTTCACGCGGCCGATGGCGAATTCCCTCGATGCCGTGTCCGACCGCGACTTCGTGCTGGAAACGCTGTCAGCCGCCGCCATCACGGCCGTGCATCTGTCGCGCTTCGCCGAAGAGATCGTGATCTGGACCTCGCCGCTGGTCGGCCTGGTGCGGCTCTCGGACAAGTTCACCACCGGCTCCTCGATCATGCCGCAGAAGCGCAATCCGGACGCCGCCGAGCTGGTGCGCGCCAAGACCGGCCGCATCATGGGCGCGCTGCAGGGCCTGCTGATCGTGATGAAAGGTCTGCCACTGGCCTATGCCAAGGACATGCAGGAGGACAAGGAAGGCGCAATGGACGCGCTGTCCGCCCTGTCGCTCTGCATCGCCGCGATGACCGGCATGGTGAAAGACATGGCGCCCGAAACGGCGAAGATGAAGCAGGTGGCCGGTGACGGCTATTCCACTGCGACCGACCTTGCCGACTGGCTGGTGCGGACGCTGAAGATGCCGTTCCGCGAGGCGCATCACGTCACCGGCCGCATCGTGGCCGCGGCATCGGCGGCCAACCTGCCGCTGCACGAACTGCCCCTGGCCGCCATGCAGGAGATCGAGCCGCGCATCACGGAAGATGTGCGACAGGCGCTCTCGGTCGAGCAATCGGTCAACAGCCGCACCAGCTTCGGCGGTACGGCGCCGGCCAACGTGCGCCGCGAGGCGCAGTCATGGCTGCAGAGATTGCAGGCCGTCTGACCGGAAAGTCTGATCCAGCGTCATTGGATCAGACTTCAGCTTGCGGCCGTCAGCCGGCCGGAGCGGCGGCCGACAGCACGGTGCGGGCACGGCGGACACCCAGAGCCCGCATCTGCCGCTCCACCTGCTCGGGCGGCGATTGCAACGTCGCGGCAATCTCATCGGCAAGATCACCGACCAGATCCCGATTGCCGCCCTCGCGGATAAAGACGCCACAATGCAGCCTGGGCAGACGCGGCAACGGCGCATCCTCCCAGATCGCGAGTTCCGTCCAGGTATTGCGGGCGTAAGCCAGCGTGACCATGCTGCGCAACATCACCATCGGGCCGAAGCCGATCGCCACCGCGGACAGCAACGTCACGAAACTCTGGGACGAGAATGCAAGCTCGTAGTCGCGGCCAGCCTGGCTGAGCGCAGTCGTCGCGGCCCGGTAGAACGGACACTCTCCCCGCCGCGAGACAAGTGGAACCGGCCCGTTCGGGTCGATCCAGGTGTTCTCGCTGCGAATCCAGACCGGCTCTTCCGACCACCAGTGGCGCGGGGCGATTTCCGGTTCCAGGCTGGCGATGCCCGCAACGACATCAAGGTCCCCGCGGCGGAGGTCCTTCAGCATCGTTTCAGGCAAGCCGCAGCGCACGTCGAATTTGAGGTTGGGATTCCGCTCGCGGAACCGCCCCAGCACCGCGGTGACGCGGCCGCCGGCAAAGTCAGAAGGAATTCCTATCCGCAATGTCTCGGCCGCAGGCTGCGACGAGGTCCATTGCAGCATTTCATCATTGATCGCCAGCAGCCGGCGGGCGTGGCTGAGGACCATCTCGCCACGAGATGTCAGCAGGACGCCAGGCGCGCTCTTGTCGAGCAGATCTCCACCCAGAAGTTGTTGCAACCGCTTGATCTGGGCACTCACCGCGGGCTGTGTGACGCCCATGGACTGGGCCGCCTTCGTAAAGCTGCGCAGGTCAACAACAGCAACCAAAGTCCGCAGCAAGTCTGTCGGGATGTTATTCATTTTGTTTCCAGCCTCTCCCCATTCCAAACCGGGTGTTTACTGTTATCCCGGCCGCTCAGATTTCTTTCCTTCCGATTCAGTTTGACATCCAGAACACGCGGGCCATGTCGCCATTATTAAACTGATCGCCTTATCGCCATCAGAGTCCTGACGTCCGCCCGTTTCTCTTCACGCTATCCGCGCGCACCCCATCAACGAAACCGCGCATCCGATAACGTGATTTTCTAGCAACGCGATTCCGCAGTGCAGCGTTACGAATTATGGCAACCCCATGGTTGGCGGGGCCCAGCGAGACGCAGCGATTGTGCTTTGCAGCAATCGCCCGCACCGACGCTGAGCGCTGTCCGCATCAGCGCCAACCGCTGAAATACATTTGCCTGACCAGGCAGCGAGACGTTGGCCCGCTTCGCCTGCACGGCAGAGAAAGTTGAATCGCGCGCTTCCAGCTCGGCTGTGGCGTAAAGGCGGCAAACAATCGATCAGCTCGACGACCAGCCTTCCCGCACCACACGAACTCGCCGTCATTGGTCATTCCCGATTTGGGACTTGCCACCTCTGCACGGACGAAGATGCATCACGACTCCTTGAGTCGTAATCATATACCGCCGGAGCAATGTTTCAACGCTTACAATAGCCTGATCCCATGCAAAACAGTGCAGAGCTGATTTGTGGATCGGCGGCTGCCGCGCCGGCGGCGGCGGCCTGCCTTATTTCGATGATCATCGAAGCCACAATCACGCCGACCGGGCGCCCTCAGCCTGATCCTCGAAACCGCCCTGATAAAGACACCGGACGAACTGCCGCCGAATTTTGGTCGCTTTCATTGCCGATGACTATGGCCGGGCTGGGGAGCCTTGCGGCAAAACCCGCTTTTCCCGTTTGGCGACGCAGGCCCGTTCAGGTTAGATTGAGCTTCCCGCATTTGGAGTTCTGCGTTCCGCAGGGCTGGCCAGAAAGACCGGATCGCGCCGTGCAGCACAGGCATTTCCCTTTCAGCCGGAGCGCCACCCTTGTGGCCGCAATGGCTGCATCTCTTCTTGGCGGGACCGCCGCCAACGCCGCAAGCATGGGAGCCCAACTGCTGATCGAAGCCGACAGCGGCAAGGTCCTGCATGCCGAGAATGCCGGTTATCCCTGGCATCCGGCCTCCATCACCAAGCTGATGACAGCCTATGTCACCCTGAAGGCCGTGCGCGAAGGCCGTATCTCCTTCGACACGCTGCTGACGGTGTCAGCGAATGCGACGGCCCAGTCCCCATCCAAGATGGGCTTCAAGCCGGGAACCAAGCTGACGGTCGATAACGCCCTCAAGATGATGATGGTGAAATCGGCGAACGACATGGCAGTCGTGCTGGCCGAAGGCGTGTCGGGTTCCATCGAGGCCTTTGCGGCCGACATGAACCGCGCCGCCCGGCGGCTGGGCATGACGCAGACCAACTATGTCAATCCGAACGGCCTGCCCGACGACGCACAGGTGTCATCAGCCCGCGACATCGCCATCCTGGCGCGCAGCTTCATGCACGAGATGCCCGAATACGACATGTATCTGCATCTGCCGGCGATCAAATTCGGCAAACGGACGTTCCGCAATTTCAATGGCCTGATGGGCCGTTATCCCGGCGCGGACGGCATCAAGACCGGTTTCATCTGCGCCTCCGGCTACAATCTCGTCGGCTCGGCGACCCGCGATGGCCGCCGCCTCATCGCCGTTGTTCTTGGCGCCCCCTCCGGCATCGCGCGAACAACCGAAGCGGCCGAGTTGCTTGAACGCGGCTTCACCGGCCCAAGCCTGAGCTGGCTCACGCCATCATTGGGAACCGTGGACGCGCTCGCCGCGATTGATACGGCGCCGGTGAATCTTCGCGAAGAGATGTGCGGCAAGCATCGCAAGCGTCCGGCGACCGAGACGTCGGACGGAGAAGAGGTGACGACGACCGCAGCCAGCACCGAAGGCATGCCGGAATTGCCGTTCACGCTGTCGCTGACAAACACCAAACCGACGACGCCTGTACGGGGCGCCGACCTGCTGATGCCGGTCGCGCCGCCGACGCAGGTGTATGAGGTCTATCTCGGGCCGGCCCGCAAGCAGCCCACAACGCAGATCGCGACCGCAGGTCCCACTTCATTGGTCCCCGCACAAGCCAAGCCCGGGCAAGGCGGCGTCCAGCGAGCCTCCGCCGGAGCCATCCCCTGGACGAACTTCAGCACATCGGCCCTGGCCAGCAGCCCGCCGGAAAGCCTCGCCGTGGCCGATCCGGAGGAGGCAGGCATTCCGCTGCCACGTCCACGCCCGAGATCCAGCAGCAGGCATTAGAGCGTTTTCCAGCAAAGTGGAGACCGCTTCGCCGCAGAAAATGCGACCGGGCAAAGGAATCCAGAGCATCCGCATGGGACGCTGGCTGCATCGCCCGCCGGGAGCAGCCTTGCCATTCCATGGTGATTGGCCCGATGATTCCTCCAACGCGCAAAATGCGGCGTGAGGGGAAACGTCATGGATCGATTCTGGCTGAAACATTACCCGCCCGGCATTCCGGCCGAGATCGACCCCTCGATCTATCCCTCGCTGGTGGCGCTGTTCGAAGAGAGCTTTGCGAAATATCGCAACAGTCCCGCCTTCATCTGCATGGACAAGTCGCTGACCTATGGCGAGGTCGACGATGCCTCGCGGGCGTTCGGCGCGTGGCTGCAGAGCAAGGGCCTGAAGCCCGGCGCACGCATCGCCATCATGATGCCGAATGTGCTGCAGTATCCGGTCGCGATCGCCGGGGCCCTGCGCGCCGGCTTCACGGTCGTCACCGTCAACCCGCTCTACACCCACCGCGAGCTTGAATACCAACTCCGCGATTCAGGCGCCGAGGCGATCCTCGTCCTGGAGAATTTCGCCAGCAAGCTTCAGGATGTGATCGGACAAACAAACGTCAAGCATGTGATCGTCGCGTCGCTCGGCGACATGCTGGGCTTCCTGAAAGGCAGCCTCGTCAACCTCGCCGTGCGCCACGTGAAGAAGATGGTGCCCGCCTTTTCATTGCAGGGCGCGACGGGCTTCAACGCGGTGATCGCCGCCGGCAAACGGCTGCCGCTCACACAACCTGCGCTGAAGCCGGACGACGTCGCCTTCCTGCAATATACCGGCGGCACAACCGGCGTGTCGAAAGGCGCGACGCTGCTTCACCGCAACATCGTCGCCAACGTGCTGCAGGCCTATGCGTGGCTGGAGCCGGCGATCGTCAGGAAAGACCAGAACGAACCCATCGTCATGCTGGCGGCGCTGCCGCTCTATCATGTCTTCGCCCTGACGGCGTGCGGCTTCTTCGCCATGCGGCTTGGGGCTGCATGCCTGCTGATTCCCAACCCGCGCGACATCCCCAACCTTGTGCGCGAACTTGCCAAGCATCCGGTGAACTGCTTTCCGGCCGTGAACACGCTGTTCAACGCGCTGGTCAACAATCCGGAATTCGCCAAGCTGAAATGGGACAAGCTGCGCATCGCCTTCGGCGGCGGCATGGCTGTGCAGCAGGCGGTCGCCGACAAATGGCAGGCGATCACCGGCCATCCGATCATCGAAGCCTATGGCCTGTCCGAGACATCGCCCGGCCTGACCATCAACCGTCCCGACATCACCGAATATACCGGCACCATCGGCCTGCCGCTGCCGTCGACGGATATCGCCATCCGCGACGATGACAACAACGACATGCCGCTCGGCCATCCGGGCGAGATCTGCGCGCGCGGCCCCCAAGTCATGCCGGGCTACTGGCAGCGGCCCGACGAGACTGCGAAGGTGATGACGCCCGACGGCTTTTTCCGGACCGGCGACATCGGCATCATGCGCGAGGACGGGCAGATCAAGATCGTCGATCGCAAGAAGGACATGATCTCGGTGTCCGGCTTCAAGGTGTATCCCAACGAGGTCGAGGACGTGGTGGCGCTCCATCCCGGCGTGCTGGAATGTGCTGTCATCGGCGTTCCAGATCGGCACTCCGGCGAGGCCGTGAAACTCTTCGTCGTGAAGAAGGATCCGAACCTGACCAAGGAAGAGTTGCTGGCCTTCTGCCACGAGCAACTGACCAGCTACAAAGTGCCGCGCATCATCGAATTCCGCACCGAACTGCCCAAGAGCAATGTCGGCAAGATCCTGCGCCGCGCGTTGCGCGATGAAGCGATCAATCCGGCAAAGGCCGCTTAAGGTATGCCGCGCTCCAACGGAATCGGATCAGGCTCCAGATTCCGTTGCGGGCCGTGTTTTCCGCGGCGAAGCGGTCCACTTCGCCGGAAGACACTCCAGGGCAGAACTCACGCCATCCCCGGCTGACTGAGGGCATTCACAATGCAAACCACCGAAACCACCGCAACGGTCGCATCCCCGCAGGACATTCTGTCGTTCTGGCGTGCGGCGGGACCAGACAAATGGTTCACCAAGGACGACGCTTTCGATGCCGAGATCATCGCGCGTTTCCTCCCGACCTATGAGGCCGCCGCGGCCGAACATCTGGGCGCCTGGGAGGCGACTGCGGACACCACGCTGGCTTTGGCGATCGTGCTCGACCAGTTTCCGCGCAACATGTTCCGGGGATCGGCCCGGGCCTTCGCCGCCGACCCCGTCGCGCGCGGCGTCGCCGAGCGCGCGCTGGCCAGAGGCTATGACCAGCAGGTCCCGAGCGAAGAGCGTGGATTTCTGTATTTGCCCTTCATGCATTCGGAGGATGTGGCCCACCAGGAACGCTGCGTCGCGCTCTATCAGGCGCTCGGCAACGCCGACAATCTCAAATATGCCGACATCCATCTCGACATCATCCGCCGCTTCGGCCGCTTTCCGCATCGCAATTCGGTGCTCGGGCGCGCGACCACACCCGAGGAGCAGGCCTTCCTCGACGGCGGTGGCTTCGCCGGCTGAGGGAGCCGAACACCAGCGAAATCTCACGAGCGCTTCCCGATCGGACTGAATCGGAAAGCGCCCTGGATTCTTTTTATTTGATCGCATTTTCTGCGGAAAACCGGTGTCCACTTTTCCGGAAAATGCTCTAGGCGTCCGTCCGCTTCCCCGCTAGCATCGAGGCAAATCGCCGCAGGCACTTATCAAGCCTCGGGCCGCAAGAGCTGCAGGGAGCAAACGCATGTTGACGTCTTTGACCCGCCTGGTCGCCATCGCCGCACTGGCGGTGACCGTCGCGACAGGCTCGGCTCACGCACAGCTTGAACTCAAGATCATCGCGCCCGCGGCGCCGGGCGGCGGCTGGGACCAGACCGCACGGGCGATGCAGCAGGCGCTGGTGGCAACCGGCATCGCCAAGAGCGTGCAAGTGATCAACGTCACGGGCGCCGGCGGCGCCGTCGGTCTCGCCCAGTTCGTCAATGGCGCGAAGGGCGACGGCAATCAGTTGCTGGTCAACGGCTATGTGATGCTCGGCGCACTGCTGATGAACAAGTCACCGGTGACGCTTGATCAGGTGACGCCGATCGCGCGGCTCACCGAAGAATCCGAGATCGTGGTCGTGCCGGTCAATTCGCCGATCAAGACCGCAAAGGAGCTCGCGGCCGCGGTGAAAGCCGACGTGGCGAAGGTGACCTGGGCGGGCGGCTCGGCCGGCGGCGTCGACCACATCACCGCAGCATTGTTTGCAGGCCAGGCAGGGGCCGATCCCAGCAAGGTCAACTATGTGCCGTTCTCCGGCGGTGGGGAATCGCTCGCAGCCATTCTTGGTGGCCGCGTCACGGCGGGCATTTCCGGCATCGGCGAATATGAGGGGCAGATCAAAGCCGGCAAGCTCCGCGCCATCGGCGTGACCTCGGCCGAGCGCATCCCCGGTCTCGACGTTCCGACCTTCAAGGAGCAGGGCATCGACCTCGTGATCACCAACTGGCGCGCGGTGATGGCGCCGCCCGGCATCACCGACGCGCAGCGTGCAACGCTCGGCGCCGCCATCGAGAAGCTGGTGAAGTCTCCGG
>Ga0182746_1003064_pt1 | contig 11734 bp, 11 predicted proteins | sample eDN3rd30CBELigOP_FD_128881 | JGI IMG/M metagenome (GOLD analysis project Ga0182746, IMG submission 128881) | Enriched Organic Plus compost microbial communities from Emeryville, California, USA - eDNA 3rd pass 30_C BE-Lig OP (version 2) (version 2) ... | reverse complement strand
TGACCGCTCTGCACTGCTGGCCCCCGCGCCGGAGACGGGCGGGTCTTGGCTTGCGGCCGGATGCGCGAGCATTTCTCGATGGAACGCGAAGATTCGCCCAACAAATCACGCCAGATCCAGGCGCCTCGGCGCTGACGTCGGGGCTCGGCGGACGGCCCCTCCAGGCTCGACGGCTCCACGTCAGCTCACATATGGGCCCTTATACGCATTATCCGCCCTTATACGCATTATCCGCCGACGATGTCGATATCGGCGATATCCGCTGCGCTTGAGAGCACGTCGCCGTTCACCGCTTCCGCAGTAACGACCTTCGGCGCTGCACCGAGGCCCGCGTCTCGCGCGACGGCTTCCGCCGTGGCCGGATGATCGCCGGTGATCATCAGGACTCTAATCCCCGCGTCCACGCAGGCGGTCACGGCTTCGCGCACGCCGGCTCGAACAGGGTCCTCGAACGCAAGAAGCCCGCGGAATGTATAGCCGTCCGTTGGTTCCACGTGAGTGGAGCTGCCGGCGACAGCTCCAGCGACGCGACTGCGATCACCTTGTGCCCGGTGCGTGCATAGGAGTCGATGCGCTCTTGCCATGCCTCCAGCGAAGTCGCCGCGCACATCCCAAGCACCGTTTCCGGCGCGCCCTTCATCGCGGCGACGTGGACACCGTCGCCGCGCGTGCGCACGATCGTCTCTCGTCGCCGCGATTCCGTGAACGGATGCTCCGCGATACGCGGGGTGCCCTGTGTCGCGGCTGCAAGGTCGGCGAGCGCGACATCGAGCGGGTCGCCGCTGTCAGGACGCGCGGCGGCCGCCGCACAGGCCACCAGCGTCTCCTCGTCGGTGTCTGGCGCCGGCAATCGATGGGCGAGCACGAGCCTTCCTTCCGTCAGCGTCCCGGTTTTATCGGAGCAGATCGATGTGACGCGCCCGATGTTCTCGACCGCGACCGCGCGTCGGACGAGGGCTTGGCGGCGGGCAAGGCGATACACGCCGACGCCGAGGAAGAACGTCAGCACGACCGGAAATTCCTCGGGCAGCGCCGCGACGGCGAGTGTCGCCGCGCCGACGAGCGCGTCGACCAGCGAGTGTCCCTGCACGAGCAGGATCACGCCGAGCGCCGCGCAAAACATGATCGCCGCCGCTAGGGTCACCGCGACGACGCGGCTCACGGCGACCTGAAGCGGAGTGCGTGCGTGCGGGCTACCGCAGAGTCCACGATCTCGCCGTAAAGCGTCTCTTTACCGGTGAAGATGATGCGCACCGTCGCGCTGCCCGTCAGCACGCGCGTGCCTGCGGAAAGCCAGTGCGTGCTGTCGGCCTCGCGCGGCACGCCGCCGGCCGGCTCGACCGCACGCTTCTCGACCGGATAGGACTCGCCGGTCAGCGACGATTCGTCGACTTGAATAGTGGTGCCGTGGACGAGCAGCCCGTCGGCCGGCACCGGTTGGCCGGGGTCGATGACGGCAAGGTCCCCCGGGACGACCTCGCGCGCCGGCACGACGATGAGTGCGCCGTCCCGCCATACCGAAGCCGCCGTCGCGAGCCGGCTCGCGAGGCCCCGCGTCGATGCCTGAGTCCGGCCGTGCAGGTAGATGTCCATGCCGACGAGCGGCACGAGCGCGAAGCCGAGCACGGCCGCCTCGCCGAAGTCGCCCAGGAAAGCGTATAGGAGGCCGACGGCGACGAGAAACCAGATCATCGGATCGCGCAGCGTGTCGCCCGCGACGTCGCGCCACGTCGAGGGCCGCGCCAGAACGATGTCGTTGTAGCCGAAGCGCGTACGGCGCTCGGCAGCCTGCTCGGCGGTCAATCCGAGCGCATCGCCGAGGATCGCCGAACGATCAGGCGGAATCGTGCGACGCGGCATGCAAAACCGAGGCGCTTGGTCTCGACAGGGCCCTGCGGAGGGGAGTCGTTCGCACCATTCGACTATTCTACCGTCGCGGAGTGGCTTGTACGGGCGGCTTATCGCTTTATTCGGGTTGACCCTCCCACGGTAGGAAGGGTTACGCTTTGCGGCGTGGCGACCACTCGTCTGTCCGGGTTGCCGAGGTAGAGCGAGCCGCCGAGCAGCAGATGACCCTGGGTCCGACAGACTGCTAGAGTAAGCGGAGCGCCACGAAGGCCGGGAGCATGACCGCACTACAGTACATCCGGAGGCGAAGCACTGCGATGGCACGGCTGATGTTGCCGCTGCTCGCTGTTGCTTCGGTCAATGGGGCTGCAGCCTGTGTCGGCATGATGCCGGGCAGCGCGGCTGGCGAGTTCGCGCACCCGGCGGCCCGCGTCCACGCTGAGGGCCTGCATGCTTCTGCGCATTCTCCGGGCAGTGCCCCTGAAAATGCTCACGACCATGCGAGTGTCGACGGCGCTACGCACCCTCACGCTCATGCGAGCGTCGACGATCTTTCGCATGCTCACGCTCATGCGCGTGTCGACGATCTTTCGCATGCTCACGCTCATGCGCGTGTCGACGATACGTCAAGGCTGCACGCTGAGGACGGCTTCGCGCACGACCACGGGAGCTGTCCGCACTGCCCGGCCTCGCCGGCGAGCGGCGGCCTCGAGCCGGACCACGCCGCTTGCAGCGTCTCGGACTCGCCCGTTGCGGCGAGCGCCAAGGTCGGAACATCATCCGATCCGAAGCCTTCTCTATCGCCGGTCGCCTGGCTTGCACCGCCGGCAGTCGCTCCGCCGACGCCGGACCGCCGTGCGGCGGCGCAAGCTATCCCTGCACTCCAACTCCGTCCGCTGACTATCCGTTACTGCGTCCTTCTGCTTTGAGCGCAGCCGCTGACGCGGCGTTTCGCGCTCGACGTCCGTTTCGCCTTCGGCGGAGCAGACGAATTTTCCAGCCCGTTTCCATGGTCTTTGCGCACCGCGATGGCGGTAAGCACTCGGGAACGACTTACTGGAGCAGTGAATGGACACGAATTTCAACCGACGACGACTGCTTTATACGGCCGCGCTCGCCGGGGCCGGCTGGTCGCTATCAAGCTTGCTGCCGGCCTGGGCACGCACCGGCACGCCGGGCGTCACAGCGCCCGATATGCCGACGTTGACCGGCGACGAGATCGCGCTGACCGTCGGCCGGAGCCGCTTCATGGTCGGGGGCCGTGCAGGCCACGCGGTCACCATCAACGGCACTCTTCCGGCTCCTTTGATCCGGCTCCAGGAGGGGCAGCATGTGCGGCTGGCTGTGACGAATAATCTCGACGAGGACACGTCGATACACTGGCACGGTTTGCTTCTGCCGTTTCATATGGACGGCGTGCCGGGCGTCAGCTTCCCGGGTATCCGTGCCGGGGAAACGTTCGTTTACGAGTTCCCGATCCGGCATGCCGGCACATTCTGGTACCACAGCCACTCGAACCTCCAGGAGCAGATCGGCCATTACGGGCCGATGATCCTCGATCCGGCCGGCCCCGATCCCGTCGAGTACGACCGCGAGCACGTCGTCGTGCTCTCCGACTGGAGCTTCATGCATCCACACACGATCATGGCGAAGCTGAAGAAGGAGGAGGGCTACTTCAACTATCAGCGCGAGACGCTCGCGAGAGTCCTCAAGCGCACAGCACCGAGCCCGCTATCGCTTGCGGACTGGCGCATGTGGCAACGCATGCGCATGGACCCGACGGACATCGCGGACGTCACGGGCGCTACGTACACTTATCTCGTCAACGGGCATGGGCCGCAGGAGAACTGGACGGGCCTGTTCCGTCCCGGCGAGCGCGTCCGGCTGCGTCTCATCAACGCTTCCGGCATGACGATCTTCAACGTTCGCGTTCCGGGGCTGCCGATGACCGTCGTCAACGCCGACGGCAACAACGTCGTGCCGGTGGAGGTCGACGAGCTCCAGATTGCGGTCGCCGAGACGTATGACGTGATCGTGCAGCCGTCCGAGGACCGTGCATACACTCTCGCGGCGGAATCCGTAGACCGCTCGGGCATGGCCCGCGCGACGCTCGCGCCGCGACTCGGCATGACGGCGCCCGTGCCGCCGCTGCGCCGACGACCTACGCTCGGCATGGACGATATGGGCATGGGCGGAACGGACCATTCCGAGGCCGGGCACTCGGAAGGGGACGCGGACGACGCCCACGCGGGCCACGGTGCGTCTGCTGTCACGACCCCTGACGCCGAACTGCCGGACGTTGAAGACGCACACGCCGCGCAGGCGGGGCATGATGCCGACGATGCGGTCGCTGCCGGCAGCTCGAGCGGCGGCCACGCACCCATGACGATGCGCGACAAGTCGCTCGCGCCGCCGGACATGCACGTCGGCGTCGGCGTCGACATGATTGCGATGAACCCGCAGGATGCGGCCGGCAAGCGCGGCCTCGGGCTAGAGGACGTTGGTCACCGTGTGCTCGTGTACTCGGATCTGGTCGCGCTCGATCCGAATCCGGACCCGCGGCCGCCGTCGCGATCGATCGAGATTCACTTGACCGGCAACATGGAGCGGTTCATGTGGTCGTTCGACGGGCGCCGTTTCAGCGAGGTGGTCGAGCCGATCCGGTTCGCGCGCGACGAACGCGTTCGCGTCACGCTCGTCAACGACACGATGATGCAGCACCCGATCCACCTGCACGGGCACTTCTTCGAGATCGTGACCGGCCGCCCGGGTCGGCATCCCAGGAAGCACACGGTGAATGTGCTGCCGGGCAGCAAGATCGCTTTCGATCTGACGGCGGATGCGCCGGGCGACTGGGCGTTCCATTGTCACCTGCTTTTTCACATGCATGCGGGGATGTTCAACGTCGTCACCGTGCGTCCGCTCGACGGAGGTGCGACATGAGCCGATCTGCCGCGCTTTCGATTCTGCTCGCGATATTCTCGGCCGAGGCGTTTGGACAGCGCGCCGACCACGCGCACGAAGTGCACGACGAGCTGGAAGATCACGCCGCGCACGCCGAACACGACGGGCACGCCGAACACGACGGGCACGACGGGCACGACGGGTATGACCGCGAAGATGCGCGTGGTGCGCACGATGGGCACGACGGCCGAGGCGATCGCGGCGAACTCGACGGGACGGATCACGAGGGGCACGATGCGCGCGAAGGGCGCGATGATCACGATGGTCACGCAGCCGGCGCGGCGCCGGGCGGGTTCCTCGATGTGCCGCCGCAAGCGCCGCCCCCTGCGGCGGCCTTTTCCGGTCCCGCGTACGCGGCGGACGTGATGTTCGGCGCCGAGGAGATGGCCGCGGCGCGCGAGCAGATGAGAGTGGAGCAGGGCGGGTTCAGAACAAAGATGATACTGGCGGACCGCTTCGAAGCGGGCTTCGGCGACGGTGACGAGCGCTTCGTGTGGGACGCGCAAGGGTGGTACGGCGGCGACCTCCACAAGCTATGGTGGAAGAGCGAAGGCGCCGGACAGATCGGCAGTAATCCTGACGACGCCGAGGTTCAGGTGCTGTACAGCCGCGCCGTAACACCTTGGTTCGACTTTCAGGCGGGCGTGCGACACGACTACGAGCCGCCCCCGCGGCGCACGCACGCGGTGTTCGGCGTTCAGGGTCTGCTGCCCTATGTCTTCGAGATCGACGCCGCGGCGTTTGTGTCCGAGGACGGCGATTGGACCGCGCGATTCGAGGCCGAGTACGACTTGCGGCTCAAGCAGCGCCTGGTGCTGCAGCCGCGCATCGAGATGAGCTTCTCGGCCCAGGCCATTCCGGAGCTCGAGATCGGCTCCGGCCTCGGTTCCGTCGAGGGCGGTTTGCGGCTGCGCTACGAGCTTCGGCGCGAGCTGGCGCCGTATATCGGCCTTGGCTGGGAGCGAAATGTGGGCTCGACGGCGGATTTTCTCCGGGCGGCCGGCGAAGACCCGCGAGGTTGGAAGCTCATCGCCGGCGTGCGGGCATGGTTCTGATCGGCCCGCGGCCGGATTTATGCACCGATCTTTTCAACGTGGAGAGGCAACAATGAGAACGTTCATCCAGGCTTTGATCTTATCTCTGACGGCTAACCTCGCTTATGCGCACACTCAGCTCTCGAGCTCGACGCCGGCGGACGAGGGGGTCGTCCATTCGACCCCCGAATCGATCACGCTGAAGTTCTCGGAGCCGGTCAGGCTGATGGCGCTCGCGATCGAAGGCGCGGACGGCAAGCAGGATCTGGGCGGTCTGCCGTCGTCGGCGAGCGCCGAGTTTTCTATCGAGGCGCCGGCGCTTGCGGACGGAAGCTACATGGTCTCCTGGCGAGCCATGTCCGCCGACACTCACGTGGTGACCGGCCGGTTCAGCTTCACGGTGAACAGCGCCCACGGGGGCTCGCACGCGGGACATTAGTCGCAGCGTCGCACGTGCACGCTCGTTCGCTATCACCTCCATGACGCAGGGGAGCGCGGGATGAACAGCGGAGGACACTCCGGCGATTCGCAATTCCGCCGCCACGATGCGGTCGGCGCTCATACCGAGCATGCGGCGCGGCAAAGCAGACGTCACGGCGCGGGGGCCGGCGAGCATGCCGCGCACGACAAGCACGCCGGTCACAGCGTCGAGATGTTCCGCAGCCGCTTCCGGCTCACGTTGGCATTGACGCTGCCCACGGTCCTGTGGAGCGAGCAGATCCAAGAGTGGCTCGGCTACTCGGCACCGGATTTCCCAGGTGCCGAGTGGCTGCCCGCGCTGTTCGGCACGATCGTCTTCGTGTACGGCGGGTGGCCGTTCTTGGCAGGCGCCTACCGGGAGCTGAAGGACCGGCTGCCGGGCATGATGACGCTGATCTCGCTCGCGATCTCGGTCGCGTTCGTGTACAGCGCGGCGGTCACGCTCGGCTATCCGGGCATGGCGCTGTGGTGGGAGCTCGCGACGCTGGTCACGATCATGCTGCTCGGCCACTGGATCGAGATGCGATCGATCTTCCAGGCGCAAGGTGCCCTCAAAGAGCTTGCGAAGCTGCTGCCGGACACTGCCCTGCGCATCATCGCCGACGATCGGACCGAGGAAGTCACCACCGACCAGCTGCGCGAAGGTGACCTCATCCTCGTTCGGCCGGGCGCCGCCGTGCCGGCGGACGGGGTCGTCCGCACCGGCAAGAGCAGCGTCAACGAGGCTGTCGTCACCGGGGAGTCGAATCCGGTCGACAAGCGCGAGGGTGACAAAGTCATCGCGGGAACCGTGAACGGCGGCGGCTCTCTGCGCGTCGAGATCACCGGCACCGGCGACGACACCGCCCTCGCGGGGATCATGCGGCTCGTCGCAGAGGCGCAGACGTCCCGCTCGCGCGCGCAAGCGCTCGCGGATCGGGCGGCTTTTTTCCTGACCATCGTCGCAATCGGTGCCGGCCTCGCGACGCTCGTCGCGTGGCTCGTGGCCGGCGCCGAGCTCGATTTCACGGTGACGCGCGTCGTGACCGTGCTCGTGATCGCGTGCCCGCACGCCCTCGGGCTCGCCGTGCCGCTGGTGATCGCGATCTCGACGACGCTCGGCGCGCGCAGCGGGCTGCTGGTTCGCGACCGGCGAGGACTCGAGGAGGCTCGCAACTTGAGCACGGTCGTGTTCGACAAGACGGGCACGTTGACGCTCGGCGAGCATCGCGTCATCGACATTGCGGCGGTCGAAGGGGTGACGGTCGAGGAAGCCCTGCGGCTGGCGGCGGCGGTCGAGCGGGACTCCGAGCACCCGATTGCGCGCGCGCTGCTGAAGAGCGCGGAGGAGCGCGGGCTTGACGTGCCGCACGCGCGAGAGTTCGAAGCACTGCCGGGGCATGGCGTTGGGGCGGAGGTGCAGGGTCGACGGCTGCAGGTCGGCGGCCCCGCGCTGATCGGTAAGACCGGGGTCGATCTTCCGCCGGAGCTGCGCGACGCGGAGGCGCGCTTCAGCGGCAATGCCCAGGCTGCGATCTACTTGATCGAGGGCAGCCGTGCGCTCGCCGCATTCGCCGTGGCGGACGCGATTCGACCGGAGTCTCATGAGGCCGTCCGCCGACTGCATGAGGCGGGGATCGAGGTCGCGATGATGACCGGCGATTCGGCCGCCGTCGCGAACCAGGTCGCGAAGGAGCTCGGCATCGACACCGTCTTCGCGCAGGTGCTGCCCGACCAGAAGGCGGCGAAGATCGAAGCGCTGCAACGCGAAGGAAAGCGCGTCGCGATGGTCGGCGACGGCGTCAACGATGCGCCGGCGCTGGTCACCGCCGATGTGGGTATCGCGATCGGGGCGGGAACGGACGTGGCCGTAGAAGCGGGAGACGTCGTGCTCGTGCGCAGCGATCCGCGCGACGTGGCGAGAATCGTCTCGCTGAGCCGCGCGAGCTACCGGAAGATGCTGCAGAATCTGTGGTGGGCTGCGGGCTACAACATCGTCGCGATCCCGCTCGCGGCCGGCGTGCTCGCGTGGGCAGGCATCGTGCTCGCGCCCGCGGTCGGTGCGGTGCTGATGTCCGCAAGCACGGTCATCGTTGCGGTCAATGCACAGCTGCTTCGGAGGGCTCCGCTGTAGAGACGGTCGATCTCGTCGCGGTTGCGCTGCGGGCGGCGGCATTCGTTGCCGTCGTGCATGCAGCCGGGCTCGCGCTTTTTCTCGCGCTGTTCGGGCACGATCTCGATCGGGCGCGGCCGTCGATCCTCGCCGCCGGACGATGGAGCTCAGGCGCGGGTTTGGTCGCGGTCATCGTCCATCGCAGCTTCGAGCCGGCCCGCGCCGCCGGCAGCTTCGACGGCCTTCTCGATGGTTCGCTGCACGCTCTGCTGTGGTCATCAGACGCCGGAGCAACGGCCGGCGTGCAGCTGCTAGGCCTCGCGTTCGTCGCGCTGAGTTTTAAGCGCTCGAGTCAGTCCGCACGGACGTGGGGCGTGGTCGGCACCGCGTTGATCGCGTCCTCCTTCGCGTTCATGGGGCACACCGCCACACACGAGCAGCGTTGGCTGCTCGGTCCGGCGCTCATCGCGCATGTGCTGATCGTGGCCTTCTGGTTCGGTGCGCTGTGGCCGCTCTATCGTGTGGTCCGTAATGAGGGCTCGTCCATCGCGGGCGCGGCGGTCGCGCGGTTCTCCGCGACGGCGCTGTGGCTGGTACCGATGATCTTCGTCGCAGGCCTGGTGCTCTCCGTTGCACTGACGAGCTTCGAAGCTCTGCTCACGCCCTACGGCGTAGTGCTGCTCGCCAAGATCGCGGGCTTCGGCGGTTTGATGGTGCCGGCCGCGCTGAACAAGTGGCGCTATGGCCCCGCAATAGGCGCCGGCCACGAGTCCGCGGCCCGGGCGTTTGGCATCTTGGTCAGGATCGAGTGGGTCATCATCGCCGCGGTGCTGATCCTGGCGTCAATCATGACGTCGCTGTTCGCGCCGATGCCGGCGGCGCATTGAAGCTCGCTTTAGGCAGCGGGCAGCGGGCGCGTGCGCGCTTCGCGCTCGTCGGCAGAGTAAGCATCGCTACCCCTGGTCGAAGCGGCCACGGGGTGTTACTCGTAGAACCACGGGAAAGCTGCGAGCCAGATCGACGTACAGGACTGCAGGCGTGTCGTCCGTCTCTGCGCGCACGACGTGCGCGTCCCATACCTTTTCGAAAAGTGACTTCGGTTGCATCTCTGACTTGAGTCCCCTGTGGGCCGTGCCGTTAAACCGCGACCGGCCTGTCGATACGGCTGCTGCCGCCTGGCTGAACCGGCTCGAGCCAGCCCCAGCGGTCCTCCGTGCTGCCGTCGAACAGCCCAAAGAACATCGTCTGCAGCTTCTCGGTGACGGGTCCGCGCTTGCCTTCGCCGATCGGGATACGGTCGATCGAGCGCACGGGCGTCACCTCGGCGGCGGAGCCCGTCAAGAACACCTCGTCCGCGATGTACAGCAGCTCGCGCGGAATGTTCTGCTCGACGACCTCGAGCCCCGCGACGTGCGCAAGCTGCATCACCGTATCCCGCGTCAGGCCGGCCAAGATCGACGCCGCGATCGGCGGCGTCAAAATCCGCCCGTCGTGCACGAGAAACAGGTTCTCGCCGGCGCCCTCGCTCACGAAGCCCGCGCTGTTCAGCGCGATGCCTTCCGCGAAGCCGAGCCGGCGCGCTTCGAGCGTAACAAGCGCGCTCGACAAGTAATTGCCGCCCGCCTTCGCGAGCGTCGGCACGGTATTCGGCGCGACGCGCTGCCACGACGAGATGCACACGTCGACGCCTTGCTCGAGCCCGCCCTCGCCGAGATACGACCCCCACTCCCAGGCCGCGATCGAGCAGCGAGCAGGCTCCTCGATGTTGCCGGCGACGCCCATCTCGCCGTAGCCGCGATAGGCGATGGGGCGGATATAGGCTCCCTTTAGCAGGCCGTTCTCGCGGATGACCTCTTTACAGGCCTCGACGAGCACCGACTCGGTATACGGAATCTTCATTCGGTACACCTTCGCCGAGTGGAACATCCGCCGGATGTGGTCGGTGAGCCTGAAACCCATCGGGCCTTGCGGCGTCTCGTAGACTCGAACGCCCTCGAATACGGACGACCCGTAATGCAGCGCGTGGCTCAGCACGTGCACCGTCGCTTGTTCCCAAGGCACCAGCCGGCCGTCGTGCCAGATGTACTTGCTAGTCTTGAGGGGCATCCGTCGAATCTCCGTTGTCGATACCGCCTTGAGGTGGGAAGGCCGGGGATGAGGGCCTCCCGGCACTCCGCTGGAAGGCTACTCCTGCAGCCAGCTCATTCGGCCGCGCAGCTCGCGCCCGACCGACTCGATCTGATGGTTCAGGTCGTCGTCGAGCAGGCGCTTGTAGTTTGCCATGCCGGTCTGGTTTTCCTTGACCCATTCGTTCGCGAACTGGCCGTTCTGAACCTCTTTGAGCACCTGGCGCATGTTCTCCTTGACGTGCGCGTCGACGATCCGGGGACCGCGGGTGAGATCGCCGAACTTGGCCGTCTCGCTGACGAACTCGTGCATCTTGCGCAGGCCGCCCTCGTGCAGCAGGTCGACGATCAGCTTCACCTCGTGCATGCACTCGAAGTACGCGACCTCGGGCTGGTAGCCGGCTTCGATCAGGGTCTCGAAGCCGCGCACGATCAGCTCCGTCAGACCGCCGCACAGCACCGCCTGCTCGCCGAACAGATCGGTCTCGGTCTCCTCGGCGAACGTCGTTGCGAGAACGCCGCCGCCCGTCATGTTCGAGGCGCTCTACCCAAGCTGATGACGGTACGGCCACATTGCGCAGCGCGTGGTGTGATAGTCAGGCCGCCTTTATTGCCGGCCGCCTCGTAGGACCTTCACCACGACGGTCGCCGGGAAAGACTGTCGCGCGGCGTCCGACGCATCGAACGCGAGCGCGGGCATCTCGGCTGAAAATTGAATTACATCGTCACGAACGGGAGCAGCCCCACTCGTCAGAGCGAAAGCCAATGCCATTGCTCCGTCGACACGAATCGGCGGTATTAGTCGAGATTGAGGCCTGCCGGATCGGCCTGGCTTGTGTCTACTGTCACGCCCTTGGGGCAGTGCAGGGACACACGGCATGGTCGCGCCGGACCGAGACATTGGGCAGGCGAAGGGCTTCATCGCGCCGCCCGGGTATAGGCGGCACCGGCCGGAAACGACGCTGCTCTATCAGCTCGTGGCCGAGCACTATCCGAAGTTCAGGGATCGTCGGGTGGCCGAAGGGCGAGCGCTGCCGCGGTACGTCGAAGACGAGTTCGAAGCCTATCTCAAGTGCGGTTTGCTTGAGCACGGATTTCTTCGCGTCAAGTGCGATTCTTGTCGGGCGGAGAAGCTGGTTGCGTATAGCTGCAAGCGCCGGGGCTTCTGCCCGAGCTGCGGTGCCCGGCGG
>Ga0182746_1003058_pt1 | contig 11773 bp, 10 predicted proteins | sample eDN3rd30CBELigOP_FD_128881 | JGI IMG/M metagenome (GOLD analysis project Ga0182746, IMG submission 128881) | Enriched Organic Plus compost microbial communities from Emeryville, California, USA - eDNA 3rd pass 30_C BE-Lig OP (version 2) (version 2) ... | reverse complement strand
GGCGGAGAGGGTGGGATTCGAACCCACGGAACCCGTGAAGGCTCAACGGTTTTCGAGACCGCCCCGTTCGACCACTCCGGCACCTCTCCGCGCTTTCGGGTGGTGGCGGCGATTTAGACGGGCAGGGGTTGAAGCGCAAGGGGCTTCGCGCCAAAACCGTGAAAAATTTCTCGGCCCGGCGAAACGATGACAGTCATGCTCTGGTCCGCAGGTGTTTACAAGCGCAAGGAGCAACCGCCATGCCATTGTTGATCGGGCCGCTTGCCCATCCGCTGATGCGCGCTCGTCTTGCTCCGGATGCGGTTGAGGCCCAGCCCTTGCAAGGGACGCTGAGGGGCGGCGGATTTGCGGGGATTACGCTAAACGGCTGGCCCCGGCTTGAGGTTGGCAAGGATAGCTTGCCGCTTTGGAAAAGCCCGTGGACGCCAGAACTGCGCCGCTATGCTCAGATCTTTGGACTTGTGCCCCAGTTTCATCACGGGCTGGAGCTGTTTGGCCTCGGTGATGCCGCTGATGATGGGCCAGAATGGCAGCCCAGGCTTGCCGCCGCCATGGCTGACTGGCTGCTTGCTTTGCCGCCAGAACGCCCGGCCGAGGCGATACGCAAGCGCCTGCCGATGATCGCCGCATGGGTTGCCTCGCGTCTGCGCGCGGCGGATGAGACGCCGCCGCTGCCCCATGTCGGTCCCGTTGCCGCTGACCGGGTGCGAATTGATTCGGTCGACGAACCCTATGCTGAGTATTTCTCGATCGAAGCGATCCGTCTGCGCCAGCATCGCAACGATGGCGACTGGACGCCACCGCTGCTGCGGGCGGTCTTTGTTTCCGGCGATGCGACCGTGGTCCTGCCCTGGGACCCGGTGCGCGATCGGGTCATGCTGATCGACCAGCTGCGGGCCGGGCCGGTCGCGCGTGGCGATGCTCAGCCTTGGCTCTATGAGACCGTGGCGGGCCGCGTCGATGCCGCAGAGACGCCCGAACAGGCCGCCCGCCGCGAAGCGGTCGAGGAAACCGGTATTCAGATGTCCCGCCTTATCCCCGCACCACATAATTATCCCAGCCCCGGCGCGATGGCCGAGTATCTGTACCTCTATGTCGGCATTGCTGATCTGCCCGATGACATCGCCGGTCTTGGCGGGCTTGCGAGCGAGGATGAGGATATCCGCTCGCATCTGATCCCCCGGGCGGAACTGACGCGCATGGCATTGGCGGGCGAGATCCGTAACGGGCCCTTGCTGAATCTTGCGCTGTGGCTTGAGCTGCGCCATGACGAGATCCGCCGCGAACTGGGGCTTGACGAGCCCGCAAAGGCCCAGCCGGGGTTGCCGCCGTCGAGGGGCAGCGTATAACCGGGCGGGAACATCCTGCGAAAGGCCAAGCCCATGCGCATCTGCCCTGACCTCGCCTCTGCCATCGGCAACACTCCCCTGATCCGGCTACGCCGCGCCTCGGAAGAGACCGGCTGCGAGATTCTGGGCAAGGCCGAGTTCATGAACCCGGGCCAGTCGGTCAAGGATCGCGCCGCGCTTTACATCATCAAGGACGCGGTCGCCCGGGGTGAGCTGAAACCCGGCGGCACAATTGTCGAGGGTACGGCCGGCAACACCGGTATCGGCCTGGCCCTGGTCGGAGCCTCGATGGGCTTCCGCTCGGTCATCGTCATCCCCGAGACGCAGAGCCAGGAGAAAAAGGACATGCTGCGTCTTGCAGGTGCCGAACTGGTCGAGGTGCCGGCGCAGCCCTACAAGAACCCTAATAACTATGTGCGCTACTCTGGCCGTTTGGCCGAAGAGCTGGCGCGGACCGAACCGAACGGCGCGATCTGGGCCAATCAGTTTGACAATACCGCCAACCGGCAGGCGCATCTGGAAACCACCGGGCCCGAGATCTGGGAGCAGACCGGCGGGCGCGTGGACGGGTTTATCTGTGCGGTCGGCTCGGGTGGGACGCTGGCGGGTGTGGCCATGGCGCTGCAACCCAAAGGGGTCAAGATCGGCCTGGCCGATCCCGAAGGCGCAGCACTTCACAGTTTTTACACCGAGGGCAAGTTCGAATCCCCCGGCTCTTCTATTACCGAGGGGATCGGTCAGGGTCGCATTACCGCGAACCTCGAAGGTTTCACCCCCGATTTCTCGTATCGCATCCCCGATTCCGAGGCTCTGCCGGTGATCTTTGATCTGCTGGAGCATGAGGGGCTGTGCCTTGGCGGCTCGTCCGGCGTGAACGTCGCCGGGGCAATCCGCATGGCCCGCGAAATGGGGCCGGGGCACACGATCGTCACCGTGCTTTGCGACTATGGCACGCGTTACCAGACCAAGCTGTTCAACCCGGACTTCTTGCGCGCCAAGGCGCTGCCGGTGCCAGAGTGGATGGTCCGCAAGCCCGCCAACCTGCCCGAGGTCTATCAGGATTGACCTGCGCAATGTCCCGCCTGACGTCCTTTATTGTCGCGCTGTTTCTGATCCTGTGTTCCCCTGCCTTTGCTCAGCAAGAGCAGGAGGCACCGGATCTTGTTGCCTGGAACAAGCTTGCCGAACAGGCCGAGCAGATCCTTGAATCCGGCTCGGCCAATGATGCGAGGTTGCAGACCATCCGCGACGAGGTGGTCAAGTGGCGGGAAAAGCTCAAGGCGGGGCAGGGTGTTAACGCCACCCGCATCGCCACGCTTAAGGATCAGATCGCAGCCCTGGGCCCAGCCCCGGCCGAGGGTGAGACGGAATCCGAGGAAATCGCCGCTCGCCGCAAGGAACTGAACGAACAGCTTGCGGCGTTGCAGGCGCCGGGCTTGCAAGCGGTCGAGGCCTATGGTCGCGCTGATGGCATCGTCGCGCAGATCGACCAGACATTGCGCGCTCGCCAGAATTTCGCCCTGATCCGCAAGACACCGGCGCCGATCAACCCGGCGAACTGGACCCCTGCGGTTGCCGAAGCTGCCCATGTCGCGACCCAGATCTATGACGAGGCGCATAGCCGTTGGGACAGTACAGGGGGCATGTCGGGCTTTACCCAACGACTGCCGCTGATCGGTGGACTGCTGCTGGTTGCGCTGCTGCTTTTGTCGCAGGGACGGCGCTGGGTCGATTCATTGCCTTCGCGACTGTCGGCGCGGGCGAGCGAGCGGTCTCGCGCGGCGCTGATCTTTGGCGTCTCGCTGGGACAGATCGCCATTCCGCTGATCGGGGTGATTTTGGTGGCCGCCGCGGTGGCCTCAACCGATCTGGTCGATGACTGGGGGATGCCGCTTCTGCGCTCGATCCCGGCGGCGGGGCTGTCGTTCTTTGGTGGCGTCTGGCTGGCGCGGCGGCTGTTCCCAACCGCCGACACCGCTGGTCAGCCCCCCCTGCCAATGAGCGAAGAGCGCCGCGCCAAGGCCCGTGCCCGCGCCACGCTTCTGTCGGCCGCACTTGCGCTGCACCAGCTATTCTCGCGGACGATCCTGCCTCTGTCGGGCTTTAACAGCCAGAATGACACCAACACCGTGCCCCAACGTATCAGCGAGGCTTCGGCCGGGGTCTGGCATTTCCTGCTGGTGCTGTTCGGGGCGTTCTGTCTTTTCCGCCTATGCACCGTGCTGCGTGGCCTGCGGATGAATGAAGCCTCTGCCGCCCCGGATTATCGCATTCGGGTGGTGAACTTCCTGACCATGGTTGGCCGGGTGATCGCGCTGGCAACGCCGGTTCTGGTGGCTCTGGGCTATGTCACTGCCGGGAACGCCATGCTTTGGGCGCTGGTGCGGACGCTGGCGCTGGTCGGGCTGCTGATCATCCTGCAGGACTTCATTGCCGACTTTTACGCCATGGCCAAGGGCGGCGACCAGTCGGCGCGCGATGCGCTGATGCCGGTGCTGTTCGGCTTTGCGCTGATCTTGCTGTCCTTGCCGCTGTTCGCGCTGATCTGGGGCGCGCGCCCAAGCGATCTGGTCGAGGCATGGACCAAGGCCCAGCAGGGCTTTTCCTTTGGTGGCGTGCGCCTGTCGCCAATGGCGATTCTGACATTCCTGATTGTCTTTGCGGTCGGCTATTCGCTGACCGGCTTTGTGCAGGGCGCGTTCCGCAGCTCGATCCTGCCCAAGACGCGGCTGGATGCCGGGGGGCAGAACGCCGTCACCTCAATCATTGGCTATGTCGGGGTGGCGCTGGCGGCGGTTTTTGCTGTCACTTCGGCGGGGATCGACCTGACCTCGCTGGCCTTTGTCGCCGGTGCCCTGTCCGTCGGTATCGGTTTCGGTATGCAGCAGGTGGTGTCAAACTTCGTCTCGGGCATCATCCTGCTGGTCGAGCGCCCGATCGCGGTCGGAGACTGGATCGAAGTTGGCGGCCAGCAGGGTATCGTTCGCCGCATGGCGGTGCGCGCGACGCAGATCGAGACCTTTGACCGCACGCAGGTTATCGTGCCGAACTCGAACCTGATCACCCAGCCGGTGACGAACTGGACGCGTGGCAGCCTGGCCGGACGGATTGTGGTTCCGGTGACGGTCGCCCATGGCTCTGACAGTCGTCAGGTCGCCGAAATTCTGCGCGAAATTGCCGAGGATCAACCGACCGTGCTGGTCAATCCGGCCCCCGCCGTGATGCTGCGCGGTATCACCGCCGACGGCCTGAATTTTGAGCTGCGCGCCATTCTGGCCGATATCAACGGCGGCACAGGCGTCGTGTCGGAAATCAACCATCAGATCCTGCAACGCTTTGCCGAAAACGGCATCGTCCTGCCGGGCAGCACCCGGCCTGCGCGGGACATCTTTGTTCATGAACAGCATGAAGAAGGGGCCGAGCTGTCATAACCCCGCGTGAGGGGTTAGCGGCGCAGGCGGGTTGTCGGCTCTTGCTCGGGCAGGCCCTCTTGCGACAGCATGATCGCTACAGGGCGCAACCATGGGATCTGGGCGCAGACGATCATGATCGCGACCATGATCGGCACGGCAAGGAAGGTACCGGCGATTCCCCAGATCACCCCCCAGAAGGCCAGAGACAGCACGATCCCGAATGACGAAAGCCGCAGCGTCTGTCCCAACAGCATGGGGTCGAAGACATTGCCGATGATGAACTGAACCGCAACCGTCAGGCCGCCGACGGTCAGGGTGGTTGCAGGGTCCCCGGTCTGCGCCAGCACCATGGCAAAGGTGATCACCGTGGCGATGATCGAACCCAGCGTCGGGATGAAGTTCAGGATGAAAGTCAGCATGGCGACCGCGCCGGCGAGTTCGAGCCCTTCGATGCGAAAGATCGCCCAGATCAGCATCGCAGTGACCGCGCTGATTGCCGCCTTGACGACCAGATAGCGGTTCACGCGCCGCATGATCTTGTGAACGGTCTCAAGCACCTGCTGGGCGCGGGTCGGATCTCCGGTCAGGCGCTCGATCTTGATGGGAAACCAGATCCGTTCACTGAACATGAAGCCGACAAAGGTCAGGATCAGGACCGAGCCCGAAATCAGGTTTGATGCCTGCGCCGCAGCTGACCGCAACCAGCCCGCAAAGTCGATATTGCCCATGAAGGTGCCGATCGCCTCTTGCACATTCGGGCCCCATTCCTGGCTTAGCCGTGCCAGCGCAACCTGTGCCCGGTCGGCGTAGGTAATTGAGATCGAGACGACTTCGTTCACCTGCGCCACCACTGCGGTCGCGGCCCAAAGCAGGCCGATGGCAATGGCAATCAGCGCCAGCGTGGTTGCCAGCCAGTTAGGCACCTTCAGCCGGGCAAAGGCAGAGATCGCATCGCTCGTCAGCGAAAAAATGATAATCGCAAGGACAAGGCAGATCAGGATAAAGCGCGCCTGTACCAGCAAAAACAGGATCAGGCCAAAGGCGATCACGCCCAGAAAACCGGTCTGCAGCCGCACGGCCAGATTCGAATCCCGCCTGTTCAATCCGCTGTCCTCACATTGCCGGCGATGGTCCGCGCGGATGCGCGCCGGTCACGGCCCGGGGCTGTCGCCTCAGGCCTCGGCATCATCCTCGCCATTCTCGGCGATACGGGCAACAGAAACCACTTCTTCATCCGAAGCAGTGTTAAACACGCGTACGCCGCCGGCAGAACGTGAACGGAAGCTGATTTGATCGACAGGCACACGGATCGACTGACCGGTCGAGGTTGCCAGCATGATCTGATCGTCCCGTTCGACCGGGAAGCTTGCGACCAGAGGCCCGCCGCGCATCGCTTTGTCCATCGCCATGACGCCCTGACCGCCACGTCCGCGCACAGGATAGTCGTGGGACGAGCTGATCTTGCCCGATCCACGCGAAGTGATGGTCAGGATCAGATCTTCGGCCGCAGACATTTCGGCATAGCGTTCCTGGCTGATCGCGGTTTCGGCGACGTGATCTTCGTCCTCATCGGCCTCGGCTCCATCGTCCAGTGCGCCTTCGACAGCGCGGCGCATCTTCAGATAGGCGGCACGTTCGGCAGGATCGGCCTCGAAATGGCGGATGACCGACATGCTGACCACACGGTCGCCTTCGGCCAGCCGGATGCCGCGGACACCCGTGGAATCGCGGCCTTTGAACACCCGGACATCAGTGGTCGGGAAGCGGATCGCCCGGCCGGCGGCGGTCACCAGCATGACATCGTCATTCTCGGTCGCCATGCGTGCACCGATCAACTCGACCCCCTCGGGCAGGCGCATGGCGATCTTGCCGTTGCGCATGACATTGGCAAAATCGGACAGGGCGTTGCGGCGCACATCACCTTCGGATGTGGCAAAGACCACCTGATAATCTTCCCAATCCTTTTCAGGCGCATCGACCGGCATCAGTGCCGCGATTGATACCCCGGGCTGGATCGGCAGGATGTTGACGATCGCCTTGCCCTTCGAGGTCCGTCCGCCCAGGGGCAGGCGCCAGCACTTCATCCGATAGACCATGCCATCGGTGGTAAAGAACAACAGCTCGGTGTGGGTATTGGCGACAAAGAGCGTGGTAACAACGTCATCTTCTTTTGTGGCCATGCCCGACAGGCCCTTGCCGCCGCGCCGTTGAGCACGGAATTCGGCCAGAGCGGTACGTTTGATATAGCCGCCCGAGGTGATGGTGACGACCATATCCTCGCGCTCGATCAGGTCCTCGTCGTCCAGATCGCCAGCCCAGTCGGTGATCTCGGTCCGGCGCGGTACGGCGAAAAGCTCTCTTACCTCGCGCAGTTCGTCCGAGATGATATCCATGATCCTTTCGCGCGAGGCGAGGATGGCGAGGAAATCCCGGATTGATTCGGCCAGCGATTTCAGCTCATCCGTAACCTCTTGCACGCCAAGCTGGGTCAGGCGCTGCAGGCGCAGTTCCAGAATGGCGCGGGCCTGGGCTTCGGACAGGTTGTAGGTCCCGTCTTCGTTCACCGGATGCAGCGGGTCGTCGATCAGCTTCAGATATTCGACGATTTCCCGGGCGGGCCAGCGGCGGGTCATCAGCCGTTCGCGCGCCTCGGCCGCATCGGCCGAACTGCGGATCGTCGCAACCACCTCATCGACATTCGACACAGCCACGGCAAGTCCGCACAGCACATGGGCGCGTTCGCGCGCCTTGCGCAGCTCATAGGCGGTGCGGCGGGCGACGACCTCTTCGCGGAATGCAATGAAGTGGGTCAGGAAATCGCGCAGTGTCAGCTGTTCAGGCCGGCCGCCGTTCAGCGCCAGCATGTTGGCGCCAAAGCTTGTCTGCATCGGGGTAAAACGGAACAGCTGGTTCAGCACGACCTCGGCCGTGGCATCGCGCTTTAGCTCAATCACCACGCGGACGCCGACGCGGTCGGATTCGTCCTGCACATGAGCGATGCCCTCGATGCGTTTTTCCTTGGCAAGCTCGGCGATCTTTTCGATCAGCCCCGCCTTGTTCACCTGATAGGGGATCTCATCAAGGATGATCGCCTGACGACCGGCGCGGGTTTCCTCGATCCGGGTCTTGGCGCGCACGATGATGCTGCCGCGGCCTTCAAGATAGGCCTTGCGTGCGCCCGCGCGGCCAAGGATCAGGCCGCCGGTCGGGAAGTCCGGGCCGGGGACGATTTCCAGCAGACGCTCGGTCGGCAGGTCGGGGTTCTCGATCAGCGCCAGCGTTGCATCGACCACTTCGCCCAGGTTGTGGGGCGGGATGTTGGTCGCCATGCCAACGGCGATGCCGCCCGCGCCATTGACCAGCATGTTCGGAAAGCGCGCCGGCAGGACGGTCGGCTCACGGTCCTTGCCGTCATAGTTGTCCTGAAAATCGACTGTATCCTTGTCGATATCCATCAGCAGATAGGCCGAAGGCTTGGCCATCCGCACTTCGGTATAGCGCATGGCTGCCGGGCTGTCGCCGTCCATGCTGCCAAAGTTGCCCTGACCGTCCAGCAGCGGCAGCGACATTGAAAACGGCTGAGCCATCCGCACCAAGGCGTCATAGATCGAGGCGTCGCCATGCGGGTGATATTTACCCATCGTATCGCCAACCGGGCGGGCCGATTTGCGATAGGGTTTGTCATGGGTGTTGCCGGTTTCGTGCATCGCAAACAGCACGCGGCGGTGCACGGGCTTGAGCCCGTCGCGCAGATCGGGAATCGCCCGGCTGACGATAACCGACATGGCATAGTCCAGATAGGACGAGCGCATTTCATGCGCGATGTCGATCACCGGACCGTCATGGGCCATCACCGCACGCTCGGGCGAGCCGGCTTCGGGGGTATCGTCGTCGTTTTCAGGGGTGTCGGCCACGGGAAAACCTCAAGATCTTGTTGGTAACGGGTCTATCCCATACCTGCCTTGGGTGCAATCTTGACGCGGCCTTTACTGGGCGATTCCCTGCCTTAAGCGATGCCTTTCACCCGGCTGCGACCCCGGACCGACACCAGCCACAGCGCCGAAAGCAGCGCCGAGCAGATCGCGTTCCAGCCCGCCATCGAGATGCCGAACAAGCTCCAGCTTACTTCGTCGCAGCGCACGACCGGCGCCGCCTCCAGCGCGGTCAGCAGGTCCTGAGTCGAGAGCGTCGCCAGCCCCGCCACGCCGCCCGAGCAATGCTGCGGTCCCAGCCACAGCTTCAGCTCGACCCCGGCGTGATAAATCGCAAAGCCGGTGGCGCAAAGCGCAGCGATCAGCCCCAGCGCGGCCAGCCAGCGTTTCCAGCCCAGCCACCAGATCAGCACGCCGACGATTGCAGCCACAAGATGCGGCCAGCGTTGCAGGATGCAAAGCTCGCAAGGCGCATAGCCGAGCATCTGAAAGGTCAGCGCGGCGGCCAGCAGCGCGGCAGAACCTGCGGCGGCGGTCACGGCGATCTGTTTGCTTGATACTTCGCTCATGCGCTTGGGTTAGGGCCGCCACGCTTGCCCGGCAAGTGCCAATTGCGTGATCTCAATGCGGTTTCCAGGTGATCACGCGATAGAGATAGACCACCACCACGGCGATCACGACCAGTTTGGACAGCGGGTCGATGTAATCGCCGACGAGCACATAGTTTTCATGCAGCATCAGCCCGGCAAAGGTCAGTACTCCGGTCCACAACGCGCTGCCGATCACCGTATAGATCAGGAATTTCCACATCGGCATCCGGGCAAGCCCGGCCGGAACTGAAATAAGTGTGCGGATTGCCGGGATCATGCGGCCGAAAAATACCGTCATCGCGCCGTGACGCTGGAACCAGTCATGCGCCGCATCAATGTCCGAAGGTGACAGCGTCAGCAGCCGCCCATGGCGCGCGGCAAAACGCTTGAGCCGCTCTTCTCCGAACCACAGGCCGATCCAATACCAGATCATGGTACCCAGAACCGAACCAAGCGTGCCGGTCACGATGGTCAGGGTCAGCGACATACGTCCGCTTGCGGCCAGGAAACCGGCCAGCGGCATGATTACCTCGGACGGGATGGGGGGAAAGATATGCTCGGCCACCATCAGCACGAACACGCCAAGATAGCCCCAGCTTTCGATCGTCGAAACCACCCAGTCGAACATGTCCCGCCCCTTGCCGCTGCGGTCCCTGTGCTGCGGGGGCAGGCCGGAACTGTCAACCCCACGTCGGTGTTGTGCATGGCCGGGGTTGCAGTAACCTTGGCGTGAGCAGCGCATCGCGATGGGAGGAATGCTCGATGGAATGGCGGGGCAGACGCGGCAGCAGGAATGTCGAGGACCGGCGCAGCATGGGCCGGGCCGGTACTGCCGGCGGCATGGGTGTGGTCGGCGTGCTGGTAGTGCTTGCCGTGGGCTATTTCTTCGGCATCGACATCTCACCCATCGTCGGAGCGATTGATCAGGGCGGCCAGTCAACCGAGCCGCGTGAACTGACCCAGGAAGAGCAGGAGATCGGCCAGTTCGTTTCGGTCGTGCTTGCCGATACCGAAGAGGTCTGGGCCTCGGTCCTGCCCCGGCAGGCGGGGACTGACTACGTTCAGCCATCGCTTGTGATGTTCTCGGGCGCGGTGCAATCGGCTTGCGGTGGTGCTTCGGCGGCGATGGGACCGTTCTATTGCCCGAACGACCGCAAGGTGTATCTGGACACCGACTTTTTCCGCGTCATGAGCCAGCGCATGCAGGCGGGCGGAGATTTCGCCTATGCCTATGTCATCGCTCATGAGATCGGCCACCATGTCCAGAACCAGCTGGGGATCCTTAGCCAGACCATGCAGGCGCGTCAGCAAAGCGGGCAGGCCCAGGCAAACCGCATTTCGGTGCTGACCGAGTTGCAGGCCGACTGTTTCGCCGGTGTCTGGGCCCATCACGCCAGCCAGCAATTCAACAGCATTGATGACGGCGATATTGCCGAGGCGATCAACGCTGCCGCTGCGGTGGGCGATGATACGCTGATGGAAAAGGCCGGACGCGCGCCGGTGCCGGACGCCTTTACCCATGGTTCGGCCGAACAGCGCCAGACCTGGTTCAAGCGCGGCTTTGCCTCGGGGCAGATGGCGCAATGCGACACCTTTGCTGCGGCAGGGCTGTAAGCTGGCGGCGCGCGCCGGGATCAAAGGGCGCGGCAGTGCCGCGCCTTACGGGCGCTGCAAATGGATGCCGCGCGGCCGTTCGGTCGTTGCCCAGTCGGGCCAAAGGCCGAAATATTCCAGCCCCGCGATCACCAGACCAAGGGCGATGACGGCGAACACCAGCTTGACCATGCGGGCACTGGGCGGATTACGCGCCCAACGTGAGGCCCGGATCAGCCAGATGAGGTTGTTCATGTGTCCCTTTCCCTGCTAGTGCTGCGCCGAAATTCGAATACGTCCCGGGACGAGCCTTGCCTCAGCACAGCGACAGCCGAAATCTACCTTATACCGCCGACCAGATGTATGCACTGGTGGCCGATATCGAAAGGTACCCGCAGTTCCTGCCATGGAATACCGCCGCCCGTATCCGCTCACGCAGGCCGGGGGCGCCGGGCAGCGAGGTGGTCGAGGCCGATCTGGTCATCAGCTTCAAGGTCTTTCGCGAGCGATTCGGTTCTCGCGTCACGCTGTGGCCGCAGGATAAGCGCATCGACACCGAATATCTGGACGGGCCGTTCAAATATCTGCGCAGCGGCTGGGCCTTTGCCGACCTGCCCGAAGGCGGCTGCCGTGTCGATTTCTTTGTCGATTTCGAGTTCCGCAACGCCGTGCTGGGGAAAGTGATCGGCGTCGTCTTTGGCGAGGCGATGTCGCGCATCGTCCGTGCCTTTGAAGATCGGGCAAAGGCGCTTTACGGCGTCTGACGCGCGGCTTGCCAGATCTGATAGTCGCGCGACAGGGTTTCGCGCAGCCTGACCTCGGTTTCGGGCTCAAGCTCGGTCACGGCTGTGGGCGAGACATTGCGGCGTGGCAGCCGGATTGGCGTCTCCAGCCGC
>Ga0182746_1003057_pt1 | contig 11775 bp, 8 predicted proteins | sample eDN3rd30CBELigOP_FD_128881 | JGI IMG/M metagenome (GOLD analysis project Ga0182746, IMG submission 128881) | Enriched Organic Plus compost microbial communities from Emeryville, California, USA - eDNA 3rd pass 30_C BE-Lig OP (version 2) (version 2) ... | reverse complement strand
CGGTCGACGTGGCGCCTGGCGCCAGCCGGCGAGTGGCGTAGACGACGGCGCCCCGGTCGAGGAGGCGCCGCCCGAGCTCGAGGCCGGCGCCGGTGCGGCCCTTGAACGCCGGGTCCAGCCCGCCGAGCTCGCGGAGCACGTCGACCTTCACGAGCAGGGCGTCGAGCGAGGCCCTCCAGGACACCACCTCGGTCCGGCCGTCGCCGTCGTGCGAGAGGGGCCAGATCGGGTTGATGTAGTCGACCTCTTCCGGCTCGCCGGCGAGGCCCATCGCGAGGCCGGCGTGCCAGGCGTCGGCGCGACCGCCGGCGAGCGCCTCGACGGCGTCGGGGTCCGGCCGACCCAGCCGTGGATCCCAGAGGAGGAGCCACTCGGCGGAGGTGGAGCGGACGTGCTCGTCGAGCTGCGCGGCGGCTCGGCGGAGGTCGCCTGCGAGGGCGACGGTGCCCCCCGACGACCAACCAGGAGCATCACCGGGCCAGGTCGCGAGATCGATCGTCTGGTGCACCGCAGTCCCTTCTCCCCGGCACGAAGCCCCCCGAACGCCCGACCGCGGACTGCGGCGCGGGCCAGGCGGTCGGTAACGTGAGCCGCCACGGTACCATTTGCGTGCCAACGATCCTCAGACGATGCCCGACGAACCGCACCCCACCTCGCCCTGGCGCTCGTCTCGGGCCGGCCTCACGATCTCGGTCGCGCTCTGCACCTGGAACGGCTCGCGCTGGTTGGGCGAGATGCTGCGCTCCCTCGAGCACCAGGAGCGCCTTCCCGACGAGCTCGTCGTGCAGGACGACGCGTCGACCGACGACACGGCGCGCCTGGTCGAGGAGTTCTCGCAGCGCGCGCCGTTCCCGGTGAAGCTCGAGGTCAACCCGGTCCGGATCGGGTCCACCCGCAACTTCGCTGCGGCGCTCGAGCGGTGCACCGGGCACGTGATCGCGCTCGCCGACCAGGACGACATCTGGTACCCGGCGAAGCTCGCACGCCTCGCGGAGGAGTTCAGCGCCGACCCGACGGTCACCATGGCGTTCTCGAACGCCGACCTCGTCGACGAGCAGAGCCGCCCCCTCCATCGCCGCCTCTGGCAGACGCGGCGGGTCGACCGGATCCTCCGCAACCACGCGGTGGTGCCCGCCGAGCTCTTCGCCCGGCGCCCGCTCACGACGGGGTGCACGATGGCGGTCCGCCGCCGGGCGATCGATGCGGCCCTGCCGTTCCCCTCCGCGCTCGCCGACGACGAGTCGCCCATGCGCCACGACCGCTGGATCTCCCTCGTGGCAGCGGCGGTGGGGACGGTCCGGGCCCTGCCGGAGCCGCTCCTCGCGTTCAGGGTCCACCCCTCGCAGGAGACCGGGGTCCTGATCGGCACGCAGCTCACCCGGGCACTCGCCCGTGCCGCCCTCCGGGCCGTCGCCGGCCCACCCGGCGCCAACTCGGGCACGCACCGCGCTCGCGCCGCCCAGCTCGTCGAGGCGAGCCGGCGGGCCGACGACCTCGGCGACTTCAAGGAGGCTGCCATCCTCCGGCAGATCTCCGCGCTCCACTCGGAACGGATCGACAACGGCTCGAACCTCCGCGACCGTGTCGGTGCGGTGGTGACGTGCGCCCGAGGCGGCGCCTACGACCTCTCCGCGAGGGGGGCCGGCTCACTGGTGGCCGATGCCTTCCGCGCCATCCGTCCGAGGCCGGCCGTGGACCCCGAGCCCCCGAGGACGCCGATGAGGGTCCGCTGATGGGGGGCGACGGGCGGGTCCGGGTCCTCAGCGTGATCGACGCGCTCGCCGCCGGAGGCGCCGAGCAGGTCGCCGTGGACGTCGCGAACACCCTCGACCGCGAGCGGTTCGCTCCGTACTTCTGCGCCACCCGCGAGGGCGGCCCGCTCGTGGAGCGGCTCCACTCCGACGTGCACCTCGACATCCTGGGACGCCGGGCGACCTGGGATGTCGCGAAGCTCATCGAGTTCGGGCGGAAGGTCCGCCAGGACGGGATCCAGATCATCCACAGCCACGGCCGCGGCACGCTGAAGTTCGTCGCGGCTGCGAAGCTCCTCGGCCTGGTCGACGTGCCGCACGTGTACCACGACCACTTCGGCTGGCTGCACACCGACCGGCAGGCGAGCACCGCGCTCCGGTTGGCCTTCCGCTCCGGGGTGGACGCCTACATGGGCGTCGACTCGAGGCTGTGCGCTTGGGCGAGCAGCACCGCTCAGATCCCTTCGGATCGCGTCCACCTGGTGCACAGCGGGGTCGACCTCGACCGCTTCGAGGGGAGCACGCCCCGCGACCTGCGGCAGGAGTACGACCTCCCGGCTGACGCCGTGGTCTTCGTGATGGTCGCCAACTTCCGGTCGCCGAAGGACCACCCGACGCTGTTCCGCGCGATGCACCTGCTCCCCGATGACGTGCGCTCGAGGATGTACGTGCTGATCTGCGGGGCGACCGACGCGGACCCCGAGTACTTCGCCGGCTGCACGGCGATGATCGAGCGACTCGACCTCGCCTCGCACGTCCGCATCATCGGACCCCAGTCCGACATCCCCGGCCTCCTCGGCGGTGCCGACGCAGCGGTGATGTCGTCGAAGAACGAGACCGGCCCCCTCGTCGTGCTCGAGTACATGGCGAGCGGACTGCCGTTCGTCGCCACCGACACCGGGGAGATCACCGCCGCCGTGCGCGACTCCTGCGTGGGCCTCGTGCCCGCACCGAGGGACCACGTCGACGTCGCCGACGCCCTGTCGGCACTGCTGCGCATGCCCGAATCCGAGCGCCGCGCCATGGGCGCACGGGGCCGTGAGGAGGTGCGCCGCCGGTTCGACCAGCGCATCGTCACGGCCCGCATCGAGGCGGTCTACGAGGACCTGCTCGGATCAGCTCGCGATGGGCAGACCTTCCCGGCCGCGGAGGTGGTTGCGGGCACGACGACGCTTTCCGAACCGGATTTGCAATACTGATGACCGCCGTTCGACGCGGCGCTGCACGGGGAGCGGGGAGAGCTACACCATGGAGACCATCCAGGATCGCGGGGACACCGACCTCGGCGAATACCTGAGCATCCTCCGCCGGCGGTGGATCCTCATCCTCGGCCTCGGCCTGCTGGCCGCTGCGGTCGTGGTCGGCCTCGACCTGAAGAAGGAGAAGGTCTACAGCACCTCGGCGCAGCTGCTGCTGCAGCCGAAGCAGTCGGAGTCGATCTTCCAGACGTCGTCCCCCTCGTCGGACCCCACCCGCGCGGTCCAGAACGAGCTGAAGGTCATCAGCTCGAAGGCGGTCCAGGCGGCGGTGGCGAAGGCCTACGGCAAGCCCATCAGCGTGAGCGCCGTCTCCGGCGGCACCGATGACGTCATCATCCTCAGCGCGACCGACACGGATCCGAAGGAAGCGGCCCGCAAGGTCAACACCTACGCCGAGACCTACCAGACCGAGCGGCTCAACGCGATCGTCGCCGACCTCGCCAGCTCGAAGGCGGTCATCCAGCGGCAGATCGACGAGTTCCAGAAGCAGATCGACGCGGTCAACGCGCCGCTCGCGCAGCTCGACCAGCGGATCGTCGCCACGAACCCGGCCGACCCCGCCTACAACCAGCTGGTCGCCGAGCGCCAGAAGCTCGACGCCGACATCTCCGCCCAGCGCAACGAGCTGCAGAACCAGCTGACCGACTACCAGCAGCGCCTCCAGGTGCTGCAGCTGTCAGAGCGGCTCACGACGACCGGCGGGGTGCAGATCCTCAACCCCGCTCCGGTGCCGTCGGCCCCGATCTCCCCCACGCCGGTCCGCGACGGCCTGCAGGCGGGTGCCATCGGCCTGCTCCTCGGCATCGCCCTCGCGTTCCTCCTCGAGCAGCTCGACGACTCCGTGCGTGACACGTCCGACCTCGAGCGGGCGGCCAAGCCGCTGCCCACCCTCGGCCTGATCCCCCTCGACCCGGAGTGGAAGGACCGCACGAAGGAACGGGTGACCACGCTCGATGCGCCACACTCGGCGACGGCCGAGGCGTACCGAGGGCTCCGGACCACGTTGCAGTACCTCGCGCTCCAACGTCCGCTCGGCGTCATCCAGGTCACCAGCTGCACGAGCGGCGAGGGCAAGAGCTCCACCACCGCGAACCTGGCGATCGCGTTCGCCGAGGCGGGCATCCGTGTCGCCGTCGTGGGCTGCGACCTCCGCAAGCCGCGGATCCACCGGTACTTCGGGGTCGACGGCAAGGTCGGCCTCACCTCGGTGCTCCTCGGCGAGCGTTCCCTCCCCGAGTCGTTGCAGCAGTCGCCGGTGCACCCGAACATCACGGTGCTCGCGTCGGGGTCGCGACCGCCGAACCCGTCGGAGCTGCTCAGCCTCGACAGCACGGCACGCATCATCCGCTCGTTGCTCGACACCCACGGGGTGGTCTTCGTCGACACCCCGCCTGTGCTGCCCGTGACCGACGCCCTCGTGCTGTCGCACTGCGTCGACGCCACCATGTTCCTGGCGATGAGCCGCAACACGTCGAAGCGCCAGGTGCGCCGTGCCATCGAGCGTCTCCGCCAGGTGAACAGCCCGTTGATCGGGACGATCCTGAACGGCGTGGTCGCCGAGCAGGCCTACGGCTCGCTCTACGAGTACTACGGCTACGTGGAGGAGACGGGCAAGAAGCAGCGGGGCGGCCTGTTCAAGCGGCGGCGGCGCACGGTCGACACGCCGATGCTCGACGAGAGCGTCCTGCCCGGTCAGGTCGTGACCACCGGCCCTCGGAACGAGTCGGCCACGTCCCCGTTCCAGCCGGCTGCTCCGCGCCCCGACGCGCCGCAGGCCCAGCCGCAGCCGCAGCCACAGCCTCAACCGCAGGCACCGACCGCCCCGGTCCGCGAGCCGCAGCCGGCCGCCACGAACGGCCATCGCGTGAACGGCGCGCAGCCGGTCTTCTCCCCGGGGCCGGCGGCACCGCCAGCGAACGGATCGAACGGGAACGGGGGCACGCACCCGCAATCCGCGCCGAGCCGACCGTCCAACCCTGGATCATGGGCATCGGACTGGCGACGCTGAGTCGACCTCGCCCACCGCGGCATCCCCGTTCCCGCTGATGTCTCCAGGAACCAGGCCGCTCGTCCGGTTCCTCGTCCACGGAGCCGAGCGGAGCGGACCCCCGATCTACCTGCTGAGGATCCTCCGCCGTTGGGCGGTCGAGGACCCGGGGTTCGACCGCGAGGTCCTGCTCGCACGACCCGGCGAGCTCGAGGAGGCCTTCCGAGCCGTGGGACCGACGCGCACCTTGCGCCTCGACCGCCGCTCCCCCGAACGACTGGTGGAGCGCGGTCTCAGCGCAGCGGGCGGCTCCAGCCTCGCCGACCGGAGCCTGTCGAGCGCCATCCGCTGGCGGGGCGGCCGGTCGCGACCGGATGTCACCGTCGTCAACGGCGCCACCGCCGCCACCGCGCGCATGCTCGAGGCGCTCGCCCCGACCGGCCCGGTGCTCCTGATCGCCCACGAGCTCGGCACCGGGTGGTTCCACAACATCGACGACGCCGCCCGATCGCTTCTGCGCTCGCGGACCAGGAGCGTGCTCGCCGTCTCCCGCCTCGTGGAGGCCTTCCTCCAGAAGCACGTCGACTTCCCCCCATCGGCCATCACGGTCGTCCCGCCGCCCACCTACGGCGTAGGGCCCCGAACGACCGCGGCAGTCACGAGCAGCCGACGGTTCCGGGTCGGCGGTGCCGGGGTCACGGACTGGCGCAAGGCGCCCGAACTGTGGCTCCGCGTCGCTGCAGAGGTGACGGCATCGCGCCCGGACCTCGACGTCGGCTGGCACTGGTACGGCGGCGACGCACCCTCCGACCGTGCGTTCTGGCCGCTGCGCCACGAGGTGGAGCACCTGGGTCTCGGCGACCGCGTGGAGTTCCACGGCGAGGTCGGCGAGTTGCTTCCGCACCTGTCGGGCCTCGACCTGTTCGTCTCGACGGCCCGGGAGGACGCGTACCCCCTGGTGTGCGCCGAGGCGGCGTCGGCCGGCGTGCCGATCGTCTCCTTCGACGACACCGGCGCTGCCGAGCTGACCCAGGACGGCATCTGCGGGGCGGCGGTCCCCTATACGGGCACCGGCGCCATGGCGGCCGAGGTGGTCGCCCTCCTCGACGACGAGGAGCGACGCCGGCGGCTGGGCGACGCCGGCCGGCGGTTCGCCGAGACCACGCTCGACGTCGCCGTCGTGGCACCACAGGTGGCGGCCTGGATCCAGCGGAGCATCGGCTCGTGAACCACCGCAACGCCGTGCTGATCGGTCTCGTGTCCCTCGCTGTCGCGGTGCTCGCCGTCGGCGGGGTGGTGTTCGGCCCCAACAGCAACAAGATCGAGCCGGCCCCGATCGACGTCGCAGCCGGCGACGACGGCTTCACGCCGACCACGCGCGCCGTCACGACGGTGCCGTTCGAGCTCGCCACGCCGGGCACCGGTGCAGCGCCGACGACCATCGCAGGCGCGCCGCCGACCTTCTACAACATGCCGACGACCACGACCTCGACCACGGCACCGCCGACGACGACCACGACGATCCCGCTGCGGCCCACGCTCCCCCGGCCCGAATCGATCGACTCGCTGTGCGGTCTCGTGGACAACATGGCGTCGATCGAGTCGATCTTCGTCCACCGGGATCTGGACGCGCTCAACTACATCGATCTCCTCGTCGCCGACCTCGACAAGTACGTCTCCATCAGCCCGCCCGGCGTGGCACCCGACGTGATCGCGCTCCGGGACGTCGCCAAGGTGATGGCGAACGCGCTCCACTCCGCCGGCGGCGACGTGATGGCCTCCAACGTGCGAGCGCTCATCACGGCCGTCGGATCCGCTTCCCCGCCGTTCGAGCGGTTCGGCCTGAACATCGAGCGGGTCAGCACCTACGAGCAGCAGGCGTGCCCGGGCAAGTGAGGAGCGGCATGGTGGAAGGACAACTTGTACCCTCTCGTGGCATGCGCAACGGTCCCGCGGTACGGCGACGGCGCAGGTGGCCGTGGTCCCGCACCGGCGAGCGGGACATCGCCGGCGTGCCTCGGCGGGCGACGCTCCTCGACCCCGACCTGCAGGCTCGCTTCGAGCGTGACGGCTTCGTGGTCGTGGACATCCTCGAGCCCGAGACCGTCGCGGAGCTCCGCCGGCGGCACGCACAGATGGACCACGAACGACGCACGGAGTGGCCGTGGGTGGAGGGGTTCAGCACGTCCGTCTACGACCCCCGACCCGAGTACCGCACGGCGGTGCTCCAACTGATGGACCAGCACGTCGCTCCGGCGCTCGCCGGCGTGCTCGACGACCACCAGGTCATCTGGGCGAACTTCCTCGTGAAGCAGCCGGACGCCGACTCCGTGCCGCCGCACGTCGACTGGACCTTCCTCGACGAGGACACCTTCAGCTCCGTCACGGTGTGGTGCCCCTTGAGCGACACCACTGCGACGAACGGGACCCTCGGCGTCGTCCGGGGATCCCACCGCCGGATCGACTTCCCGCGGGCGGCGAACGTCCCCGCGTACGAGCGGTGCGAGCGCGTGGTCGAGGATCTCGCCGACCGACCTGTCATCCCGGTCCGGGCGGGACAGGCGATCATCATGGACAACCGTTCGGTGCACTTCTCGACGCCGAACGACACTCCGGAGGAGCGTGTGGTGGTCGGCTGCGTCCTCGCCCCGAGGGAGGCCGAGCTCCACCACTACTGGTCGGACGAGGACGGCACCCTGCTCCGCTTCGCGATCGACCGTTCGTTCTACCTGAGCTACGTCATCGGCGAGCCCCCCGCTGCAGCAGGCGGCGTGCTGCACGTGGAACCGGTGGGGAAGGCAGCGACCATCGCATGAGCACCACCGACCACGGCTACACGAGAGCGCCCGACGGACGTCTCGTCCCACCGCCGATCTTCACCGACCCGGACCTCGACCGCGCGTTCTGGCGTGACGGGTTCGTGAAGCAGCCGCTCTTCGACGCGGACCAGCTGAAGGCGCTCCGCGACGGGTTCACGCAGCTCTCGCCGTTCGACGGGTTCGATCCCACCACCTTGGAGAACCCCCGCTGCGGGTACCACTGCACGTTCCTGGACCCGGACGTCGCCTACCGCCGGCAGTCGGACGAACTGGTCCGCGAGCTCTTCGGGGATCCCATCCGCACCCTGCTTCCCGGCTACCGCATCCTGAGCAGCAACATCTACGTGAAGCCACCCGGCGCGGGCCGGTTCGAGATCCACCAGAACTGGCCGACGATCGAGGACCTCGACGTCCCGACGCTCACGGTGTGGGTCCCACTGCAGGACACCGGCTTCGGGAACGGCACCATCCGCCTCGTGCCGGGGAGCCACCACATCTTCCCCGATGTCGCAGCGGCGAGCTCGGACCGGTTCTTCGACGACTTCGAGTCGGAGCTCATCGAGAAGTACCTGCAGCCCGTCGACGTGGGGGCGGGCGAGGCGCTGCTCTTCGACGACTCGTTGCTCCACTGGTCGAGCGACAACCTGTCGTCGTCGCCCCGCGTCACCTTCCAGATCGAGATGGTGCCGAACGGCGCCCAGGGCGTGCTGTGGATCAGGAACCCCGACGACCCGTCGGAGTTCGAGCTCTGGAAGATGGACAGGGAGTTCTGGATCGAGCAGGACTTCCAGGCCGTCCTCGGCCGGCCGCAGGGTCTCCCGTTCGCAGGGCGTCGCCCCAACCCGAACCGGCGGATCACCCTCGACGAGTTCGATGCGACGCTGCGCAAGGGCCAGGACATCCGGGCGTCGAAGTACGTTCTCGACTAGGCAAGGGATGCGGGACGCCGGCGGAGCGGACCGGCGGCAGGAGGGAGAACCACAAATGAGGGCAAGTCGGTGCCGAGGTCGTGCGGGCCTCGCGGCAACGTTCGTCGCGCTCGTCGGCCTCGCGGTGGCGTGTGTGACACCACCGGTCGATCCGGGGACCACGACCACCACGACCTCGACGAGCACGTCGCCGACCTTGACGACCTCGACCAGCACGTCGACGACCACGACGGTCCCGTCGGCGCACGGAGCGGTCCAGGTCTCGAACGGCGGCAGGACGGCGTGCGCCGTGGTCGCCGCCGGCAACGTGTACTGCTGGGGCGACAACTGGTCCGGGAGCCTCGGCAGCGGGACGCCGTCGACGGGCCTGTCTCGGGCGACGGCAGCGCCGGTGGTGGGGATCGGCGGGATCGGACTCCTCACGGGTGCCACGAAGGTCTCGTCGGGGAGCGATGAGACGGTCTGCGCGATCGTGGACGACGGCGCGGTCGCATGCTGGGGTGACAACCACACCGGCGAGCTCGGCAACGGCTCCACGGCGACCTTCTCGAACACCCCCGTTGCGGTAACCGGGCTCACCGGCGCCACCGACATCTCCGTCGGCTTCGACCACGTATGCGCCGTCGTCACCGGCGGCGCGGTTCAGTGCTGGGGCAACAACAACTACGGCCAGCTGGGCAACGGGACGACGGCGCTGAGGCGAGAGCCGGCTCCGGTGACCGGGATCCAGGGCGCAACGCGCGTCTCGGCCGGGAAGTCGGCCACCTGCGCACTCCTCGCTGACGGATCGGTCAGGTGCTGGGGATCGGAGCAGTTCGGTCAGCTCGGCAACGGGGTCTACGACACCTTCCCGGATGGGTCCGGTCGGTTCTCCACCACTCCAGTGGCGGTGATCGGCATCAGCGACGCCGTGGATCTCCTGCTCAGCGAACGAAACGGATGCGCCATCCGCGCCACTGAAGAGCTGTCCTGTTGGGGCTTCGGACACGTCGGCGTCTTCCCCAACTCGGCGCCGTACACCGCGACCCCGACGGGTTACATCGACGTGTCAGAGCTGGCGCTCCTGGGGTCGGACACGACCGCGTGCCTTCGGAGGAACGGCACCGTGCAGTGCTGGGGCAACAACCCCATGATCGTCGGGCCGCCCCACACCCTGCCGTACTACGGGCCGCCGGTGACCATCAGCGGATTGAGCGACGTCGTGCAGATCTCGGGCGACCTCGAGTCGATGTCGGCGCTCTTGTCCGACGGCACCGTGATGAACTGGGGGCGGCTCATGGGCTACGGCGGCTACACACCGCCGTCCTCGAACGTCCCGGTGGCCGTCGTGGGTCTCCCCTGACCGACCTGGGCCGTCACGAGCTGCGCTGCTCGGCCGGTCGCCGGTGGGCGGCGACGGCTCGGGCCCGGCGACGCCGGCGTGGTCCGAGCGTGAGCAGATCCCACACCAGCTCGGGGATCTGGTTCCGGAGCTGGCGCCCGTTGTGGCGCAGGTAGTTGAAGGTCTCGTCGTCGCGGTTGACGAGCACGTTGACGGCCTCCAGGAGCAGTCCCACGGCGAGGTTGGCCCCCTCGGGCATGCGGGGGACGTGCCGGACGCGGATCCGCTTCCGCAACGCACCGGGCAGGAGCGGCAGGAGGCGGAAGAGCACCTCGTACCGTGCGTACAGCGCCGCATCGGACGCGTGCATGACGCTGCGGGAGTGGAAGCGGCCGCTCTCACCGCGGTTGATCCGGTCGTACTCCGCCTCGGACAGCTCCCCGCGCGCCACGGCGTCGCGGGTCAGCTCGACGCCCGGGAGGTGCGTGAGCCAGAAGGTCTGGATGCGCCGGGGAGGGAAGTCGGTGTAGAGCTCGCGGGCGCACTCCTGCGCCGAGAGCGGTTCGCCGGGCAGCCCGAGGATGTGGTCGAGCTTGACGTCGAGATCCGCGTTCTGGAGCGAGCGCAGCGCGTCGCGCATGTGCGCGTCCTTCTCCATCCGGAGCAGCTGGTGGCGCTTGTAGTCCTCGTCGGCCGACTGGACGCCCATCTGCACGTGCTGGCAACCGGCGTCCTTCAGCCACCGGGCGATGTCGTCGTCCACGAACCTGGGGTGCACGAGGCACTGGAAGGGCAGATCGATCTCTCGCTGGTACCGGCGCAGGAGCTCCCTGATCCAGTCCTTGTTCGTCGTGAAGATGTCGTCCTGGAACTCGACACGGCGGATCCCCCACCGTGCCTTCGCCTCGGTCAGCTCCGCCATGACGTTCTCGACCGACCGCTGCCTGAGATAGCGCCCGCCGCCACGCCCCGGCAGGCGGGCGAAGAAGTTGTTGAAGCAGAACGTGCAGCGGTACGGGCAGCCGCGGGACGTCATGGTCATCCAGTTGTCGGCGATGCGGACGTGCCGGCTCCACAGCTCCTTGTCCCAGAACGGCAGCGAGTCGAGGTCCTGTAGGAACGGCGCCGTGGGGCCGACGACGTGGCGGTCACCGTCGATCCACTGCAGGTTGGGGATCGGTTCCGCCGGCCGCCGCCGCCCCGACTCCAGCTCCTCGCACAGGCGGACCAGCGCGACCTCTCCCTCTCCGACGCACACGAAGTCGACGCACTCGTCCTCCAGGCAGATCTCCGGCACGGCAGACGGGTGCACGCCACCGAAGACCACTGGGACGTCGGTGCGCTCCTTCACCGCTCGAGCGACCCTCAGCGACCACTGGTACACGGGTGTCAGCACGCTGAACGCGAGCAGATCGGGCTGCTCCTGCACGATCTCCTCCACGAGGAGGTCGGTCCGGTCGAAGAGCTTCGCGAGGCGAGGCACGTCGAGGAACACCCGGTCGTCGAACAGGGCAGGGTGGAACGCAAGTGCGGTGGTGTGCCCTTCCTCCTGGAGCACCGCGGACAGCAGGGAGATCGCCAGCTGCTCCTGCGCCAACGCCACGAACACGACCTTCAAGCGATCCCCCGATCTCAGCCCGAACCCTGAGATTAGGTCATGTGATCGGTTCCGCTCAGGCGCGCCTTCCACGGGCGAAGCTCGACCAGGG
>Ga0182746_1003055_pt1 | contig 11785 bp, 11 predicted proteins | sample eDN3rd30CBELigOP_FD_128881 | JGI IMG/M metagenome (GOLD analysis project Ga0182746, IMG submission 128881) | Enriched Organic Plus compost microbial communities from Emeryville, California, USA - eDNA 3rd pass 30_C BE-Lig OP (version 2) (version 2) ... | reverse complement strand
GCCGACGTGGACAATCCGACCGGCTGGTTCACCACGGTGACAGCACGCGAATGCCTCGACCGACTTCGTGAGCGGAAACGACGTGCCGAAGTGTTCGGCGCCGACGAGCACATTCCGACCGCCGTTGCGCCCGCCGCCGAAGAGCAGGTGGCGATGGCCGAGTCGGTGGGCCGCGCCCTGCTCGTGGTGCTGGACCGACTCTCCCCCGCTCAGCGCGTGGCGTTCGTCCTGCACGACGCCTTCGCAGTGCCCTTCGACGACATCGCCGCCTTGCTCGACCGGACACCGACGGCAGCCAAGAAGCTGGCCAGCCTGGCCCGCCGGCGAGTCCATGGTGCGGCGGTGCCGGCCCGCCCCACCGCCGAGCACCTCGACATCGCGCGCACTTTCCTGGCCGCCTCGAGAGACGGCGATCTCGATGCACTGCTGGAAATTCTCGACCCCGACGTGGTGCGCCGCGTGGATCGTGTGCTCGTCGGCAAACACATTCCCGTCGAGCTACGCGGCGCACGTGAGTTCGTCGCAGAGTCCAAGATGTTCGCCGCGACAGCGCGCGGCGGAGAGGTCGCGGTCGTCGACGGCGCCGCGGGCATCGTCGTCGCACCCGCCGGCCGGCTCAAGTCCCTACTGCGCCTTGACATTCGGGACGGCCGGATACACGGCATAGACATCATCGGCGATCCCGACCGCCTGGCTTCGGCCGACATATCGTTGGCGGGTTAGCTTCTCGACGAGCAGAGGCGGAAACGCCCAAAAATACGGAATCCAGCCACTTTTGCGTCTCCTCCCGGAGACTCGTGGGTATGACCACTGACGTCACGGTGACCGAGACAGGCGCAGGTACCTACACACAGCAGATCATCGCCGGACGCCACCAGCTCATCGCCGACGAACCCCTCCCGGTTGGTGACGACGCCGGCCCGAATCCGTATGACCTGGTCCTGGCCGGCCTGGGCGCATGCACGTCCATGACCGTGCGGATGTATGCCAACCGTAAGGACTGGCCGCTTGAGCAGGTGCGAGTGACGTTGCGGCACTCGCGTATTCATGCCAAAGACTGTGCCGACTGTGAGACCACCAAGGGCATGATCGACCACATCGACCGCGAGATCGAGTTGATCGGCGATCTGGACGACGCCCAGCGGGAACGGCTGATGGGTATCGCCGAGCGCTGCCCGGTACATCAAACCCTGACCTCTTCGGTCCACATCACCACGATCGGGATTTCGGGAAACTAGGAAGGTGTCATGGCCAACAACTGGAATGATCAGATCATCGCCGAGTTCCGCGCCAACGGCGGCAAGGTGGGTGGCCCGTTCGAGGGGGCGACGCTGCTTCTGCTGCACACCACCGGAGCCAAGTCCGGCAAGGAGCGTGTCACCCCGGTGATGGCGTTCGACCTCGACGGGAAACTCGCCATCGTCGGGTCCTACGCGGGCGCTGACGTCGACCCGGCATGGTTGCACAATCTGCGGGCCCATCCCGATGCCCACATCGAGATCGGCACGGACGCCTACGACGTGCGCGCACGAGAGATGCCGCGGGAAGAGCGGGATGCCGCCTATCCCCGCATCGTCGAGCTGGCACCGGGCTTCGGCGAATACCAAACCAAGACCGACCGGGTCATCCCGGTCATCGAGCTGCAGCGCCGCTGACACGACCCAGACTCGAGTCCCGGTGAGCGGAACGGCGCTCCGGCAGTGGGGTTCTCGCCCCTACCGTCTCCCCATGACCTCACGGCCGACGATGCGTGCGATGGTGCTGGACGAGTTCGGCGGCCCCGAGGTTCTGTACGCCGCATCGATCGACCGGCCGTCGGCCGCTCCGAACGGCGTCGTCGTCCACGTCGCCTACGCCGGGGTGAACCCGGCCGACTGGAAGAACCGCGAAGGGTGGCTGGCGCAGTTCTTCGAATACCGGTTCCCGTTCGTGCTGGGTTTCGACGCCGCCGGCGTGATCGCCGAGGTCGGCCACGGAGTTACCGACCTATCCGTCGGCGACCGGGTCCTGACCGCGTCGAACATGGGCCGCGGTGAGCGCGGCACCTACGCCGAGTACGTCGCCGCCGACCGGGAACGGGTCGTCAAACTGCCCGACTCGGTGAGTTTCATCGAGGCTGCCGCGATGCCGACCGCAGGATGCACCTGCTGGGAGGCGCTGTTCGACGTCGGTGGTATCACCGAAGGCTCATCCGTACTGATCAACGGCGGCGCCGGCGGTATGGGCAGCTACGCGATCCAGCTTGCCGCGACGGCAGGCGCCAAGGTCGCCGCCACGTGCGGGCCCTCAAATCTCGGCTATGTCCGAGATCTGGGTGCCGAGCTGGCCATCGACTACCGACGTGGCAGGGTCCGGGAAGAGGTGCTCGAGTGGGCCCCCGATGGTGTCGACCTCGTCGTCGATACGGTCGGGCAAGGCACCCTGATTGACTCGATCGAGATGGTGAGGCGGGGTGGGATCGTGACCCCGATCGCGACCCTGATCGCGAATGAGCCGATGCCGGACCCGGTTCGGGCAGCCGAACTCGGCGTCTCGGTGGTCCCGACGATGTCGAACTACGTCAATCAGGAACGCCAGCTCAACTCCTTGGTCGATGCGCTTGCGGCAGGCCGAATCCGCGCTCCACACATCGAAATCCTCCAGTTGGAGGACGCCGCGGAGGCACAACGCCGCATCGCCGGAGGACACGTGCGCGGCAAGATCATCCTCGAAGTCAATGCCCGGCTGATGCCGACCACGCCGGCGGACGCTTGTCGATGAAGGCCTGCACACCTTCCAAGGCAGCCGGATCCATCATGTTGCAGGCCATCGTGGTCCCCGCGTCGGCATAGCCGGACTCGATGTCGACGTCAATCTGCCGGTAGAACAACGCTTTTCCCATTGCCACAGCGACACGGGGCTTCGCGACGATGCTCGAGACCAGCGCCTCGATCTCGTCGTCGAGGCCCTCAGCCGGAGCCACCCGATTCACCAGTCCCAACGCGCGGGCCTGCTCAGCAGAGACGAACTCGCCGGTGACCAGCATCTCGAAGGCTGCCTTGCGCGGAACGTTGCGAGACAGTGCCACTGCAGGCGTTGCACAGAACAGCCCGACGTTGACACCGCTGACCGCGAAGCGGGCGTCATCGCTCGCCACCGCGAGGTCGCACATCGCGACGAGTTGGCAACCCGCTGCCGTGGCGAGGCCGTGGACTCGTGCGATCACCGGAACCGGCAGCCGCTGAACCGACAGCATCACCTCGGTGCACTGTTCGAACAAGCGCTCGTAGTACGCCAGTGAAGGCTCGGCCCGCATTTCCTTGAGGTCATGGCCCGCGCAGAACGCCTTGCCGGATGCGCCGAGGACGACGGCCCGCACCGAATTGTCCTCGGCCAGTGCACCAACGGCCTCGCCCAACGCGGTCAGCATCGCCTCGGACAGCGCGTTGAACGCCTGGGGGCGGTTGAGGGTGAGGGTGACGACGCCACGGTCGTCGCGGTCTTGCAGCAGCAGTGTCATGGCTCGATCAACACCTTGAGTGCCTCGCGGTCGGCCATGGCGCGATAGCCGTCGGGCGTTTCGTCGAGGCCGATGGTGCGGTCGAACACCCGTCCGGGTTCGACAATGCCCTCGAGAACGTCCGGCATCAGTTCCTCGATGTAGGCACGCGCCGGGGCGACCCCGCCGGTGAGGGTGACATTGCGGAAGAAGGTGCCGAAACCCATTGGCACCTCGGTGTATTGGGACACGCCGAGCCGGCTGACGCGGCCGCCGGCACGCACCACGTCAAGAGCAGTGGCGAGCGACGGTTCCGTCCCGACACATTCGATCACCGCGTGCGTCCCATCGCCTCCGGTCAGTCCGCGGATCTTCTCGACGGCTTCGTCGCCGCGTTCCGCTACGACATCGGTGGCGCCGAACTCACGACCCAGGTCGGTGCGGACGGTATGCCGGCCGTTCAAGATGATCTGCTCGGCGCCGAGCCTCTTGGCCGCAAGCACCGCGCACAACCCCACCGCACCGTCACCGATGACGGACACCGACGACCCGGGTCCCACCCCGGCCGTCACCACACCGTGATGGCCGGTGCAGAACACATCTGAGAGAGTCAACAGAGACGGCATGAGCGCAGAATCCTCTGCGACCGGAAGCTTCACCAAGGTGCCCTGCGCCTGAGGAACCCGCACAGCCTCACCCTGGCCGGCGTCGACGCCCGGGGCGCCCCATCCTCCGCCATGACGACAGGAGGTCTGCAGACCCTCCTGGCAGAAGTCGCACGTGTTGTCCGCCCAAACGAACGGGGCGACGACGAGATCACCACGCCGGAGACCAGAGACGTCGGCGCCGACATCCTCGACGATGCCGATGAACTCGTGCCCCATCCGCCGGCCACCGTCCTTGTGCGGCATCGACTGGTACGGCCACAGGTCACTACCGCAGATACAGGCCCGGGTGACCCGCACGATGGCGTCGGTGGGTTCCTTCACGACGGGGTCGGGCACATTCTCGACCCGCACGTCACCGGCCCCATACATCACGGTCGCTCGCATGTTCGGTTCCTTCGTCAGTTCAGAGGCAAAATCAGACCCAACGCCTCGAGGCTAAGCCTGTGGCCGCGCCGCCACTCTCAGAAGTTCAAACCCGAGAACATGATCCGGGCCGGGTCATACTTCTGCCGGGTGGCGGCCAGCCTGGCGAGGTTGGCACCGAAGTACCGCGACGCCGGTTGGTTCGCTTCCAGATAGTTCACATAGCCGCCGGCCGAATACGACGCCACTGCCTGGTGGGCGGTGTTGAGCCAGTTGGCTGCCGGGGCGGGTGAACCGGACGTTTCCACGTACCACTGCACGAGAGCGGACTGTCGCCGCCACGGAAAGGCGGTGTCTGCCGGTCCGACAGTGGCCAGGGCGCCGTCGAGCGCATGCATGATCACGATGGGGCGGCCCGCGCCGGCAGGAAAGGCGTTGAATGCGGCGGCGATCCCCTGGGCTGCGGCCGGGGTGATGGTCGGGAAGACATCGGATCCGCCGACGTATCCGAGCGGCGACGGATTGAGATTCTCGGCGGCCAGAAACTTGACCAGATCGAGGTAGTTGAACGTGCGGTTCTCTGTGCCCGAGGGCTGCAGCCCCACCGCCTTGACCACGGCCGCGCCCACGCTGTTGCCCGCCCCGGCCGGACAGGTCGCCAGGATGCGGCAGTGCGCGCCCTGCGGATCGGTGATCGTGTCGGCCAGTGCCCAGCTGCTGCGGTCGGCGGTGCGCAGCCAGTTCTGCCAGCCCAGGAGGACCTGAGGGAACGACTCCAGCGGGAAATGCAGGCCGACGACATCTACGTCGCCGATCGGGAAGGTGGCGAAGGTGAGCGCCGTCGTCACCCCGAAATTGCCGCCGCCTCCGCCTCGCAATGCCCAGTACAGATCGGGATTCTCGGTGGCCGACGCCGTAACCCACGTACCGCCGGGCAACACGACGGTCGCCGAGACCAGTTGATCACTCATCAGACCCGCGTGCCGCGATTGGGCACCCAACCCACCGCCCAGGGCGTGCCCCGCGGCGCCCACCGTCGGGCAGGTGCCGGTAGGGATTCCTCGACCTGCTCCGGCCAGTGTTTGGTGGATCGCGTACAGACCGGTCGCCGGCGTCACCGTGACGTGTCCGGTAGCCGCGTCGTAGTCGATGTCGCCGGGGAGCTGGCGCAGATCCAGGACCATCGTGCCGTTGGCTGTCGACGCGCCCACATAGGAGTGGCCACCGCCGCGTGGCGCGACCTTGAGGTTGTGCGCCGCAGCGAACTCCATCGCCTTCTGGACGTCCACTGCCGACGACGGGGCGACCACCGCCGCGGGCGTCAGCCCGTTGAAGTTGGTGTTGAAAACGCTTTTGGCCGAGGAGAATTGCCCGCCGCTGTCCGGCAGGATCACCTGGCCCTTGATCGCGGCAGCCAGGTCGCCCCAGCCGGACGGGTCGGCACTGGCGCGGCTGGACCCGAACACCGCGCCGGCAGCCAACGCCCCGACTGCACCGCGCAGGAATGTCTGACGAGAGACCCCGCGCGGTTCCGTCATATCCGCATTGTGAGCTGCAGGGAATCAAAAACCCCGTTCATGCATGGCGTGTCGCACCAATGGTCCTTGCCGGGCGGAGCCGATGCCCCGTGTCAAATCACCCGAATCACGATATTGCGATCGGAGAGATACGCTCCGCCGGACACCCACGCTACGTAAGACCCCTGGTCGAACTTCTTGCGCCACAACTCGTTCCCGCTGGCCCCGTCGATACAGATCACATCGCCCTGATCGACGACGGCCAAGAACCGAGCGCCATCGGATCCGAGGAAGCGGCCCATCGGCACCTTCGCGGACGGCGCCGCGTTGACATCACTGCAGGTGCCAGCCCTCATTGTGGCGTCTGCTCCATCCTGCACGCCGATCATGCAGAGTTCGCCACTGCCGAATCCCCCGATCATGTTGGCAAGCGTGATATCTGCGCCAGCGGGGAGCGTCCAAAGAACACGTCCGGAGTGCCCGTCGAACGCACGGAAGTCACCAGTAGATCGGTTGTAGGCCAGAGGGTAGTAGAACCCGGACGACCCGTACCGGGTGTTCCCGACATGTCCCAAGGGAAATTGGTACATTCTGGAGCCCTCATTGCCCATCAAGGTGTATCCCTCGCTGGGCACGGTGGCGGTGTTTCTGCCGCTGAAGTCAAAGAACTTGAACGAGTTTGCAAATGCCACCGCGAATCCCGATGCAAAAGCGGTATTTGAGGTGCTCGGTTCGCTCACGATGGGCTTTCCGGTGTTGGCGTCAAGCACCTCGTGCTCGGTGATGACGACCCCTTGATCGCCGAACACCGAGACGCCGTCATGCCGAGCACGCCATGCCTCGGTGCCGTCCGCCCCATACGAGACCAGTTCATTGCGAAAAACGACAGCGATGCCGTCCCCGCTTCCTTGAAGATTGGTTATCCGGTCCGACGGCAACGAAGGCTGGCTCAGTATGCGTCCGGTTGCCACATCGAGGAACACCAGCACTTCGGGATCTCCACAGCAGAGATTCAGATTGAGTCCACATCCCATGGTCTTTGCCGAGCGGGTGATGACGCACTTGGCGCTCCCGAAACGGTTGATATTGACCTTCGGCGGCTTGACCCCTTGCGACCAACGCGGTTCGCCGGTTTCCTTGTCCAGTGCCATCACACCTTGATCCGACCCGACCACCACGGTGTATGCATCGCCACCGAGCACATACGCATCAATGCCGGTCTCGTAGGTCCAGCGCGGTTCGCTGATCGGTTGCTCCAGCGAGGGCAATGCAACATCGGCCGGCGGCCGCAGGTCGCCCAGTGGCGGCACGGACGCCGGCAGCGGTCCCCCGCCGGTCGCGGTCATCTCGCCGCCCCCGCCACCGCGGTTCAACCACCACAGGAGCGTGCCGATGCCTGCCGATGCGATGAAGACTGCTGCCACCACAGCGAGCACCAACCACACCTTCCGCTTCTCGCGCGGAGGCTCAGGCGGAGGGCCCGCCGGTGGATAGCCGGCCTGAAAGACCGGAGGAAATTGGCCGAACGACGGGTCCCCCGGCGCGAATTGATGACCACCCTGAAACGGACTAGCCGACGGGGGCTGGTTGCCGACGGGGTTCGAGTAAGGATTCGGCGTGCCCCCCGCCGACGAAAACGGGTCGTTCGGAAACGTCACTGTCATTCCGTACCACGACGTCAGGCCGGCAGCAATGTTGCGCTGTGCCGGGCGTGGCTGTCGTCGCCCGTTTTTCGTGCGCGCGTCGAGTCGTAACCGCGATTACGATCGCCCCGCCGGGCCGATTCGCCCGGTTCCGACAACACCTGGAGGCCAGCGCCGTGAGCGCACCGTCGAACCCGAACGTGATCCCCGCCTATGCCGTGCTTCCCGATCTCCCGTTGGACGACGAGGACCGCGCCACCTTGACCTCTGAGATCTGGAGCATGTTGGTCACCGGCAACGACGACGCCGAGGAGTTCCTCGAGATCTATGCCGAGGACTATGAGCTCACCGACGAGCAGCTCACGGCCGCCTTCACGGCCTTGCGCGAAGCGAGACTGCGCCAGCAGACCGAGATCGGCGACTACCGGTCGCGCACCCAGGCAGCGTTCGAGGAACTCAACGCCAACGGCGTCATCGCCCGCGCCGACTTCTCCTGCTGCGGAACCTGTGCGTCGGCCGAGATCGGCGACGAGCGCGACGACAGCCGCCACTGGACCGGCTACATCTACTTCCACAGCCAGGACACCGACAGGCTGGTCGAGGACGGCTCGACCTACATCGGCTACGGCGCGTTCGAGCCGGAGAACTTCGACGAAGAGGCCTACAACCGGCTGAGCGATCAGGCGAAGCAGGACCTGTACACCAGCGATGTGACCCGGATGCTCGACGAGGTGGTCTTCCCCGTGGTGCGCCGCCACGGCATCGAGCCGGAGTGGAACCGTGACCTCGGGACGCGGGTGCTGCTCACCAACGCCGACTGGTACTCGCCGATCGAGCGCTGACGATCTGTAACTCCCGTGGCGGGCGCGCCGACATACAGTTCAGCGCGTCCGAAGGGGGTTAGCCCGATGCCGAATCATCGTCGCCGCGCAATGACCGCCGTCGTTGCTGCGATTGCCGTTCCGGCCGTCCTGAACATCGCCACTGCGCACGCGAACCCGCTGCCTGATTTCTGTGTGCCGCCCAACGTCGTCGACAACGTGTGTACAGCGCGGCTGACATCCGTGACGGCCGATGTGGTCGACGGGACGATCACCGGGACGCCGGTCGGCGGCGGGCCGGCGATCACCCTTGCGGGACAAGCGGATGCGTACCTGAAATCGGAGGGCTTCGGCGACACGCCACCGGGTCCCGTTCAGCAGTGGGACACCGAAATCGACAACATCAGTGGCCTCGACACGTCGCCGTCAAACCCCAATTGGTACGGCAACGCGAAGGCTCGGGTATTCCTGCCCAGGACCCTCAATGACCTGGCCACCACGTTTCCCCACGACAGCCTCGTCGTGCGGTTCGTGTCCGACGATGCACGGCCCGACGCGTTCCGACTGGTATCGATCCAGCCGACGGCTATGCCCGGTCCTGTGCCAGCCCGGCCAGGTGCTTGAGCGAGTTGTCCAAGTGCTGCCGGTCGAACGGCGGGAACTCGATATGTTCACGAAGCGCGGGAGGAACCGCCGACCAGTCGTAGGTCAACGTGACCTCCGTTCGGTCGGCGCCGAGCGACTCAAGGTCGTATCGCCAGATCCAGCCGCCGAATTCGAGGTTGGTGTCGTCGGCGCCCTGGCCCGGTAGCCACGCGATGGCACGTGGTGGCTCGAAAACCTCGACCCGGTTGGCCATCTCGTAGTGCATACCGCCGAAGTTGTCGTGGTACATGGCCATCCGGAAGACCTGGCCGACATCGGTCAGCGGCTTGCCGTCGAGCGACTCCCGTACCCAGCCCGTGCCGTCGATCGCCTGATGGGTGGTCGGGTCGGCCAGCACCGCGAACACGGTCTCGGCAGGCGCGTTGACGGTGCACACGGCGCTCATGGTGTCGTCAGTCATACCTATAACGACCTGTGGTGGTCCGGAAACTCATCGAGTCTGAGCGCAGTCTCGGCGTGGTGCTGCTATGGGCCGAGTCCGAACACCCTTACTGCGGCCGACTTGCCTTTCAGCTCATGAAGCCCGCGGTCGGCAAGTCCGCTTGGGCGCGTCTCCAAGATGTCAACGGCCTGCTGGGTCAGCAGGATGGAATCGCCGGTCGTCTTGGTGAGTTGCTCGACCCGTGCGGCGACGTTGACGGGGTCCCCGATGAGGGTGAATTCCAGCTTGCCTCCACCGCCGATGGTGCCGGCGATCACCACACCGGTGTTGATGCCGATCCCGATTCGCAGCGCACCGTCGAATCGTTCGGCGACCGATCGCTGTATCAACACCGCAGCGCTCACCGCGGCACTGGCATGATTCGCAAGGTCATTCGGGGCGCCGAAGACCGCCAAAGCACCATCACCGAGGAATTTGTTGACGTGCCCACCGGCCTCGACGACAGCGGGTACCACGATCTGGAACAGCGCGTTCAGCCGGGCAACGGTGTCCTCGGCCGTGTTGGCCTCGGCGTACGAGGTGAAGTCACGAATATCGATGAACATCACTGTCACCTCGCGGCGTTCGCCGGTGAACACATCGTCACCTTGCTCAAGCAGCCGCGCCGCCAGGGCGGGGTCGACATATGTGCCGAATGCCGCCTGAAGCCGTTGCCGCTCAGCCAAACCCGCCTGCATGCGGTTGAACGACGCTGACAGCGCACCCAGGTCGTCGTCTTGGACTACGGGCAGGCGTCGGCTGTAGTCACCCGCGGCAACCCGTTGGGTCCCCTCTGCGAGGTCGCGGATAGGTCGCAGAAAGGGGGCGAACGTCATGACCGCTATCGGCCCAGCGATAAGTGTCAACGCACACCCGATCGCCAAGGAGATGATCGGATCTTGGCGGGCACGGTCGATCACCGACGCCGTGATCGCGGCCCCGGTGGAGAAGCCGAACGCCATCGCGAGCATGGTGATGTGGGACCAGGTGGCAAAAGTCGGATGGGAGCGTGGCAGGGCATCACCGATTCCCGTGTCGCCGGCAATGGCGGCCCTGACCGGCCGCAGTGAGCCCTCGCTGAAGCTGTGTACGCCGAATACACCCGTGGCCACTCCGTATGCGGCACCGACGATCCCGTACTGGAAAAGTCGCCATCCAGTCGCGCCCGCGACCGTGGCGACAACAATCGCGACACAAGGCGTCCAGACCACGTCGGTTGTGAGTACTCGGGCGGTTGTCCTGCGCGCGTAGACATAGGTCGCGCGCAACGCCTCCATAGGATCAACGTCGCGGCCCGCTGCCCATTTTTCGATCAGCCGTAACGGCTTTGAGCCGGGAAGCACCAGCAGATAGACCCGAACCAGCATGGCGCCACAAGTGATGATGGCCACCTGCGCGTACCGATCGGATCCCTCGAAGGCGACGATGATAAACGGGTAGGCGAGGTGGACCGACAGCCCGGCAACGAATACGAGTGCGCAGACCACCCAGGAGTACGTGGGCCCGTACCGGTCCCAGACCCACTGGAAGATCCGGTCCATGCCGCGACACTAGACGGCTGTACCGGTTGAACTGCGGTTATTGGCACAGAATCCGATCCGGCGGGCGAGTCGGGGCGAGGCTGCGCCCAGGTCGCCGAGGCTGCGCGTAGATCGTCATTTCGTCGAAAATTGCGATCTCACCGCAGACTCGGCGCGCAGTGCGCCATCTCAGACGAAAACACCCCCGGCCCAACAGGACCGGGGGTGTTCCACGTGACTACCTAGTGAGCGTGGCCGTGGTGATGACCGGCGTGCTCATCTTCCTCGGCAGGCTTGTCCACGACGGCCGTCTCGGTCGTCAGGATCATGCGCGCCACGGATGCGGCATTGAGCACCGCCGAGCGGGTCACCTTGGCCGGGTCCACGATGCCCTCGGCAACCAGGTCACCGTAGGACAGCGTGGCGGCGTTGAAGCCCTGCCCGTTGGACTGCTCGCTGACCTTGTTCACCACAACGGAACCGTCCAGGCCGGCGTTGGTGGCGATCCAGTACAGCGGGGCCGACAGTGCCGACGCGAACACCTCGACACCGAGGGCCTCGTCACCGTTGACCTCACCGCGCAGCTTGTCGAGGGCTGAGCGTGCCTGCACGAGGGCGGCGCCACCACCGGTGACGATGCCCTCCTCGACGGCAGCCTTGGCCGCCGCGACGGCGTCCTCGACGGCTT
>Ga0182746_1003052_pt1 | contig 11796 bp, 9 predicted proteins | sample eDN3rd30CBELigOP_FD_128881 | JGI IMG/M metagenome (GOLD analysis project Ga0182746, IMG submission 128881) | Enriched Organic Plus compost microbial communities from Emeryville, California, USA - eDNA 3rd pass 30_C BE-Lig OP (version 2) (version 2) ... | reverse complement strand
GACCTCGCGCAGCGCGTCCTGATCGATCGGAAGGACCACCGCACCGCTTGCAGCGATCCGCTCGGGAACGACAAAGCGCCGGCGGCGCTCGACGAGCGGCGGGGTGCGATCGATCAACAGGTCGTATTGGTCGTAGCGATACTCGTAGCCCATCTCCAGCGTGTCGCGGAAACCTCGCGTCGTCACAAAGCCGACCTTGGCGCCGCGCCGTTCGATCACGGCGTTCGTCGCCAGCGTCGTGCCGTGAACGATGGCAGTGATCTGCGCCGGGGAGAGAGCGAATGCTGCTGTCGCCTGATCGATGCCCGCAAGCACGGCCCGATCGGGCGCCTCCGGAGTCGTGAGAAGTTTGAATGTGTGGCGCTCGCCATCTCCCTCGACGACGAAATCGGTGAAGGTCCCTCCGATATCAATGCCAATCCGGTATTTTCGCATACTGTATGCAAATCACAGGCAATATGCTTTGTAAAGGACCGTCCGCCGCTCCCCGGGGTCGGCAGGGCGGGTGAAACGGAGGTTCCGGCGTGAGCATGGGCGCATCAGATGATCTCATCCGTGGGCGCGCGGCCTTCGTGTCCGATCTGACGGCAGGGAGCCTCCGGGCAGCTTTTGTTCGGTCCCCGTTGGCGCATGCCTGCATTCAGGGGATCGATTGCGGACGGGCGGAACGGTCGCCTGGCGTCCGCTTGATTCTGAGTGCCAAAGACCTTGCTGATCTTGGCGCTCTCGAGTCGCCGATCATGCTTCCCGGTTTCGAGGCAAGGATCAGGGCCGCAGCACGCCCGCCGCTTGCGGCCGGCCGGGTCTGTCATGTGGGAGATCCCGTTGCTCTCGTTGTCGCCGAGACCGAGGAGCAGGCAATGGACGCCGCCGGGCTGGTGGAGGTGGACTATGTGCCGCTGCCGGCTTTGGCGGATGTCGAGCAGGCGCTCGCACCGGCGGCCCCGCAGCTTCATTCCGACATTCCCGGCAATGTCGCGTTCCGATCATCGATCGGCGACGCGGAGACTGTCGCACAGGCGCTCGCGCAGGCGCATCGGCGTGTGAGTTTGCGTGTTCGACACAATCGGGTTGCGCCGATGCCGATCGAGGTGCGGGCGGCCCGCGCGGAATATGATCGCGATGGCCAGCGCTATCTGTTTGATATTCCAAGCCAGGGGCCGGCCATGATGCGCGACGCGCTGGCGCGCGCGCTGCGCGTGACTCCGGCGCAGGTCGTGGTCCGCACGCCCCATGTCGGCGGCAGCTTTGGCATGAAGGCGTATCCCTATCCGGAATATGTTGCTGTCGCGGCTGCGGCGCGCCTGCTCGGACGTCCCGTCTTCTGGGCCGCCAGCCGCAACGAATCGTTCCAATCGGACACGCAGGGACGTCAGGCGATCAGCGACGTTGACGTCGGTCTGAATGAGCAAGGCCGCATCATCGCGTTTCGGATCGATCATGCGGTCGACCTGGGCGCCTATATCTCCTTCATGGCCCCGCACACGGCGACCCATGGCCTGACCAGCGCTGCCACCGGGCTTTATGGCATCGAGGCCGTGCACGTGACCACGGCGGGCGTCGTGACGACCACACCCTGGACGGACGCATACCGCGGTGCCGGGAAGCCGGAAGCCGTTCTTGTCATCGAGCAGACCATGGACGCGGTGGCGCGCAGTCTGAATGAAGATCCGGCGGACACGCGCCGGCGGCATTTGATTCCCCGGGATCGGCTTCCGTTCGTGACTCCAGGTAGTGAGACCTACGACAGCGGCGACTTCCCGGCGCGGCTGCAGGACGCGCTTTCGGCGGCTGACATCGCCGGCTTTGCGGGGCGCTGCGCCGCGGCGCTGGCGCAGGGGCGGGTGCGTGGACTTGGATTGTGTTGCTGGCTCGACGTCACCAGCGATGGGCCGCCTGAGATTGCCACGCTTCGACTGGATCACGTGCATGGGCTGTCATTGAATGTCGGCTCTCACGATACCGGCCAGGATCATGACGCGGGCTTCAAGGCCATCCTGCGGGAGGTGATTGGCCTTGCCGACGATATGGTGCGGGTCCCGGCCGACAGTTCCAGACAGCCAGCAGGGGGCGGCACTTATGGCGCCAAAACGCTTGTGGTTGCGGGGTCTGCTGTCCACAGCGCGGCGCAAGCGCTGCGCGCGGCAGGCCTTCGTCGCGCCGCCGCTTTGTTTGGTGGGTCCGAGGATGACGTTTCGTTTGAGGGTGGAGTCTTCAGCAGCAGAGCCAGCAATCGCAGGCTTGACTGGGACGATCTGGTCGCGGAGTCGCCGTTGGATGGGCAGGGTGTGAGCCCATCGGTCTCAGCAACCTATCCGAACGGATGCCATGTCTGCGAGGTCGAGATCGACCCTGCCACGGGCGAGGTCCTGATTGCCGCCTATACGGCCGTAGATGATTTTGGGCGATGCCTCGATCATGCGGCGGTGACGGCCCAGGTCGTCGGCGGCATCGCCCAGGGCATCGGGCAGGCGCTCAAAGAGGAGATTCAGTTCGACAGGGAGACCGGACAACTGATGGTCGGCTCCCTGATGGATTACGGGATCATGCACGCAGCCGACATGCCGCCGGTGATGCTTCATCTTGTCGAGGATCAGCCGTGCCGTACAAATCGGCTCGGCGTCAAGGGGTGCGGTCAGGCGGGTGCGATCGCCGCTCTCGGTGCTGTTCTGGGTGCGGTCAACAACGCTCTCGCCGGTGCTGGCGGTGCGCCGATCGATGCACCGGCAACGCCCGCCAAGCTTTGGACGGCGCTCAACGGGCGCAGATCAGATTCGGCTTACCAGATCAGCTTATAATAAGCCTCTGCGGCATCGAGCAGACGATTGATGGCGTTCTCGGCCGCCCGCTTGTCGCCCAGCGCCAGCGCGTCAAGAAAGGCGCGGTGACAGTCCAGCGTAATCTGCCGGTTTGGAATCGGACCAAGTGTACGCTGGCGGAGCCGCGCAACCTGATCGTCGACGGTCTCCATCAGTTGCGTGATGCGGCGGTTGCCGCCGCCCGAGAGAAAGTGCGAGCGGAATTTGGCGTTTGCCGCGATGAAGGCCTTGGCATCCGGCTTGTTGATGGCCTTGGCCTCCTGGGCGACGGCCTCCTGGAATGCGATGACCAGCGCCGGTTCGCGCGCCGCGACGATGGTTTGGGCAATGGCCGGCTCGACCAGACGGCGCAGTTGCATGATCTCGCGAACATCGTCGGCGGTCGGCTCCGGCATGCGATAGCCACGCCCGGTGTCTTCAAGGACGCCCTCGCGGCACAGCTGGAACAAGGCCTCGCGGATCGGAGTCCGGGATACCTGCAGCTGATCGGCGAGGTCTTCCTCCGCCAGTCCGGCGTCAGGAAATGTGCCGTCACGCAGCATGGTGCGGACAGCCTGATAGACTTGGTCGCGGAGGCGGGGTGCACGTTGAAGAGCCATAGCCATGTTCGCACACTGTATTCAGAACGCGAGTCGGTCAAGAGATTAGGCAGATGCCCAATGTCTCATCACCACATCAGCCGCTTCTGCGCCGCTGGCGCATGCGCCGGTGACCAGCGCCTGGGCCAGATAGTCGCCGCAGAAATAGACCCGCCGCCGCTCGTGGCGCTGCCATTCGCGAAATGCCGTCACCTTGGCTGCAAAGCCGGGATAGGGAATCGGCAGTTTATGTTCGATCCATTGTACGAAACTGTCAGCGATGCGCTGATCAATGTCGGGCAAATACTGCCGCACATCGGCCCGCACACGCTGCTCGAGTGACGCAAGGCTGCCCTCGGTGCTGGCGGCGCTGGTCGCTTCCGGCGTGAGCTGGCAGTAGACCTGTGCTTTCGGCCGTCCCTGCTGGGGCGACGCCGGAAGCTGCTGATAAGTGGATAGCAGGGTTGGCTTGTCCCTCCTGGCAAACCGCATTGCGGGAGCGATATCACCAGTCACGGCATAGTGGACCACGCCGAGACTGTTATAGCGGACATGATCGAAGAAGGTGGCCTCGGTGCTCGTCTTGTCGGCCAACAGTGTTCCGGCGGCCGCGCCTTCGACAGCGCAGATCACCACGTCGGCATCCAAGGTGATCGTTCGGCCGTCCTTGAGGGCTTCGACACGGCAAAATCCCGGCCGAGACATATCGATGCTTACAGCTTTGACGCCGTCGCGGACATCGAGCTGTTCCGCCAGCGCGGCAGTCAGGCGCCCCATCCCGCCTTTCAGCCCGTAGACGGTGTCGCGGAAAAACATCTGCGGCAGCGTCGACATCAGGAAAGCGGACGAGATGTCTTCCGGATTCCAGCTCCGGGTGCCGCGGAACAGCGGGTCGATCAGCATCCTGCGGGCGCGCGGTCCCATGCGTCGATCGCAGTAGTCGGCAAGCGTCGTGTCATCGCAGAAGGAAGCCGACGTAAAGTCGTCCGGATCGACCCGCATCCGCAGCGAGAGAGCATGTGCCGAGAAGGCCAGCAGGCGCAGGCGATCCGGCAGCGACAGACCGGGCGTTGCCAGGGTTTTCGGGCTTGGCATCAAGGTGATGCGATAGGTGCTGGCCGTGGATTCGCAATCGGCCGAGAGGCCTTTGACCGGGACGAGGGCCGAGGTGAGATCAAGCTCAGCGATCAGGCCCATCAACGTCCGGCCGAACGGATAGATTAGCCGCGCGCCCGTATTGTAGACGATGTCACCATGGCGCAACTCCGCCATGCGGCCGCCGATATGGCTCTGCGCCTCGAGAACGGTGACGGCCATCCCGGCCTGCTGTAGCCGATAAGCGGCCGTAAGCCCGGCAATGCCGGCGCCGACCACAATCACCGAACGGGACGTCATGGCGCGGCTGCGCTCACTTTGCATGGGTCCGTTCAAATGATGGTTCGCACGGACCAGAGTTCCGGAAAGAAGGAATTCTCCAGCACCTTCTTCAGATAACCGACGCCGGAGCTGCCTCCGGTGCCCGGCCGTGCGCCGATGATGCGCTCCACCGTTTTCATGTGGCGAAAGCGCCATTGCTGGAACGCATCCTCCATATCGACCAGCTCCTCCGCGAGCTCGTAGAGGTCGAAATACGTGTCGGACCGTTGATAGATTTCGAGCCAGATGGCTTCGATCGCCTTGTTCGGCTGATGGGGCGTGCTGAAGTCACGCGACAGCAGCTCGGGCGGAATGGGAAAGCCGCGCCGGTCGAGCAGGCGGAAGACTTCGTCATAGATGCTGGGCGCGGCAAAGACCGTTTGCAGGCGCTCGAGGATGTCCGGCCTGTGCCGGTGCGGCCCCAGCATCTGGGCGTTCTTGGCGCCGAGCTTGAACTCGATCAGCCGGTACTGCCATGACTGGAAGCCGCTCGAACGGCCGAGATACGGACGGAACTTCAAATAATCGGCCGGCGTCATCGTTGTCAGCACCGACCAGGCCTGGATGAGCTGCTCCTGAATACGCCCCACCCGCGCCAGGCATTTGAAGGCGGGCTGGAGCTGGTCCGCCCTGATATTCGCTATCGCCGCGTCGAGTTCGTGATTGAACAGCTTCAGCCAAAGCTCTTTGGTCTGGTGAATGATGATGAACAGCAGCTCGTCGTGCTCGTGGGACAGCGGGTGTTGCGCGGAGAGCAGCGTGTCGAGGCCAAGATAATCGCCGTAGCTCATCTCGCCGTGAAAGTTGGTATGTATGCCTTCCGTCGTCATGGCTCGTATCCTTACGTTTCGGCGGCGATGGAATGGATTCCGACGCCGGTCAGGCTCCCGGCCGCGTTGCGTCCGCCGGCACCACCAGTTCGACCAGGGCCGGACTGCCGGCGGCGAATGCGCGCTCGAAAGCCGGTGCGAATTCGTCCGTCGTGGTGACCCGTTCGCCATGCGCGCCGAAGCTTCTGGCGAAATCCACGAAATCGGGATTGGTCAGCTCGGTGCCCACGCTACGGCCAAACAGGCGCTGCTGACCCAGGCGGATCGCGCCGAAGGCGTTGTTGTTTGGCACGATCGTGACAACGGGAATCCGATGATGAACTGCGGTGGCCAATTCCTCCGCATTCATCATGAAACAACCATCTCCGGCGATGGCCACACATCGCCGGTCAGGCTTCGCAATCGCCGCGCCGATTGCTGCTGGAAGACCATATCCCATGGCGCCGCTCTTCGGCCCAAGCTGGGTGCCCGGCAGATGATAGCCGAAATAGCGCTGCGGCCAGAGCGCATAAGCGCCGGCGCCCACGGCAACGATTGTATCCTCGGGGAGACGCTGCCGCAGCCACAGATAGATCGCCTTGAGATCGAGCGGCCCGGGACAGAGGCCGGAATTCGAGAACACCTCCCACTGTGTCCGCGCCTTCGACAGCCATGCGCCCCGCGCCGGCGGTGAGACTGAAGGCAGACCCGCCAGCGCGAATGCAGCTTCGCGGGGGGTGGCTGCGACTGCGAGATCGGCCTGATAGACGCGGTTCAGTTCGTCGGCCGCGGGATGAATGTGAATGAGCCGCTGCCGCGGCTTTGGCGTGGTCAGCAGGCCGAAGCCGTGGAAGCCGCCGCCGATCATGTTCAGTTCGCCGAGGCGCACGCCCAGCGCAACGATGGCATCCGCCTCATGGACAAGGCCGGCAACGTCGGGCGCCAGCCCGATGCCGATCTCGCCGGCAAAATGCGGGTCGTCGTTGTCGAAGAGATCGCGCCGCCGATAGCTCACGATCGTTGGAAGTGCGTTTGCGGTCGCGAATTTTTTGATGGCATCGCAACTTGCCTGGTCCCATCCGCTGCCTCCGAGCAGAAGCAGCGGCCGTTCTGCCCGGGCGATGATGTCGCGAATGGTGTCGAGGTCGGACCGGGAGGGCGCGGCCCGAATTGGCGCCGGCGGTTCCGCCACGTCGGGGATCTGCACCCTGGCCTGCATCGCGTCTTCCGGCATCACCAGGACGACCGGCCCCATGCGGCCGCTCATGGCGACGTGATAGGCGCGGCTGAGATATTCAGGCACCCGGGCAGGATCTGTGACGAGCGCGACCCATTTCGCCAGCGGCCCGAAGGTGCGATGGAAATCCGTATCGAGAAAAGACTCGCGCTCGAAGAACGCCATCGAAGCCTGGCCGATGATCATGATCAGCGGCACCGCATCGGTCATCGCCGTGTGCAGGGCGAGGCAGGTGTTGAGGGCTCCCGGCGCACGGGCCGCGAGAGCCAGGGCCGGACGGCCAGTCGCCCGCGCGGCGCCGCTGGCCATGAAGGTCATGCCGCTTTCATTGCGAGCATGGATCAGCCGGACCGATGGCTGCCGTTCGGCGAATGCATCGAGAATTTCAAGAATGCCTTCGCCGGGAACATGAAAGACGGTCTGCAATCCCCAACGTGCGGCGTGGTCCGCAAGGATTTGCGCGCCGGTGCGCTCTTCCGTGCCTGTGGTCGGCGTTGCGTGCTGCTCCCTCATGAGCGGAACATAACGCGGCGAATAGTATTTGTATACAGAATACGATTATGTTACGTTGCTGTCATGATGCCGGGTGTTGGGGGAGTGGTCAGGTCATGGTGCTCAGCACGTATTCAAGCAATCTTTCGGCATCATTGCCGGCAGAGATGAAGATGGATCGCCGTCGTTTTCTTGGCGCCAGCGCGGTGGGCGTTCTTTGCGCGGGGGCATGGCCCAGCCTGGCCGCGGCGGCCGGCAAGCGCGGCGGAACGGTGGTGATGACGATCATCCCGGAACCCCCCAGCATGGTGAGCGCCTTCAATACCGCGGCGCCGCTCACCGTGATCTCACCCAAGATGATCGAGGGCCTGCTCAGCTACGACTACGACGTGAATCCACGTCCGCAGCTTGCGCGCTCATGGTCGGTCGCGCCGGACGGCAAATCGATCGAATTCAAGCTGCAGCCGAACGTCAAATGGCATGATGGCCAGCCTTTCACATCGGCAGACGTGGCCTTCAGCTTCATGGAGCTGCTGAAGAAATTCCACCCTCGCGGACGGAATGTGCTGGCTGCGCTCTCGGCGGTGGAGACACCTGATTCAACCACGGCGATTTTCCGTCTGGCGCGACCTTCGCCTGCGATCATGAGCGCGCTGTCGAGCTCCGAGTCGCCGATCCTGCCGAAGCATATTTATGAAGGCAGCGATCCGCTCACCAATCCCCGCAACAACAATCCGATCGGGACGGGCCCCTACAAGTTTGTCGAGTGGAAGCGCGGCAACTTCATCACGCTCGAGCGCAATCCCGATTATTGGGATGCCGGCAAGCCCTATCTGGACAAGGTCATCGTCCGCACCTTCAGCGATGCGAACGCCCGTGCGGCGGCATTCGAGGCCGGTGAACTGCAGCTCGGCGGGACAACCCCGGTGCCGTTGAGCGAGGTGGAGCGGTTCCGCAAGAACCCGAACTTCACGGTCGAAGAGCGCGGCGACGAGCTCAACAACAGCATGGACTTCCTCGAATTCAATCTGCGCAAGCCGATTCTCGGGAAGGTGGAAGTCCGTCAGGCCCTGCGGCATGCGATCAATCGCACCGCCATGATCAAGGCGGTATGGTATGGCCTGGCGATCCCGCTCGACAGCCCGGTGCCGCCGGTGCTCAAGAAATTCCACGCCAGCGGGCTCCCTCAATATCCCTTCGATCTGAAACTCGCGAACGACATGCTGGACAAGGCCGGTTATCCGCGCGCCGCCGGCAACATGCGCTTCAAGGTCACGCTCGACCTGCCGACGATCAGCGACGTCTATCAGCGCGAGGCCGAGTTCATCCGCCAATCGTTCCGTCAGGTCGGTGTGGATGTCGAGATCCGCATTTCCGATGTCCCGAGCTTTGTCCGCCGCGTCTATGGCGAGTACGACTTCGACATCAGCCTGTTTCCGGGTTCAGCCACGGCCGATCCGACCATCGGCCTCCAGCGGTTCTACTATTCCAAGGCCGCCGTCAAAGGATCGCCCTTCGTCAACGCCTCCGGCTACAACAATCCGGAGATGGATCAGGTCCTGGAAGAGGCGGCAGTGGAGCCTGATGCCGAAAAGCGGCGGGCCTTGTTCGCGCGGTTCCAGCAGATCGCGATGCGTGACCTGCCGCTCTTTCCGCTGGCGCTGCCGCTCAACATCACGATCGCATCGGCAAAGCTGCATGACTTCATGAGCGGCGCCGAAGGCATCCGTGATCCGCTCGCCAATGCGTGGCTCGACCCGTAAGGTGAGGGAGGCCGGATGCCGGGTGATACGCATCCGTGTTTGCCGCACCGCGTCGGTGTGATCATGCTGGACACCCGTTTCCCGCGGCCGCCGGGCGATATCGGCCACCCGGCGACATTCGGCGGGCGGGGCCTCTTTGAGGTGGTGCCGGGCGCGACGGCCAAACATGCGATGGGACAGGAGAGCGGCCTTCTTGCCTCCGGCTTTCTCCAGGCACGAGACAGTCTGGTCGAGCGGGGCGCGGAGATCATCACCACGTCCTGCGGCTTCCTGGCCCGGCATCAGCCGCTGCTGCAGGAGGGATGTCCGGTTCCGGTGGTGACGTCGAGCCTCCTGCAGGTTGCCGACCGGGCCGCGGAGCTTGGGCCAGGCCAACGCCTTGGCATCCTCGCGCTGGATAGCGGCGGTCTCGATCGCAGCCTGCTGGACGCAGTCGGCGCGCCCGCCTCGGTTGTCGTCGGTGGCCTTGAACAGGGCGGTGAACTGCTGCGCGTCTTGCGTGCGGACGATCCGGCGATCGGGCTTGATCCCGCCGCCGCGGAGCAGGATGTCATTGCGGCCGGCGAGGCTTTGATGCGCGCCTGTCCTGATATCGGGGCGGTCGTATTCGAATGCGCCAATCTTCCGCCTTACCGGGAGGCGCTTGCCCGCCGTCTTCGCGTCCCCGTCTATGATATCATGACTCTTCTCAAAGAGGTGCTTGGCCGCATGGTCATGCCGGGGAAGGCCGTTGGAAATGCGAGCGTTTAGTTGCGACCCCAGATGCCGCCTCTTCTTCGTTTTTTGATCCGCCGCACGGTCCAGGCGGTGATCCTCATCTTCTGCCTGGCAACCCTGGATTTCTTTCTCCTGCACCTTGCGCCGGGAGATGCCGCGGACGCGATCGCCGGGGCGTCGGGAACAGGTGACGCTGAATACGTCGCCAATCTCCGCAAGCAACTGGGCCTGGATCAGCCGCTCCTGGTGCAGCTTGGGCTCTATCTGATGCGGCTGGCCCAGCTCGATTTCGGATACTCGTTTCGCTATGGCGAGAGCGTTGCGTCGCTGATCTTCGAGCGCATGCCGGCGACGTTGATCCTGATGGGCGCCAGCATCGGCCTGGCGTCCGTCGGCGGCATTGTGCTCGGCGTCCTGTCGGCGCGCTTCGCCAATCGTCCGCTGGATCGGGTGATCGGCGTGATCACGCTCTTCTTCTACGCGACGCCGTTGTTCTGGATCGGCCTCATGATGATCCTGCTGTTCTCGGTCAAGCTGGGCTGGCTTCCGACCGGAGGCATGTACAACGTCGCCCGGGGTGCGACGGGCCTTGCATTCGTCGGCGAGGTCGCGCGCCACCTGCTGCTGCCTGCACTCACCCAAGCATTCTTTCTGCTGGCGATCTATACGCGGCTGGTGAGGGCCAGCATGCTTGAGGTCTACGGGATGGATTATGTCCGCCTGGCGCGGGCAAAGGGGATCTCGGAAACGCGCGTAGCGCTGCGTCACGTCCTGCGCAACGCGCTGACGCCGTTGATCACCATGATCGGCATGAATCTCGGCACGCTGCTGGGGGGAGCCGTGCTGGTCGAGACGGTTTTCTCCTGGCCCGGCATCGGGCGTCTGATGTTCGATGCGGTATTTCAGCGTGATATCAACCTGCTCCTCAGCATCCTGGTCCTCAGCTCCGTTTTCGTCATCGTCGCAAACCTGATCGTCGATCTGCTCTACGTCTGGCTCAATCCCACGGTGGAGCTTCGATGATGAGAAGGCTGCGGGCGATGCTGCAACTGATATCCGCCCGTTGGGCGCTGGTGATCGGCGGCGTCCTTCTGTCGATCGTGGCGCTCATGGCGCTCAGCGCCAACTTCTTCTATCCCGACGATCCGCTGAACATGGCGGGACAGCCGCTTCTCTGGCCGGGACAGGACATCGAATATCCGCTGGGGACCGACAGTCTCGGGCGGGACATCAGCGCAGGCCTCTTCCACGGCGCGCGCACCTCTCTCCTGGTCGGCTTCATCTCGACGGCGGTGGCGTTGCTGGTCGGAACGGCCGTCGGAGCTGTGGCAGGCTATTATGAGGGCCTGATTGACGATATCCTGATGCGGATCACCGAGCTGTTTCAGACCATTCCGCAGTTCATGCTGGCTATCGTGTTGCTCGCGATCCTTGGACCAAGCATCGAGATGATCATCGCGGCATTGACCATCGTGTCCTGGCCGGTGATCGCGCGTCTTGCGCGGGCCGAATTCATCATCCTGCGCAACCGCGAATTCGTGCAGTCCTGCAAGGTGATCGGGATGTCCGATGCCCGCATCATCATGGCGCAGATCCTGCCGAATGCGGCGCCCCCCATTGTCGTGATGTCCAGCATTCTGATTGCGACCGCCATCCTGATGGAAGCCGGGCTGTCCTTCCTCGGATTTGGGGATCCGAACGTGCTGACCTGGGGGACCATGATCGGCATGGGGAAGGATCAGCTTCGGGAAGCGTGGTATATCGTCGTCATTCCGGGTCTGGCGCTTCTTGTCACCGCGCTTGCGCTCAATCTGGTGGGTGAAGGTCTGAATGATGCGTTGAACCCGCGGCTGAGGGAGCAGCGGTGATGTCGTCGCGCCCCATGTTGCTTGAGGTTCGGGACCTTGACGTCGTCCTGCGCGGCGCGCGCGCGACGCCCGTGGTGCGCAAGCTTTCGTTCGAGAT
>Ga0182746_1003048_pt1 | contig 11808 bp, 9 predicted proteins | sample eDN3rd30CBELigOP_FD_128881 | JGI IMG/M metagenome (GOLD analysis project Ga0182746, IMG submission 128881) | Enriched Organic Plus compost microbial communities from Emeryville, California, USA - eDNA 3rd pass 30_C BE-Lig OP (version 2) (version 2) ... | reverse complement strand
GGCCGACGGCGCGCGAGATCACCGCGACGCCGCGGCAGATGCGCCAGGGAAACTGCAACTCGCAGAGCACGGCGCCGATGGCGCCGGTGGCATTGATCGGCAAAGAACGCGCGAGCCGGCGCTCCGCCTCCGCGCTGATGGCCTCGAGCAGCGCCACGTAACGGCCGCGGAAACCGTTGCGCTCGGCGATGGCGAACAGCACCGGCGTGCGCGGATCGATCGGCTTGTGCAGCGGATGGCCGATGCCGGGGATGACGGCCTTGCGCGCGGCGTAGTCCTCCACGATGCGCGTCGCCATCGCCTTGAGGTCGGCGTCCTCCGGCTGGTCCTTCAGGCTCTCCTGCAACAGCTTGGCGATCTGCTCCGAGCCGCCGGCGAACACGCTGCCGACGCCGAGGAGCCCGGCGGCGACCGCGCCCTGCAGGGCTTCCGGCGCCGCCAGATTGATGAGCCGCGTGGCGATCGCCTGCGGCGTCATGCCGTGCTCGACCAACGTCACCAGCAGCGCGTTGAAGACCTCGGCCTCCTGCGGCGTCGGCCGGCGGCCGGTGATCTCGAGGAAGGCCATCGAGCCGAGATCGATCTTGCCGAGCAACTCGCCCGGCAGATCGTGTCCGCGCACGACGATGCGATCCGGGCTGCTCCAGCCCATCTCCGATTTCAGCAGCTTCTTCGGTTTCACGTCAGTCCCTCGCGTAGAATCTGTTTGGCCAGCGCCGTGCGCAGCACTTCGGACGGCCCTTCAGTGATCATGAAGCTGCGCTGATCGCGCCAGAACTTCTCTATCGGCAGTTCGGTGGTGAGACCGATGCCGCCATGCAGTTGCAGGCAGCGATCGGCGACGCGGAAGCCCATCTCGTCGCCATAGACCTTGACCATGAAGGCCTCGGTGCGGGCGTCATGCCCGGCGTCGAGCTTGCGCGCGGCGTCGCGCACCATGAGCTTGGTCGCATGCAGCTCGGTGAAGCAGTCGGCCAGAATCCACTGCACGCCTTGCCGTTCGGCCAGCGGCTCGCCGAAGGTCTTGCGCTGCTTGGCATAATCGAGCGTCAGTTCCAGGCAGCGCTCGGCGACGCCGCAGGCGCGCGAGCCGTGCCGGATACGCCCCTCGGTGAGCCAGCGCTGCGCGGTGGCAAAGCCCTCGCCTTCCGCGCCGACGCGGTTCTCTTCCGCCACCTCGACATCCTCGAACACGATCTCGCAGGGCGCATCGCCCATCATGGTCTGATGCCGCGCCGTGATGCGCACGCCCTTGGTGTTCATGTCGACGAGGAAACAGGAGATGCCGCCGCGCGCGCCCTTGGCGGGATCGGTCACCGCGATCACCTGCGCGAAGTCCGCCTTCTCGGCGCCGGTGATGAAGCGCTTCACGCCGTTGATGACATAGCCTTTGCCCTGGCGCACGGCGCGCGTGCGCATCGAGGCCGGATCGGCGCCGGCATCGGGCTCGGTCTGCGCGAAGCACGGCTGCTTCTCGCCACGCAACACCGGATCGAGATAGCGTGCCTTCTGCTCGCCCTTCAGCGATTGGAGGATCGGACCGGTCGTCGGCCCGAACAAGGTGTGGTCGCGCGCCGGCACGGCGATGGTGCGCGACACTTCGTGCCAGAACACCGACATGCCGGCGAGGCCGAGCCCCTGGCCGCCGAGCTCTTCCGGCACGTCGAGCAGCCAGAATCCGGCGTCCTGCGCCTTGCGCTGGATCGCGCCGCGCTCGTCCTCGCTCATCGGCTTGCGCTCGAACGGCATGACTTCGCGCTCGATGAAGCGGCGCAATCCGCGTCTGAATTCGTCGAGCTCGTCATCCGACGGCGACACCGTGCCCTCGCTTCCCACCATCGCGTTCACACGTCTCCTCGTTTCTCCGGCCGGTCGCGTCAGACCTGGCGGCCCTGTTCGGTCCAGAACGGCGCGCGCAGCGCCTTCTTGTCGATCTTGCCGTTGAACAGCCGCGGCAGCGCGTCGACGAATTCGATGCTCTTCGGCTTCTTGTAGCTGGCGATGTTGGCGCGGCAGTGCGCGATCAGATCGTCGGCGCTCACCACACTCCGCGTCACCACAAAGGCCTTGACCGATTCACCCCATTCCGGGTCCGGCACGCCGATCACCGCCGCCTCGCCGACGGCGGCATGCGAACGCAGCGCCTCCTCGACTTCCCACGAATAGATGTTCTCGCCGCCGGAGATGATCATGTCCTTCTTGCGGTCCATGACGAAGACGAAGCGCTCGTCGTCGAACAAGCCGAGATCGCCGGTGTAAAACCAGCCGTCGCGCAGCGCGTTGGCGGTCGCGGTGCTGTTGTTCCAGTAGCCGCTCATGACGCCGGGCCCCCGCACGAGAATCTCGCCGATCTCGCCCGTATCGGCATCGCTGCCGTCGGCGCGGACGATGCGGATCTCGCAGCCGAGAAATGCTTGCCCGGCCGAGGCCAGCCGCCGTGTCTCGGCGGCGCTGCCTTCCAGCATATGCTGCTCCGGCGTCAGCAGCGTCGCGACGATCGACTCCGTCATGCCGTAGATCTGCGTGAGGATCGGGCCGAACGCCGCGACGGCGCGGCGCAAGGTCGGCACCGGCATCGGCGCCGAGGCGTAATGGATCGAGCGCAGCGCGCTGCGATCGACGATGTCGAGCTCGGCGCAGTCGAGCAGCCGCTGCACCATGATCGGCGCAAGATGCGCGCAGGTCACCCGCTCCGCCTCGAACGCATGCAGGACATCAGCCGGATCGAAGGCGGCCTGCAAGATGATGGTGGCGCCGACCATGGTATGCGACAGCTGCTCGATGCGGCCGCCGATGTGGAACATCGGCATGACGATCAGCATCGTGTCGGAGGTGCGCGCGCTGGTCTCGAGCGCGATGGCGCGCGCCGACTCGACCACGGCGCGATGGCTGAGCATCACGCCCTTCGGCTTGCCCGTCGTGCCGCTGGTATAGATGAGATAGGCGATGTCTTCATCGCGCAGGCTGACCGGCGGCAGGGTGTCGGCGGCCTGCCGTATGATCTCCTCGTAAACCGCCGCCGTGCCGTGCGGCGCGTCGATGCAGACCGCGTGCCGGATGCTCGGCACGGCGGCCATCAGCGCCTCGGCATGGTCCTTGAACTGCGAGTGGAAGACGAGCGCCGCCGGCTCGCAGTCATGCCCGATCGCCACCAGCTCGCGCGCGGCGAGCCGGTGGTTGAGATTGACCACGACCAGACCGGCGCTCTCGCAGGCGCCGAACGTCTCGAGATAGGCCGGGCAATTCGGCGCCAGCACGGCGACTCGCTCCTGCGCCCGCAAGCCGAGGCCGAGCAGCGCGTTCGCCAGGCGGAAGGCCCGTCCGGCGAACGCCGCATAGGTGATGCGCGCGCCCTCGAAGACGAGGGCATCGCGGTTCGGATGCAACAGCGCGTTGCGAACGATGATATCACGCAAGTTCATGGCCGATGCCTCCCAGACGGACGCGTTTACCGCGCCTCACTTCGTCAGTTTGCAGCCGCTCTGTTCGAGGGTGAGGAACGCTTCCTTGCCCGGAACGGTCGAGACCAGCTTGTAATAATCCCAATCCGACTTCGACTCTTCCGGCGACTTGATCTGGAACACGTAAGCGTCGTGGATCTTGCGGCCGTTCGGCAGGATATAGCCCTTGCCGAACAGCGGATCGTCGGTCGGCAGCTTCTTCATCTCGGCGACGACCTTGGCGCCGTCATCGACGCTGCCCACCGCCTGCACCGCCTTGAGATAATGCAGCACCGCGCCGTAGACGCCGGCCTGCATCATGGTCGGATAACGGCCGTTGTTGCGCTTGGCCCAGCGTTCGCTCCAGGCGCGGGACTCCGGCGTGCGATCCCAATAGAAGGTCTCGGTCACGTAGAGCCCCTGCGCCGCGGCGAGACCCAGCGCCTTGATGTCGGTGATCATCATCGACAGGCCGACCAGGACCTGGTTGCCCTTGGTGATGCGGAATTCCTGCGCCTGCTTGATCGAATTGGCGGTGTCGTTGCCGCCGTTGGCGAGCGCGATCACGTCGGCCTTCGATGCCTGCGCCTGCAACAGATAAGACGAGAAGTCCGAGCTGTTGAGCGGATGGGCGACCGAGCCCACCACCTGACCGCCATTGGCCAGCACGACCTTGCTGGTCTCGTCGCGCAAATTATAGCCGAAGGTGTAATCGGCGGTGAGGAAGAACCACTTCTTAAGGCCCTTTTTCACCAGCGCCGTGCCGATGGCGTTGGATTGCGACCAAGTATCGTAGGTCCACTGCACCGTATTGGGCGAGCAGCTCTTGCCGGTGAGCGCCGTGGTGCCGCCGGCGGAAATCAGCACCGCCTTGTTCTTGTCACGCGCGATCTCCGCCACCGCGAGCGCGACCGCAGAGTTGCCGAGATCGGCGATGGCGTCCACATGATCGAGATCGAACCAGCGCCGCGCGATGCCGGCGCCGATGTCGGGCCGGTTCTGGTGATCGGCCGCGATGATCTCGATCGGCATGCCGGCGGCCTTGCCGCCGAAGTCTTCCGCCGCCATGCGCGCCGCGATGGTCGAGCCGTTACCGGTGCTGTCGGCGAAGACGCCCGACTGATCGTTCAACACGCCGATACGTACCACGCCGTCGCCCGCGACTGCGGTGCCGCCCAAACAGAATACGAGCGCGCACGCGCCCGCGACCTTGCTCCAAACCGGCTGCATCAACTTTCCTCCCATCGATATTCGTTCTTGTTGAATTGCGATCAGATACGTTATGCGTGCAATGCCCTCCGGCATTCATTGCTGCGAACCGACATCGTCACATCGAACGGAACCAACCCATGACGCGGCCGAAGATCGTTATCGAACAGAGCAGCCGCGGCATCGTCGGCTTGACGCTGGCGCGCCCGGACAAAGGCAACGCGCTCGACGCGGAGATGCTCGCGCAGTTGCTGACGACGTTCGATCGCGTGGAAAGCGACCCAAGCGCGCGCGTGCTCGTCATCCGCGGTGAAGGCAAACATTGGTGCAGCGGCGCCGACGTCAGCGGCGGTGTCGGCGATAGCCACGACGTGTCGATCGTCGATGTCTGCACGCGGCTGAACGTGCTGACGAAGCCGACTGTCGCGGTCGTACACGGCGCCTGCATCGGCGCGGGCCTTGCGCTCGCCGCGTCCTGCGATGTGCTGCTCGCGACGCCGGAAGCTTTCTTCGCCATTCCCGAAGTGCGCCTCGGCTTTCCGCCGGTCGAACTGATGCCGGTTTTCGTACCGGCATTCGGCGCCCGCTTCCTGCGGCGCTATCTCTTGAGCGGCGAGCGCTTCGCCGCCGATGTCGCGCTGCGCGTCGGCTTTGCCCATGCCATCCATCCCGCAACAGCGATGGCGGCCGCGGTCGACGAAACCGCCGACGCTTTCCTCCGTGCCGCGCCCGGCGCCCTCGCCAACGGCAAGAAGCTGCTGCACCGGTTCGCCGCCGGCGAACAGGCCGAAGACCTTCACGACCTCCACGCCCGCTGGATCGCGGGCGAGGAGGCCCGTGAAGGCCTCGCAAGCTTCAAGGAGAAGCGGCATCCGGGCTGGTACCTCCCTACAGGCGCTTGAGCGCTCTTGTCAGCCCGGGTGCGACTCGAGACCGGGGCGATACTTGCCGTTGAGGAAGTCGCCGATGCCTTCCTTGCGCCAGGCGTCGTTCTGGCGCTGCACCAGCTCCAGTTCCTTCGCCATGGCGAAGTTCATCGCCGCTTCCCAGGTCATTTCGAGCGAGAAGCGATAGCCTTCCTTGGTGGCGCGCAGCGCGTGCACGTCCTTGGCGGCGATCTTGCGGGCGATGGCCATGGTTTCCTCGACCAGCTTGGCCTTGGGGAACGACTTGTTGATGAAGCCGATCTTCGCCGCCTCGACGCCGTCGAAGTTGTCGCCGGTCATGGCGTAGAACAGCGCATCGCGCGGGCGCATCAGGTTGGCGAGCGACTTCGACACGCAGCCGCCGGGGAAGAGCTTGAAGTTGATCTCCGAGAGACCGAACACGGCCTCGTCCGCCGCGAAAGCCAGATCGCAACCCTCGACGATCGAGAAGGCGCCGCCGAAGCAGAAGCCGTTGATCATCGCGATCACCGGCTTGGGATAATAACGCAGCGTGCGGCCGCGCCATTCCGTGGCCATCTTCCACACGGCTTCGTATTCCGCCGGCTTGTCCTTGAGCTCGATGAAAAACTCTTTGAGGTCCATGCCGGCGCAGAACACATCGCCGGCGCCGGTGATGACGACCGCGCGCGCCGCTTCGTCATTGCGCAGGCTTTCCAGCGCCTCCGTCATTTCGCGGTGCAGCGTCGGGCTCATCGCGTTGCGCTTGCTGGGACGGTTCAAGGTGATGATGGCGACCCCATCATTCTTATCGACCTTCAAGGTTTCGTACTTCGCCATCATAGGCTCCCTAGACAGTTTCTGAGCCTATCTTGCGCCGCTTTTATTATTTGTCCAATTGCATGTTCCAATTTATGATATTAGCATGATTAATATACGGAACATCGATCTCAACCTCCTCGTCGTGTTCGAAGCACTGATGCAGGAGCGTAATGTCACGCGCACCGCCGACCGCCTCGGGCTGTCGCAGCCGGCGATCAGCCTGTCGCTGCGGCGGCTGCGCGAGAGCCTCGACGATCCCCTCTTCATCCGCACGCGCGGCGGCATGCGGCCGACGCGTCGCGCCGAACAGATATTCTCGTCGGTCGCGCAGGCGCTCGACTCCGTGCAGAACATCCTGCAGACCGGCACGTCGTTCTCACCGAACCAGGCGCAGCGTTCATTCAACGTGATGATGTCGGACATCGGCGAGATCATCTATCTGCCGCGTCTCATTCAAAAGCTGCGGCAGGTCGCGCCGGGCGTGCGGCTGTCGGTGCGCCGGCTCGCCCGCCCGCGCGTGCATGACGAACTCGCGTCCGGCGGCATCGACCTCGCGATCGGCTGGGTCGAGACCACGGCCGACCTGATCCGCGACGACCTCTTCGACGAGAAGTTCGTCGGCATCGTGCGGCCCGATCATCCGCGCATCGGCAAACGCATCAGCCTCGCGCAGTTCGCGTCCGAATGGCATCTGGTCGTCGGCCGGCAGGAACTCGCCTCCGACAGCCTCTTCCTCGCCGCCAACGACAAGCGCGAGCAGGCGTTGGCGCGCGCCTTCCGCCAGCGCAAGGTCGCCGTGCAGGTGCCGCACTTCCTCGCCGTGCCGAACATCATCAGCCACACAGACTTGATCTGCGTGGTGCCGCGGCAGCTCGGCGACATCTACGCCGAGCTCGGCCAGGTGCGGCCCGCCACTCTGCCGCCGGGCTTCGGCTCCTTCACCGTGTCGCAGTTCTGGCACAAGCGCTTCGAGAAGGACCAGGGCAGCCTCTGGCTGCGCGGGGTCGTGCGCGAATTGTTCGCCTCGCCGCAGAACAGGTAGCGACGCGCGCTAGCCGCCCCAGATCGCCCGCGCCGTCTCGACGATCAGCGCGAGTTTCGCGCGCTGGTCGGCCTCGGTCACCGGATTGCCGGCGACAGTCGAGGCGAAGCCGCATTGCGGCGAGATCGCCAACCGGTCGAGATCGATGTAGCGGGTCGCTTCCTGGGTGCGCGCCTTGAGCGCGTCGACGTGCTCGAGCACCGGCAGCTTCGAACTGATGAGACCCAGCACCACGCCCTTCCCCTTCGGCACGAAGCGCAACGGCGCGAAATCGCCGGCGCGCGGCGTGTCGTATTCGAGCAGGAAATGATTGACCTTGGTGTTGGCGAAGAAGCGTTCGGCCACCGACTCGTAGCCGCCGGCGCCGAGATAATGGCCCTTGAAGTTGCCACGGCACATATGCACGCCGACGACGACCTCCGGCGGACAGTCGGCCACCGCCTGATTGATGCTGTCGATATAGAGGTCGACCAGCTTGTCCGGCTCCATGCCGGACTTGGCGATCACGTCGCGGATGCCCGGATCGCAAAGCAGCGCCACCGCCACTTCATCGAGCTGGATATAGCGGCAACCGGCCTTGGCCAGCGCCGCGATCTCCTGTTTGAAGATCGTGGCGAGGTCGGCGAAGAAGGCATCGACGTCGCTGTACGCCGCTTTGTCGGCGAAATCGTTGCAGCGGTAGAAGTGCATGGTCGAGGGCGCCGGCAGCGTGATCTTGCCGGTGACCTTGGTCACGCCGTGCAGGAATTCGTACTCGTCGAGCGCCAGAGGCTGCTTGCGGCGGATTTTGCCGTTGGCATAGGGCGCGGTGAAGGCGACCTCGTGCCCCTGGTCGTTACGGAACTTGAACGAGGCTTCCTTGATCTCGAAGCCCTCGATCCGCTCGACGAAACGGCCCCAATAGGAGCCGCGGCGGAATTCGCCGTCGGTCACGACCTGCAGCCCGGCCTCCTCCTGCATCGCGACGACGTCGCGGATGCATTGATCCATGATGCGGTCGAACGCCGCATCATCGATTTCCTTGGCGGCATGGCGGCGGAAGGCCTGCTTCAGGGCCGAAGGCCGCAACAGGCTGCCGACATGATCGGCGCGGAACGGTGGGCGGCCTTTCGCCAGCGGGGCCATGACATCCTCCCTCGATATTTTTCTATAGCTCAATAGATAGAATTTAGATCGCCGCCGTGGCAAAAGACAATGGCCTCGGATGGAAGTCGCCTTGTGCGGTGCACATCCCTTCCGGGCCTCAGTTCAGGAGCGAAGCGGCCGATGGGCGTCGCCAGCCTTGCCTCCCCCCGTCGCGCGGCCAATCAGCGCCGCCGCGCGCCGCAGATCATCGAAGCCGCCGCCCGCGTCTTCGCCGAGCGCGGCTATCACGGCGCCACCACGCAGGACATCGCCGATGTGCTCGGCATCCGCCAGGCGAGTCTCTATTACTACTTCTCGTCCAAGGAGGCGGCGCTCGAGGCCGTCTGCCTGAAAGGCGTGGAAGGTTTTTTCGATGCCGCCAAGACCATCGCCGCCGGCCCCGGCAGCGCGCAGGAACGCCTGACCTTATTGATCAATTCGCATTTGTCGCCGCTGATCGACCGCCGCGACTTCGTCAAGGTTTTCCAGAACGAACGTAAGTTCCTGCCGGCGGAAAGCCGCAAGCGCATCGGCCGCTGGTCGCGCGGGCTGGAGCGCATTTTCGAGGACGTGATCGCCGAGGGCGCCGCCAAAGGCGAATTCCGCGCCGATCTCGACCCGCGGCTGACGACGCTCGCCATTCTCGGCATGTGCAACGCAGCAACGACCTGGTACCGCAAGGAAAACGTGCCGGTTTCGCACATCGCCAAGGAGTTCGCGCGATTGGCGCTGCAGGGCATCGATGCGCCGGAAGCGGCGCGCCGTCCCCGGCGCCGCTGAGACAATCGCGGCTATAGACTCGCAATTCGATTGAGCTATAGAATTTAGCCAGAGGAAACGCGCGAAGAGAGCGCCGAATGACCGCGTCCAAGACGGTCGATCGAGAACGCTTGCGCCGCACCACCGCTTTGCACTTGTTGTGCGAGCGCGCGCGGACGCTTCCGGATTCTGTTGCCTTCCGCTCCAAGCACTTCGGCATCTACCGCGAACGCCGCTGGCCCGATTACGCCCGCCTGGTCGCGCATGCCGCGCGCGCGTTGCAGGCGCTCGGCATCCGCAAAGGCGAGCGCGTCGCCATCATGGGCGACGTCTGCGAAGAGTGGATGATCTGCGATCTCGCCGCGCAGGCGCTCGGCGCCATCGTCTACGGTATCTATCCGACGGCCTCAGCCTCGGAAGTCGAGTACCAGATGCGCGACGGCGGCGCCTGCGTCTTCATCGCCGAAGATCAGGAATATGTCGACCGCATCCTGCCGATGGCCGACAAGCTGCCAGATCTGCGCGCGATCGTCGTGCTCGACGATTCCGCCATGTTCGGCTACGCGCACGACAAGCTGCACCGCTTCGACGCCATGCTGGCGGCCACGCAACAGCCCGGCCTCGCCTGGCTCGAGGCCCTGATCGCGGACCTCAAGCCCGAAGATCCGGCCTTCATCGTCTACACCTCCGGCACCACCGGCCATCCGAAGGGGGCGCTGGTCACGCACGGCAAGCATCTTGCCGCCACCGACACCGTCCTGACGCATTATCCGACCTTGTGCGAGAAGCCGCATCGCACGGTGGTCTATCTGCCGATGTGCCACGTGCTCGGCCGCGACGTCGCGATCACCTTGCCGTTGATGTCGCGGCTGGTGCCGCATTTCGGCGAAGACCCGGAGGACATGGCGACGACCTTCTTCGAAGTCGCGCCCACCGCCCTCTTCACCGTGCCGCGCTATTTGCAGAAGTTCGCCTCGCATGTGCTGGTCGGCATGCTCAATTCGAGCAAGATGAAGCGCGCGACCTATGATCTTGCCATGCGCTTTGCCCGCGCGCACACCAAGCGCCGCTGGGCCGGCAAGGCGACCGCCGCGCAAGAGGCGCTCTATCGCGCCGTGCAGGCCGCCGTGTTCAAACCGATCCTCAACAAGCTCGGCTTCGACCGGCTGGAGCTCGTCGTCAGCGGCGGCGCGGCGCTGCCCGCCGAGACCATGGCCCTCTGGCATATGTACGGCGTCAACTTGGTGGAGATGTACGGCCAGACCGAGGAGGCCGGCGGCATCGTCGCCGGCCAGCGCGGCCCCTTCCCCCGCCCCGGCAATGTCGGCACCGTCGTCGATGGGCTCGAACTGCGGCTAGGCGACGAGGGCGAGATTCAGGTGCGCGGCCCGGATCTGTTCGAGGGCTATTGGCACAACGACGACGCGACGCGCGCGGTCAAAGGCGAGGACGGCTGGCTGCGCACGGGCGATATCGGCGAATGGCGCGACGGCGCGCTACGGCTCGTCGATCGTGCGCGCGACTTCATCGTCACCGCCGGCGGCAAGACGATCTCGCCCTCGTTCATCGAGAACGTGCTGCGGGCAAGTCCCTATGTCGCCGAGGCGGTCGTGTTCGGCCACGGCCGCAAATATCTCACCGCAATCGTCGAAATCGATTTCGACACGGTCGCCGACTGGGCGCGCGCCAACGACGTCGCCTATACCGGCTTCACCAGCCTGGCCGCCCATCCGCGCGTCGAAGCGCTGATCAAAGCCGAGATCGACCGGGGCAACGGCGAGTTGGCGCGCGTCGAGCAGATCAAGTCTTTCCGCATCCTGCCGAAGGCGCTCGATCCGGAGGACGAGAACGAGCCGGTGACGCCGACACGCAAGGTCAAGCGCAACCTGATGTACGAACGCTTCAAGGCGCTGGTCGACGGCATGTACGACGACAGCGAAGAGCGGCTGATCGCGGCAAGCACCGGTCAGGCGCTGGCAAGCTGACAAGACACCATAACAATGAAACCGGGAGGGACAACATGCTCAAGAGGACACTGCTTGGTGCGATAGCCGCCGGCGCAGTCGCGCTGCCCGCCATGGCGCAGGATGCCTATGTGATCGGCCTCACCGGCGCGCTCACGGGCCCGCCGTCGTCGACCTACGCGCCGGCCGTGGACGCGCTGCGCATCTACATCGACGGCGTCAATGCCCGCGGCGGCGTCAACGGCAAGAAGATCCAGCTTCTCCTCGAAGACGACGGCGCGCAGCCCTCGAAGGCCGCGGCCAATGCCAAGAAGCTGATCACGCAGGACAAGGCGGTGTTGCTGCTCAATGCCAGCCTCTCGTCGACCTATGCGCCGACGATCGCCGAGAGCAAGAATGCCGGCGTGCCGATCCTGTTCGCGAGCTCGGTATGTCCGCAAAGCGTTTATCCGCCGGCCGACCCGCTGCAGTTCTGCACCACCGGCTTTGCCGCCAATTACGACAGCCAGGCATCGCTCGATTTCATCAAGGCGACGGCGAAGGGGCCGATCAAGATCGGCTTC